>ERZ778021.151-NODE-151-length-157524-cov-7.610412_pt1 | contig 157524 bp, 133 predicted proteins | sample MGYA00375751_ERZ778021 | MGnify/ENA primary metagenome ERZ778021 (study PRJEB29350, sample SAMN05389814) | bioreactor metagenome | isolation source: Thiocyanate stock bioreactor | place: South Africa: University of Cape Town | collected 2013-08-29 ... | reverse complement strand
AGAACTAAGAACTAAGAACTAAGAACTAAGAACTAAGAACTAAGAACTAAGAACTGGAAAGTGAAGAAGTCTGAAATCTCATACTCTCCCAGTCCCCCAGTCTCCCCAGTCCCCCACTGTTCTGCCTAATCACTTCTTCAGTCGGTAGACATCATCCCTGTCCTGCACAAAGAATACGGAAAGTCCTCCTAGGATAAGGGAAAAACCGGCAAGCACCATCGTCAGTATTACCTGTCCGTGGAACAGGTCCCGGGTAATAGAACCCAAAATACTTGCCGCCAGTATCTGTGGAATCACGATAAAGAAATTGAATATGCCCATATAAGTACCCATTTTAGCCGCAGGCAAAGCTCCGGTAAGGATCGCATAAGGCATACAGAGGATGCTACCCCAGGCGAATCCCACTCCTATCATCGGGATAAGCAACATATTGGGATCTGTAATAAAATAAAGCGATATGAAGGAAATTCCTCCCAATGCCAATGCCACTGCATGGGTGGCTTTCCGTCCTATCTGGCGGGCAATCAGGGGTAAGAGAAAGGCGCTTAAAGCCGAGACTGCGTTATACACGGCAAACAACACTCCCACCCAATTAGCACCCTGATTGTACAATTCCGTTGTGGAATCGGTCGTACCGTACACATGTTGCGTAATGGCCGGTGTAGTATATATCCACATGGCATAAAATGCCAGCCATGAAAAGAATTGCACCACCGCCAATTGTCCCATCGTCCTGGGCATATGCAACAGGTCGTTCATGATCCCCACCAGCCCGGCCGGTTCACCCGACTTATCCCTGATAAGGCCGGAGATAATCAGTATAAGGCCAAAAATAAGCAGCAACCCTCCCACGATATAAAGCTGTCCGTTTTGATTTCCCAGATCGGTAAACATGACCAGCAAAGTGGCGGCAAGACCTATTGCCGTCCATATAACTCCGTTTTTTAAAAATTGGGATGAGGACACCGGAGTTTTTATTTCTGCTTTCACTCCGGAGATTCTCTCCTTTTCCTCCTCAAAGGCAACCAATTCTTCCGGAGAATATTCTTTCGATGTAAAAACGGTATAAAGCACTGATAAAAGGAGTACTACACCGCCAATGTAGAATGAAAGTTTTACCGACTGTGGGATGCTCCCCTCTTCGGCTATATTGGGGACATCAAACCAGTTGGTCAGTATATAGGGTAATGCCGAAGCCACTACAGCCCCGGTACCAATAAAAAAACTCTGCATGGCAAATCCCATCGTCCGCTGTTCGGTAGGGAGATTATCTCCCACAAACGCCCTGAATGGCTCCATGGAGATATTGATGGAGGCATCCATGATCCATAGCATCCCGGCAGCGATCCACAGGGAGGGGGAGTTCGGCATAAAGAACAGCGCCAACGTAGTGAAAAGAGCACCTATCATGAAATAAGGGCGTCGTCGTCCGAAACGGTTCCAGGTCTTATCGCTCAAATGCCCGATGATGGGTTGCACGATCAATCCGGTGATGGGTGCCGCAATCCACAGGATGGGTATATCTTCCACCCTTGCTCCGAGTGTTTCAAAAATACGGCTCACGTTCGCGTTCTGCAAAGCAAAACCGAATTGAATACCCAAAAACCCGAAACTCATGTTCCAGATCTCCCAAAAAGATAAATGCCTTTTCTTCATGTTATCAATGATATAAATTTAGAGAAGTAAATGTACACTTCTACCGGTAGCGGTAAACAATTCTTCTGGAAAATTACCCATTTTTTTTATGCAATCGATTGTTATCCGCTGCGCCGTTATTCTATTCAATTGTTATTCGGCTGCGCCGTTATTTGCACTTCGTGCGTTATTCGCTTCGCGTTATTCAATTGTTATTAGTTCGCTTCGCTCACGTTATTCAGCTGCGCTGTTATTTCCCGCTTTGCGGGATAGTACAATCGAACAACTACTGAATAATAATTGAATAACTACCGAATAACTACCGAGTAGACCCCTTAATCACCAGGTCGGTCTTGATCACCCGACTAACGATACCGGGTTTTGTTTCTTTGCCTTCAATACGGTTAATCAACAATCGGGCAGCGACTTTTCCCATCTCGAATCCATGCTGGTCTACCGAAGTCAGCGTGGGATCCGTCACTTCGGTGATGTAACTGTTGGTAAAACCGCACACCGATATCTCCTCCGGTATTGTATAACCGGCAGATTTTGCGATTTGCACACAATAGGCAGCCACCTCGTCATTCACACAGAAGAAGGCATCCGGATGCGGGTTGAGTTGCAACATTTGGGGAACCACTTCCTTTGCCATATCAATGGTATCACAAACCCGGCTCATCTCTTTTGGGATAGGAAGTTTATGTTTGCGTAACGCATCTTCATAACCCATACGCCGATTGTTGGCGATAGGCATCGACGGAGAAGAGCCAAGAAAAGCAATCCGCTGACACCCGGTTCCTATGAGATGTTCCACTGCATGAAAGGCGCCCGCATAGTCATCCACAACCACCTTGTCCGTATTGATCCCCGTACATATCCGATCAAAAAAAACAAGATGAATGTTATTATCGATGATCTCCTGGAAATGCCCGTATTGCTGTGTTTCTTTCGACTGTGAAGCCAAAATGCCACACACCCGGGCATCAAGAAGAGTTTCCACGCTTTTCACTTCCCGTTCATAATCTTCCTGTGAATGGCAAAAAAGAAGTTTGTATCCTTCACTCTCAGCCTCCTGCTGAATTCCTGAAAGTACTGTAGAAAAAAAATAATGCACGATTTCAGGCACAATGACTCCGATGGTATTATTACGCTTTGTACGGAGTTGCATAGCCAGTGCATTGGGTTTGTACCTGTGTTCTTCCGCATATTTCTGCACAAGCCTTCTTGTATCCACACTGATAGCAGGATGATTTTTCATCGCCCTTGAAACGGTGGATGGAGAGAGATTAAGAGCCTGGGCAATATCTTTCAGGGTTATTTGTCCCATACAAATATCTTTACAAAATAGTTCACCTCAAAAATAAACAAAAAAAGGATAGAAAGCAACAGATATTTTCTACTTTTGTCTTAATAATGAGTTTATGGATATGACCGAGAACAGAAAATGCACACTCCAAATCCAGTCCGAGACGGGAAAACTGGAAGCCGTACTGGTCCATTACCCCGGCGCTGAGGTGGAGAATATGACTCCCCGGCATGCACAGAGGGCTTTATACAGCGACATACTGAACCTTTCCATTGCCCGCAGGGAATATGACCAACTGCTGGCCGTATTGAAAAAAACATCGACTGTTTACGAAGTGGTGGACCTGCTGGCAGAGGTATTGGAACATGAGCATCTGAAAGACGATCTGGTCCGCAGGGTATGTACCACGGAACAGGCAATGGAATATATTGATTACCTGATGGATCTCCCTGTCCCCAACCTCACCAAAGTACTGATTGAGGGACTTCCCCTCAGGGTGAACACCCTGACCGATTTCCTGCGTGATGAATATTACGCGTTGAAACCGCTCTACAACTATTATTTCACGCGCGACCCCTCGGCCGTTATTGGGAATAACGCACTGGTCTGCAAGATGGCCAACAGTGTTCGTATACGGGAATCACTGATTATGGATGCTATTTTCAAAAGCGACCTCTTTTTCAATGGAAATGTGGTGAATGGTTATGACCTGTCACAAAACGACCCTATGGTAAAAATGGAAGGTGGAGACATCCTGGTAATAAGGGACGATATCCTGTTGATTGGTAACGGGATGAGGACAAGCACCCAAGGGATTGACCTGCTGACACGGGAATTCTGCAAAACCGGTTCGGGGAAAAAACATATTATCGTGCAACAACTACCGGAATCACCTGAATCGTTCATCCACCTCGATATGGTCTTCACGATGCTTGACGACGACAAGGCGATGGTTTACAAGCCGTTGATCATGAACAACACTCCCTATCAGACTGTACACATGCAGATTGACAATGGCAAAGTGACGAAAATCTCTTCAGCAAGCGGCATCCTGAGCCTCTTACGGAAATTGGGGATCGACCTGCTGCCGATAGTATGCGGCGGCAAATCCGACGATTGGGATCAGGAACGGGAACAGTGGCATAGCGGTGCCAATTTTTTAGCACTTGCTCCCGGCAAAGTGATTTCCTATGCACGGAATATCCACACATTGGAAGAGTTGGACAAGAACGGGTTTGAAGTGGTGAAAGCCGCCGATATCATCAACGGTCAGCGGGACATTGCTTCCGCGGGCAATTGCGTGATTACCCTGGAAGGATCGGAGCTGCCCCGCGGTGGGGGTGGTCCAAGGTGTATGACCATGCCACTGCGGAGGACAATCGAATAACCACCGAATTACAACTGAACAACAACTGAATTACAATTGAATAACTACTGAACAACTACAGAATCTCCTTTATTTCTTCCAATGTCCGCACGGTATAAGTAGGTTCAAAACCATCCGGGGATATCCCTTCAGGATTAAACCATATCTGTGCAATCCGGCTTTGATGTGCCCCTATGATATCGGCATCCCAACTGTCGCCGATCATCACTGTCTGGTCGCGCCGGGAATTGGTATTCTTCAGTGCATAGGTAAATATATCGGGGTGTGGCTTATTGATGGCTGCATCCTCAGATAGGATTATCTTATCAAAATAGGACTTTAGTCCTGAATTCTCGATCTTTTTGAATTGCACCTCCCTGAATCCGTTAGAGAGGATATGCATCCGGTATTTAGGTTTCAGGTAATCCAACAGTTCCAGTGTTCCACTGATCAGCCTCGTTTTGCGGGTGGTCCTTTCCAGAAAATCGTCGCTCAATCTCTTTGCATAGTCCGGGTCTTCAATCCCGAACGCCCTCACCGGTGCCAGGAATCGCTCCACAACAAGTGCTTCTTTGGTGATCTCCCCCTGCCTGTATAATCCCCACAGGTGGTGATTGCCGGGCATATAGACATCATAATAAGCTTCGAACGTAGGATAGAACTCTTCGTATCCGTAATCACGATAAATCTCCTCCAGACACTCTTTTCCGTTTCTATGGATATCCCAGAGAGTATCGTCCAGATCTATAAAAAGATTTTTATATTGCATTAGTAAAAGATCACGGAGTGGCTTCCGGCCACTCCGCGACGTTTATTTTTTTAAATTTATTGTTATCAGTTCACTTCAATAATCAGGTATTTCGTGAGGCTCCAGAAACGCTGGGTATCGGTAATCAGGAAAGTGAGATTTCCATCACTCCCTTTTGCAAACTCATAGGTCCCTTCAGGATGTGTAGACCAGAGTTTACCTTTTGAGGAGTACAATGGTATTTCAGTGACCTCACGCACATCGATCTTCAGGAAATAATCCTTATTGAATGTATCCTGCAACACACGTGTCTGCTGGAGAAATCCACCGGACAGTATCTTCTGGTCTTTCAGCTCGCTGGCCGTACCAAAAACATAATACGCGGTATGCAATGAGCGGTCCTGTTCCCGGATAGTGTGTGATTGCTGTTCAGCTTCCACGGCAAGGGAAGCAATATCCTGCGAAAGTTGGGTGATTTGCTCATCTTTCTGCGCCAATTGGGTCTGTAATTCTACCAGACGTACTGAACTCTCTTTCATCTCGTTATTCAACCGGTTAATGGTATTCTTCAACGAAGCTATCTCCTTGTTACTTCCGCTATATTTCCTATTCAGTTCATCCAGCTGGGTCTTGTTCCGTTGAAGGATCTCGTTGATCATCTTGAAATTATCATTCACCTTGTCGCGGGTAGCCTGATTCATTTCCCCTCCCTGCGCCGATTGTGTGGAGATATATTTTTCCGCTTCCCTGATCCTGGCGAAATTTTCCTCCACCTCGCTGATCACAGCCATCATTTCAGCGGCCTCAGCTTCCGTCCCTGCAGACTGCTGCAACAAAGAATCACGTTGCGCCTGAAGCTCTTTATACTCTTTCGATTCCCTTACATTTGTACATGAGACAATGAGTCCGATGACAAAAAACAGTATTCCAATCTTTTTCATACGATTAAATAATTTTTCTTCTTTAATTAACGATTGACTCAATAAAATAGTTTGATTCGTAGATTTTACTTTTATTTTCCTGCCACTACAATAACAAATTCTCCCCGTGGTTCATTCCCGGTAAAATGGGAGATTAACTCACCAAGAGTACCTCTTAGCGTTTCCGCATAGAGTTTCGATATCTCTCTCGACACCGAAGCCGGACGGTCATCGCCCATATTTTCGGCCAGTTGGGAGAGCGTTTTCACCATCCGATACGGTGATTCATAGAAAATCATAGTCCGGCTTTCATCCGACAGTTGTTTCAACCGGGTTTGTCTTCCTTTTTTCTGTGGAAGAAAGCCTTCAAAGCAAAAACGATCGGATGCCAATCCCGATTCCACAAGGGCAGGCACAAAAGCGGTCGCCCCGGGAAGACACTCAACCTCTATCCCTTCCTGCACACAAGCACGTACAAGCAAAAAGCCGGGGTCGGAGATGGATGGCGTACCGGCATCCGATATCAAAGCGATACAATCTCCTGTTTTTATCCTCTCCACGATATGCGCCACCGCCCGATGTTCATTGAATTTATGGTGAGACTGCATGTGAGTTTCTATACCGAAATGCTTCAATAGTTTACCACTGGTGCGTGTATCTTCCGCCAGCAGCAGATCACATTCCTTCAGTATTCTGATCGCTCTCAGCGTCATATCTTCCAAATTACCTATCGGTGTGGGCACTACATACAGTCTTCCTATATTCACTGCTTTTGCACTCACTCAAACCCTTTTTTAATAATAAGGAGGAACTCCTTTACCGTTTGATTTTCGAAATTCCAATTCTTCTCATTCTTCAAATAGTTTTCAGCTTCGTCAAAACTACCCAGTTTATTTAACGCCTCCACTACGCTATCCATCTCCGACCGACTGTTATTGAACAACTCCCTCTGGAACAGAAAACGATCGTTGAGACTGATTCCTCGTTTCAAATCCAGTAAAGCAGGAGGTGCCTGGATAGTATCATTCAAAGAACGTGTGATCTGTTTTTCCTGTCCGTTCTTTTCAGAAAGGACTTGCCCCGTCCCGGCAGAGAAAGAAGCCATTTCACTTATTCGCGGATCGCGGTATTCAGGCAAAATGATTTTTCCTGTAAAGCTCACTCTTTCTTCTTTTATAGCTGTCTCATACGTTTCCGGAGAAGGCATTTCCGGCAATTCGGATTGTCTGGGTTGTATCGGCACCTCCGATTGAGCCGTGTGGCTTGGCCGACTATCCATCATTCCTTCCCTATTTTCAGATACTTCTGATTCTTTTTTCGGTGAAGGTTCCGCCTCCCTGACAGGATTACTCCGTCCGTCCGATTCCGACAAGAACTGCACTAACCGCTCCATCTGTTCTTTCATCTCCCCGATCTGCATCAGTTCCAGTTCATGAAGCGACCGTGAAATCTTCTCTACCCGGTCGAAAGAGGCACTGAAAAATGAGAAAGGCAGCGTATCGTTTTCCTTGACAGAAAGGAGGCGTTGTTCCAACAATTTCAGATCACTCAAAAGCTGATCAATATATTCATTCCTTTTTATCGACATCTGACATCTTTTTTTCTGTGACTTCCACTACAGGCTCACTTGAGTAATGTTCCCGTTTTACAACTCACAAAAGTAATCATTATTTGGCAAGTGCCACAAAATCATCCGGCAAATTCACAAGAAATAACTTCCTTGCACTACGGGTAATAGATGTATAAAGCCACCGGTAAAAGTTCTCACCCATATAGGATTGCTGGATATATCCCAGATCAAGGAATACATTCTTCCATTCTCCACCCTGCGCCTTATGGCAGGTAACGGCATACCCGTACTTTACCTGTAAGGCATTGAACCATGGATTCGATTTTACCTTCTTATATCTTTCCCGCTTACGGGATATATCGGCATAATCTTCCATCACATTGAAAAAGAGTTGGTCATTCTGTTCCCGCGTAAGGCCGGGGACTTCGGTATGTAACACATCAAGAATGATTTTCGCTTCAAATTCAATTTCATAATCCCGATGATACAATAACACATTACAGAACCTGAACCCATACATCTCTTCCTCGCCCCTGACACGCTGTACTTCCACAAACTCACCGTTCGCCAGAAAATCAAGATGTTCAAAGTCTTCTATCCAGAAGTAGTTATTCTTGGTGATCATGAGGATGTCTCCCGCAGAGATCTCCTCTTCACGGTACAATACCCTATTCCTGATTCCATTATTATAGGCATTCACCCGTTTATTGGAGCGGGATATAACAATGGTCTCCTCCATACCATCGCTTTGATAAGCGGAGGCTATCTCATCGATCAACTCTGTCCCGGTAATGCGCGCCACATCGGCAAAACCGTCCACCCTTAATTTCGGATACGCTTCCGTCAACTGAGCCCTCAGCGCATTCCTTAGCATGGTTGCATTATACAGTATACCCGACTCTTCCTGCTGGCGTACGATTTGGGTGAGTGTCGCCTCCGTTACTTGCAGGGAATATGAACGTAGCATATCCCTATCGAGTGCCGGGCTGTTTTCCTGTTTTACCGGTGGCAACTGGGCACTGTCACCCACAAACAGTATCCTGCATCCTTGTGCGGAATAGACATATTCTATCAGGTCGTCCAATAATCGACCTGTTCCGAAAACAGAGAAATCGGGCGATTCATTACTGATCATCGAGGCTTCATCCACAATGAAAAGGGTATGCTTATGCAGATTCTCGGAAAGCGAAAAATGGGGTGATCCCTCCGCAAATTTCTGTTGACGGTATATTTTTTTATGGATAGTAAATGCTTGCTGGGCAGCATAACCTGAAAAAACCTTAGCCGCCCTGCCGGTAGGGGCCAGTAAGACGGTTTTTTGCCTGAACTCGTTCATCGTCTTCACAAGACTCCCGATCAGTGAGGATTTTCCTGTACCCGCGTACCCTGTCAGTAAAAAAATATGATCGTCGGTTCCTGAAAAAAGAAAACCTGTAATCTTTTCCAGCGCTTTTATTTGGTCATCCGTGAAGTTAAACGGGAAATTCCCGCCGATTTTCTCAATAAAAAACCGATTTACCATTTTTTTTGGTATTTTTTCCCGTAAAAGTAGCACAATTATCATTCTTTTTCTAAATTTGTAGTCTAAAATCAGAAAATCAGAATTAAAACAGTATAAATATTAAAAAGGAAAAGTCCATGAAAGTTGTAATGAGAGTGCTTTTAGCAGTAGCCATTATTCTTTTGGCTTATGTTAGCTGGAGAAGTATCCAAGGACGGGTTGATTTTGATGCTGAAGTAGCAAAACGTGACAAAGCAGTTATCCAGCGTCTGGTGGATATCCGTACAGCACAGGTTGCCCTGCGCGCCCAATCCGGTTCTTACACAGCCAGTTTTGACACACTGACCCAGTTCGTAAAAGATGGAAGAATTGCTACTGTAGTAAAAGCAGGGGATCTCACCGAGGCTCAGTTGGAAGCGGGTATGACAGAAGCAAAAGCTATGCAGATTATCAGATCAGGAAACGAAAAAGCCATAAAGGACGCCGGTCTTTGGGATGAAACAAAGAATGCACCCCAATTAGTGAGAGACTCTATCTACTCCCCTGCCAGTGGGGTCTTGTATCCGAATCGCCGCAATTTCTCCGCCGATTCTCTGGCATTCGTACCTTATGGAAATGGCGTTAAATTCGAGATGGGAGTCGATTCACTGATTACAGCATCGGGTTACCCCATCCAGGTGTTCGAAGCAAAAACGCCTTATTCGGTCTATTTAGAAGATCTTGACAAGAGGTTAGTGGATCAGAAAATCCAGGAAGTGCTTGATCGTCCGGGTAACAGATATCCCGGAATGCAGGTAGGCTCACTTGAAGTGGCCAACAATAATGCAGGTAACTGGGAATAAAAACCTCCCGGCATCAATCTATGTTTTTACCTGAAAATATCGATCTGGCATATTCGGAAAGATACAATTTATCCATTCGGCTATTGCCGAATGGATTTTCTTTTTGTATGTATTGTCCGGGAGACCCTACTATTTTTCATTTTCAGGAAACCGGACTAAGCGCCAAACTCTCCTATATAGATAATATCAAGAAGCTGATTTTTGACCTCGGCTTTTTCAGCCAGGCATTCAATCAGGTAAGAGTGATAGTCGTTTCTCCTTCCTATACGCTTGCTCCCGAAGTATACTTTGAAAAGAAGCGGGTTGAAGAGCTCTTCCGTTTCAATTTTCATGAAGCAAAGGGGGTTGTTCTCACTGATAATACGCCGGGCAATGATCTCCGAACCCTCTTCAATATCGATGAAGAGGTATATTCATTCCTTTCACGGAATTTATGGAACCCCGCATTCCATCATCACTCTTCTCTTCTTACCCAACTATTCATTTCTCAAAGAGACGATGAAACCGGAAAGTGTTGCTTCGCCGATTTTCACGACAATTATGTCACTATTATCTCTTTCTCAGGGAAACAACTACTTTCTATAAATACGTTTCAGGCAATCGACCCATACGAGGCTATTTATTTTATCGCAAGTGTATGGGAAAAACTGGGCTTCGATCAATCGAGGGACAGGCTTATCCTTTCCGGCGACACCGATTCCCAAAAGGCTACAGTTGATATGCTCAGAAAACTGATACGACAGGTAGAATATTTGGAGTTGAGTCCAAAAGTGATATTGACAGAAAAACAGAAGAGCACGCTTCCCACTGATATATTGGCAGGCTTATGCGTATAATCGGAGGAAAATACAAATCCAGGAGAATTCAGGTTCCCTCGAACCTGAAGGCACGCCCTACTACCGATTTCGCGAAAGAGGGGCTTTTTAATGTGCTCAACAACCTCCTTGACTGGGAAGAAACAACGGCCTTGGATCTCTTTTCCGGCACAGGCAGCATCGCTTTTGAATTGATTTCGAGGGGGTGCCCTTACGTAATGAGTGTGGAGCAGAACCAAAATCATTTTAATTTTATCTGTCTGGCACAGGAAAAACTCGGGGTAAAGGAATTGTTTCCGGTAAAGACGGATGTTTTTAAATTCCTGCAATCACTCAAACAACCATTCGACTTCATCTTTGCCGATCCTCCTTATGATCTGCCCGCCGCGGGAAAGATTCCCGAAATCATTATCAATCAACAATTGGTTAAAGAGGGGGGATTTTTTGTCATGGAACATTCCAAAAACCTCAATTTCTCACATCTCCCGCATTTCAAAGAAGAACGTAAATATGGAAATGTACATTTTTCCTTCTTTGAGTTTTAATCCTGCTTTGTTTTAATCCTGCTTTTTTACACAGACCAAAGAGGCATTTTATCTTTTTCCACCCGCCCTTTGCCGGCTATTCCAAAAAAATGGCGTATATTTGCCACACTTTAATAACAAATTGTCAAATGGACGAAGATTCCCGAAAATATAGCAAATGTAAAACCTTTGACCTGTAAGTGAATACCCTCCTTTCAGGCAAAGTAGAAAGGAGAGTATGATGACAGATACCCAAATCAATTTCCAGAGGCTCATAAAAGAGAGAGCATGGACTACCCTTAAAACGGAACTCACAAAACTGGATGTTCCCGATATTACCTACCTCATTGAGCATAGTAATCCATTTCAATCCATCATTTTTTTCCGCCTTCTTCCCGGAGGAGAAGCAACAGAGGTCTTCAGTGAACTCCATCCCGACAAACAGGTTGAAATCATCGACGGGTTGGCGTACCATGCATCACGACTCACCGACCTGATGAATGACATGAATCCGGACGACCGTACCTCCCTGTTTGAAGAGTTACCCGGCAAAGTGGCCCAACAATTGATGCAGTTGTTGAGCACCGAAAACCTGAAAAAAACCACACAACTCCTTGGCTATCCCGAAGAGAGTATCGGGCGATTGATGACTCCCCAGTATGTGGCAGTGAAGTCCCACTTTACCGTCGCGGAGACATTGCAACATATCCGCCGCTTCGGGAAAGAGGCCGAGACCCTGGAAGTGGTTTATGTGGTAAACCAGCACTGGAAATTGATTGCCGACCTCCCTATCCGCGATATATTACTCGCCGGCCAGGATGAAAAGATAGAGGATCTGATCGATCATAAAGTTATGGTACTAAACGCTTTTGATGATCAGGAAACAGCCATACAGGTCTTTAAGGATTACAATCGTGTAGCTTTACCCGTTGTGGACAGTACCAATACACTACTCGGTATTGTTACGATTGATGATATTTTTGATGTGGCAGAAGAAGAAGACACGGAAGATTTCCACAAATTTGGGGCAGTTCAGGATGCCATTATCAATCCTGTGTTGGCTACCGTCTCCTTCCTTTACAAGAAACGGGTAGGATGGTTGATGGTGCTGGTGTTTATGAATGTTTTCTCAGGGTATGCCATGTCTCGATTTGAGAATGTAATTGAAACAGTCGTTGCTTTGGTATTTTTCCTACCTCTCCTGATAGACGGCGGAGGGAATGCAGGATCACAATCCGCCACGCTAATGATCCGTGCCCTGGCCATGGGCGACGTCCGACGGCAGGACTGGATACGTTTGCTGAGCAAAGAGTTTACAGTTTCCTTGATGCTGGGGATAACTATGGCGGCCGGAGTGTCTCTCATAGCCTCCTTCCGGGCACCGGACATTATTCCTGTGGTGGCCATCACTATGGTTGCCACAGTAATGGTGGGCAGTGTGATAGGTATGATGTTGCCGCTTATCTTTACACGGCTGAAATTAGACCCTGCCACGGCCAGTGCACCCATGATTACCACCATCGCCGATATAATGGGTGTACTCATTTATTTCTCCATGGCTAAATGGTTCTTTGGGTTATAGTGTTTTTATTCTTATTTTTGCACCGCATTTTTACAAAATCAAATAGAATATGCTTAAAAAACAATTCAAGACGACCAGGGTATTTCGTTTCAAACGATTCGCCCGCAAGTCGTACAGCGTTTTCAACAGCCTGCACAAGACAGTCACGATAGGTGTGCTCTCCGGTTGTGCGTTGATAAGCGCCCATGCGACTACGGTAGAGCCTGCGGAACGGGTATATACCCAAACATCCACAGATTCCATTCCTCCCACGGAATTGGACGAAGTGGTGGTTACCGCTTCAAAGGTCGACCTGCCATTGAACCTGGCAGCGAAGCAGGTGACCGTTATTTCGAGACAGGAAATTGAACGGGCACCCGTTCGCAGTATTGAAGACCTTCTGAATTATGTGGCAGGCGTAGATATCCTGCAACGCGGGCCGCACGGCGTACAGGCGGACATCTCCCTTCGCGGCGGGTCATTCGACCAGACTGCGATCCTCCTTAACGGTGTAAACCTCACCAACCCCCACACAGGACATTACAGTTTTGACATTCCAATCAACCTTTCCGATATCGAACGGATCGAGATCGTGCAGGGACCATCATCATTGGTCTTCGGTGCCAGCGCTTTTTCCGGCGGGGTGAATATCATCACCCGGAAAGATACCGGATCGAACGGTTTTGCCAAACTGGAAGGAGGGATGCATGGCCTTTTCGGGGCCGAAGCAAGAGGTGCCTATAAAATGGAGAACTCCTTGCACAGCTTATCCGCAGGGTACAAACACTCAGACGGATATATCGCGAACAGTGATTACAATATCGTCAACCTGCTCTGGCAAAGCCGGTTCGATATCAACGGTTCAAATCTCGACGTCATGGCGGGACTGAATGACAAAAAACAAGGAGCCAACACTTTTTATTCGGCTGCCCATCCTAACCAGTTTGATGATACGCAGGGCATTTTTGCTTCCATACGTGGTGAGACCGGCGGTCGACTCAAATTTATCCCCCATATCTATTGGAGCCGCCACTATGACGAATTCCAGCTCTACCGCGATGGTACGCCTGATATACCCGTCACTTATAAAGGTCATAATTATCACCGGAGCGACGTCTTCGGCATGAACCTCAACATGCAATACGCTTCACGATGGGGAATTACCAGCTTTGGAGGAGAATTTCGCAATGAAGGTATAGTGAGTAACGTGCTGGGTAAGCCGATGGATGATACTATCGGGAAGTATACCAAATCCGATAGCCGCACCAATATCAGCTATTTCCTGGAGCACAATTTCATTTTTAACCGGTTCACCCTCTCGGTGGGTGGCTTGCTGAACCACAACACGGCGGTAGTGGATAAATTCGACCTCTACCCTGCACTGAACGCGTCATACAGACCGTCAGAGTCGCTGAAACTTTACGCATCCTGGAACAAAGCCACCCGTATGCCCACTTTCACCGACCTCTACTATACAACTTCCACCCATACCGCCAACAGTAATCTTGAAGCCGAAACGTCGGAAGCATTCGAGACCGGACTGAAATATATCCATCCCGTCATCAAGGGTAACATTGCCGCTTTCTATATGAAGGGGAGGAATATGATCGACTGGGTAAAAACGTCTCCCGATGCCCTGTGGGAATCGAGAAACCACACGAAGATCAATACAAAAGGATTTGAAAGCACGGTGAGTCTCGATCTCAAAGAGTGGTTCGGCACAAGCCAACCATTCCATTCCTTCAGTATAGGATTTATGGTTCTCGACCAGAATATGGTGGAAAGCGGATTGATATCCAATTATGCCCTGAATCCTCTTCGTTACAAGTTCACCGCCGCACTGCATCACGATGTGCTGAAAAACCTCAGCCTGTCGTGGAATTTTCGCTGGCAGGAGAGAGAGGGATCTTATGTGCAGTATGTAGATTCACAGCCCGGGGAACGGGTAGATTTCACACCTTTCTCCCTTTTGGACGTGAAAGCCAGTTACAGGTTTCCACATGTGGATCTGTTTGTCAATGCCAACAATATTTTCAATACTACTCATGTAGATTTCGGGAACATTCCCCAGCCGGGATTCTGGTTGTCGGGAGGAGCAAGTATACGGTTTTAAATTAATTTTTCAACAGTAAGAATGCATTGCTGCTGCAGGAGAGATAACCGCCCGACCGTGGCGGGATATCCGCTCCTGTAGCAGCTTTTTTTGGTTTTTCACTCGGCTTTCACTATATTTGCAGAATATAGGATGCGGTTCAGCAATCTTTGTGTGCAAGCACCCACGATTGCGTTCACCTTTCACTATATTTGTAAATCTTCAAACAATATCTGTTATGTTCCAAAAATTAGTCGCTATAGAACCCGTCAGTTTAATTCCATCCGCAGAGCAAAAATTGCATTTATTCGCAGAGGAGGTGATCCTCTATCGCGACATACCCGGTGATGATAACGAGATTGCAGCACGAATCGGAAATGCCGATGCTGTATTGGTTAGCTATACGTCTCAACTTGGCAAATCCGCTCTGGAACAATGTCCTAATGTAAAATACATCGGTATGTGCTGCTCCCTCTACTCCCCGGAAAGCGCCAACGTGGATATCCGTTATGCCAACAGCAGGGGAATCACCGTCACGGGTATCCGTGATTACGGAGATGAAGGCGTCGTTGAGTATGTGATCAGTGAGTTGGTGCGCTGCCTGCACGGGTTCGACCAGGAACCCTGGGACGGTATGGCACGTGAGATCACCGGACTCAAAGCGGGTATCGTGGGTCTCGGCAAGTCGGGGGGCATGATCGCGGACGCGCTTCACTTTTTCGGGGCAGAAATCTCCTATTTTGCCCGGAGTGAAAAAGAGGATGCCAAGGCAAAGGGATACTATTTCATGCCGTTGAACGATTTGCTCAGCGAATCGGAAGTGGTCTGCTGCTGCCTTAACAGGAATACGGTATTATTGCATGACCCCCAGTTTAAAAAATTAGGAAACAAAAAGATACTGTTCAATACAGGACTCTCTCCGGCATGGGATGAGGCCCCCTTTCTGCAATGGCTCGAAGGGGATAATCTCTGCTATTGCGACACGGTCGGGGCATTGGGAGGCGAACATCTTCTCAATCACCCGAATGTGCGCTGCATGCAGGTAGCCACCGGGCGTACACGCCAGGCGTTCGACCGACTGAGTGAAAAGGTACTCCGGAACTTGTATGATTATATCGGAATAAATATATAAACGAAAAATCCGGACGAACTTGTATATCAATTTATGTTCAATTAACTGTCAAAACATTTCACACAGAACGTATCTACATATATTCGTTCCTAAAAATGTAAATTCATACAATTTTCCGTTTCGGTTGATGCAAAAAGATAAAATTCTTTATTCCGATATTTTTCACTTATTTTGTATTTTAGTCGGATAATGCCTGCTACAAACATCAGTGAAAAAACAAAACGACATTGCTGCCATTTACATCCTATATGTGGACGATCTGTTCACGTATGGTTGTTATCTCGGTTTTGAAAGAGAAACCGTAAAAGATGCCATTCATGATGTTTTCGTAAAGATCGCCACCAACAGTGATAACCTTGATAATATATCCAACATCAAGTTCTATCTTTTCAGATCGTTGAAAAACAGGCTTCTCGATATCTACAAAAGCCAAAAGGAACATATTGAACTGGAAAATATAGATCCTTCCCGTGAAATACCATTCAATATAGAAGTAAATGTGGAAGAACTGATGATTGAAAAAGAGGAGCAGACAGAGATAAAAACGGAGATTGAACAACTATTAGGATCTCTCACAGACCGTCAGCGTGAAATCATCTATCTCCGATATGTCCAGGAATATGATTACCCGCAGATTGCAGAACTACTCCAGATCTCCATACACGGATGCAGAAAATTGGTATCAAAAGCCATCCTCAGCCTAAGGGAAAAATATGGCATCTTTTTCTTTCTCCTCCTATCGTAACCCCTCGCCTACCAGCACACCCGAAATGCACCAGTAACTCCGACTATTTTCAGCAGGGTCACCTACCGGAATAACCACCTTGAGTTGGTGATTACCCGCCTTCATGTCACCCACATGAATATATACCGGATAGCTCACCGTTCCCGGACACCATCCCGATCGGCTCAGGTCGGATGAGGAAAGTCCGTTTGCGAAATTACCGGAAGCGGGATTGCGCTCGCGGTAACTGCCGCAATCTTCCCGCCATGGGGTATAGGCGATGATTCGTTCTCCATTCAGGAAGATCTCGTTCAGTTTCGGGTTGAACTCGTCACCACCGCCCCAACCTCCATGTCCGGTGGAGATATAACGAATATATCCATCCTTCAAATCCTTGTCGACTGTAAAATTGACCGTCAGCGAATCGTTCCGGAACATATTTTCGGGATAAGCCTGGCCGGCCATCTCCATAATATTGACTGTTGTAAAAAGGGGATAAACCTCTTTAGGTATACTTTCCTGTTGAGGATAATATTTTATATCGAGGGTGACATTGTGTCCGTCGTGTGAATAATTGCCAATCCATGCACCTACCCATACCTCACCTTTGAGGACGGAGGCATAATCGGTAACTTCCTGCCTGAAAACAACCGAATCGGGCCAATTGTAATCCGCCACTTCAATATGATTATATCCCCGCACTCCAAAGGAGGTGTAGAAGCGCATCAATTCAAGAGGAGGGAGATAATCATTGGTAACTACCATCCCCTCATAAGGATTTCTCTCTTTATCATGATATATAGGGAGACTTTCTTTGCCATAAAGCAGGCCATCAAAGAAAGAACGCTCTCTGGCAGTAGGAATGACAAAGATTGATCCGGTGCGGTCGTAGGCATCCCCCTCGGAGTAGTGAGACAACTCTGCAAAGATGGAATAACCGGCATTCTCTTCGGGCAGTTCTACCTTTTTCATGAGGATCGACCCGTTGGCAAACCGGAGGACTTTGCCTTCCTCCAATTGTGGAACTTTAGGAATATCCCTGAAATAAATGCTTTCATGATCAAACACGTTGACCGCAATCACCCGGCTCTGCTGGATCTTGTAATTAAAAGCCGATGCTTTTAGCTCGGCACCTTTGAGCTCAGGCTCCAGCATCGTTTCCCTTTTGATGAGCTCCACCTCGTTTGCCACCGCCATAGGATTACCGTTCCTGACCACTTTCAGCACTACTCCCTCCGGAATAGCCACTCCCGGCTGTACGGAACCGTACATTCCCAATTCTGTGGTATACCATATCTCCATCGTATTGGAATTAATGATTGCCTTTGCCTTCTTACATTTGTAACCGGCGATCATCTCCATCTCATCGAGAAATTCAAGACCATCGTTCAACGTAAATGCACGTATGGTATAGATTGATTCATCTCCTTTCAAGGTAGCAGTTTTAATCTCCCTGTTGGAATTGTAGTCGAGATAAGTCGCTTGTACCGGAGCCTCGGGATCTATCCGATTGGAGACAGTGGTAATACGCGCCCACCCTTCGGATATTTCCATCACTATTTTTGGAGTGGAAGCATTCTCTCTTGGCCCCATCGGATAGGTAATCCTGATCGTTTTATAATCTTTTTTACTTGCATCCACTTGTGCGGTGGTCGTTTCAGACGCGATTGCAGCCACAACCGCAAGAAACCCCGTTAAGAATATGGATATTGCCCGTTTCATTTGTCATCCTTTTTATAATGCAAATTTAGGGAAAAGTTCGGCAGTCACCACTTGATTTTTTACCATTTCCTCATCCCATAATGTTAAATTTAAAAGATTTTACTAAAACAAGGGGATAAACAAAAACCGGAATCGTCGTATTATAGAGGGTACCTTTGAAATACTGAGATATCCTTTAGCATACGACAACAAAATACTTAAATGAATGCGGACAATACTTATACCAGTTATACGGATTTTTTTAAAGATAAAAAATTTATCCAATGGCAATTGATGCCCGATGAGAGTTTAGATACCTTCTGGCAAAATTTCATTGGACAACATCCGGAACAGAAGAAAAATATAGATAAGGCAATTACCTATCTCAAAAGGAGCGGAATGAATAAAAGCGACTTAACTAAAGATGAGCACATAGTACTCCTTGAAAGAATTCAGAAAACTATCCGGCAAGAGAAAAAGATATCGCATCGCAAATACTTTTGGTATGTAGCCGCTTCCACTGCCGCAGTTGTATTGATCACCCTCGCAATTGGATTATTTTCCCCTTTATCGGAACAGGTTACTTCCCGCGATAAGGAATTGATTATCGGAGAATTGTTGGATAACGAAGATGTTCAACTTATTACTGACGAAAAAGCTATTATGTTCCAAAATGATATTGAGGTAACGCTCAAAGGAGAAGGTTCGGCTGAAATTGTACAGGCCAATAATGAAACCAGTAAAGTACAAGTTGCCCGGGATAAACTTAATTCATTGATCGTTCCTTATGGAAAACGTTCCACACTCATCCTTGCCGATGGCAGCAGGGTATGGCTCAATTCAGGATCGATTCTTGAGTTTCCGTCACAATTCAGCGGTAAGAAACGGGAAATACGCCTTGCGTCGGGAGAGATGTATGTGGAAGTAGCGGATGATAAAGAAAAACCTTTTTTCGTACTGACCGGGAATGTAAATGTGAAGGTATACGGAACTAAATTCAATATTTCTAATTATTCCGGTTCAGCCCAATCAATAGTCCTGATTGAGGGACGTGTCAGTTTGCAATTATCAGACAAGAAAGAACTGTTCTTGAAACCGAACGAACAGGCTATATATTCCGAGAGCGGCATATTTGAAACACAAACAGTGGATGCAAGTCTGTTTATCAGTTGGAAAGAAGGTTATCTCTCTTTTGATAAAACTCCTATGACTGAAGTGTTGCGGCAGATAGGCAGATATTATAACCTTTCGTTTAATTTCGAAAATGATATGAACTTGCAAAAAAGAACCTGTACCGGAAAAATATATTTATCCGACAATCTGGATAATGTGATGACAATTATAGGATTATTATCCTCCACGACTTACACGAGAACTGATAATAAAATCCTTATTACAAATAAACCCGCTTAAATGAATATGCCTATGGATAGATAAAGCGAAAAATTAAGAATCAAAAGCTGACAAAAAAGGTCGAACGATACTGCGAATACCGTCCGACCGGAGATAATTTAATTTTCTTAGTGCAATAATAATTAAATCATACAAATATATGAATAAACATTCTATTGGGGAGAAAAAGAACTCCAATAATTACAAACGTATTCTAAGAGTCATGAGAATAACTGTTTTTTTGTTCTTTTTCGGCATTATGTTTTCTTATGCGTCTACAAGTCACTCTCAGGAGACGGAACTGTCGCTTCACCTGAAATCCACAACCATCAAGGATGCTTGTAAAGAGATTGAAAGCCAAACCGGACTCGTATTTGTCTTTGCCGACAATGCAGAGGAAATTTTGATGAAAAAAGTAAATATCCGCGCAAACAGCAAATCTATCAGTAATGTCTTAGACAATTTACTGTCCAACACGGGATTGAAGTATAGAATAGTGGACAAACAGGTCGTTATATATAAGGAAGATAAAAAAATCGACTTACTGGAAATCCATAGTACTATCCCCGATGAAGTTGTTCAACAACTGAAAAGGATGATTACAGGAAAAGTGGTCGATGAAAAAGGTGAACCTATAATCGGGGCTAATATTATAGAAAAAGGAACAACAAATGGCACCATAACTGACGTAGATGGAAAATTCTCGTTAAATGTGGAAGAAAATGCCACCCTTCGCATCTCGTATATCGGATACATAGCACAAGATATTTCTGCTGTAGGGCAAACAACCATAAACATTGTATTACAGGAGGATATGGAGTCCCTTGAGGAATTAGTTGTTATTGGGTATGGTATTGTAAGGAAAAAAGACTTAACCGGTTCTGTAGCACAATTGAGTAATAAATCATTTAAAGATCTGAGAGTCACTCACCCGACTGAAGCTATGGCAGGAAAATTAGCCGGAGTACAGATACAACAAGTCGGCGGACAACCCGGTCAGGCTGCAACCATAAGAGTTAGGGGTTCCGGTTCCATAACTGCTTCAAGCGCTCCATTATACGTAGTTGACGGGTATCCTCTTGGTGAACAGAATTTGAATATGGTAAATCCCAATGATATTGAATCAATTGAAGTCTTGAAAGATGCGTCTGCTTCAGCAATTTATGGTTCACGGGCAGCAAACGGAGTTGTTCTTATTACTACAAAGTCAGGAAAACAGGGACGGACTAATGTATCACTTGATATGTATTGGGGAATGCAAGACGTTACAAAAAAGCTGGATTTAATGAATGCACAAGAATTTATTGAATTTAGCCGTGAAGCATTCAATAATCACTATCTTGATGATTTCCCTAATGCCTCAATCAATGATCCGGTTGGGAGTCGTCCAACAGGATATCGATACAGATATCCCGCTTTTTACGATGATACATCCTATGTTACTTCATTAGGATCAGGAACCGATTGGCAAGATGAAATATTCAGGACATCACCGGTACAAAATTATCAACTCACAGTATCCGGAGGAAGTGAAAAATCAAAATTTTTATTTTCACTTGGATATTTTGATCAGGAAGGTATTATTATAAATAATGATTATACACGCTACTCAGCAAGAGCAAAAATAGATAGTGAATTAAACAATTGGTTAAAATTGGGTATAAATGTAGCGCCTTCATATAATGTTGCAAACAAGGTAACACAAGGGCATTGGGCGAGTGATGGAGTTGTAAATGCCGCTTTAGCAACCAGCCCTGCTGTACCTGTTAGAAACGAGGACGGAACCTGGGCTTCGCAAGCGATGTATGCAGTAGCCAGTGACGGATTAACAGGGGTACCCAACGCTGTTGCATTAACCCACATCCGGAATTATGATACAAATTTAAGTCTGTTTACAAACGGATATATCGAGTTTACTCCCTTAAAGAATTTACACATCAAATCAACGATTGGGACAGATATCAGAGAATACCGAAGCGAATACTTCAGGCCATCAACTATTCCGGATAACGGGAATGTCGCTCCACTACCTTCTACTAAAAGGAGAGCAACTGAAACTTCGTACGAAACCCTCAATTGGTTGAACGAAAACACAATTACCTATTTCGGTAGCTGGGATAAACATGAAGTTGACGTCCTCGCCGGAATTACAGCCCAGAAAAATCTATACAGATACTCTCAAGCAACCGGTTCCGATTTTCCTAACGATAAGATTCAGACAATTAATAATGCTACTGTAAAAAGTAGTACATCATCCCGTGCCTCCTGGACATTACTCTCTTATTTAGCGCGTGTAAATTATCGCTTTAATAATAAATACTACTTCACCGGGTCAATCCGGGCTGACGGGTCCTCCCGATTTGGGAGTAACAACAGATATGGTTATTTCCCTTCAGCTTCTGTTGCATATAGAATTTCCCAAGAGGATTTCATGAAAAATATAAGCTGGTTGACCGATTTGAAAATACGGGCAAGTTATGGTGCTACAGGTAATAACAATATTGGCGATTATGCTGCGATAGGTATAATGCAAAACTCAAATTATGTATTGGGAGCAGGAACCGGTAATATTGTAAACGGAGCTTCAAAGCAAAGTTTCTCAAATCTTGATTTAACATGGGAAAAAACACGTCAAACAGATATCGGAATAGATTTATCGACTTTCAATAATCGGTTGTCTTTATCTCTTGACTATTACAACCGGTTAACGACAGATTTGCTTATGAATGTTGACATCCCCACCATCACCGGATTCAGCAATGCAATGCAAAACATTGGTAAGATGAGAAATAGAGGGATCGAAATAACTGTTACAGGAGTTCCTTTCAATTCTAAAAAATTCACGTGGGATGTTTCAGGGAATTTATCTATTAACAGAAATAAAGTGTTGGCATTGGGTCCGACAGGAGATCCTGTTTTTGGCGATGGGGGTGCAGGAACTACCCACATCACCATGATTGGTGAACCGATTGGTGCTTTTTACGGATATAGAATGATTGGTATTTTCATGACAGAGGAAGAGTTGGATAAATATCCTCATTTTTCGAATACACAAGCAGGAGATGTTAAGTTCGAGGATATAAATAAGGATGGAGAGATTAATGCCGATGACAGAACAATCCTCGGTAATAATATGCCTGACTTCACCTGGGGATTAATAAACAGTTTTTCTTTTGGAAATTTTGATGCAAGTTTCTCATTACAAGGTGTCGTGGGAAATGAAGTATTACATTTAGGTCGACGTTTTTATACCCAAGGAGAAGGAAACCAAAATCAGTTACGGGAAATGCTTAATCGCTGGCAATCTCCAAGCAATCCGGGTAATGGATTAATCCCCAGGGCTAACTCACAGCCAACTGGCCAGAATAATGCCATCTCCTCTCGCTGGGTTGAAGATGGAAGCTTTCTCAGATTAAATAATCTTTCTTTGGGCTATATGCTTCCTTCTTTAGTTACCAAAAAGTATCATTTGCAACAAGCAAGAATATATATTGCAGTACAAAATCTTTTTACAATAAGTAATTATAGCGGTTATAATCCTGAAACAAGTTTTAGAGAAGACAATGTAACGGCTCCCGGGGCTGATTATGGTATGTATCCATTATACCGTACCTATACACTTGGCGTTAACTTAACATTCTAAAATTAATATAGTATGAAACTAAAATATAAAATTCTAAATTTTGTTTTGACGATTTTCTTATTTTCGTCTTGCAGCGATTTTTTAGAATTAAATCCATTAAGCGATTTAAGTGAAAATGATTTTTATAAAACGGCCGATGATATAACATCCGCTGTAAATGGAATCTATTCCGGATTACAAGAATCGAATATTTATGGCAATTGGTACGTATTTGCTGAAATTCCTTCTGACAATACCCGCAACCAACTTTCCGGTTCAGTTACCAGTCAGAATGAATTCGATCAGTTCTATATCGATACTCAAAATAGTTATATAAGCGATTTCTGGGCAGCAGCCTATAATGTAATAAACAGGGCTAATACCGTACTCGGAAGGATTGATGGTATCGATATAAATGAAACGCTTGCCTCACAATACAAATTGGAGTGTAAATTTATCCGATCATTAATGTATTTCAACCTTGTCCGTGTCTATGGAGACGTGCCTCTTGTATTAAAAGAAATAACTATTAGTGAAGCTTATGAGTATTCAAGGGATTCGAAAGAAAGCGTTTACAGCCAAATAGAAACAGATTTAAAGGAAGCCGCACAAAATCTTCCTGATTCTTACCCTACCCAGGAAAGCGGACGTGCGACAAAAGGTGCAGCCAAAGCATTGTTAGGTAAAGTATATTTAACTTTACATAGATATGCAGAAGCAGAAGCTGTTTTAGGAGAAGTTATAAACAGCGGCCAATACGCCCTTTTGGAAAATACACCCGGGAGTCTGAATATTGACGGATATCAAAGTGTTTTTAGTCCTGTAAACCATAACAGTAAAGAAGGTGTATTTGAAATACAGTATCTAAAAGGGGGATATGGTGAAGGTTCAAACTTTGCCAATAATTTTGCCCCTGAAAACTCCGGAACGAATGTTGTTACAGTAGGTGGAACCGGAGGAAATAATATCCCCGAGATGGATATATACAATGCCTTTGAGGAAGGTGATTTTCGTCGCGATTTTTCAATGTCGTTAGGATATAATGATAATCGGAAAAACGGGGAGTGGGTGGACTCGCGTTATATCCGTAAATTTATGGATGTTCCCTATCAAAATAACGATGCCAGTAACAATTTTCCTATAATAAGATATTCTGATGTGGTATTGATGTATGCTGAAGCGCTTAATATGAATGGAAAAACAGCCCAGGCATGCAATTATCTAAATATGACAAGAAGACGTGGATTCGGTTACCAAACTACAGAATCTACTCCCGTGGATTTATTTACCAGCAGTAAGGAAGAATTTATTCTGTTAAGTGAACAGGAACGCCGTGTAGAGTTAGCATTTGAGAATCATCGATGGTTCGATTTGATTCGGACTGGCCGAGCCGTTGAAGTAATGAAAAGTAAAGGTTTTTCATTAAATGAAACAAACCTTATCTGCCCAATTCCTCAAAAGCAGATTGATGTAAATCCGAAGCTAACTCAAAATGAATATAAGATAGAACCTAAATAATATTTTCTATCAGTTATATCTCAATATTTTGTATCTTCATCGAATAATACTATAGAAATTGTCAATATATTTATGAATGATTATTGGCAATTTCTTTTTAATAATTGCTGAGTGATAATAAAAACATTTATAATCATATGAATTTAAAAGCTCTATCCATAACAATCTTTTCTTTGATTATTTCGCAATTTTCAAATTCTCAACAATTTGAAAATTGGGTCAATCCCCTTATTGGGACCGATATAAGAATTGTTGAGGGAAAAGATAAAAACTCTACAGAAGAACGAGGACAAGTAATTCCAGCTGTGGGTGTTCCGCATGGAATGACAAACTGGGTTGCCCAAACACAACCGACAGAACAGAAATGCCACCCACCCTATTATTATTTCCAACTCCATTTTCAAGGTTTCAGGGCCAGTCACTGGATGAATGGATCCTGTACCCAGGATTATGGGAGCGTAACCATTATGCCCCTGAGCAATACACTGGAGTTTGATCCGGATAAAAGAGCGTCTGTATTCTCACATGATGATGAAACTGCAACTCCTTCGTATTATTCTGTAGAATTGAATGAATATAATATTAAAGCGGAAATTACGGGATTATCACGTTCCGGAATTATGCAATTTGATTTCAGGCAGGAAGGAGATCATTACATTGTCATTGAACCCAATAGCGATGAGGGAGCAGGTTATATCAAAATAATTCCTGAGAAAAGAGAGATTATAGGATATAACCCGGTCCACAGGATCTATCAGGGATATGGTATGCCTGCAGGTTTTTCAGGTCACTTTGTAATCCAGTTAAATGACGATATTGAAGAGTTCGGAATATGGGAAGGACAAAAAAGTTATAAAGGAAAAGAAGAAGCAAAAGGCGATAACTATTCTGTTGCCGCATGGATCAAGCTCCCCTCCTCAAAATCAAAAAAAACCGGTGTAAAAATCGGAACATCTTTTACCAGTATTGAAAATGCAAGAAAAAATCTCCAGGCTGAAATTCCAAGCTGGGATTTTAACAAGGTAAGACAACAAGCTTCTGAGATCTGGAATAAAACATTAGGCCAAATTGAAGTGGAAAGCAATATCCATGAAGATAAGATAAAGTTCTATACGGCTTTATATGAAACTCATTTCCTTCCACGTGTATTCAGCGATGTCGATGGATCTTACCCAAAATTCGACGGGGCAGAATCAATTTTGAAAATAGAAGATGGAGAATACTATTGCGATTTTTCACAATGGGATACTTATCGTGCGGTACATCCTTTATTTTCCATTCTTAACCCAACCCGTAACGGGCAAATGGCCAATTCTCTTGTCTTGAAAGCCAAACAAGGAGGATGGTTGCCTATTTTCCCATCGTGGAACAGCTATACTGCCGCTATGATTGGTGATCATTGCATCTCTATGATTGGTGACGCCATCATAAAAAATATACCCGGATTTGATTACGAAGAGGCGTATGAGGTTATGCGTAAAAATGCTTTTGAAATAAATGCCGATTCAATAAGTTACCGAGATGGGAAAGGCAGACGGGCAATGGAATCCTATCTGAAATATAACTATATACCTCTGGAAGATCCAGTAAGGGAGGCATTCCATAAACAAGAACAGGTCTCAAGAACATTAGAATATGCTTACGATGACTTTGTCTTATCACAAGTGGCTAAAAAATTAAATAAAACAAATGATTACACTCAACTTAAGGAGAGAGCACTCAATTACAAAAATGTAATTGATCCTGCAATAGGTTATGCTCGTGGCCGCCATAGCGACGGACGCTGGATTGAACCTTTCGACCCATTTGCTTTTAGCCCGTTTATCTGTGAAGGAACACCGTATCATTACACATGGTATGTACCGCAGGATGTTGCCGGCCTTATAGAACATATAGGAGGAAAAGAACGATTTACAACCCTGCTCGACAATTTTTTTGAAGGTGGTCACTATTGGCACGGAAATGAACCTGGGCACCATATCGCTTATCTTTTTGCATATGTACAGGAACCCTGGAAAACCCAGAAATGGATTCACAATATCATTGAAAGTGAATACTTCACTACTCCCGACGGATTATCCGGTAATGAAGATGCCGGGCAGATGTCTGCATGGCTGGTATTCAGCATGCTTGGCTTTTACCCTGTCTGCCCGGGGATGCCTTATTATGTAATCGGAAGTCCATCCTTTGAAAAAATCTCCATAACAATGGAGGACGGTAAAAAATTTATCATTCAAGCTAATAATTTCAACAAGGAAAATATTTATATTCAATCCGCTACATTCAATGGAGAGACTTATAATAAAAGCTATATCCATCATAAAGATATTATCAGCGGGGGTAAATTAATTTTCGAAATGGGAAAGACTCCCCACAAACAATGGGCCTCATCAGACGATTCTATTCCGGCATCAATTAACTTTTAAAACTCAATAATGAACCGATAAAATTTCTTGTGTAAGTTGGCTTTTCTCTCGGCTTTCACTACATTTGCAAAAGCAGTTTAATAAGTCCTGTAATTCTTGTAAGGCAGAATAAAATTTAATGTGTATTTAACATGAAAACATATTTTGGATTAATAACATGGCTGGTTACAATCTGCTTATGCGCCCAGCAAAACGTGAATTACGATGAATCGAAAGTACCGGCGTACGTACTTCCCGACCTATTGCAAGCCAATAACGGAGAGAAAATCACCAGCACGACACAGTGGGAAAAGCAGAGAAGACCGGAACTCCTGGAGTTGTTCGCCTCACAGATGTACGGCCACACCCCGGAAGAGAAGATCGATATTGCCTACGAAACAGTAACGGAGAATCCGAATGCCATGAACGGGAAAGCAACCTCCAAGCAGGTGAGATTTATTTTCTCGAACGGTAATAAAAAAATAGAGGCTCTTTTATTGATGTACATACCCAACAAAACGAAGGGTAAAGTTCCTGTCTTTGTAGGGTATAATTTCAAAGGAAATCATAGCACTACTTTAGATACAACAGTACTGTATTCGCCCGTTTTCCATCTCGTGAAAGAACCGGATCATCCCGACTGGGAAAGAGGGAATCAAACAAGCCGGTGGAGTTATGATAATATTATCGATCGTGGCTATGCCGTGGCAACCATGTGCTACCACGATATTTATCCCGATAAACCGGAATTAAGGGATCACAGTATTGTCTCTCTTTTCGAGGGGTATGATCCTGAAAATATTGCTCCCGACGAATGGCAGGCTATCGGTGCATGGGCATGGGGATCGAGCCGCATAGTCGACTTTCTGGAAACACAGGAGAGAATAGACTGCGATAAAATAGCCATCATGGGACATTCCCGCCAGGGAAAGGCTGCCCTATGGGCGGGTGCGCAGGATGAACGCTTCCGTATTGTCATTTCCAATGATTCCGGATGTGGAGGCGCCGCACTTTTCCGAAGGAAATTCGGGGAGACCGCAGCCATCATCAACAAGAACTTCCCTCATTGGTTCTGCGAAAATTTCCGGCAATACAACGATAAGGAAGAAACCCTCCCGGTGGATCAGCACCAACTTATCGCCCTGATCGCACCAAGGAAGGTGTACGTTGCCAGTGCACAGGAAGATCTCTGGGCAGACCCCAGGGGTGAATTCTTATCCGCTTATCACGCAGGACCGGTATACCGGCTATATGGATTAACGGCTATTGAATCTGATGGAATGCCCGATTTGTATAAACCGGTCATGGGAGACGTCGGCTATCATATAAGGACAGGCAAACATGATGTAACTGAATACGACTGGGAGTGCTATCTGGATTTTGCCGATAGACATTTCAAAAATTAATTTGTGTTCATCCATTTCAACAGCAAAATGAAACATATTTCACCCGTTATTTTTTTCCTGTCAATTGTCTTATCGGGCTGTACAGGCACAATAGAAAAGCAACTCAGCGATTATGTAAACCCTTTTTTAGGTACAGCCACCTTGTGGGAACCGGAAGACCTTGGATATGTACGCACCTGGGATGTACGCACCTGGGGGGCAGAAGTCTTTCCGGGGAGTTCCCTTCCCAACGCCATGGTGCAACTGAGTCCGGTCACTCAATTCCGGAGTGGGGCCGGCTATCAGTATGAGGACACGGTGGTCTATGGCTTTTCACATACCAATAAAGGACACTGGAACCTGCTGCATATCCCGTTACTACCGGTAACCGGAGAGATCACACCCGGGAATTATGTGTCTACTTTCAGCCATGATAACGAATCGGCTCACCCGGGATATTACCGGGTATTTCTCGAGACTTATGGTATCAATGCAGAGTTGACTACCACGCTACGTTGCGGCTTTCATCGGTATACCTATCCCAAGGGAGCGGATAAAAAACTGGTGGCCGATATGACCCGTTCCAACAACCATGTAAAGGATTGGGACATCCAAAAGGTAGACGAGTACGTCTTTTCCGGTTTTCAGGACGCCGAAGGTAAACTGTATTTCTATGTAGTCTCTAACTATCCGATAGAAAATATTCAACAAGTGGAAGATGAGAAGCATGAAATTTCTCTGGTAGACTTCGGCGAGAGTGCAAACGGTGGGATGCAGGGCGAAAACAATAAAGACAAGGAAAGTGGAAAAAATGAGCCGCTGGAACTCAGGATAGGGTTCTCTTTCGTCAGTATCGAAAATGCAAAAATGAACCTGGAAGCAGAGATGCTACACAAAAGTTTCGACCAGGTGCGTGAGGAAGCCGATGCCGAATGGAATAAGCTGCTGTCGAAGATTAAAGTTTCGGGCGGCACCGAACGTGAAAAAGGCCTCTTCTACTCCACCCTCTACCGTTCATTTCTTTGGCCGGCCTTACGCAGTGATGTAAACGGTGATTTCACCGATGAGAAAGGAGAGGTTGTCAATGAGGGATTCCGCTATTACACCAATCCCTCATTCTGGGATGACTACCGCAATAAACTGGTATTGCTGGCAATGTTGTCCCCAGATATCACGACCGATATCATCCAATCGATTACCGACAAAGGGGAAAAGAGAGGAGGCTATATGCCTACCTTCTTTCATGGCGACCATGCCTCGGTATTTGTGGCAGGTAGTTATCTGCGGGGCATCACCGGTTTCGATCTGGAACGTGCTTATAAATTATTACTGAAGAACGCCACTGTACCCGGCCGCGGCGGCAGGCCCTATCTCGATGAATACATCGAAAGGGGCTGGATTGCGGAAAAAGATACCACCAACGTACCCACATGGGATGAATACAAGGCGGCCGTCACCAAAACGGTGGAGTATGCCTATGATGATTACGCAACCGCATTGATCGCAAAAGAATTGGGTGATGAGAAAAATTACTCGCTGCTGATGAAACGCTCCGGCAACTACAAGAACCTGTTCGATCCATCCACCGGCTTTTGGCGCGGAAAAATCGACAATGGGAATTGGATAGAAGACTTCGATCCCTACTATCCCTATTTTGCCTATATGTACCGGGAAGCGAATGCATGGCAGTCGCTCTTCTTCGCACCGCATGATCCGGAAGGGATGATCGCATTATATCCGTCTCCGGAGGCAGTGGATCAAAAGCTTGATTCTCTCCTCACCGAGCCCTGGAGAGGATATGAAGCACACAACATGACCGGATTTATCGGTAATTACTGCCATGGGAACCAGCCCTCCCATTCTATCCCCTACACCTATTATTTTATCGGCAGGCAGGAGAAAGCGCAATGCGTGCTCGACAGCATCATGGACCGCTTCTATGATATGGGAGCCGAAAAACTGGCTTACGCAGGCATGGACGATGCGGGGGAGATGTCGGCCTGGTACGTTTTCAACGCCATCGGGTTGTATACCTACTCACCTGCCGATCCGAAGTATATCATCTCTGTGCCCCTGTTCGATGAGGTGAAGTTTTCCCTGGGAAAAGGGAAGGAATTCACCATCAAAAAAGAGGGCGCCGGGAAAAAAATCCGGCAGATCAAATACGATGATGAACCCATAGATGGATGGTTTATTCAACACGCCCAACTTGAAAAAGGTAAAAGACTGATAATAATCACTGAGGAATAAAATAACGGCAGACTATATCTTTTTAAGAATAACCGTTTTTGCCTGGAAATCATTCGTTTTCTTGGCGATTAGAACTATCTCATTCCATTTGTCAAGTGAAATATAAGGTTTTTCATATATCTTACTTGCCGATACGAATAACTTATTCCCTTCGAGTTTATAATCTGAATGAAATCCCCCGTAATCATTCGAATATTCAGAAGATAATGCCTCCAACCCTTCAACGGCATACCCCTCGGGTATCTCTATTCCGATATGATAATTCAAACGGATGGCAGTCGGGAGATAAGCATCCATATTACGTTTCTCATCCCGCTCGTCAGGTTCCCATTGTTGTCCTATGAGTCGGCCAATTTCAAGGATAAGGTTTTCCCCGGCATTCTTCACCAATCCTTCCATGGTATAGGTCACCGTATAATCCAACGCGGGACTGTCAACAATGGTACCTGTCGCACTGAAAGAATAGCCGGTTATCTCATCCGGTTTTTGTCCGTAATAATCTGTAAGTTCCAGTTCAACGGTCTCTTTTTGATTTTTCTTACGTTCCTCTAAGGCTGAAAGATATTCATCGATGTACTTACGGGTCGATTTGTCTTCCTGCAATTCCTCCATCAATGTTTGCCCAATGCCCAGCTTCTCCCTCATCTCTTTATCCCAATCTTCATACATCACCAATGGCCAATAGTCCTCTTTCATACTACCGGTGCTTCTTAGATTCCGTTTTATGTCCAAACGAAGTGGGTTATTCCCTGAAAAGCTCACCTCAATACTGGCATTCAAAATATTATCATCTGATTTTGATTCCGGAATTTCATAGTGTCCCGCGTTGCCTTCCATGCCATACTTTTTATTGGCGGCATATTTCACCACCTCCATCGTAGAGACGGCCTCCCCCTGGTACACCGCGGGAATCTCCCCGGCATACCGGTATCCATTCCTGAAAAAGAAGAGCTGATGATCGTTTGCCAACAAGCCGGTAATGATATCATCATCGGTAACTACCTCTTCTTTTCCCGGACCGAAACGGCTGGTCACAAACAGGAATTTGTGCGGTATATTATGCTCTTTGAAGAGTTGCTGTAACCGGACCACAAACTTCAACCCCGGATAATTGGCGTAATTGCCCGGCCAATGGAAACGCAACGCGTCATACACCAGTACAGCTTGTTCGTCATCAGTCATCGAGGGGTGTTTTTCTATATATTCCGATATGGTCTTCTTCACTTTTTTATCGGTATCCTTCATCCAGAACATTTGCTTTTCCTGCGCCGCCAGGAAAGTTTTGGAATCGTTCAGATACTCGTCATAGGGCAGATTTTCATATACTCCGGCCTTTCGGGCATTGGGCGATTTAAAAATCAATTTGGATGCATTGTTCAGTACATACATACGGATCATGGGAAGACTTCTGTAGGGAGAGATCCAACGGGTTTCATCCAGAGGGAATATTTTCATAAGATTTTCCGCTTCGGCATCAAGCACATAATTATTATCGGCATCAGTGGACAGCTTCATCTCGGGGGCACCATTCACCGAACGGTATTCCACCGTCAGTTTATTCCCGAATTCGCAATGGATGGAATATTTTAATATCGGATATTGTCCGAAAAAGGCAAATATCTCGGGCGGCACATTATAGGTCTCCAGTTCCATCTCGTCACAAACAAAATAGTCCAGGATATCTCCCACCTGCAAGCCGGGTATGGCTACTTTTTTTTCCACCTTTTTATCTTTCTTCCCTTCCGTCACGTTTACCGCTTCCTCATCGATGGCCACCTCCGTCACACTGCCATCAGGCTTGATCACGCGCGCGCCGACGATCGTACGAAGTTTGTTCGACCGCAAATACCCGCTTAGTTTTGCCTCTTCCCTGAAAGACAATTCCGAGAACTCGGTCAAAGCCGACAGGTCGTTGATCTTCACCAACTGCCGGTCTATATTGGTATAATATAACTCCCGGTTGATATCCCCGAACAGAAGAGCATTTATCCTGAACCGGTTCTTGCTGGTTGCTTCGATATGTTGATGACGCGCAAGGATAATTGCTGATTCGTTTTCATATCCTTCCGGCAATTCATAATTCTCAAACTCGGGTTTATCCCATGCCCACACTATTTCCCTTATACTTTTCGCACGTGCCTGAAGGTCATCGGCAAAAGCACCAGTGGAGAACAGGAGGAAGAATAATAAGACGGTAGAGGAAACTTTTTTAATCATATATCTTCAATTTCATTAGTCGTTTTCCCGAGAGTAATTTGTCTTACATAGGCTTTTCTCAATAAACTGATGTCTTTGTTCCATTGATCAAAACCGGTTTTCGGTAAGATTGTCTTTTTTATCGTGATTTCCTTATGATACACCACACTGTCATCATTTACGGTATAGCGGATGGAAAATTGGTAATCATCTGTTTCTATTTCCATATCATCGGGTATATTCTTTATCCGGTAGCCTTCGGGAATTACCACACGGATGCTGGTCACATGGTTTTGACTGAAGGGAAAAGCATAATCGTTCTTTCTTTTAAGTGTATCGATGGACAACTCCGAGAAATCTTTGAAAGCATCCGGATCGATATACACTTCATCAGAGAAAGACCGCAGGCAAGAAGGACGCAGTTCCTGATAGGATATGAGTAGGCTTTTTGAGTTGATATCTATCCCCTTGACATCTATTTCAAAAATCGAATCGGCAGGATTATTCCTTTTCAGGTAATTTTTCAGGTGCATATCGGTATCGCTCTTCGCGGTATAGCGGATTAAAAAGGTCATGGCATATTTGGCTTCTCCTTTGAAAGACAACTCCGACCGTCCTCTTAATTTTCCCTCTTCAATCACATACTCACTGACCAACCGGGTTCTGTTATGTGAAGGAGGAAAAGAGGGGGTCCGGAGCATCAGGTATTGATCACCATCCTCTACCATAGCCATCTTACCCTGGATGGAATAAGCGATTTCACCAAAAGGCATAAACTTCACAGTAGGATCCAAGAAATGAAATTCTCCGTTATGTTGCAAGCCACAGATCATGTGATCGGCGGAAGGGACGGGCAGCGTCCATTCACGACCGGTTTCGGTTGTATTTATCCATACCAGCCGGGCATCAAATCCTTCTGCCTGCAACAGGCATTTCAACAGGTTCGACATCCCCTTGCAATCGCCATATTTCTTTCTTACCACCGATTGTGCCTCGTCGGGTTTAAATCCCTGAATCCCATATTCAAAAGCTATATATCTTATATTATTCTGCACCCAATTGAGCAATGCATTGATCTTATCTTCATCGGATCCGCTGTTTTTAGTTAGTTCTTTTGCCAATTGGGCTATTACGGCATGGTCATTATCCACGAGATCGACCTTGCTTTTACACCATTTATACATATGGTCGAAACTATCGAAAAACTCTTCCGTCTTTTTATTGATGAGGGCTTTCCGGGGAATAATCTGAATGGTAGGGAACGTAAGCAGATAATCAGGCATAGCATCCTCGTACTTATATGCCGGCTGATTTTCTATCCGATAGGTGTATATGGTGCTACCCGACTTGGGATCTGCGTTCACCGACTTACTGATCCCCGGGTTGAAGCTATTCTCGATGATATCTATCTCCATCCACTCGGGCACGATGATACGGATCGTCTTATTTTTGATAAAATGGTTTTCAATAATATTAATGAACGAAAATCCATATACATCCTTATATTTTTTTTCGTAAGTGACCGTACCTGTCGCATTTTTATCTTTGAAGTATAAATCGAGGTGACAAACCTTACTATCGTCATAGAAGATATTCTCCTTTGTATAAGTCCCATATTGGGGAGAAGAAGCCTTCACCCCTTTCACTTTGATTTTGGTTATCTCTGAATTGACATCATAAAACCGGTAAAATTTAACCGGTTGCACATTTTTAGCACATGAATAGGTTACGTCCTGGTTCTCCCGGACAACCACCCTGTTATTTTCCATCACATAAGTATAGGTAGATTGCTGGTCGCTGATGACCATATTATCATCCTCATCCTGAGACAAGAGGGAAATAGGCAGGAAAATGATTAACAACAGCAAAAAATACTTCATAGTGATAGCATAATTCAAGCAATAATTGAAATAAATATTTTATTGCGCAGCAAAAATAATAAATTAACTTCAATTACATTTCATTTATACAATTAAAAATTTCGCCCCTTATTTTTATATATATTCTTTCTTCCTCCCGCCGTTCCACAGTGATGACTGTTGAAAATAAAATATGTAACTTTGCCAGTTCAATTCTCATTTAACAACCGATATCAGGAATGAAACAATTTCTACTCTTTACATTGAGTTGCGTAATGGTAAGCGCAAGCTTGCAAGCTCAACAGCTCAAAGGTGTAATTGTGAATAAACAAGGGGAACCGGTTCCGAATTCAACCATCTATATTTACGAAATAGCTAAAGGAATTGCCGCCGACAACATGGGGGAATTCCAGACCGCCCTTGCACCGGGGAGTTATACCTGTGAATTCCGTTCCCTCGGATATGAGAGTATCAGGAAAAGTATTACTATGGGAAAGGACAATCAGACTATCCGGGTGGAACTTCAGGAAACATCCTATATGCTGAAAGAGGTGGTGGTGTATGCCACTAAGAACAACGAAGATCCGGCTTATCGTATCATGCGGAAAGCAATTGCCCATGCGCCTTATTACCGTTATCAGATAAAAGAATACACGTCGGAAGCCTATATAAAGGGAAGCCTGACCATCGACAAGATCCCGGGAATTTTCAAACGCGCCATGAAGGTCAACGACAACGATTTCGACATCAACTCCCTCATAGGAAAACCATTGGTTATGGAATCGAAAAGCAATATCCGGTTTACATCGCCTGAAACTTACCAGCAAGATGTGATTGCGCTGAAGAGCTCCATTCCCAGGGAATTCAATGCGGACAAGGGGCTGAGCATTGTGACGTCGAGCATCTATAACCACAAACTGAACGGAAGGGTATCCCCGCTCTCACCGGGTGCTTTCAGGTTTTATGCTTTCAAGCTGGAGAATGTGGACTATCAACCCGACCATACCATCAACAAGATCAAAGTAATTCCAAGAAAGAAAAACCCGGATCTTTTTTCAGGTTATATCTACATTCTGGAAGATACATGGAATGTATATATTGCTGATCTGGTCGCCAGTGAATTGGGCACTACGCTGCACTACCGCATCAACTACCACCAGGTACAGTCGTCGGTTTATTTGCCCACCACCTACGATGTGAGCATGACCATGAATACGATGGGTGTAAAAGGATCGGGGAAATACTATGCATCGATGAAATACAACTCGGTGCAGATCGATAATACCCGAAATCCTGTTGCCGTCAATCATACAGCATTGCCGGATGCAACAGACGAATCCGGAAAATCAGATATATCCAACGGACAACCAATGTCCCCCAAACAGCAAAAAATATCGGATGAATTAGACAAGTTAACCCAAAAAGAGGACCTTTCTACCAAAGAAGCCTATAAGATGTCGAAACTGATGAGCCAAATGGTGGAACCGGAAGAGGTAAAAAACCAACGCGAGTCGCTCGAGATAAAAGACATTGAAAGGGTAAAAATGAAGGTGGACACGCTGGCATGGAAAAAGGATTCTACTTTCTGGATAAGCGTCCGGGAACTACCGCTTCGCGAAGACGAACTGAGAAGTTACCAGACAAAAGATTCACTGTCGGGTAACGACTCTATGGCCGAAACCGACAGGGATAGGAACGGGGTAGTAATATCGATCGATGAAAACCCGAAAACCGTATTCGGAAAGATCATCCAGGGAGGCGTGTGGAAAATAAAACCGGACCTTTCGCTCCGTTACGGCGGATTAATGGGTGGATTGAAAGAGGACAACTTTACAGACGGGTTTTGGCTGGGACAAACACTTTTCCTCAATTGGAACATCGACAAGAACCGGAATTTCTCGGTTTCCCCGTCGCTCTATTATGCTACCGCACGAAAAGAATTACTATGGCACATCTCCACTTCATTGAATTATGCACCCATGTCGCTCGGACGGTTTCACCTCTCCGCAGGGCATATCTCCCGGGATATAAATGGCGAGAACGGCGAATCCAGACTGATGAATACGCTTGCCACCATCGATCTGGGCCAGAATTTCATCCGGTTTTATGACAGCCGGTACATGAAAGGCGAACACTACATCGATATTGCCAACGGACTACATCTGTATACCGGTATGGAGATAGATAAGCGATCAGCGCTACACAACCGGACCTCTTTTAATTTTATCGGCAAAGATGTACCGGAAAATATTCCTTCCGACGCCGCTTCATATCCTGATCACACGGCATCGAATATCACGCTGGAACTCTCTTATACGCCACGTTACCGGTACAGGGTAAGAGAGGGAAGGAAATGGTACGTCTCCAGCAAATACCCTACTTTTTCGGCGGCATATAAAAAAGGGGCCGGTCTTTTTGCCGACAATCCCGCCCCCCTCTACGGCCGGATTTCCGGTGCTGTTTCACAAAATATCAAGGTCTCTCCTTTTGAAGAGATCGATTACCTGTTTTCGGGCGGTACTTTCCTCTCGTCCGACAGGTTATACATGAATGATCTCAAATATTTCAGGAATAATCAAATGTTGTTTACCGCATCCGATTTTAACCGCAGTTTTAACTTGTTGGAACCCTATACCGCTTCAGGCGAGTGGTGGGTGGAAGGACACCTGAATTATCAATCGATGTATCTCTTTTTGAAAAATCTCCCTTTCCTGCAGCGCTTCTCATTCGACGAAGCTATTCACTTACATGGACTCTCTACCGAAAACAGGAAATTGTATCTGGAAGGCGGTTATTCCATCGGCTTCCTAGGCCTGGGCAGGGTAGGAATTTTTACTGGTTTTACCGATAAAAAATTCGACCGTTTCGGTGTAAGGTTAAGCTATCCGCTATGGAATATTATGGAAAGGCCTCTTAAATAAATTAGCTAATCCTACCCCACTCGTAGCGGTTACCACCCAAGCGATCCAGTTGCTGTTTCAATACCAGATGCTCCGGCTGTTCCAGTTGGGGGTCTTTTTCAATCAGCCCTTCTGCGATCTCACGTGCACGGTAAAGAATATTGTTGTCTTTTACCAGGTCGGCAATCCTGAGATCAAAAGGAATGCCACTCTGCTGGGTCCCTTCCAGGTCACCCGGACCACGCAGTTTCAAATCTGCTTCGGCGATGACAAACCCGTCGTTACTCTCTGTCATGATCTCCATCCGCTTGCGGGTATCGGATGATATCTCATAGGGCGTAATCAGTACGCAATAGGACTGGTCTGCTCCACGTCCTACCCTGCCCCTTAACTGGTGCAACTGCGAGAGACCGAACCGCTGCGCACTCTCGATCACCATCACACTGGCGTTGGGCACATTCACTCCCACCTCGATCACGGTGGTCGATACCATAATCTGTGCTTCATTGGCCACAAACCGGCGCATCACTTCGTCCTTTTCAGCCGGTTTCATCCGCCCGTGCATCTTGCAGACACTGAATTCGGGAAAGGCTTCCTTGATATGCTGATACCCTTCTTCAAGGTTTTTCAGATCCAGTTTTTCACTCTCTTCAATCAACGGGTAGACGATATAAGCTTGTCGCCCTGCGCGAATCTGCCCGCGGATAAAATCATAGAGCGCCCCCCGCTTCTTTTCATATCGATGGAGCGTCTGCACCGGTTTCCTGCCCGGCGGCAGCTCATCGATCACCGACACGTCCAGATCACCGTAAACCGTCATGGCCAAGGTACGGGGAATAGGCGTGGCGGTCATCACCAGCACATGCGGCGGCCGGTCGTTTTTCGTCCATAATTTGGCCCGTTGCGCCACCCCGAAGCGATGCTGCTCATCGATCACCACAAACCCGAGGTTACGGAACTGCACGGTATCTTCAATCAACGCATGCGTACCGATCAGGATATCTATTTCTCCTGATTGTAACCCGGCATGGATTCTCTCCCGCTCCTTTTTTTTCGTGGAGCCCGTCAACAACTCCACTTTCAGGTTCATTCCCGAAAGCGTCGCGGTAAATGTCTCAAGATGTTGCGATGCGAGAATCTCAGTCGGCGCCATCAGGCAGGACTGGAAGCCATTGTCAAGCGCAATCAGCATGCACATAATGGCCACCAGTGTCTTACCGCTGCCCACATCGCCCTGTAACAACCGGTTCATCTGCTTTCCCAACGCTGTGTCTTTCCTGATCTCTTTGATTACCCGTTTCTGCGCATTGGTCAAAGGAAACGGAAGCTTCTGCTTGTAAAAGGAATTGAGATGATCTCCTACTTTTTTGAAGATAAACCCGTTCAGCTTTCCTTTTCTTTCAGCGGCATAACGGACAATATTGAGCTGGATATAGAAAAGCTCTTCAAACTTCAGGCGAAATTCCGCATCACGTAACAGGGGTGCTGATTTTGGGAAATGGATGTTCTCGATAGCATCGTGGAATGGCATCAGCTTCGCCGCCTCTACCACATCAGATGAAAGTGTCTCCGGAAGCCGTTCTTTGACTAACCCGAAAGCGTTTTCGATGATCTTTTGCATCGCCCTGGAGTTGAGATAATGGTTCTTCATCTTCTCCGTGGTGTTGTACATTGCCATCAGTCCTTCGGGACGGTCCGACTCATTCATAAAAGGATCAAGCTCGGGATGGGCAATATTCCACTTGTCATTGAATAGCGCAGGCTTGCCAAAAACCACATATTCCTGATTGAGCTTGTATTTCCCTTCGATAAACCGTATTCCCTGAAACCAGACCAAATCTACAAAACCCGTCCCGTCGGTAAAATGCGCCACCAGCCGCCTACGACGCCCCTCTCCAAACGATTCAAAAGCAATGATCTTTCCTTTCAATTGGATATAGGCCATCGAGTTATCGATCTCATGGATATAATAGATCCTGCTCCTGTCGATATAGCGGTAGGGATACCACCTCAACAGGTCGCCCAACGTAAAGATATTGATCTCCTTATTAAGGATATCAGCCTTTTTTGGTCCTACGCCGGGCACGAATTGTATTTCGGTTTGAAGGACATTCATTTTTTAATATTAGGACTTAATATGACGGGGGGGACTGGGGGACTGGGGGACGGGGGGACTGGGGAGACTATGAGACTGGGAGACTGGGAGACTGGGAGACTGGGAGAAGGGGAGACTGGGCGCAGGTGTGAATTCATAATATCCATTTACTTGAATTATGAATCATATTTATAATCATACCGATTATAATATTATACTTTTCATTCAAATTCGTATGTACTTCTTCATTTATATACCCACATTCGAGTACAAAATCCAACCACACTTGAGTCTCTGCCGCTTCTCCTTCTGCATCTGAGAGCTTTGCTATAAAAGCTTTTTCATAGCGCCGTCCTCCATGCTTCAGCAATATTAGCAGAAACAGATCGTGATGAACGCTTTATTTGGTCTGTAAGAGAATATTTTTCTTCCTTGGGAAAGGAGATAGTAATTTGAAATACCTCCATCGCAAGGTCAAAAGAAAGCCTATAAACTTTCAAATCCCGGTGATCCTTTATTTTTTCCATTGCAAGACCTTTTTTGTTTATTATAAAAAATCACCCACTCTCCAAGTCACGAGACAAGTCTCCCACTCTCCTCGTCTCCCAGTCACCCACTCCCCAAGTCACCCCATCTCCCAGTCACACATCACCATCCAAATAGCGGATATTGCCGCATGGTGGCGTTCACCTTCTCGCGTACAGCAGCGATCGTTGCGTTATTGTCCGGGTTAGAAAGTACGGTATCAATCATTTCCACAATTTCGTCCATCAATTCTTCCTTCGCTCCACGGGTAGTGATAGCAGGTGTACCGAAACGCAGTCCCGATGTCTGGAAAGGAGAACGGCTGTCGAAAGGTACCATATTCTTATTCACAGTGATATCGGCTTCCACCAGTGCTTTCTCCCCTACCTTACCGGTCAGGTCGGGGAATTTGGTACGCAAATCCACCAGGATGAGATGGTTATCCGTCCCACCGGATACCACTTTATACCCTTTGTCTACAAATGCCGCTGCCATCCGGGCTGCGTTCTTCTTCACCTGCGCCTGATAGGTTTTATATTCGGGTTGCAACGCTTCGTAGAATGAAACGGCTTTCGCAGCGATCACATGTTCTAACGGACCTCCCTGCATACCGGGGAATACGGCAGAATCCAAAAGGGTCGACATCATCTTCACCTCTCCTTTCGGCGTGGTGATACCCCACGGATTCTCAAAATCTTTTCCCAACAGGATCACACCTCCACGCGGGCCTCGTAAGGTCTTATGGGTCGTAGAAGTAACGATATGCGCATGTTTCACCGGGTTATCAAGCAATCCGGCAGCGATCAATCCGGCAGGGTGTGCCATATCTACCATAAAGATGGCACCAATCTCATCGGCCACCTTGCGGATACGGGCATAATCCCACTCGCGGGAATAGGCAGAAGCACCGGCAACGATCAGTTTTGGCCTTTCCCTGCGCGCGGCCTCTTCCAACTGGTCATAATCAACCTGCTGGTTATCTTCCCGTACATTGTATTCTATCGGTTGGAACATCAGTCCTGAGAAATTGACCGGTGATCCATGGGTCAGGTGACCACCATGTGACAGGTTCAAGCCGAGGAATTTATCACCCGCTTTCAGACACGCCAGAAATACCGCGGCATTTGCCTGAGCACCGGAATGGGGTTGCACATTGGCCCATTCGGCTTCGAACAACTCTTTCAACCGGTCGATGGCCAGTTGTTCACTCATATCCACCACTTCACATCCGCCATAATAGCGTTTTCCGGGGTAGCCCTCAGCATATTTATTGGTTAATACCGATCCCATAGCCTGCATCACCTGGTCACTCACAAAATTTTCGGAGGCAATCAGTTCAATACCTTTCAACTGCCGCTCACGTTCTTTCCCAATGATCTCTGCGATCTGCCTATCCTGATTCATTCAAATAATTTTTAAAAAGAACAAAATTAAGTGCAAATATAGTGAAAGCCGAGAGAAAAGCCAAACTTGTTTGAGCTTTTACGAGGCGCATCCTATATTATGAAAATATAGTGAAAGCCGAGAGAAAAGCCAAACTTGTTTGAGCTTTTACGAGGCGCATCCTATATTATGAAAATATAGTGAAAGCCGAGGGAAAAGCCAAACTTGCTTGAATTATTCCGTTAAGAGAGGGCAGAACGAGTTTACTCGTTTTGCCGAACGCAGGAATAATCTAATTTATTGAACTTTTCCGAGGCGCATCCTATATTCTATATTCTATAAACTTAGTCAAAAAAGTCGGGATTTTTTTATCCAAAGAAGTAAAAATATGAAGGGGAAAACATAAATAAATCGCCTAAAAAGAACCTAAACAAAATTAACTCGCTATATTTGTATTTTAATGTGCAATCATAATTCTATTAATCATCCCTAAATCATCAAGAAATGAAACGAACAATTTTTATCGTCATGCTGCTTGCCGCACTGACTTTCCAATCGGTAGAAGCCCAGGAGACCAATTATATTCATATTTCGGTCGATGCCGGTTTAGTGGCTAACTCAAAACAGGATAAAAAATTCGGGCTGGGCGGTACCATTGGTTGGCTTACCCAGGACAACCTGCTCTCACAGAATCCTAATAACTACCTCTCGTTAAGCGTGAAAGCTTTCAATAATCCTTACGGGGAGGGAAAACTCTTCTCCAGCATCAACAACGATGACAATGATGCTTTCAACTACATCATGCCGTTAGTAGGTTATCGTTTTACCAAGGAAGGTATTGCTGACGGTTTTTTTGTTGAACCGCGCATCGGGGCAGTATTCGGTGCCAGCAGTTATGCGGGATTTGCCTTTTCACCCCTGGCCGGTTATGCCGTACAACAATTCAATTTTTCCATATACTGCGATATGGGTTTTAGCGGTAAAGAGAGCGCCATTCTCAAAAAGAGTTTCTTCACACCGGGTATCAGTGTGGCATATAATATCCATCTGAATTAAGACTTTATAGACGGGTTGGTCATGGATAAAAACAGTAAAATTTATGTCGCCGGCCATCGCGGATTGGTGGGATCGGCAATCTGGCGGAATCTGCAATCGAAGGGATATACCCATTTAACCGGACAGTCACACCGGGAATTAGATTTGTTGGATGCCACAGCTGTTAAGTCCTTTTTTGACAGGGAAAAACCCGACTATGTAATCCTGGCAGCTGCATACGTGGGAGGTATTGTGGCCAACAACACCTATCGGGCCGATTTTATCTATCGCAACCTGCAAATCCAGAATAATGTAATAGGTGAGAGTTTCCGGCATAATGTCAGAAAACTACTTTTCCTTGGCAGCACCTGCATCTATCCCCGGGAAGCACCACAGCCAATGTCTGAAGAAGCATTACTCACCGGGCCATTGGAATATACCAATGAACCTTACGCCATTGCCAAGATCGCCGGACTGAAAATGTGCGAGAGTTTCAATATCCAATACAGTACCAACTATATAGCGGTGATGCCCACGAACCTGTACGGTCCCAACGATAATTTCGATCTGGAAAAAAGCCATGTCTTGCCCGCCATGATCCGCAAGATCCATCTGGCAAAAGCATTGATGAATGGCAACTGGCCTACCATCAGAACAGACCTTTCCATACGTCCGGTAGAAGGGATTACCAGCGATACTCCGCAGGAGGAAGTGGAGGACAAACTTCGTGAATATGGTATCAGCAAAGAGAGCGTTGAATTATGGGGAAGCGGGAAGCCATTACGGGAGTTTCTCTGGAGTGAAGATATGGCCGACGCCTCGGTTTATATCATGGAGAATGTGGATTTCCCAGATCTGGCAAAGGGCAAGACCGAAATACGTAATTGCCATATCAACATCGGAACGGGAAAAGAGATCAGCATCCGTGATCTGGCTGGACTAATCAAGGAGACGATCGGTTATGACGGCGAAATTGTTTTCAACAGTTCCAAACCCGACGGGACCATGAGAAAGTTGACCGATGTCTCCAAATTAAACGCATTGGGATGGAAACATACTATCGATATCGAAGAAGGAGTAAAAAAGATGTACGAATGGTACGTGCGATAATGGTTTTTTATATTACATTTTGAGAATGTAGGATGCACCTCGGAAATACTCAAACAAGTTTGGTATTTCTCTCGGCTTTCACTACATTTAAATAATGTAAAATGTGCCTCGGAAAAACTCAAGCAAGCTTGGTTTTTCGCTCGGCTTGTATTACATTTGTAAAGAGAAAACCATTAAAACGTCACTACTATGAATCTAAACAACTATCCAGCGGAACCTTTCCGTATCAAATCGGTAGAACCGGTAAGAATAATCCCGCGCGAGGAGCGGGAAAGAGTCATTAGAGAAGCAGGATTGAATACCTTCCTTATCCCGAGTGACGATGTCTATATCGACCTGCTGACCGATAGTGGGACCAATGCCATGAGCGACCGTCAATGGGCAGGCATGATGATGGGTGATGAAGCCTATGCAGGGAGCCGTAATTTCCTCCACCTCGAACAAACGGTACAGGAGGTATTCGGATTTAGACACATAGTCCCAACCCACCAGGGAAGAGGGGCGGAAAATCTGCTTTCCCAAATTGCCATCAAACCGGGACAATATGTGCCGGGAAACATGTACTTCACCACTACACGGTATCATCAGGAGCACAACGGAGGCATCTTTGTCGATGTTATCCGCGATGAAGCACATGATGCATCGCTGAGCATCCCGTTCAAGGGAGATATCGACCTGTACAAACTGCAAAAGCTGATTGATGAAAAAGGACCAGAAAACATCGCCTATGTATGTCTTGCCGTAACCGTCAACCTGGCCGGAGGACAACCTGTATCCATGAAGAATATGAAAGCGGTACGGGAACTAACTGCCCGCTATGGTATCAAAGTATTCTATGATGCCACCCGTTGTGTGGAAAATGCCTTTTTCATCAAGGAGCAGGAAGAAGGATACAACGACAAATCCATTCAAGAGATTGTAAGGGAGATGTTCAGTTATGCCGACGGATGCACCATGAGCGGAAAGAAGGATTGTCTGGTGAATATCGGCGGCTTTTTATGCCTGAACGACGACGAGCTTTTCTCGGAAGCAAAGGAGTTAGTGGTTGTATATGAAGGGATGCCGTCGTACGGCGGAATGGCCGGACGTGATATGGAAGCGATGGCAATCGGCCTGAAGGAATCGTTGCAATATGAATATATTGAGCATCGTATAAAACAGGTACGGTATTTGGGTGACAAGCTGCGGGAAGCAGGTATCCCGATGATCGAACCTACCGGTGGGCATGCCGTATTCCTCGATGCCGCACGTTTTTGCCCACATCTCACGCAGGAGCAGTTCCCGGCACAAAGCCTCGCTGCCAACCTCTATGTGGAATCGGGAGTGCGCAGTATGGAACGGGGGATTGTTTCTGCCGGACGCAACAAAGAAACCGGTGAACATCACCGCCCCAAGTTGGAGACAGTACGTCTTACCATTCCCCGTCGTGTTTACACCTACCGCCATATGGATCTGGTAGCGGAAGCTGTTCAATCGCTCTACCGGAAAAGGGAGACCATCAAGGGGCTCCGTTTCGTCTATGAACCGAAACAGCTACGCTTCTTCACCGCCAGGTTTGAGGAGATAGATTAGAATCTTTGATAGGCTCCGCTGGCGATGTCATCGAGCCACTCCTGGTTCTCAATGTACCATAGGACGGTTTTCCCAATACCTTCTTCTTGATTTTGGTAGCATCGATGGCGTAACGCAAATCATGTCCCGCGCGGTCGGTGACATAGGTAATCAGTTTTTCCGACGCACCCTCCTCACGTCCGAGCAAACGGTCCACTGTCTTGATGATTACCCGGATCAGGTCGATATTTTTCCACTCGTTGAAACCACCGATATTATAAGTTTCACCGGCCTTTCCTTTGTGGAAAATCAGGTCAATGGCACGGGCATGGTCCTCCACATAGAGCCAATCCCTTACGTTTTCCCCTTTACCATAGACCGGCAGGGGTTTATTCTGTCGAATATTGTGGATAAACAGCGGTATCAGCTTCTCCGGGAATTGGTTAGGTCCGTAATTATTCGAGCAATTGGAAATAACGGTAGGCAAACCATATGTGTCGTGATAAGCCCTGACAAAATGATCAGACGAAGCCTTCGATGCAGAATAGGGGCTATGCGGGTCGTAGCGGGTTTCTTCGGTGAAAAGGGTAGTATCGAATCCCAATGCTCCATACACTTCATCGGTGGAAACATGATAAAACAGCCTATCATCATAAGCTCCCTGCCAGTTTTCTTTGGCTGCCTGCAGCAAATTAAGGGTGCCTAATACGTTGGTCCTCGCAAATGAGAAGGGATCGGTAATCGACCGGTCGACATGACTTTCAGCCGCTAAATGAATCACATCGGTAATCTGATAGCGTGTGAATACCTCTTTCATTTTTTCGAAATCGCAGATATCTTCTTTCAGGAACTTGTAATTGGGTTTTCCTCCCATATCTTTCAGATTCGCAAGATTTCCCGCGTAAGTCAGTTTGTCGAGGTTGATGACTTGATAATCGGGATATTGATTAACAAACAATCGTACTACATGTGAGCCGATAAAGCCGGCGCCACCTGTGATCAGGATATTTTTTTTTGCCATGGATATAATAATTCTGCCCTATCCGGGATGTTACTTTATAATTACTAATTACTAATTACCAATTACCTCCTATCAACTATTAATTAACTAAGAACTAAAAGCTAAGAACTAAGAACTAAGAACTAAGAATTAAGAACTAAGAACTAAAAATTCACTTTTCACTATTAGTTCTTAACTCTTCACTTTTCACTCTTAACTCTTAACTGAAAAGAGTGGATTTCTCCGATCCTTTTCCGAAAGAATAATGTCTTGGGGAGTCAAAAGCCAGTCGATTCCGAGCTTCGGGTCGTTCCAAAGGATGGCTCCTTCATAATCCGGCATGTAATAATGGTCACATTTGTACTGAAAAACAGCCTCTTCGGAGAGTGTTGCATAACCATGTGCAAAACCACGGGGAATAAAGAGTGATCGCTTATTTTCTTCCGACAACTCAGTCGCCACGTGTTGTCCGTAAGTAGGAGACTCCTTACGTATATCCACCACCACATCCAGCACTTTACCTTTTACAACGCGTACCAGTTTAGCCTGTTCATAAGGAGGCTTCTGGAAATGCAATCCTCTTACTACACCATACTTCGACCGGCTCTCATTATCTTGCACAAAAAGGGTTTTAGATACTTTTTGTTCAAATTCTTTCTGTGAAAACGATTCAAAAAAATAGCCGCGCTCATCGCCAAACACCGTTGGTTCAATGATCACAACTCCTTTTATCTCTGTCTCTACTATATGCATATTTTTTCAGAATCAAGAACCAAGATTCAAGACTTTTAATTTCCCACTATCTCACTTTCCCACCTTATTTTATCAGCCCAAGCAAATATTGTCCGTATGGGTTATTCTTCATTGACGTCCCTATTTCCCTTAACTGTTCGTTGGTAATCCAGCCGTTCCTCCAGGATATCTCTTCGAGACAGGAGATCTTCAACCCTTGCCTCTTCTCCAGCACCTCGATAAAGGTAGACGCCTCCGAGAGAGAATCGTGGGTACCGGTATCAAGCCATGCAAAACCCCGGCCAAAGAGTTGCATATGTAACTGCCTTTCGTTAAGGAAAGCCTGATTGACGGAGGTAATCTCCAGCTCTCCACGCGCCGACGGTTTGACTTGCTTTGCAATCTCGACAACTCTGTTAGGATAAAAATAAAGTCCTGTAACTGCCCAGTTTGATTTAGGCTCGGAAGGCTTCTCCTCAATATTTAACACCTTTCCATCACTGTCCAACTCAGCCACACCATAACGTTCGGGATTAGTCACATTATAGCCGAAAACGGTAGCGAGCGACTCTTTCTCCGCAACCTCCACCGCTTTTTGCAACATATAGGGAAATCCCTGTCCGTAAAAAATATTATCGCCCAATACCAAACATACGGCATCCTCCCCGATAAAGTTTTCACCAATAATGAAAGCCTGTGCCAATCCGTCAGGAGAAGGCTGTTCGGCATAACTGAAATGGATACCATAATCAGAACCGTCACCGAGCAACCGTTGGAATCCGGGCAAGTCAAGCGGAGTGGAAATAATAAGAATATCCCTGATTCCCGCCAACATCAATGCAGAGATAGGATAATAGATCATCGGTTTATCAAAAATGGGAAGCAATTGCTTCGATATCCCTTTCGTTATAGGATATAACCTGGTGCCGGATCCTCCGGCTAAAACGATTCCCTTCATATTCAATCCGGTTTTTTCACAAAGATATAAAATTATTTGAATAAATCAGGTCTTAATTTTCTGGTACGTTCTACCGCCTGCTCATGACGCCATTCCGCTATTTTCCGTTCATGACCCGAGAGTAATACTTCAGGTACCTTCCATCCTTTGTATTCAGCGGGGCGGGTATAGACAGGTGGTGCCAGCAGGCCATCCTGAAACGAGTCGGACAGGGCGGATTGTTCATCACCGATCGCACCCGGAATAACGCGGACCACAGCATCCGCGATCATGGCGGCCACCAATTCTCCACCCGTAAGGACAAAATCACCGATGGATACCTCCCGCGTGACAAGGTGCTCCCTCACCCGGTAATCCACGCCTTTATAATGTCCGCAAAGAAGGATAATATTCTCTTTCAGTGAAAGCTCATTGGCCGTAGATTGGGTAAATTGCTCTCCATCGGGGGTAGTGAAAATCACCTCATCATAGTCGCGTTGCGATTTCAGATAATTGATAGCCCTGTCGATCGGTTCTATCTGCATAACCATACCGGCCTCTCCTCCAAAGGGATAATCATCTACCCGCTTATGTTTATCAAGCGTGTAGTCCCGCAGGTTATGTAGGCCGAACTCAACCAATCCCTTTTCCTGGGCCCGCTTCAGGATACTGGTATGTAGTGCCCCTTCAATTATTTCCGGAAGAACAGTAATAATATCGATCCTCATATACTTTTAAAACTTTGTAGCGTAAAGATAATCAATCTACAGGCTGAAAGGTAATGATCCGATACAAAATCCATTAACTTCCTCCTTGTGCCGGGGCACCGCCTCCCTGAGAACCGCCATCCTGGTTTTGCAACACGTCGTCGTTACTGATCGTGCGCTGTACTTTTTTCATCGAGGCCTTCAAATCGCCAAAACGGTAAGTGACACTCAGGTTAATGCTACGCATAGGATTCAGAAATTTGTTCTTTTGTTTGAATCCTTCCCCGGTAGTCGTAGAAGAAAACTCCCTGTATTTGGAGAAAATACTTTGGGCATAAATAGAAACATCCAGTTTTTTGTTCAGGAGGCTCTTCATCACATTAAAATTGTAATGATAGAAGGCCGACTGCTTGGTCTGCAACTGCACACGGCTGGTAAACACTCCCCCGTTCGCCCCTACTCTAAGGTCCCTGGGAAAGGTGAATGTAAGTCCCCCGAATGCACGTCCGGAGAAGCCACTATTCCTTAGTTCACTGTTTTCCGTACTTTGGATATCGGTATAGTTGATTCCACCATTGAGATAAGTACGGATCATTTGGGTGGGGGTCCAACTCAAATAGACATTGGTACCCACCGTATGATTGCGTCCGATATTATCGTAGGTATTATGGGTTACCCCGTCCTTTATAAAACTGTAACTCGTCACCGCATTCTTCGCAAATGAATAGCTGACTGTGGCATTGAAATTGAGTTTCTGCGAAAAAGAGCCATAGTTGACATTGAAGTTGTGCTGCTGCTCGGCATCCAGGTTGGGATTCCCATAACTGATATTGTTCGGGTCGACATCATTGACATAAGGATTCAACACCCAGATTCCCGGGCGGGAAATTCGCATATTGTATCCTCCCCGCAGCGTACGGGTCATTCCCAACTGGTAGGAAATGGTGGCCGAAGGAACGAGATCGAAGAAATTGGTCTTGACAATCGTATCCTGGGCAACATTCATAAAATGGATATCCTGCTGGGTATGCTCCGCGCGCAACCCGACTTTCATACCCACCTTACCCGTTTTATAACCATAACCGGCATATCCCGAAGTGATATACTGCTGGTGCTCAAGGTCATTCTTCCGTCCCATATCGGGCTTCCAGGCACCTTCTTCCACATCAAAGAAAGTATGGTCACCCTCACTGGAATTATCCCTGAAAATATATTTCAACCCGGCCTCGATATTATGTTTGCCGTTGAGCGGATTCACATAGTCGACCTGTCCGGTATGCTCATTTCCTCCGGCATCATTCTTGCTCTTCTGCTTATATCCGTCAGGATAATAAAATGTATTTTGCTCATCTATCACATTTTCGTATGCACTCTCATATTCACTGTCGTTGGGATTGCGTTCGAAACGGTAAGAAACCGTCAACATTTCCCCCTTCCTTTTAAAGTTTCGCTGATAATCGGCCGACAGGTTCATTCCCCCGTATTGGGAGTTGCTGTTCGTCCGGGTATCATAGGAATAGGGACGCGCACCCTCGGAAATTGCTTTCTGGGCACCAATAGAATTGAATTCTCCTCCAAACCGGGATACCGACAGGTTGAACAAATTCAACGTGTCGGGCTCAAAACTAAGTGCCCCACTCAGATACAGTCCTTCTCCATCTCCTTTATTGGTACCATCGAGCGATAAGGTATTTACCGGATCGGTCTCTTCACGGTAGAAAGACGATTCGGACGCCGGACGCCTGAAATTATAATAGCCTGCATTTCCGGTAAACCCGAATTTGCCGTACTTGGTGGCCAGATAGGCATTTGCACCATAACCGCCAAAGGTATCTCCATTGACGCCCACAGAACCGGAATAACCATCATCGGCACGTTTGTCGGTGACAATATTGATGATGCCCCCTATTCCTTCGGCATCATACTTGGCACCGGGATCAGTAATCACCTCCACATCTTTCACACTGTTAGCCGGCATACTCTTCAGGACTTGCGACGGATTGGAGGAGATCATATTGGAGGGTTTCCCATTCAGGTATATCTTGAAATTGGTAGAGCCTTTCAGTTGGATTTCATCTTCCCCGTCCACCGTAACAAGCGGCACCTTGCGTAACAGGTCGAGCACGCTGGAAGTGGATGATTCCGGATCGTCTTTGGCGTTGTAGGTCAGCTTATCGATATCTACCTTCACCAGAGGCGCCTGGGCGGTCACCCTGATCTCATCGAGTTCGGTAGAACTCTCTGTCATCTCGATTTCTCCCATATCAAACGGAGTTGGCGATGAGCCAATCTCTACCGGTTTTTCCACCTGATCCATTCCCACAAAATAGAAAGTAAAGATATATTTTCCAGGGTCGAGTGTAGTAGAAAACGTGCCATTTTCCCGGGTTGCCAGTTTTTTTATCGCATTGGCCGGTGTGGCTTCACGGGCTACCGAAATGGTAGCATAAGGCAATCCGGCCTGATCGGACGCCGATATCAATTTTCCTCTCACTGTAACGGACTCAGCCCATAATGTTGTTGAGAACAAGATACTCAACAGTAAAACAAATGTTTGTCTCATACAATTACTTTATTTTTTTTCATTTCGGTATGTGGAACGCTTACTACGCACGTCTCATCGATGTTTCAAGTGGTTTTATTAATAAAGCGCTAAAAGTACACATTTAATTGAAAGGGCACCGAATAAAACAGCGATTGTTACGAAAATTTAGTAATAGCCTTTTTGTTTATATTTGATTTTTGCATATTTAAACATCAGAAAGCAATATTACCCTTGGATCCCTTCCTACTATTTTAAATTCTTTAGACTATTTGAGTCACTTGCTCCTCGATTGTTAATTGAGTCGCCTTCGCTCCTCCATTGTTAATTGAGTCGCCTTCGCTCCTCGATTTTCAATTCTACGCACGAATAGCCAAAACAAGTTTTACTGTCGGTAAATATTTACAGATCTCTTTTTAAGGCGAGGCCTATCATTATGATAAAAAACGTATCATAATGATAGACTTTTTTTTATATGTTTTTTGTTTATGCTAATATATTTCGCAGATTATCAACATAATATAAAACGAGGATGCGGTTTGGCATAGATATGGTATATAAAGAAGGGAAACAAAATAACAATATTAAATTAAAGAAGGAATATGATGTTGACAGTTATATTAGTAGCGGCAGGTATAGCCTGTTTCGGATTATTTTATAAATCAATTGATTTTTTTGAAAAAATATGAGACCAAAACTACGACAATATTTAAAGGAGTGCATCCCGGAAGTCTATTCTTACGATATAGCAAGTAAAGATATAGATAAAGAATTAGAGGATTATAAAATCCTTCATCATTTGGGTCTGTTTTGTGCAGGACATTTTGGAGAATCAGTAGTCAATGAAGTTCTGAAAACGGTGGATTCGTTATATAGGTCGAATGACCTATTCATACAGAATGCGATAGAAAACGAATTTCTTGCAGTTTTGGTATTAAGTCTTGGGATAGATAATTTATTAGAAATAATAAAGACAATTCCACAAAATTTACAAACTGGGTATATAAAAGTGCTTTTAGAAATAACAAAAGAAAATGGAATATGATAGCATTATTAGTTGTTGCAATTGGAGTGTTCGGATATATCTGTTACGTTCTGATAAAACCTGAAAGATTTTGAGTAAAAAATGAGACATGGAAAATAGAAACAGTAGGAATTATTACAAAATTCATTCAGCACTGAAATAAAAAAGAAAAATATGAACACAGAAATTTTAGGAATAATCGTAATGTTTACCTTATCTGTATTGCTGGCAATACCGTTAGGTAAATACATTGCAAAAGTTTACGGAGGCGAGAAAACGCTACTTGATCCGATCTTCAGTCCTATAGAAAGGATATTTTACAAGATCAGCGGTATTAATACGCAAACTGAAATGAACTGGAAACAGCACATGGTAGCATTACTCACCATTAATATGGTCTGGTTTTTATTGGGAATGCTCATTTTGATGACACAAGGCAGCCTTCCGTTAAACCCTGACAAAAACCCGAGCATGTCAGCCGATCTGGCTTTCAATACAGTTATCTCATTTGTAGTGAACTGTAATTTACAGCATTATTCAGGAGAAACCGGACTAAGTTATATTGGTCAATTTTGGCTGATGTTCCTGCAATTTGTAAGCGCCGGAACGGGAATGGCAGCTGCTGCCGTGATATTCAGGGCATTCAGGGATAAGTCCACAACAAAACTCGGAAACTTTTACAACTTCTTTGTAAAGTCTTGCACTCGAATCTTACTGCCGGTATCCTTTGTTATTGCTATCATATTAGTTTTCGAAGGTACACCGATGACATTTGAAGGTAAAGATACCATCACCACCCTGCAAGGGGAAACGGTAGAAGTGTCAAGAGGCCCCGCGGCGGCTTTTGTCGCAATTAAACACGTAGGGACCAATGGAGGAGGTTTCTTCGGGGCAAATTCTTCCCATCCGTTTGAAAACCCTTCCTACTTGACCAATATGGCTGAAATGATCGGTCAACTTATCATCCCTATGGCGATGGTTTTCGCCCTTGGCTATTTTATCGGAAGAAGAAAACTTTCCTTGATGATATTTGGCGTGATGACAGCCGGCTTTTTGATACTCGCTATCCCGAATATCAATATGGAGATGAACGGCAATCCGGCAATCGCAGAAATGGGAATTGACAACTCGCCGGGTGCAATGGAAGGCAAGGAAATCCGTTTAGGCGCTCCTGCATCCGGATTTTGGAGTATTGTTACCACAGTCATATCTACCGGTTCAGTCAATTCCATGCACGACAGCTCCATGCCTTTATCGGGTATGAATGAGATGCTGGCCATGATGATCAACAGTTTCTATGGCGGTGTTGGCGTGGGAATCCTTAACTTTTTTGTCTTTATTATCATTGCTGTATTTATCAGCGGATTGATGGTTGGAAGAACACCGGAATTCTTAGGTAAAAAAGTGGAAGCAAGAGAAATAAAGATAGCCATGATCATAGCCCTGTTACACCCGTTCCTTATTTTGGCGGGAACAGCTTTGGCCGCCGCATTACCGCAATACACTACCGAAACATTAAACAATCCGGGATTTCACGGGCTTAGCGAGATGCTGTATGAATATACCTCGGCATCTGCAAACAATGGCAGTGGCTTTGAAGGACTGGGAGATAATACGCTTTGGTGGAACATCAGCACCGGGTTTGTCCTGATACTTGGACGTTTCCTGCCCATTATAGGCCCGGTAGCAATTGCCGGACTGTTAGCCCGAAAGAGATACATTCCCGAGAGTGACGGAACCTTAAAAACCGACACAGTAACATTCGGGCTGATGGTATTTGCGGTAATCGCCATTGTGGCAGCTTTGGCATTTTTCCCTGTATTGACCCTCGGTCCCATTGCGGAGTATTTTTCATTGTATTAATTGATTAAAGAAATTTAGAAATGAGTAAAAATAATAATTCATTGTTTCAGAAAGAATTGGTTCAGGAAGCCTTGAAGCAGTCTTTCGTGAAGCTCAATCCGAAAACGATGTTTCGAAATCCGGTCATGTTTACCGTGTTGATTGGAACATTGGTTATGCTCATCGTCAGTTTGTGGACTTTGGCAGGAGCGCAAGGTCAGGGAAGCTTCGAATACAACTTTTTAGTCTTCATTGTTTTAATGCTCACATTGTTGTTCGCGAACTTCGCCGAGGCCATTGCAGAAGCAAGGGGAAAGGCACAGGCCAACAGCCTCCGTAAAACACGGGAAGAAACTCCCGCAAGGTTACAAAATGGGAAGACCATTTCTTCTGCCCACTTACAGAAAGGCGATGTTTTCATTTGTGAGGCGGGCGATGTTATCCCGTCAGATGGAGAAATCATTGAGGGATTGGCAACCATAGACGAAAGTGCCATTACCGGGGAAAGCGCCCCCGTCATCCGGGAAGCAGGGGGAGATAAAAGTTCGGTTACAGGCGGTACAAAAGTTCTATCGGACAGGATAGTGGTACAAGTTACGACACAGCCGGGAGAAAGTTTCCTTGATAAAATGATTGCTTTGGTAGAGGGTGCAAGCCGTCAGAAAACACCAAATGAAATCGCACTGACCATATTATTGGCAGGTTTTACACTGGTATTCATCATCGTATGTGTAACCTTGAAACCGTTTGCGGACTATACGAATGTTAGTATTACCATAGCATCATTTATCTCTTTGTTTGTCTGTTTAATCCCGACCACGATTGGCGGTCTGTTGTCCGCTATCGGTATTGCGGGAATGGACAGGGCATTGAGAGCCAATGTAATTACCAAAAGCGGTAAAGCCGTGGAAACAGCAGGGGATATTGATGTTCTTCTGTTGGATAAAACAGGGACTATTACTATCGGAAACCGTAAAGCAACGCATTTTCACCCTGCCAACGGTATAGATGAGAAAAGTTTGATCAGAGCGGTTGTATTAAGCTCAATGGCAGACGAAACGCCCGAGGGGAAATCCATAATCGAACTTGCAGGCATCAACCCGTTGAGCTATGAGATAAATAATCCCAAGTTCATCAGATTTACAGCCGAAACCCGTAATTCGGGTATTGATTATGAGAATACACGTATCAGAAAGGGCGCAACCGATGCCATTAAGAATCTTGTTATAGCAGCGGGAAATCCTTTCCCAAGGGAAGTGGAAGAAACCGTTAAAGCTATTTCCCAAAACGGGGGTACACCTTTGGTGGTGTCAGAAAATGAAGAGGCTTTGGGCGTGATTGAATTACAGGATATCATCAAACCAGGTATTCAGGAACGTTTCGAGCGTCTGCGTAAAATGGGTATCAAAACTGTTATGGTAACGGGTGATAACCCTTTGACCGCAAAATTCATTGCTGAAAAAGCGGGAGTTGATGATTTCATCGCTGAAGCCAAGCCCGAGGACAAGATGGACTACATCAAAAAAGAACAAACTGAAGGGCGTTTGGTGGCGATGATGGGTGACGGTACGAACGATGCACCTGCGTTGGCCCAGGCAGACGTTGGCGTAGCAATGAACAGCGGAACACAGGCGGCAAAGGAAGCCGGGAATATGGTGGATCTGGATAATGACCCGACCAAACTAATAGAGGTTGTGGAAATAGGTAAACAGTTACTGATGACAAGAGGAACACTAACCACGTTCAGTATTGCCAATGACGTAGCAAAATATTTTGCCATTATTCCGGCATTGTTTATCACGGCAGTTCCGGCATTGCAGGGGCTTGACATTATGCGTTTGCATTCGCCCGAAAGTGCCATTCTATCGGCTGTTATTTTCAATGCGGTTATTATTCCATTGTTAATTCCGTTGGCACTCAAAGGCGTTGCTTACAAACCCATCGGGGCAAGTGCCCTGTTACGCAGAAACCTGTTTATATATGGTTTGGGCGGTGTGCTTATTCCCTTTGTGGGGATAAAGCTGATTGATATGGTAGTGTCGGTTTTCTTTTAATTCACCAAAAACAATATAAAAATGAAAAAACATATTTTACCCGCAATCAAACTTACCGTTGTTATGATACTTTTTTTTGCAGTATTGTATCCTTTGGTAGTCTGGGGTATTGCACAGTCCGCTCCCAATTCGGGCAAGGGAGAAATTATTGAACACAATGGTAAAAAGCATTATGCCAACATCGGGCAGTCCTTTTCCGAAGATAGATATTTCTGGTCACGCCCATCAGCGGTAGATTACAATGCAGGGGGCTCGGGCGGAAGCAACAAAGGTGCTTCCAACGAAGAATATCTTGCAGAAGTACAGGTCCGGATAGATACTTTTCTGCTACATAATCCTGAAGTAAAAAAAAACCAAATCCCTGTCGATTTAGTAACAGCAAGCGGTAGCGGGCTTGACCCGGATTTTTCGGTACAGGCAGCAAAAGTCCAGATAAAACGCATTGCCAAAATCAGGAATATCGACGAAGCAAAGCTGAACCAACTCATCGAAGAGCATACAGAAAAACCACTTTGGGGATTGTTCGGCCCCGAAAAGATAAATGTGTTGAAATTAAATATAGCATTGGACGAGCTGAAATAATTAAAAAATGAAATGCAATGACAATAACTTCGCTGACGGTTTGTTGTTAATAATAATGGCGAGTATTGTAGTAATTTTATTATTTTATCTTTGTAGGGAGCGTTGGCAAAGAAACCAATATGAGTGACTACCGTGGGTAAACAGCCACGTTACTGTTGAACGCTTATAATACAAAAACAATGGACGAGAGGAAAAGTGCCAAACATTTTTTGGATTTGATCCAAAAATCACGAAAAGGGAAATTTAAACTTTATATTGGTATGATTGCCGGAGTCGGTAAAACCTATAGGATGTTGCAAGAAGCGCATATTCTTTTGGAAGGAGGTGTCGATGTCAAAATTGGCTATATTGAGACGCACAACAGAAGGGAAACTATAGCTTTATTAGAAGGGATACCATTGATTCCCAGAAGAAGGATCTTTTATAAAGGTAAAGAACTGGAAGAATTGGATGTGCAGACAATAATAAATTTGCATCCGGAAATTGTTATTATAGATGAATTAGCCCATACCAATGTTGAAGGAAGTAAAAATGAAAAACGTTGGCAAGATGTGCTGGAAATATTAGAAGCGGGTATTAACGTGATAAGTGCGGTAAATGTCCAGCACATTGAAAGCCTGAATGAGGATGTCAAAAGGATAACAAACATAAATATAAGAGAGCGGATTCCAGATAGAATTGTGACAATGGCGGATGAAGTAGTCAATATCGATCTATCTGCGGATGATTTGATAACAAGGCTTAAAGACGGGAAAATATATCCGGAGGATAAAATACAGGCAGCCTTATCCAACTTTTTTAAAACAGAACATATCCTTCAATTAAGAGAACTGGCATTGAAAGAGGTCGTAGGTCATGTTCTGAAAAAAGTAGATGATGAAGTGCCATCTTCTAAACCGTGGTTGCATAAAAATTTCATGGCATGTATCGGGAGTAATGGGAAAAAAGCGAATAATATAATTAGAAAGACAGCTCGTTTGGCTAATTATTATAGTGGTGAATGGTATGTATTGTATGTGCAAACCCCACGGGAAAGAGCGGAGAAAATAGCTTTGGACAACCAGAGAAAACTAATTAATAGTTTTAAAATGGCTGTTGAGTTGGGAGGGCAGGTGATACAGTTAAAGCATAGAAATATACCGATGGCTATTTTGGAGCAAGCTATCAAAAAAAATATATCAACGGTATGTATTGGAATACCTTATATTAGCAGATGGCGTATGATAATATATGTTGGGCTATATAAAAAAATATTGGAAGAATTAAAAAAACAGAGTATAGACTTAATTATTTTGTCATAAAACGAGCATGATAATTGTCCATATACTATAACATGGCGAAAACGATTTACGTATGAAAATAAAGACTAAATTAACATCCGGAGTAGGATTGCTTTTGGGGTTGATCATCCTATTAGCAGGCGTAAGTATCTGGTACATAAATAATTTAAAGAAAGATACGAACAACATATTGACAGCTAATTATAATACCTTGGAATATTCGAGGAATATGTTACTTGCCTTAGATGAATTTCATATAGATCCAAGTGCCATCTCCACTTTTGAATTGAATCTCACAAAACAGAAAGAAAACCTGACAGAAATCGGAGAATCTGATATAACGTTGAAGATTTCCAATATCTTTTCGGATTTAAAACAGGATATAAAGAATGATAGCCTCCAAGTGGTGATCCGAAAAAATATTACCACATTAATGAAGTTAAATATGGATGCAATCGCGCTAAAAAGTCAGATTGCGAATAATACTGCGGAAAATGCGATTGGTTGGATTATAATAACAGGCGTCCTGTGCTTCATTATTGCTTTTGCTTTGCTTATTAAACTACCGGGGGATATAGCCAATCCAATATTGCAACTCACTGAAAGCATCCAGCAAATCGCTAATCATAATTATAATCAGAGAATTGACCTTGAAAAACATAATGAATACGGAGACCTGGCGAAATCATTTAATATGATGGCTGAAAAATTAGATGAATATTCAAATAGCAAACTGGAAAAAATACTCAAAGAAAAGAAACGAGTTGAAACGCTTATTGATAATATGCGTGATCCTGTTATAGGATTGGATGAGAATAAGATAATTATATTTGTCAACAATGAAGCCTTAAAAATAACAGGACTAACACGAAATGAAATTCTCAATAAGCCAATTCAAGATATTGCTGTAACGAATGACTTGATACGTACCCTTATTGTTGACCTCATTAATCCTTCAGCCAAAAAGGATAATACTCCATTGAAGATTTTTTCTGATGATAAGGAATGTTTTTTTGAGAAGGAAATTATTAATATTGAAATCAATAAAACAGGAGAAAATACAACAGAGTTAGCCGGTTACGTTATCTTATTGAAAAACATAACGGTTTTCAAAGAATTAGATTCTGCCAAAACTAACTTTATTGCTACCATATCACATGAACTAAAAACACCTATATCTTCAATAAAGATGAGCACCCAATTACTTGAAAATAACCAAACAGGGATTTTAAACGAAGAGCAAAAGCAACTGATTGAAGGGATCAAGGATGACAGTACGCGACTTTTAGAAATAACGGGGGAACTTCTAAAGATGTCTCAGGTTGAAACTGGAAATATCCAGTTGAATATTCATGCCACAGATCCAAGGCTTATTGTCAATTATGCTGTAGAAACAACTAAAATACAAGCAGAACAAAAGAAACTCTCGCTCAAAGTAAATGTTGAGGCTGATATTCCACAAATTCTTGCGGACGCTGAAAAAACGGCATGGGTATTAATCAATTTTTTAACTAATGCTATTCGTTATTCGATTGAGGAAAGTGAAGTTATTATCTCCTTAGAAAGAGAACCGCAAGGTGTCCTCTTTTCTGTAAGAGATTTCGGTAAAGGAATTGAATCCAGGTATAAACGGAAAATATTTGAACGCTATTTCCAGATTCCGGGAAGCTTGAAATCCGGATCGGGATTAGGCTTGGCTATAAGCAAAGAGTTCATTGAAACACAAGGGGGAACAATCGGAGTGGATAGTTCACCTGGATTGGGCAGTACTTTCTTTTTTATCCTACCCTATAATAAGTTTTTATAGAATAAGATTGACCCTTAGCTTCTTTCAATATTTTAAATATTTATTACAACATAATTATGAAAAGTGTATTATTAATTGATGATGAGGAAAAGCTTCGCAAATTAATGGCCCGAATCATAGAATTGGAAAAGATAGACGTTATTCAAGCGGAAAATGCAATGAATGGTTTAAAATGGATGGAAAAACAAGAATTTGATGTAATTATCTGTGATGTCAGATTGCCAGACGCAAATGGAGTAGAATTGATTCCGAGAATAAAGAAAATGCAGCCTTTTGCGGAAATTATCCTTTTAACGGCATATGGGAACATTCCGGATAGCGTTCAAGCAATAAAGAATGGAGCCTTTGATTATATAACAAAAGGGGATGATAATAATCGAATAATACCATTGGTTTATAGGGCATTAGAAAAGGTGGAACTGTCAAGAAAAATCAGTTCGCTTGAACAAAAAATTGAACAAAAATACTCTTTTAATCATATTATAGGAAAATCACCCGGGATATTAGCCGCAATAGAATTAGGGAAAAAAGTTGCCCAAACCGATGCTACAGTATTATTGACGGGAGAGACTGGTACAGGAAAAGAAGTCTTTGCACAATCTATTCATTATGAAAGTAATAGAAAAAATAAATCTTTAGTAGCAATTAATTGCTCTGCCTTTAGTAAAGATTTATTGGAAAGTGAACTATTTGGATATAAAGCAGGTGCATTTACGGGAGCCTTAAAAGATAAAAGGGGATTATTGGAAGAGGCGCATGAGGGCACTTTGTTCCTTGACGAAATAGGAGAAATGCCTACTGAGCTTCAAGCTAAAATATTAAGAGTTATCGAAACTAAAGAGTACATGAAAATTGGGGATACAAAGCCCCAAAAGGTGGATGTTCGAATTATCGCTGCGACCAACCGGACATTGGAGAAAGAGATTAATACAGGAAACTTCAGACAGGATTTGTTTTACCGTTTATCTATATTTAAAATACATCTACCTCCTTTAAGAGAAAGAAAGTCTGATATTAAACTTTTCGTAAATGATTTTGTGAATTTCTTTTCGACTAAATTCAATAAGAAAATTACCGCGGTATCTTCCGAATACATGGAAAAATTAGAGCATAATATTTGGAAAGGAAATATAAGGGAACTGAGAAATGTGATAGAGCGTAGTGTAATACTATCTGATGGAGATATAATTAATATTGAAACATTGCCGACTGAAATACAATATCCAGACGTTGAATTTTTGGAAACAAATATGGCATTGGCTGAGGTTGAAAAGATGTATATAAAAAAAGTTTTAGACTATACGAAAGGAAATAAAACTGAAGCTGCCCGAATTCTTAAAATAGGGATAGCCACCCTATATCGAAAAATAGAAGAATACCAAATAGCATAGTTGGAAGCCCATTTTCAAACAGAAGATTATATTAAGGAAAGCAATATCCTTTATACCATCCTCCGCAATACGGATTATGCAGACAGTGTACCCATATTGCAAATGTGCCACTGCAAAGGTTATTTGGGAGTATCCCACGAACTACCGGCATTCCGGCACAAGAGAACCGTACAAAAGACAGCAAGAAAGAAAAGGAGCATTTTCGTTAAGCAATACGGGCAGAAAGCAAACCTGTTTGCTTTCTGCCGTTGCGAGAAAATGACTAACTTTAATGAGTAATTCAGTCTCAAACAAGAAAAAGCAGGTCACGGCAATTGTAACGTAAACGGTTTATAATGAATTGTTTTTCTCTTTTCTGTATGTTGTCTGAAATCAAATTCCGGCAAAATATTGCAGGATTTCTGTTACCAATCCGTTAGCCGGTTAGTTACCGGAATACCGACAGGTAACAACGCATTCCGAACCGGGTTCTTTTGTTCTGAATCACAGCATTTTGCATAACAAAGGGCACTTATATAACCGGTAACTTTGCCTTTCGGCAAAGCCCACAAAAATAAGTGTTATGCAAATAGAAAAATTCAAGGTCTTGCTTTACCTTAAAAAAAGCAGTCTGGACAAGTTGGGCAAAGCCCCCATCATGGGGCGCATTACCCTGGACCACTCAATGGCGCAGTTTAGCTGTAAGCTATCCTGTACGCCCGACTTATGGAATCCCCGCGAGAGCCGGTTGGACGGCAAAAGCCGTGAAGCGGTAGAAATAAATCAGAAAATCGAAAAGTTGCTGTTGGCCGTTCATGCCGCATTCGATTCTTTGATCGAACGCAAGCAATCATTCGATGCCGGAACGGTTAAAGACCTGTTTCAGGGAAGTATGAGTGCACAGATGAGCCTGCTTGCCCTTCTCGACCGACATATGGAGGAGTTGAAAGCCCGCATCGGAATAGACGTTGCCCCGACCACCTTAAGCACCTACGTGTACACCCACCGTTCACTCGGCAAGTTTATCAAAAAGAAGTTCAAAACCAAAGATGTGGCTTTCGGACAACTGAACGAACAGTTTATCCGGGAGTATCAGGATTTTGTCTTGACAGAACAGGGATATGCGATGGATACCGTACGCCATTACCTTGCCATCCTGAAAAAGATCTGTAAGATCGCTTTCAAGGAAGGTATCTCCGAGAAATTCCATTTTGCCCATTACAAGCTGCCCAAGCAGAAAGAAACCACCCCCAAAGCATTGAGCCGTGAAGATTTCGAGAAGATCCGGGACTTGGAAATACCCGAAAAACGCATTTCCCATGTCATTACACGGGATTTGTTTCTTTTTGCATGCTATACGGGTACTTCGTATGCCGATACCGTTTCCATCACACAAGAAAATATCTTTACCGATGATAAAGGCAGCCTGTGGCTGAAATACCGCCGGAAGAAAAACGAGTTGTTGGGGCGTGTCAAGCTGCTGCCCGAAGCAATCGCCCTGATTGAAAAGTACAGGGATAAGAATCGGGAAACGCTGTTCCCGAAACAACTCTATGCTACTTTACGATCCAACATGAAAGGCTTGCGGATTATGGCGGGTATCTCGCAAGACCTGGTCTACCATGCCGGAAGGCACTCGTTTGCCAGTTTGGTCACGCTCGAAGAGGGCGTGCCGATAGAAACCATCAGCCGGATGCTCGGACACAATAACATCACCACCACCCAGATATATGCCCGTGTTACCCCGAAGAAACTTTTCGAGGATATGGATAAATTCATCGGAACAACCGGGGATTTACAATTAGTTCTTTAATTTTCAAACAAAACAAACAACAAAAAAATATGCGCAGTACATTCAGAATATTATTCTATATAAACAGGAATAAAGTAAAGGCGGACGGCACGACAGCTATCCTATGCCGGATTTCCATAGATGGCAAACAAACAGTAATATCGACAGGTATTTATTGCAGTCCAGATGACTGGAATGCCCGAAAAGGAGAAATTAAGAATGAGCGAAGTGATAACCGGCTCAAAGCATACCGTTTACGGATTGAACAAACCTATGAAAATATCCTCAAAGAGCAGGGGGTTGTCAGTGCCGAACTGCTAAAAAATACAATCGCAGGAGTGAACTCCGTTCCGGCCATGCTGTTACAGGCAGGAGAAGCAGAGCGCGAGCGGTTACGGCTACGCTCTTTGGAAATTAAGTCAACCTCCACTTTCCGGGGTTCGAAAACCACCCAAGCCAATTTGCGCGACTTTATCCTGTCAAGAGGCAAAAAGGATATTGCCTTTACAGAAATTACCGGGGAGTTCGGTGAGTCGTTTAAACTCTTTCTTAAGAGGGACTTGGGATACAAATCCGGTCATATCAACCACTGCCTCTGCTGGCTGAACAGGCTTGTCTATATTGCTGTAGACCAGGAAATACTCAGGGCTAACCCGTTGGAAGACGTTGCTTACGAAAAGAAAGAGCCGCCTAAACTGAAATACATAACAAGGAGCGAATTGAAACGGATTATGGAAACCCCCATGCACAGCCGGATGCTGGAGCTGGTACGCCGGATGTTCATTTTTTCCTCTTTCAGCGGGTTAGCCTATGTGGACATGCAGCGGCTCTATCCCCGCCATATCGGAAAGACAGCCGCAGGCAGGTTGTATATCCGTAAGAAGCGGGTAAAAACCAATGTGGAAGCGTTCATCCCGCTGCACCCGGTAGCCGAACAGATACTTTCACTTTACAACACTGCCGATGACAGCCGGCCTGTATTTCCGTTGCCCAAGAACCGGGATGTGATATGGAACGACATCAACCAGATAGGTGTTGTTGCGGGATTGAAAGAGAACCTCTCCTACCATAAAAGCCGCCATTCGTTCGGAACCCTCTTACTTTCAGCGGGTATCTCCATTGAAAGCATCGCCAAAATGATGGGGCATGCCAATATCTCCACCACACAGGGGTATGCCAAAATAACGGACGATAAAATCTCGGAGGATATGGACAAGCTGATGGAGCGAAGAAAAACAATGAAAAACAACGCAAAATAAACCATAGTAACGATGAAAAGAAAATTGAAAATCGGCGATAGCCAAATAATAACGATCACAGATAATGGAACGGTAATCGTTCCGGGTGAAACAAAAATGAGCATTTCAGAGATTGCCGATTTGTTCGGTATCTACTATCTGACGGCAAAAAGGCATATCCGGGCTATTGAAAAGGCAGGGATTGCCAGAGGCGATGATTCGAAGGGTGGCTCCGTTGAGGGATTGAACGTTTATCCTGATTATTATGGGCTGGAAATGGTTATTGCTATTGCTTTCAGGGTACGGTCGGCAAATGCGGATATCTTTAGAAAATGGTTAGTTCACAGAATTACAAGGCATGGTTTATCTCAAACCATTTTTCTGTCTTTGCAAAACTTAATGTTAAATTAAACTCCACATTTATGAGGGGTTTAGATTTTCGGGACTTATCTACCATTAAGAATATCAATATTTTCAACTAAATTTGTAGAATCTGATTGTGCCGAATCCGGCACAATTAAAAACAGAATAAGATTATGGCAAAAAAAGATTTAGATGTGCAAGGGACAAAAGTTAAAATGCTGCATATCAATAATACAGATTACATATCTATTACCGATATTGCGAAAATACGCAATCCTATAGAACCAAAGGATGTAGTTAAAAACTGGATGCGGAGTAAAAACACCCTGATGTTCCTGGGGTTATGGGAAAAGTTGAACAATCCGACTTTCAAGGGGGTCGAATTCGACCCCCTTATGTACGAAGCAGGTACAAACGCATTTACGATGAGTCCGACACGTTGGGTTGAATTGACGAACGCAACTGGAATTGTTACTAAAAATGGAGCTAATGGCGGAACATACGCACATAGGGATATAGCTTTCGAGTTTGCCTCATGGGTTAATACCGAATTCAAATTGTATTTGATTACCGAGTTCCAACGCCTCAAAGAACAGGAGCAGCAACAAATCGGTTGGTCAGCCAAACGGGAACTCTCGAAAATCAACTACCATATCCATACCGATGCCGTGAAACACAACCTGATCCCGGCTGAACTTACCCCACAGCAAATTTCAATCGTGTATGCCAGTGAAGCCGATGTGCTGAACATGGCTCTTTTCGGGATAACGGCAAAACAATGGCGCGAAGCCAACCCCGACCTGAAAGGCAATATCCGTGATTACGCTACGATCAACGAGCTGATATGCCTGTCGAACATGGAAAATATCAATGCCGTGCTGATTAATGAAAAAATACCCCAAAGGGAACGACTGCAAAAGCTTAACCAAATAGCTATCCAGCAGATGCGTGTATTGCAGGAAGTTGAGAACCGTAAATTGCTGAAATAAAACAAATCGTATTCTATAACAAGGGGCAGGCTATTCGCTATTGAAATCCTGCCGGTTTTTTAATGCGCAAAAGTTATCTCCCGTCCTGCCTACGGTTATTTCCGCTCATGGCTTCCCAGCCCGTTTTGGAGGGCGGAAGATGCGCAGAATAACCGGTTGTCCGGGGATAACTTTCCCGGTAAATGGCTGTCAGCCCACGCCATTACCTGAAACTCTCCTTGTATCCTTCTTCCAGCAATTTGCCGATATCCGAAGCCCGGTAGAGTATTTTGCCACCTAATTTGATATAGGGGATACGCCCTTCATTGCGATAGTCTTGTAAACTCCGCCGACTGATCTTTAGTTTTTTCGACAATTCTTCGTCCGTGTAGAAACCCTCTCCACCGAGTGTCGGTTTGCGGGATGCAAACAGGCGTTCCATCAAGGTAGAAAGGCGATCCAGTGAAAGGAAAAAGGACTTGACCCTTTCGTTGTTTTCCGGTGTAATTAACTGATTGCTCATAAACTCAAAATTTTATATCGTTTTTTAATTCTTCATATAACTGCCCCAGCCCGCAATATGCAGTCCGTAAGGCGATTTTTCTTCCGTCAACCGGCAGCGTTTTATTCCCATACGGATATAATAACTGTCTTCGTCCGGTTCTACCGCATGGCAGGAGAAACCTCCCCGCCTGCATTCGGTGTCATAACTGTAGGCAAGCAGGGAATAGTTGCCGTCGTAATCCCGGAAGATATAGATGTCGGGATTGCCGTCCACGCTTTCCCAGCCGCCCTGTAATCGGGCAGGAAAGCCATTGTTTATGGGATCTCCTTTTGTATTCATATCCGTTTGCCTTTATATTTGGCCTGTTTGCGTTTGTCTTCCACCACCGGGACGATCTTTTCTACATCCTGGGCTTTATAGTAGATCTTGTGGTTGATACGGCTAAAGGCGAGTGTGCCGTTATCCCGGAGTGTCTGTAACGTCCGGGGCGAGATGTTCAACAGCAGGCATACATCCTGGTTGTCGAGCCATTCATTTGAATCTTTGTCGCCATGCAGGCGGCAAAGCTGTTCCATACGTTCAGCAAAACGTTCAAACTTCGAGAGCATCTGCTCGAATGTCTGTGCATCAATATTTACTATTTGGCATACGCCGAACTTTGTTTCCATTACTTGATATTTTTATGTTATTCTTAATGTAAGTCAGGACTTCCTTTCCGGTGCAAACTGCACCTTTCCGCCACGAAGTAAAACAGAATAAACCACACCACAATGGATTGATAACCAGGTGGCAGCTTGTGGCACCGGTTTGGTAGGGGTAAAGGACAGATTTCTTATTTCGGGTGCTGTTTTAAATCTAAAAAAGCAGGTTTTTACTTTCGATATTTCCCTCCGGTTTTCTGAAATGGGAGCGGTTTTTTAGCAGACATCACTCCGGTAGCACAGTATATCCCGATAAGCGAATCGGTGCAGTCTGCACCGTTCATTCAATCTTTACAGTAGCAAGACAATACAGAATCATCCATGTAAACCCGGTTAATGTACTATCCTGACTAATAGTTGTTTATTTGCAACCGACAAGCGGGTTCCTGTATCAACAGGAACCGGAATATTCACTTTTTTAATACAGTATTATATGGATAGTAAACAAACCGGCGAAAGTCAAACTAAGAAACAATCTGTACAGGATTGGTTACCTGATGACGGGAAGGGCAAAGGCAAGAGTCCAACCGATGGGAACAAGAGTAAAATCATCCGGGAATTTCTCCGGGAAGATATTATTGAAGAACCTTCCGTTGTGAGTGTCGATACGACAAACAATACCGCCAATATCAATAATGCGGACACCATTGGCAGTGTGGATGCTGTACTGACTGTTGCAACTGAAAATAGAAAAGATACCGTAAAGACTGAATCACAGGAGCAATCTGTACAAACTGCATCCAGACGGATCAGCAGTAAACAACGGAAAGAATCACTGGAGGAATACCGGCAGGCGTTTCTTACCGTTCCAAAGCTCGAAGACCGCAAGCCTGTATTTATCAGCCGGGAGGTGCGGGATCAGTTGGACGAGATAGCCCGCAAACTGGGAGGACGCCGAATGAGTGTATCGGGCTTTATCGAGAACCTTGCCCGCCATCATCTGGAAATCTACCGGGATGATGTGGAAATGTGGAAGAAGCTATAAAGTGTAGCTTCTGTCCATTGTATGGTAAGTCCGTTCAGTATCTACGACTTAGCTTTTGAGCGGAACATAAATGTTCGTGGAGCGTAGCGAGGTTATGTTTCCATTGCATGGAAACCCTCGCTTTGGCTTACCGCCAAAGGGAAAACCGCTCCCGTTGGTCACAGTTTTGGGTCGGGGTCATAGACCCTATTATTATCGATTTTATCAGTAAACCGACAATCGAAAAATTGAATCAGGATAATAATGATAACAGGAAGAAAGGCGGACGCCCGAAGAAGAGTCCCGTTCATCGCAAAAGCAAGACCATCGGGGTCTGCTTTTCCGAGCCGGAACTCTATGCCATCCGGCACCGGGCAAAACAGGCCAATCTTCCGCTAAGTATCTATTGTCATGATGCCGTCCTGGACGGGATAATCAAAGAACCGCTAAAAAAAGAGGAACTGGACGTATTAAGAAGCCTTTCCAATATGGGCAATAACCTGAACCAGCTCACAAAAATAGCGAAGTTTTTAAGTGAAAAACGGCTCGAAAACCAGGCATTACCCCTATTGGAAAGCATACAGGATATCATAAACAAGCTGTCGGATGATTGGAAAAATAGTAAAAGGAAGAAGTTTTAAGGGATGTATTTCGTATGTTTTAGGAGATAAAAATGCGAAAATCCTGGCAAGCGAAGGTGTATTGGAGACGGACGTAAAATCCATCATCAATAGTTTTCACATGCAAAGCCTGCTCAATCCCAAGTTATCGAAATGTGTCGGGCATATCCCGTTGGCATTCTCGCCCGATGATAAAGAACGGTTGACAGATCAATTCATGGAACGATTAGCCAAAGAGTATATGAAAGCAATGGGGATAGAAAATACCCAATACATTATTGTCCGGCATAACAATACAAACCATCCCCATTGCCATATCGTATTTAACCGGGTGGATAACGATGGCAAGACTATCTCCGACAAGAACGACCGTTACCGGAACGAGAAAGTATGCAAACAACTAAAAGACAGGTATAACCTGACTTACGGAACAGGAAAAGATAAAGTCAACATCCAACACTTAAAAGGAGCGGAGCAAACCAAATATGAAATTTATCATGCTGTGAACAATATACTGCCCAAAGCTAAGAATTGGCAACAGTTTGAATCCCTATTGGGTAAACAAGGAATATCCATAAACTATAAATATAAAGGACAAACAGATGAAGTGCAGGGTATCTCATTCCGGAAAGGGGAACACTGTTTCAAAGGCTCGGACATCGACCGGCAGTTCAGTTATTCCAGACTGGATGCAATTTTGGGAGGAAACAGCCACCGTCAAACACCGCAGGAGCAACAGGTACAACAAGCTCCACCGGCGAAGACAACAGGAAATACCCTTGCGGAAACGATTGCAACAGGTGTAGCCGGAACCGTATCGGGTTTAAGCGGGCTGCTGGATTTCCAGCCTTCGGGTTACGATCCGGATGAAGCGGAAGCATTGCGTCAACAGGCGTTAACCCGGAAGAAAAAGAAGAAAAAACGCAAGGGGTTAAGACACTAAAATGAATTATTAACGGCTTAAAAACAAAAGAAATATGGTACAATCGGTATCGAACGACGCTTTATGGGAAAAGCTCTCGGAAATGGAAAAGAAACTGGACGGGCTTGCTGTAATGCAGAAATCACAGGATATAGCAGGGGAAAAAGACGAAAACATGTCTGGTTTTGAAGGGGCGAAAGACGCTATAATTACGGAAATAAGGCAACAAACCGCTTTGCTTGGCAAACATAACGACAGTAATTTCGGAGCCAACAGGGAGAATATTCAGCTGCTCAATAAGAATATCCTTCTGGTTTCAAAGCACATCCGGGAGACTGAAGACCGGTTAAAAATATATGTTGAATCACAGGAAGGAAATGAAAAATCCTGCTTTAATTTTAAAATGTTCAAAGTCAGAAAAACTTCTTTCGTGATAACCATACTTGGCTTGCTGGTATTTTTACTCACCTTGTTTTGCATGAAACAGCAGAACGACTATGCGTTACTGATAGAGGAACATCACAGGCAAGGTATCGTTATTGAGAGGCAAAAGCCGGAATAGAAGAAATAAATCCTTCTAAATCAACTTGTCCGCTATAAATACAATGTATAGGACAGAGGAAGAAACATCCCTGATCACTTTGAACGACCTGGCATCCATACCCTCTTTTTCCATCATTTTCTTCAGGGCGGCGACGGCCTGTTTCGATTTGTATTTGACCGTCCTTTCATTCATATTCAGTATTTCGGCCGTTTCCCTGACGGTATACCCATCCCGGTGGAGCATCATGAAAATTTCTCCCATCTTATCAGGAAAATCTTTCAATATGCCATTAATCACCGATTCCAACTCCTACAACTGCAATATCTATTCCAGAAAAGACCAAAGATACAACAAATAGTCTTTCGGGAAATCTCGTAGCAGGAATGGCAGATATGGGATACCGCGTCGTATAGGCATTCAACCATCAGCAACGGATTACGATTCCGACCAAGCGGAACGTCAGCGATTACAAGCCGAAGAACGAAGGAGGAAAAAGAAGAAATGAAAGGGATTAAGGCTCTAAAAAACTACAAACTAAATTCATAATAATTATGGCACAATCAGTATCAAATGATGCTTTTTAATGCTTTTGTGAAACAAGAATAAACTTTTGCCCATTTATCACTTATTTCATAGACTTACTAAAGAATCTTTGATTTCTCCAATATATCAAGACTGCAAATAAGAGGGTGAAACTATTTATCCTATCTTTGCACATATTATGCGACACATTCTGATCATAGAAGACGAATCAGGAATCTATAACTTTCTAAAACAGGGACTGGAAGAAGAAGGTTATAGTACCTCTATTGCCGTTGATGGGAAACAAGGGATAGGGCTTTTTCAATCGCAGAAGCCCGATCTTATCCTTCTGGACTGGATGCTTCCTAAAATGAACGGAATAGACGTGTGCAAAGCTATCAGAGAAAAAGATTCGGAAACGCCTATACTATTTTTGACAGCAAAAGACACTCTGCAAGAGACGATTGAGGGATTACAAAGTGGAGCAAACGACTATATCAAAAAGCCTTTCAGTTTTGAGGAATTATTAGAACGTATAAAGATTCATTTCCGTAACAAGACGGAACCGGACACTCTTACTTTGGGTAATATTTTTCTTCATTTAAGGACATACGAAGTAAATGTAGACTCACTTGATGTTGCTCTTACCCAACGTGAGTTTGAGTTGCTCGAGTTTTTAATCAGAAATAAAGGACGTGTCTGTAAAAGAGACGAAATTATAGAAAAAGTCTGGGGGATTAACTTTGAGTACGATACAGGTGTAATTGATGTTTTTATTAATGCTATTCGCAAGAAGCTTAATCTGGATAAAGATAATGGATACATCAAAACCATTCGGGGAGTGGGATATATAGCTAACGACTGAATATGAACAATCTATCTTTCAGGAACAGAATTGCACTGAACTACATCATCACAACAGCATTGTTGATTGGTTGCGTATTTTTTACTATCTATCTGGTAGTAGAGTTCAGTGTGTCCGACCATTTGAATGAAGATCTGCAACAAGAAGTCGACCGTCACTCTCAGGAAGTGGAAGTGAAAAACGGAACAATAGCTCTAAAAAGACATAAGGAGTGGATGGAGCGTGAGCATAATACAGTCGGTGTCGATCCTGTATTCATTGAATTTTTGGACATAGAGGGGAATCTGATTGATAAATCCCCCAACCTGAAAGACAGCCACTTGCTTTACGATCCCAATCAAAGAGATAATGTATTTTACAATGGTGAACTTGCCGAAAAAAGGATAAGGCAGGTACAGGTTCCCATTTTGGATGAGAACGGAAAGCGCGTAGGTCATCTTTTGGTGGCAGTTGCACGCGAAGGTTCAGAAGTGGTTTTAGAAACTTTACGGCATATCCTATTCATTACCTTCCCTGTCATTCTTATTATATTGTTCTTTGTTGCACGTTTTATTGCAGGAAGAAGTATTAAACCTATCAATGACATTATTGATACATCGAATAATATCTCACGTGATAATCTTACTGAACGTATCCCATTACCTAACAATAAAGACGAACTGTATATTCTTTCGGATACTATCAATCAACTTCTTGATAGGATAGAAAAAACAATAGAACGCGAAAAGTCTTTTACCTCTTATGCTTCGCATGAATTCCGGACTCCATTGGCTATATTGAAGGGAACTCTTGAAGTGTTGATACGAAAACCCCGCCAACAGGAAGAATACGAAGAAAAAGTAAGATACTGTGTCAAAGAAATCGATCGTTTAAACCATTTGGTAGATGAACTGCTCATCCTTACCCGTTTCGAAAATCAGAAGCAGTCACTTAATCTAGAAGTCGTCTCAGCAAAAGCGCTGATTGAAGAGAGCCTAAAATATCTGTCAAGAAACATCGAAGAGAAGAGTATAAGGGTAAAAACAAATTTTTCATCCGAGGATATTCTTTTCAAGACCGACACTTATCTATTCTCAACGATCATTAGCAACCTTTTATCCAATGCTATCAAATATTCTTATCAGAATGGAGAGGTAAACATCGATTTATTCAAATCTGATTCTGTCATACATTGTGAAATAAAAGATAATGGTATAGGTATTTCTCAAGAGGATTTAGAAAAGATTTTCGATAAATTTTACCGATCTACAGAGCATTCCGATATTAAGGGCTTCGGATTGGGCTTGCCTATCGTAAAAAGATTCTGTTTATTTCTTAATATCCATATAGAGGTAGTAAGCAAACTGAGTTCAGGCACTATAATAAAACTTCAAATTCCTCAATCTTAAGCAAATCTTAAGCAAACTGTTTTAACAAATCTCTACTTTTGCCTGTAATCAGAAAACCAGGTAAAAGGAAGGTAAATGTTAGAAAAGATTATACGGTTCAGCCTCAATCGCAAACTCATTGTATTGCTGTTCACATCGGCCATATTTGCGTATGGGATTTATTCTGTGTTCCATATCCCTATTGGTGCAGTTCCAGATATAACAAACAATCAAGTACAGATTATTACCACATCCACCCATCTTTCTACTGAGGATATTGAACAATTTATTACTTATCCAATAGAAATGGAGATGGCCAATCTACCGGGAGTACAGGAGATCCGCTCTATTTCTAAATTTGGGTTGTCTGTGGTTACCATTGTTTTTGACGAAGATATGGGAACCTATCTTCCCCGGCAGCTAATAGCCGAAAAAATAAAAACAGCATCTGAAATTATCCCAGAAGGTTTCGGATCTCCTGAAATGGGTCCCATATCGACAGGCTTAGGTGAGATCTATCAATATATACTTGATGTAAAGCCCGGATACAAAGACAGATATTCAGTATCGGATTTGCGTACCATACAGGACTGGATAGTCAAACGTCAATTATCGGGTATCCCGGGAGTCGTTGAGATCAATACATGGGGAGGCTACCTGAAGCAATACGAAGTCGCTGTTAACCCATCCCGATTGAAAGCCATGTCCATAACAACGGGAGATTTAGTAACAGCCTTAGAAAAAAATAACAGTATAGCGGGAGGAGCCTATATTGAGAAAGTCAATCAGAGCTATTTTATTCGTGGGGAAGGAAAGATAAGTTCGATCGAAGATATACAAAATATTGTTGTCAAGAATGTGGATGGAATCCCTGTTCTGGTAAAAGATATAGCAACGGTTCGTTTCGGAAGCGCCAATCGTTTTGGCGCAATTACAGGGAACGGGGAAGGAGAAAAAGTTCTTGGCCAGATAATGATGCTCAAGGGAGCTGACTCCAAGCAAACCATCAATGCCGTGAAAGAACGTGTAGAGGAAGTGCAGCAATCACTGCCTGAAGGCGTGTATATCAATGCCTTTCTGGAACGTAGTGAACTCGTTGCCAAAACGACATTTACCATTACCGAAAATCTTATTTTAGGATGTCTGATTGTGATATTCGTTGTGGTACTTTTACTCGGGAGTTTTCGTTCAGGGCTGGTTGTTGCATCTGTAATACCTCTTTCGCTCCTGTTTGCCATTTCCCTGATGAGGATATTCGGAATAGATGCCAATCTGATGAGCTTGGGAGCAATTGATTTTGGTATTATTATAGATGGTGCGATTATTATTGTGGAGTTCGTCTCAGCTCAGATCACGGCAAATGCTTCCAAACTTAGCAATTTACCTCTGTCTGAGAGAAAAAAGGAAACAGACAGAATAACACTGGGCAGCTCATCCACCATGATGAATTCGGCCATCTTCGGGCAATTAATAATCCTCATTGTATTTATTCCCATCCTGTCATTATCAGGTGTGGAAGGTAAAATGTTCCGCCCAATGGCTCTCACATTCAGTTTCGCTCTCATTGGTGCCATGCTGCTTTGTTTGACCTATGTCCCTGTGGCCTCCTCTCTGCTGATAAAACCTCAGGCACAGAAAACAAACAGTATCACTGCCCATTTGATGCGCATATTAACAAAATGTTATTCGCCTGTTATTACATGGGCATTGAAGAACACAAAAAAGACTTTGGCAGGAGCAACCGGATTACTGATTCTGTCCGTTGTGATATTCTCCCGCATGGGGGGCGAATTTATCCCTCAACTGGATGAAGGAGATTTTGTTATTCAGCCTGTGCTGAAAACGGGGACTTCACTGACAAAGACGATAGAGACCACTACATTGATAGAGAAAACAATTCTGGATAAATTTCCAGAAGTGGAGCAAATCGTCAGCCGGATCGGTGCAGCCGAAGTACCTACCGATCCCATGTCGATGGAGGAAAGCGATATTATCGTGAAAGTGAAACCCAAAAGTGAATGGGTATCGGCAAGTTCAAAAGATGAATTGGCGGATAAGATAAAAGAAGCTCTGGAGACTACTATCCCCAACATGGAAATTGAATTTACACAACCCATCGAGATGCGTTTTAACGAGCTCATTTCGGGTACGCGCTCCGACGTGGCCATCAAGGTTTTTGGTGAAGACCTGAGTGTTTTGGCCGAAAAGGCAGAACAGATAAGGCAGGCAATCGCACATGTGGAAGGAGCGGCCGATATTATTGTGGAAAAGATTGACGGACTCCCGCAAATGACTGTCGATTACAACCGTACCCGTATTGCCCAGTATGGACTGAATATCTCGGACATCAACGATATTGTAGCCCTGTCTTTTGCCGGAACCACCGTAGGGAATGTGTTTGAAGGGGAACGCCGCTTCGATCTGGTGATCCGCCTGGAGGAGAATCTTCGGAATGACATCGATGATTTGCGGAATCTGTATGTCCCGCTTCCCGATGGTGGGCAGATCCCCCTGCGTGAATTGGCTAGGGTGGAATATACCGAAGGGCCTGCCAAGATATCGCGAGACGACACCAAACGCCGTGTGGTGATAGGTGTAAATGTAAGGAGCAGGGATATGGAAAGTGTGGTGAAAGATGTTTCGGCCATCATAAATGAAACAATCAACCTGCCTCCCGGATATTATATTACTTACGGGGGACAGTTCGAAAACTTACAGAATGCGAAAGACCGTCTGATGATAGCCGTTCCTATAGCTCTATGCCTCATATTTATCTTCTTGTATTTTGCCTTTGGTTCGGTGAGGGAAACCTTGCTGGTCTTTACAGCCATCCCTCTTTCGGCTGTAGGCGGAATATTACTTCTTTGGTTGAGAGGGATGCCTTTCAGTATTTCGGCGGGAGTAGGTTTTATCGCTTTGTTTGGTATTGCCGTACTGAATGGTATTGTGCTGGTGGAGCATCTCAAAAAATTGAAAAACAAAGGAATGAAAAATGTAGATGAACTGATTCTGAAAGGGACTACCGATAGGCTTCGTCCTGTAACGCTTACTGCTGCCGCAGCAGCACTCGGATTTTTGCCGATGGCCATCTCTTCATCGGCGGGCGCAGAGGTACAACGTCCTTTGGCAACGGTAGTTATCGGAGGATTATTTACTGCAACCCTACTTACAATGGTGGTGCTTCCTGCTTTGTTCAAAATGTTTGATAAAAACCTGACGAAAGATGAAGAAAAGGTTTAAAAATATAGTATTTACCATTCTACTTATATACAGTTCGAGTATTTATTCGCAAAACATTAACCCTGAATTGAATAAGTTGATCGAGACGGCATTTGCCAATAATAAAGAATTAAGTTCGTATTATTTGCAGACCAAGGCTTCTAAAGCAAATATCGGAACAGCTTTTGATTTTGATAAAACGACTGTTTATTATGGATACGATGAAAATAATGTTGCGCCCAACGACAAGGCCTTAAGGGTGTTTGGCATTGAACAGACATTTTCATTCCCTACTGTTTATGGCGCTCGGAAAAAGGTATACAAATCGCAGTGGGAGCAAAATAAGGTGCTGTATGAAATTCAAAAAAACAAACTGGCGCTTGCCGTATCTCTTGTCTACGACCGGATTGTTTATACACAAAACAAAGAAGTGCTATATACCCAACTCGATAGCCTCTATTCTGCTTTTTCAAAGGCAGGAAACCGTAAATTTGAGTTAGGTGAATCTAATTATCTGGAGAAAATTACGGCAGAAGCCAAATCGAAACAAATTCATACAACCTTAATCCAATTAAAAAATCAAAAACAGGCTTTGTACGGACAGCTGAAATCGTTGGCGCAAAGCCAAGAAGACTTTCAGGTATCTGACAATCAGCTGGAAATGTTGCATATAGATGGCGCTGCTACGGGTAAAACATTGCAAAAAAATTATATGGAGACCATCAGTAAAACTTATTCTTCTCAATTGAAGTTACAAAATCAAAGCTGGTTACCCGACTTGAGCATGGAGTTATTTACAGGAACAAACAGAGGTTTGGGATACAGGCAAAACGGCTTTCAGATAGGAGTGGCTATTCCGTTACTCTTTAGCGGAAACACGTCAAAAAGGAAAACAGCTAAGTTGGAGCAACAAAGCTGGGAAGCGATGCGCAGCGACCGCGAGATACAAATGGAAAGTTTCTATATGCAAAAACAGGCTGAACTGAACCAACATAAGGAAATGATTAATTATTACACAGAGAACGGACAGATACTGTCAAAAGAAATTATCAAAACCGCCGATATGAGTTATAAGAATGGCGAAATAGACTTTTTCCAGTACATTCAGAGCCTGGAGAATGCGATCAGTATAGAATCTGATTATCTGGATAGCGTCCTTTCTTATAATCAATCATATCTGGAGTTACATTATTTCAACTTTAACGAATAAGCAATGAAGAAATATTCTTATATACTATTTGTATTGACCGTTGGCTTTTTAAGTTCCTGCACAGGGGAGGGTAAATCTTTGAAGACAGATAATTCCGAACAAGAGGATTCCTCTTTAGTTGAGATTACGCAGGAACAGTTCTCTTCCATGAAAATGGAGATTAGCGCTTTGCAGGAAAGGGAATTTGACAATACGGTAAAAGCATCGGGCAGAATAGATGTACCGCCAAAAAGCAGAGCGAAAGTGACTTCATTTATCGGTGGGTATGTTAAGTCTGTTTCTTTGCAGGTAGGTAACAAGGTAACTAAAGGTCAGCCGTTACTAACCCTGGAAAGTCCGGAATATATTGACTTGCAACAATCTTATCTGGAAATAGCAGGCCAAATGGGGTATCTGAAATCGGAATACGAAAGACAAAAGACCCTTTTTGATGAAAAAATATCTTCCCAAAAGAAATACCTCGAAGCCGAGAGCGATTACAAACGCACAAAAGCCAGCTATGAGAGCCTCCGCCAGAAACTGAATATGCTGCGCATTAACCCACTCCAAGTGGAGCAGGGGACATTTTCTTCCTATATTACTGTTTATTCTCCCATTTCGGGAGATATTACAGCTATCAATGCGAATATAGGTATGGCAATCACTCCAACAGATGTTATTATGGAAATAGTGGAAACACAGGCAATGCATCTGGAATTGGCCGTTTTCGAAAAAGATGTATTCAATCTGAGAAATGGACAGAATATAAAATTTACTGTTCCACAAATAGGTTCGGAGGAATTTGGGGCACAAGTTTCTCAAATAGGGAAATCTGTCGAAGGAAGTGATCGTGTTATCCACGTTTATGCCTCTTTAGATGCTGGAGCCAAGCAAAAATTATTGACAGGCATGTTTGTAGAAGCACAACTTGTTGCCGCTTCCCGAAATGCATTGAGTGTGCCTTTTGATGCTGTTACAACAGAAGAGGGGAACAATTTTTTATTAGTTCTTGAATCGCAGAAAAAGGACATTTACACTTTTCGAAAGGTCTTGGTCAAAACAGGCGAAAGACACGGAGATTGGTTGGAAGTTATTCCTGACAATACGATCAATTCCGACACTAAGGTACTCTTCAAAGGTGTGTATGATGTGATGTAACAATATGGTATAATCGAGAAAACAGCTAAATTATGGAATTGGAAAAGCATTTTGTTACAAAATCCAATTGGTTGCGGGCCGCCGTCTTGGGCGCAAATGACGGTATATTATCCACTTCGAGCATCATCATTGGGGTGGCGGCAGCCAGCGAATCACGCCAGGCTATTATTCTGGCTGCTTTGGCAGGAGCCATTGCCGGTGCCATGTCCATGGCAGCGGGCGAGTATGTATCGGTAAGTTCGCAGGCTGACATAGAGAGATCGGACTTGCTGCGAGAACAAAAAGCGATCGACGAAATGCCTGAAATAGAGCTGAATGAATTGGCAGAAATCTATCAAAAAAGAGGATTGGACGAAGAATTGGCTTTACAGGTCGCGACAAAACTCACGGAGCACGATGCCTTGGCAGCGCATGCGAGAGACGAACTGGGTATCAACGAGATTATGGAAGCAAAACCGTTTCAAGCGGCATTTTCGTCTTTTCTCGCATTCATCATTGGAGCTATATTGCCTTTTATCGTCACCTTGCTTGCCCCTGTAAAAGAGATGATTTATTACCAATATTTTTTCTCATTATTGTTTTTAGCATTGCTTGGTGCTGTTTCCGCAAAAACCGGTGGCTCAAGTATTAAAAAAGCGGTTTTGAGAATCTGTTTTTGGGGGACTGCCGCCATGCTTGCCACCGCCTTGGTTGGCTATGTTTTCGGAATTGCCATCTCCTGAAAATCATTTAATATGTATTATTTTTGTACTTTATTTTTGGAATGAATTACATTTTTTCAATCGCATCTTTCAGCGCTTTCTTCTTTGTTGCATTGCTTCTCGGGAAAAAGCCCAAAACATTGCACGACCGGATTTTAGTTTATTGGCTGGTTTATTTAGGGTTATTTACAGGATTATACTTGTTTTCATCCTTAGAGTTTTTTGACAGAATAAAACAATTCCCCGCTTTTATCGTGTCGTTATTTTTGCTGCATGGTCCTTTCCTCTATCTATACACATCGGCGCTGACATTGGGGAAAAGAAAACTTGTAACGCAGGATTTTCTCCATTTTCTGCCGTTTCTGATATTTGTGCTGTATCTTTTAATCGCTTCCCGCTTCCCCGGTTATTCCGCCGGAATACGTTTAGACCACGTAAGTACGCATATCCGGCCACCCTTGTTTTTCGTTTTCTTACTGTTGATGACCGCCGCATCAGGTCCCCTGTATTTTATCCTTTCCATTGTAAGAGTCCAAAAACACAAGCGCGAGTATATGGATAATTTTTCTACCGCCGAAAAAATTAACCTTAATTGGTTGAGAATACTTTTATACATTTTCGGGATTATTTGGACATTCCTGATCATCATTGCTGTTACACATCATATTTTTCATTATTCATCCATACACTTCTGCATTAATGGTTTGCTCCTTTCTCTTTCAGCATTTATTATCCTTGTAGGTTATTACGGATTGAAGCAAAAAGAGATTTTCGTTCATTTTACGGTTGAGTATCCTGACCATCATTCGCTCCGGGAATATACTACTGTGACCAAAGAAAAATACAGTAGCCTTTTTCTATCCGAAAAGAAAATTGCCGGATATGTTAAAAAAATCAATCGTTACATGGAGCAGGAGAAGCCTTTTCTCAATCCCGACCTGACACTTCCTCTGCTTGCATCGGAATTGGCTATTCCGGCACATCATCTTTCGCGCGTCATTAACGAACAGTTCGAACACAACTTTTTTGATTTCATCAACGGCTACAGGGTGGAGGAGATAAAGAAAAAACTTCTCGACCCTGCCTATGATAATTTTTCTCTGTTGGGCATTGCTTTTGAGTGCGGTTTCAATTCCAAATCGGCGTTTAACCGTATCTTTAAAAAAACGACCGGATTGACGCCAAGCGAATATAAAAAGTCGCAAGCGTAACATCAGTTGAAAAATTCAACGTGCCACTTTACAGAAAAGGTTCTATTTGTTCCGGAAAACAAGTGCCAACTTATAAACTGGGGCGTAAGACTGTTTTTCTCCCACTATCTTTGCATCATAAATCATTTTTAGTAATAATCATTTTTTAATTGAAAGTATGAAAGCAAAAAAAACAAATTCTGATGTAAAAAGATCGGGAAACTCACAAATAGGAAAACGTAATGTACGCACAATCCTATCGGTTATGCTAACCGTATTATTTATGGCTGCCGGTTCTCTTCCCGCTTTTGCACATTGCGACTCTTATGACGGCCCTACCGTTAAGGATGCCCTAAAGGCTCTTGAGACCAACAATGTCAATTTGGTGTTGAAGTGGATCGATAAAAAGCAGGAAGGGGAAATTACCTCTCTGTTCAAAAAAACCTATAGTCTGCGTAATGGTGACAAGGAAGTGTATGCCATTGTGGAAAAACATTTCCTGGAAACTCTTGTCCGCCTGCACAGAAAGACAGAAGGGGCTCCATTCACAGGATTAAAGCCCGCGGGCAGCACAAAGAAGATTGTTCAATTAAGTGACAACGCCTTAAAGAATGAAGATATTGATGGTTTGCTCGAAAAATTGAACAGTCATATCGGTACCAGCCTCCGAAAGAAATACGAGAAAGTAGTTGCGTTGGACAAAGTGAAAGATCAATCGGTAGAAAAAGGGAGGGAGTATGTAGCGGCGTATGTGGATTACACTCATTCGATAGAGGCGCTGCACGATATTTTGGAGCATGGAGGAGGACATCATGCACATTAAAGGCAAGAATATCGCCCAAACCTCAACTTTAAGCGTTTCTAATTAAGAAACGCTTAATCTAAAAAAACGTTAATAAATAGCCAATTAACGATCCTGCTATGACAACGAACGCACTGTTTATTTTGTTAAACTTAAAAGTGAAGCCAAGACTTAAAACAGCAATCAGGATTGTCCTCCAATCCGTGATTATTTCCTGACCCATTGTAAAACAGACCGAGACAATGATAGCAACCGATGCGACATTGACCGCATCCAGAAATGCGGAAAAACCGACCGAACTCCGCATTCGCTTAATCAATGGATTGAGCAGGGCTACAAAGACAAAGGAGGGAAGAAAAATGCCAATCGTAGAGACAACAGCACCCCCAATACCGTTGATCTGGTAGCCGATAAAGGTAACCGAAGAAAAAACCGGTCCCGGGGTAAATTGCCCCACGGAAATGGAGTCAACCAGTTGTTGCCTGCTCAAAAGACCCGTGGCGACTAACTCCGTGTCGAGAAATGCGATCAGCACATAGCCGCTACCGTACAATATAGCTCCGATTTTTAAAAACGAGAGGAACAGGTTCAGATTGGTTGCCGACAGGAAGGCGGAGCTTGTAACCTGCAAAAGAGGAAGCGGGAGAAGCCCAGGCAATTTGTCGGCTTTCCTGTTCCTTTTCATGGCCGACAACAGCGCAAACAGCCCTGCCCCGAACATCAGGTAGATTTCATTGATGTTCAATAATGAAAGGATCAGCACAATGATTCCGATCAGTATCAACTCCGGTGTTTTCAGCGATTTCTTTGCCAGTGGATATACTGCCGAAAGGATAATGGCTATAATCGCAGGTTTTATTCCGTAGATAAACGGTTGCACCTCCGGGAGCTGTCCGTATTGCTTGTACAATACGGCAAAAACGAGGGTAATAAAGACTGCGGGGAGGATAAAGCATGCTCCCGCTACGATCAGTCCTCTCCATCCTGCGCGTGCATACCCGATATGGATAGCCATTTCAGTACTGTTGGGACCGGGTATTAAATTCGTAGCACCCAGCAGATCCAGAAATTCTTGCTCGTTTAACCACTTACGTTTGGTTACCACTTCATGTTGCATCATGGCGATATGTGCCGCTGGACCGCCAAAGGCGGTAAAACCCAGTCGCAGGAATAATTTTGCAAGCTCCTTCACATCGGAATCCTTACTCATATCCTTTTCGTTCATCCCTTAGTCGAATCTATCTTGTTTGTCTAAAAAATACGGAACTCTAATGAAAGCAATTAATCCGATTCCCAGATATAATATTTTTTTCTTAGCCAAAAAGCAACATGTACCAACAGGATAAGTACCGGCACTTCGACAAGCGGACCGACGACACCGGCAAAGGCTTGTCCGCTATGTAAGCCAAATACACCTATGGCAACCGCAATAGCCAGTTCAAAGTTGTTGCCTGTGGCAGTAAATGCTATCGAAGCATTTTTATCATAGGATGCACCCATTAATTTGCCTGCAAAGAAACTAAGGAAGAACATCACCACGAAATAGATCAACAGCGGCATGGCAATGCGCACCACATCCAATGGTATTTGTACGATTATTTCCCCTTTCAGACTGAACATTAACACAATGGTAGATAATAATGCTATCAGGGTAATGGGCGATATGGCAGGAATAAATTTTTCTTTATACCATTGTTCGCCTTTTACCTTTACTAATATCAAACGGCTAAGGATACCCATCAGGAAAGGAATGCCCAGATAGACGGCAACCGTTTGGGCGATCGTGCCCATGGATATATCTACGATTGCCTCTTCAAATCCGAATAATGGCGGTAGTTTTGTGATGAATATCCAGGCATAAAAACTGTAAAAGAATACCTGAAAGATACTGTTCAGGGCGACAAGCCCTGCGCCGTATTCGGTATTACCTTCTGACAGCTCGTTCCAAACAAGCACCATTGCAATACACCGTGCAAGACCTATCAGGATAACACCTGCCATATATTCGGGATAATCGTGTAAAAAGAGAATAGCTAGTAGAAACATTAATACAGGGCCGATAATCCAATTCAGGATTAACGAAATAGATACTATTTTTACGTTGGAAAATACGTTTGGCAGTTGTTTATAATCTACTTTTGCCAATGGCGGGTACATCATCAGGATAAGGCCGATTGCCAAAGGGATGTTGGTTGTCCCGCTCGACATGGAATCGATATAACTGCTGAAAGAAGGGATAAAATAGCCCAATCCGACACCGACAGCCATTGCAAGAAATATCCAAAGAGTCAGGTTTTTATCCAGGAAATTCATTCTCTTTTTACTCATGACCCTTTATCTTGTTTTGATACAGTTCGTAGAATGCTTGTTTTATTTCATCCCTTACCCTGATGTATTCGGATTGTATAAATTCGGGCGTTCCTGTTGCTTCGGACGGATCATCAAAACCGATATGTAAGCGGTTCTTTACTTTTCCTGAGAATGTCGGGCAGCTTTCATTTGCACCACCGCAAACGGTAATCACATAATCCCATTCATCATCGCTATATTTTTCTATACTATCGGATGTATGCAGCGAAATATCCACACCTGCATCCTGCATGACCTCTATTGCTTTGGGATTTACCCGTCCGCTTGCTTTTGTTCCTGCGGAATAGACGAATAGTTTGGAGTCGAAAGATTGTAAAAAACCGTGTGCCATTTGGCTGCGGCAGCTATTGCCCGTACAAAGGATCAAAATTTTCATTTCAGTCATTTTTTGTTGTATCTATACCCATAATTCGTATTTCGTAGAACAGCGAATTACTATTGTACAAAAATACCGGAATAAACCTTCCGGCATCTTTATGATATCAGCAAATATCGTCTGTCTTCTGCAATTGGGTGAAAAAGCCTGCGAACAAGCTTTTCGCCTTCTTCCAATTTTTTTCATCAATACAGTATTTAACAGTTGGCAATGTAATCGTTCCTTGTATTAATCCTGCATCTTTTAATTCACTCAAATGCTGTGAAAGCGTACTTTTAGCGATAGGCAATATTTCTGACATATCACCATGATAACAGCATGATTGATTGACAAGCATTTCCAGAATGGCAATACGGATGGGGTGTCCCAATGCTTTGGCAAAGCGTGCAAGCTGCTCTTGCTGGTCTGTTAATCCTTTTTTTGACATAATCAATATTTATTGTTCGCAAATATACGAATAATTTTATCATTCGCAATATTGCGAATGATAAAATAGAAATATACAAATTGGTTTGCTGCATTGAGGATAGGATATTATTGTATGGAAAGAAAAATTTCAAAAGTTTTACTGTAAAAATAATATTTAGTAAATTTGCAAAATAAAGTCGTTCTTTGTATTTTATGCAAAATAGGGCAAAAGATTGAAGGTCGCTCGTTTCTAAACCGTTAGCTGCTAAAGAATTTCTTCTTGCAATTCCCTTGTTTTCAGACTGAAAGACAAAACACTAGGTCTCGCAAGATGAACGTTTTCATCAAACTAAGCGTTTTTAATATCATCCTAAAATTTTCATGACATGCGCGCACTGGTCAATGCATTTATCATACACCTTACAGTGAATATTCTGGTTTTCCTAAAGGGTTGGAATGCCTTTGAAGGGAAAAAAGCCATGCGTATCATAATGATCATCGTTTTCGGGGCCGAACTACTCATCTATTCGACCGGTTTTATTTTCTACCGCCATCTCCCGGATGCAGTCACTCAATTTATCAGGGTGATGGGCACCAGTTGGATGTTATTCCTTTTATATTGTAGCGGTATATGGTTGGCAATTGATCTGGTCAATGGAATACGACTAAAAATATCACACAAGCCATGGCGTATAAGGAACCAATCTGCCCGGTTCAAAATCACAACCTATCTTGTTACCATACTGATAGTTGCCGGCATTATGGCCCATGGCAGATATCGATTCATGCATCCGGTAGTACAACAGGTGCCGGTAACAGTCCATAAATCGGCCGGAGAAATGGATTCAGTCCGCATTGCGATGATCGGGGACCTGCATCTGGGCTATATGATCAACAGGAAGCATACAAAACGATTTGTAGATTTAATTATGGCACAACAACCCGACCTGATCCTTTTTGTGGGAGATATTATTGATGGATACATTGAACCTATACTCCAACAACGGATGTATGAAGAATTCCTGCGTTTAGATGCTCCGCTGGGAGTATTCTCCTGCACCGGAAATCATGAATATCGTTATGATGTGGAGGAAAAGATCAAATTATTGAACAACTCAGGAATCACGATATTACGTGACTCTGCAGTATTGATTGACAGTAGTTTCTATGTTGTGGGGCGTGAGGACAAGGTTGTGCCTACCCGAAAACCGCTACGAAAAATACTTTCCGATCAGTCGGTTGAGATGTCAAGACCGGTGATCGTATTGAATCACACACCCGACAATCTGGCAGAAGAGGTAGATGCCGGAGCGGATATCGCCCTTTACGGCCATACGCACCATGGACAAGCCTTTCCCGGAAACATCGCTACTGAGTTGACGTTTGAGGTTGCCCATGGATATAAGAAAAAAGGAAACACGCATATCTATGTAACCTCCGGCATTGGACTTGTCGGACCGCAATACCGCATCGGTACAGTCTCGGAAATGGTGATGCTGACTGTAAGATTCAACGAATAACCTACAGGCTATCGACTACCTTTTCCAGATGGACCGAATGGGAGCCTTTCAACAGGATATATCGATTGGAGACAGGCTCCTTTTTCAGCGTCTCTATTAACACCTCCACATTATCAAACAACCGGAAAGTATCATTTTCCACGATCCACTTGCTGAAGAAAGGACCTACCAGATAGATCTTATCGTAAGGTTGCTTCTTCAAAAACTCCACCATCTTCTCATGCTCATCCTCACTGCTTTCCCCCAATTCTTTCATCTCTCCCAGAATCACTGTTTTGGGTAACGATGAAGGTATGGAAGAAAAGAACTCCAAGGCAGCTTTCATACTGGTAGGATTTGCATTGTAGGCATCGATGATCAGGTCATTTCTTTCGGTGCGTTTAAACTGGGACCGATGGTTTGTAGGTTCATACTCTTCCAACGCCGCACTGATCCGTTCAGCATTAATCCCGAAAAATTTTGAGACCGCCACTGCAGCAATCGCATTATCAAAATTGAATTCACCCACCAGCCGCGTTTTAACACGATAGGAACTATCGAAGAAACTCCAGTCGAATTCAAGAAAAGGATTCGCATGGGCAATCGTACCCGAAGCAAAAAGCGACGGGTCATTCTTGCCATAAAGGATCCGGTCCATCCCCTCCGACCGGTCATAAAGGATCTGGTTATCTTTGTTTACAAACACTTTTCCGCTGCGCTCACGGATAAAATCATATAATTCGCATTTGGTGTCAACCAAGTTCTCGAAACTGCCGAACCCTTCCATGTGCGCCTTACCCACATTGGTAATAATGCCGTAATTGGGTTCTGCTATCTCACACAGTTCCCTGATATCTCCCGGGCGACTGGCTCCCATTTCCACCACACCTATTTCATGGGATCTATTCATCGACAACAAGGTAAGCGGGACTCCAATATGATTGTTAAAATTCCCCTGGGTATAGGCAACCTTAAATTCTTTCGACAAAGCTACGGCGATCAACTCCTTTGTTGTAGTTTTTCCATTTGTTCCTGTGATGCCGACAATAGGTATTTTCAATTTCTTCCGGTGCCAATTGGCTAATTTCTGAAGAGCCTCCAGCACATCTTTCACCAGAATGATCCTGTCGTTCTCCCTCTCCGGCTCTTCATCCACCACCGCATAGGCGCATCCTGCTTCGATCGCTTTTTCCGCATACAGATTGCCATTAAATCTCTCTCCTTTCAGGGCAAAGAAGATGGAGTCTTTGGAACACATCCGTGAATCGGTGGTGACGGAAGGATATTGAAGGAAAAGATTATATAGTTCCACGGTTTCCATATAGCTTAAGCTAAATGATTACAAACCCAATTTCGCTGCAATCTGTGCGGGAATAGCATTCCGATGTAAGACAATACTCAGAGTTTTATAACGTACGAAAGGGTCAGAAGCATACCACAAACCTTTGTAAGGACCGGTTTCACCCCACGAATTCTTCACCATGTAAAACTTATTTCCATCTTTATCCGTAGCAATGCCGTAGATTTGCATACCATGATCGTCCGTAGTCTGATAATTATTGAATGATTCTTGCCTCATTTCCTGTGTGATCATTTTTTCCGCAAGCACTTGCGTTCCTACGCGTGTCTTCAGGTCAGCATCCCGCTCCCGGGTAGAAAGCCCAAGCCATTTGGCTTGATCAGAACCCGCATTCTCAGCGGCATTCTCGTCGGGGATAATGGCAATCCCCTCACGGGAGAAACCAGCCTCGCTTACATCGGAAGCCCAGGCAATGGTATATCCGTCCATGATAGCGCTCTCCATTACCTCCATCAGTTCGTCAACAGGCAGGTTATAAGAATTAGCCCAGCGCCAGTTATCGGGTACTTCAATTGCAAAAGACTGGTAAAAAGGATGATGCGTAAAGGAAGTCAGCGAAACATAATCTTCCTGCTTGAGACCAAGAAACTCCTTGAAGGTATGCGGATTATACTGTTTGCCCTGGTAGGTAAATGTTTGCGGTAAAGGGCCGAGATAAGTATCCAGTATAGACGAGAATGCATCGGACCACACGGGAGAAAGGTTCCGCGCACCGATAATTCCATCCATATATCCTTTCAGGACTTTATCCAGTTCGCCGTGATTATGCGTTTCGGAACCGTAGTTGAGTCCCCGGTAAGCATCCTCAGGCATTATTCCATATTCATTGATAGTCTCCACCACATCGGCAAAAGAGCCTCCCGCCGAGAAATTCAGGTTTCCATGCAAACGGGCATATTTCTGCGCTTTATCTTCATAATTTCTACGTACGATATACATTTCAGAGAGATCAAACTCTCCTTTTCCCATACGGATCAGTTCTGACTCCAACATTCCGACCCCCGAAAAACTCCAGCAAGTTCCCGAACTGGCCTGATTCTTTACCGGGGTAATGGGATTTTGCTTTATTACCGAGAAGTTATACGCTCCCTGTGCCGAAACGGCTACTGCAGCCAGAAAGAAAATAAAGACCGCAATCAATCTGTTCATCATAATAGTTGTTTGTTCGATTGTTATTCAATTGTTGTTCGATTATTATTCGATTGTTGTTCAGTTGTTGTTCAGTTGTTGTTCGGTTGCATTTACGTGCGAAGCGCAAATAACACGAAGTGAATAACGCACGAAGTGCGAATAACGGCGAAGCCGAATAACAATAGAGTTGGCGAAGCTGAATAACTATTGAATAACGCAAAGCATGAGCACAAATATACCATAAATTGAGGAATTACCGGCGATTTTAGGTGACGATTTTCCATAAAATATTCGAAAAGGAGAATTTCCACTATCTCAAATAAATTATTTTCAATCGTATAGAACTCGAGAAAATCATGTACTTTTGCAGACGAAATCTTTAAATTCGTTTTATATGGATGATTTAAGACCCACAAAGAAAAGAATGCGCAAGGGACTTTTATGGTTCCTCGGGATACTGATACTTGCCCTCGGAATTTTTATTTATGTACGTTTTTATTATGTATTCGGTACCGGCGTAAAAGCTGGAGAGTTAAACTATCTGGTCTATAAAGGAGTCGTTTTCAAGACCTACGAGGGTAAATTGATCCAATCGGGTTTCCGTGCCGACAGGCCCGGAGGACTACAGTCGAATCAGTTTGAATTTTCAGTAGTAGACAAGGAAATTGCAGAGCAACTGATGATATCCAGCGGCAAGAATGTGCAGTTACATTACAAGGAATATTTCGGCAAACTGCCTTGGCGCGGATATACCAAATTTATCGTGGACAGCATCATCATGATAGAGGAGAAGCCAAGTAGGGATCTGGAAGAGGAGTTGACTCCCTATATCCTGGAATCGATGTAAGGGGGGATGAATGGCAAAAAAGAAGTTTTATGTTGTTTGGAAAGGAGTAAAGCCAGGTATATATAGTTCCTGGGATGATTGCAAGGCGCAGGTTTCCGGTTTTGAGGATGCCCTCTACAAATCGTTTCCTACCCAGGAAGAAGCTGAAAAGGCATTCTCAGAAAATCCGTGGAAATCGCTGAACAGCCAGCAAGGGAAAAAAGGAAAATCCGCCTCAACATTCAAATCAGCAGCAACTGCTAAATCCCTAACAAAAATCCTGCCCGAAAGCATTGCGGTAGATGCTGCCTGTAGTGGTAACCCCGGTTTGATGGAATACCGGGGCGTGTTGGTGGCGGACGGCAAAGAGATTTTCCATATAGGCCCCATGGAAGAAGGGACAAACAATATTGGCGAGTTCCTCGCCATTGTGCATGCGCTGGCGCTGCTTAAAAAGAAAAACAGCACCATCCCCATCTATTCCGACAGTGTGAACGCCATGAAATGGGTGGCCAATCAAAAATGTAAAACCAAACTGGCGCAGACGCCCGGTAACAAACCGATCTTCGAATTAATTGAACGTGCGGAGAACTGGCTCCAGTCTAACAGCTATTCCAATCCGATCCTCAAATGGGAAACAAAACTCTGGGGTGAGAACCCCGCCGATTTCGGGAGGAAATGACATTCGGGATCCCCCTTCATAATCCAATGCTTGCGCATATCATTTGAACTTTTGATCCGCGGAAATGGTATCTTCCTGAAATAATTCCGGATAATATTTACCAATAAGTTTCTGTTCATCTTTTTTTAATTCATATAATTGCCGGGGAGTATCCTGAGGCCGTAATCCCTTTTGATTCAATACGTTCATTAAGCTCCAATCTTTGGATGGTTTATCAGGAGAGGGATCGGCAGGCTCCTGAGCCTTCAAGTCATACCGGGTGAAATCAATCACATAGGTTGGCGAACCTTTTTTATGCCAGTCACGTAAGAGGGCCAAACGAAATTCTTTATTCATAAACCATTTAATTTCGAGGTTGTTATATGAATCTCCCAGCCCGGAGCCTCGTTCTTCAAACCGGTAATTCCAATCATCATTCGATTTATATTGATTCCGCCAGATCGTGCCAAACTCACCGAAAGTTACAAAATGCGTATCAGACCACCGTTTTTTTGTGTCTGTGACCCACATTTCCATTGCGTCGCAGATCAGGTCTTTCCCAAATTCATGTACCATTTGTGCTTCCCAGATATTGGTTACCCATCCGAAACCATTCAATTCAAACCCTTTATCAAAGTGAATGGATTGAGTATGCATTACTTCCCGATGGCCAAGGTCGAGTCCCCAACCTTTATAAGTTTCAATCGGACCTACTCCCCTGCGGCTATTGTATCCTTCAATCCCGTGTCCTGTTTGTCCGCTACGACGCGCACAGATAAAGTCCATGGTCCACCCATCCAGATTGACACAATCAATAAAATCACTTTTCCCTTGTGCCGGTTTACAGAAATGTTCGGTAGAAGGATAAAAGGGATAAGAAGGAGAACCGTCCGCACCACCTCCGTCGATATTATGTTGGCTCCAGATAACAGCATGGGCTACATGGATATTTTCTTTCTCTGCCAGATATTGTAAGTTGTCGGCAGACAAGAAGCCCCCCATGATTGATTGCGGTCGATAACCGTCACCCACTAATTCGGTAATGATCCGGAGTGCTTCCGATATTTCGCGATTCACTCTTTCCCGCGGTAGATACATCGCTGGGAAATATCCGGGGAAATAAGTCACCTCATCTCCATATTTTCTTTGGCACTCTATTACATACTGGCGTATTTGCTGGTAATTTTCACGTTCATCTTCCAGTGCATTCATTGTGAATCCCCATGTTAAACGGCCATCAGGATTGTTTTTGGCAAAGGCTTCCCGCAACGAACGTACTCCATCGAGCGTATGCCAGTCTGCTTCGTCGCGGGGATGAAGTTTTACATCCCGCGAAACTTCCCACGGAGTGGTACGTATCATGATACAAAGTGTCACGAACCGGTTCCCATTTAAAGTCAAGGGAACCTGGGCTTTTGAAATGGCCGGTTCTTTGGAATATGAAAAAACCGTGTAAGCCGATATTATTATAAATGACAATAGAATTTTTTTCATGGGAACGTATCTTTATTATTTTTCTTTTGTGCTGTATATCACAGCTTCATTTATTTGTTTCACTTTGCTCAAATCCATCTTTTGTAACTGACGGTCGTAAGTAACCAAGCCGTTTATCTCATGTTCCACGTCCGTAGTCTGCGTATAAACAGCAGCGCTTAATCCGTAATACATTACCATTTGTTCCAATTCGTTGAGCATTAAAATGTAGGTATCCGTCAAGCTCTCTTTATTCAGCATCATTTCATAAGCGTTGTTGGGGACAGGCCATAAATGCTCCCGTATGAACAAGCCTTTTCCTCCAAACTCACCCAGGGAGGCAGCCCGTTTATTATCCGGCCGGGGCATTACTTTTGTTTCTATCTTGCCATAATGATGCAGGTCTACAAAATCTCCATTACCCGGATCTCCGTATGCCGGTCGGTAAGCCGGTGCGTTATTGTATCCTGAATTACCGTTTACTAAACGACTTGAATCATATTTTTTTGTCCAGTCCGTAATATCGGTTACATCAAAAGCTCCCCAGTTTTCATTGAAAGGAACCCACGTCACAATAGACGGTGAATTCATATGTTGGTCGATCATTATTTTCAATTCCTGCCGGAACTGGTTCCGGACAGCAATGGAATCCACATCGTCCGGTTCCCATAAATTGGGCATATCCTGCCATACGAGCAAACCCAAACGGTCACAATGATAATACCAACGTTGGGGTTCTACTTTGATGTGTTTGCGTATCATATTAAACCCCGCCTGTTTGGCAAGTGCTATATCATATAACAAAGCCTTATCCGTGGGAGCTGTAAACATGCCGTCGGGCCAGTAGCCTTGGTCTAAAAGGCCAATCTGGAAAATAAATTTTCCATTCAGCAGTACACGGTTAACGCTATCGATTTTCCCAATCGAGATGGAACGCATTCCAAAATAAGAGTCCACTTTATCCGTTACTTTTTCCTGACAATCTTGCAACTCCAATTTTAAATCATACAAGAAAGGATCGTCAGGGCGCCACAAACGGGGATTTTCAATCGGAATACAAAACGCCTTGTTCGTTGTTCCTTTCGCTGTGGCTATTTCTTTTCCATTGTCTTGGACAATTGCCAGCACATTATAGCCTGGCGAATCGCTATAGACAGTAACTTTCAGGCGATTATTGTTTAAATCGGGAACCAATCTGATCCGTGATATATATTGTTCTTCCACCGGTTCCAGCCAGACTGTTTGCCAAATACCGGAAGTAAACGTGTAGTCGCCCCGGGCACCATTTTTTCCGCAAGCCGATTTACCGTCGTTTGGATCATGAGCTCCTACGGTAAGGATATTTTCTCCCGCTTCTAAAAAATCGGTAATATCAAATGTAAAGGCATCATATCCACCTGTGTGTGTGCCTACTTTTTTTCCATTCATAAAAATCGTTGCAATATGGTCTATAGCCCCAAAATGCAGCAGGACTTTTTTATTATTCCAATCATTGGGAATCGTAAACTTCCGTCGATACCAGAGATTTATCTCTTGGTTACGTCCTATTCCGGATAGTTCCGACTCAGGAGGAAATGGCACACGTATTCTCTCGAGATTCACTGGAAATTCCGGGACAATAGTAGCCGATGCGGGATTTATCAATTCTTCACCACCCATATAATCCCACATACCATTCAGATTCAACCATTGCGGACGTACCATTTGCGGACGCGGATATTCAGGTAAAGGGATTTCTGCCTGGATTGCTTTCTCAGTCCATGGTGTAGGTAAAGTAAAGGATTCTGAACTTTGAGATCTCAATTCAGATACTCCAACCATTAAAATCAGGCAGTATATCCAATATATATACTTTGGCTTTTTCATCTGTAATTCTTTTATAGGATATTCTTACAACCCACAACCAGCCTGTTTCCGGAAGGTATTAACCGGAAAACAAATTCGTCTGATGAGTTTCCTCCTTCAATGAAACCCTTTTCACACATAATTGTATAGTCAAAACCACGGAATGTAGCATTTATTTTCTTCGTTTCAAATGAGAGAAATGGCAATTCCACATCGTTCGCTGTTGTAAGTTCAAGTGTCCAGTTCAAGCCTTTTTCCTGTGGCTCACATGATACTTCGAACTGGTCTTCATAAAAAATAATGTTGAACGTATTCCCATTTTCGTCTTTACAAATTACTTGCAAAACATCTTTACTGATTTCCTTCACAACAGGATCTTCAAACAGAATTTCTGATCGGTTCTTACTTTTGTCAACTTTCATAATACGTAAACCGGCTCTTTCATCTGATGTACTCCATATAAATCCGTCCACCACAGGAAGTGTGAAATAGAAAAACTGATTACCTTCTCCTGCCGTATCATAATAGGGTGATTTGAATTTTTCATCAAACAGATGGATATCACGGAAACGGAATGATTTACCTTCCCATAGCAAATTCGTGCGATAATAGCGGCTGTTAAACCAGACACTCTTTCGACCTTCATTACGAATATCAGCAAGTGTCGTGACTGCTGTTGGAGGAGTATGCTTAAATTGCTCTTTAAACCATTTCCCGGATGTTTCCAGTGTCTCCAGCCTGATTTTACCGGCAATCCTTAAAGAATCAAACAGAGGGAATTGCATTTCGAGTCCTTTTTGCATAGCTTTCCAGGTAAAAGAATTCTCCTGTCCTGCCTGTGCATAATTAAATACCAGACAAGGCTGATCTACAATAGATTCCAGGAAGTACTCTACCCATTCTTTATTCATACCCGACTCCTTATACACCGGCTCAAGCGAAATAACGCCTTGTCTTCTTCTTCCTAATCCGATATCGTACTGATAAATCGGATCACTGCCCAGCATACGGAATATAGGCACAGGGATCTGTGCTTCTTCTGTTTGTGCAGGCATATATGCATTGGTACGACTGGGATAATATGCCTGGTTCCAATAGCCTCCCCAAAGGGTATAACCATCTGTTCCGATTTGATCCTTACAATTACATGAGGCTACGATTCCGTATTTTTCGTACATATACGCCAGTGTATACGAATCAATAAACCATGACCCAACGGATTTTGGATAGTAACCATATATTTCTTTGAACTTTGTCATGTATACATCCACCAATTGCTCCCTCTCCCGGGAAGTATATCCGGTCGTAAAAGCGATATTCGCATGCGAGACCCATGAATGTTCGCCCCGCCATTTAATTCCGGCAGCTTCCACATGCGGTTGTGTAATTTCCCACCATGCACCCAACTCACAATTAGCTGGAAGCTCTTTTTTCATCAACTCCTGGTATTGAGGGTTGATCAAGGCGTCATATTGAAAAAGGAAAGTTGCCGGAAAATGATATTTGTTCACCAGCTTAATTTGCTCCTGTACAGTTTCAAACAACAGCCGGTCCGAGTCTTCCACACGATAATCCGTCTGACGGATAAAATTGATGATGTTAATGATCCTCGGAACATCCGATATATACACATCTGAAACATCTTGATTTGATTTGCCGGTGCAACCCATGCATATCGTACTTAGGAATAATACTATTACTGTTACTTTTTTCAAGTTCATACAAATTATTTAGTTTCACATAGTTGCAAAATATATACGGGGATATCATCCCAGATAATTATAACATCGGCAAAGATACACAGAGCCGTTATGAAGATTTTGTTTTTTTAATTAATGAAAGTAAGATAATTTCCGGCAAATAGGAGGGTGTATCAATCTGCCGGATTCTAATATCCCCCAAATATAGGGGATATTAGAGGTTCAATTACATTAGACATTTTCTGCGCTCGGCAAAGTAAATAAATTCACTTTGCTCTCGCTTAACGAAAATGGTCCTTTTATTACCAGCCCGGATTATTTGGCAATAAATTCGGATTGAGTTTAGTTTCATCCAAAGGTAAAGAATAGTAATAATTCTTGGGTACAACAAATTTGCGGTTCGCTGCAGGCTCTATAATATAAAAGCCATCCGCATCCACATTTTCAGCTTCTGTGGCACTCAAAACCCCTTCCTCTTCATACTCTGTACCGGTATATTTAAACCCTTTAATAGCTTGTACCAACTCCGTTTCCGCAGTTTTCCAGCGCCTCAGGTCATCCCGCCTGAAACCTTCAAAACAGAGCTCTACCGTACGTTCGCGACGAATTTCGGTCTGCATGTCAAGACCGTTTGCAGAGACGAACGCATTCGTAAGAGGAGGCATCTCGACACCCTTACGCGAACGGATCACATTGATCGTGTTGTTCAGTATTTCATCGCTAATTGCGCCGTTCTTTTCGAACGTAGCTTCCGCCAGAATGAGTAGCACCTCAGGATAGCGAATAATGTGACAATCATAAGTCGTCTGGCCGTTTACAGTTCTGACCTCGCCAATAAATTTCCAGAGTTTATATCCCGTCTTCGTATTGGGGCGGGAATTGAACAGAGGAGAATTGACCAATGCGGCATCCTGGGCATTCAGGAAAGTTACTCCAGGCATCAGGAATGTCTGGGTCATGCGGGGATCACGATTTTTAAACTCGTCTTCCATCTTTGCATAGCCTTCGAATCCGGAGTTTGGGGCTGTTATAGGTAAGCCGGTGCTCTTGCAAAGATACATGTCGGCTAACTTTTTCGTGGGAGAACTTCTGTCGCCCCAGTAGGCTACGTGAGATGTCCCATGCATCCGTATTTCCGCAGCATAACGGTTAGCAAGGATTGATTCGGAGTTATCGTCCCCTTCCTCAATAAACAGGTAGCGGTAACTTTCATCACCCATACCTTCCCAGATGGAATATTCACCGCTCTCTCTCACTGCTTCGGCGGCAACTATGGCTTGATTCAATAGTTGCGCATAATCGTCGCGATGGCCGTGATACTTGGCCCATGTGCCGGCAAAGAGTGCAACTCTCGCCTTCAGAGCCAACGCTGCTCCCTGAGTGATGCGTCCCTTATCGGCCGCTGCAACATTTTTTTGCAACGGTAATTTCGACCAGATTGCCTCCAATTCTGAAAGGATGAAGTCCTCTATTGTCGCCTGGGAACTCCTCTTGTCGTACAATTCCGGAGAGTCCACATTCAATGTTTTGGTAATGAGTGGAACGTCATTATATCTCTTCATTAAACGCCAGAGAGTGTACGCCCTGAAGAAACGGGCTTCGGCGACATACACTTCGATCCCCGTAGCATCGCCGACGTATGACTCGGCCTTTTCGATGATTTGATTACAGTCACGCAGATCAGTGAAACGGTCATTCCAGTTGCCGGTCTCGGCGTTAGGAGCGATATAGGTGCCGCTACTTACGCTGTTCGCACCTCCGCCGAACGCGATATCACTCTCGTTGTCGTCCGTATTGAAACTTTCCATTCTGCTGTAGAGGAGATTTGCCGCTTTCTGAAAGTCAGACGGGGTTTTCCAAAATTGAGGCTCGCTTAGATTTTCTTTTGGAAGTAAATCTATATCCTGACAACCCGGTATTGTCGTCAGTATTATACAGAGTAGTGAAACTGCTGATATTATTTTTTTCATGATTGAATATTTTTAATATTAGAAAACAAGATTAAGACCCACCGAGTAATTACGAGCGAACGGATATTCCCTGTAAGTACCTCCTTCTTCGGGATCCCAACCGCCGGGTGTATTATGAAACTCGAACAGATCCTCACCGCTGAAATACACACGAATCCTTTCCAATTTCGCTTTTTGAGTGATTCTTTGAGGAATAGTGTATCCCAATTGCAGATTCTTCATCCTTACATAAGCCGCGTCATGTACCGTATTGGTAGATGTATCATAGTTGTAGTTCTTTCTGGTGCCGTCGTTCGATATCGCAGGATATTTGGCATTTGTTCTCTCGGCAGTCCACGTCTTTCCATACCAGAATTCCGGAGACTGGTACCACTCGGCAGCAAACGGCATTCTATTCTCTTCCTGAAGGAACATGATGCGCTTGCCCACCCCCTGAAAGAACATACTTAAGTCGAATCCTTTCCATTCCATTCTGATGTTCACACCGAAGTTGTATCGCGGGTTGGTATTGCCCAGATAAACCATATCTCCTTCTCCATCGGCAAACTCCGTCAGATTGCCGTCGCCGTTCAGGTCTTTGTATTTTGCATCGCCAACTTGTATTCTCCTGTCTTGTATGACTCCGCTGTTGGGAAAACGGGCTTTGTATTCGGCAAGTTCCTGTTCGTTCTGGATGATACCATCGAACACATAACCGAACCACGAATCCATCGGATAACCGACGGGTGTTGCGTTGTTTCCCTTGCTGATAATGGAGGTTCCTATCCTGCTAACCACCTTGTTTTGGGCATCGCTTACGTTCGCACTGATCGAATATCTGAAATCACCGATCCGGTCTCTCCATCCCAGAATAGCCTCCCAGCCATGAATTTTCAGTTTTCCACTGTTGGTCGAGGGAGCAGAGATTCCTAATACGGAAGGATAAGTCACAGGGATCAACATATTATCGTTATTTTTCCAGAAGTAATCGAACGATCCATAGAGTCTGTCTTTGAGGAAACTGAAGTCTACGCCTACGTTTGTCGAAACGACAGTCTCCCATGTACGCGAAGAGGAGACTAAATTAGACTGTTTAGCCATCTGTCCTTTTGTGTTGGTTCCGAACGGATAGTAATCAGTGCTGATATTTATCAATGAAATATAATCATAATAACCTATACCCGACTGATTTCCCATTTCTCCCCAGGAAGCCCTGAATTTAAGATCATCGAAGATGCCCAACGATTTTATCCACTGTTCATCACCTATTCGCCATGTCGCATTCACTCCCGGAAAATATCCCCAACGTGAATCCGAAGCAAACCGGGAAGATCCGTCGCCGCGTAGTGTGGCTTCGATGAAATACTTACCCACAAATCCGTAATTGAGCCTCGAGAAGAAAGAGTTGATGGTCCAAGCGTTACCCTGACTTGAAGCATCCTGGTCCTGTGGACTGCCCAAATTGACCGGCATGTGTTCCTGCTGGTCGAAATTGATACGTTTTGCCCAGAATTTGTCATAGTCGGCAGATTCGTGAGAGGTGCCAAACATTATGCCGAGATCGTGCTTCTCTCCGAACATTTTCTTGTACTCTGCATAGAGAGTAAAGTTTTTGGAGAGGGTTTTGGAGTAATTGCGTTCGGCGCTGTTCGGGAATCTATTCTTTCCTGAATTTTCATCGAGCCAGTTGTTGTAGTAAATACCCTTCATCACTCTATATTCATCGGCATCACTCTTTCGTATTGTGGCCCGTCCGATAAGGTTCAGTCCGTCTACTATCTTCCAGGTCAACGAGTTGTTGAATGTGAAATTACCCGATACTCTTTGTGTTTCACCGCCCTCCACCAATGCTTGGGCGGGATTGACAAATCCCTCGAACGTGTAGAACCTCCCTGCCGGATTATACATGGGAGTCCAGGTGCGTGTCTTGTATATCAGTTCCCACACGCTTTGCCCCAGATCCTTGTTGATAGCCGAAGAATAGTCCCTATCACCCGCATCATACGACACATTGATATCGTAGTTCAGGTTTTTTGCTATTTCCACATTTGATTTTAAACGTACATAGTAACGCTGGTTCAAATCCTTTCCGTAATTAAGCAACCCGTTTTCCCTCTGATGACCTAACGAGATCAGATATGTGTATCTGTCTCCGCCACCGGAAATACCTACATTATAGTTTTGAAGACTTCCGTTCCCTATCATCATCTCGTTCCAGTCCTGATTCTTGTAGAACTTCGGTTCGAGGTTGTTCCATCGTCCCCACGGAGTACCCGGAAGCATCACCTCATCGCTGCCCTGTCGTATTTTCTCCAACTCCGCTTCCGTATATTCGGTACGGAACGAACCATCGGTGATCTCGAGCGCCATTTCGGCATGCTGTAAAAGATTTGCGGGCTTTCTCAACAATGCAGGAGTCTTTATCGAATAAGACGCATCGAAAGTTACTTTCAGCTTTTGATTCCTGTTCGCATTTTTCGTTGTGACCAGCACCACGCCATCGGCGGCACGCGCCCCGTAAATAGCTGCCGTTCCATCTTTCAAGACAGATATATTCTCGATATCGGCAGGATTTATCGTACTTAGGTCTCCTTCTGCCCCATCGATCAGAATCAGTGGAGAGCCCCCGTTGACGGAAGAACGGTCACGAATACGCATAACAATCTCTTGGTTAGTCGGATCACCGCCCTGGCGTATTATCGTCAGGCCCGGGATCTCGCCCATAAGCGCACTCGAAGCATTTTGTACCGGACGCGATTGAAATACCTTTGAATCAGCCGTGGCTACGGCACCTCCCAGGTTGGCTCTTTTTACTGTCCCATATCCAATTACCACGATTTCATCCATTACCTGCACATCCTCTTTCATCGAAATATTAACCATTTGCCGGTTCCCGACAGGTTCTTCAATCGTCAAATATCCAATATACGAAATCTGTAGCACGGTATTTTCTGAAACATGTAATGTAAAATTCCCGTCAATATCCGTTACGGTGCCATTGGTTGTACCTTTCTCCATAATATTAGCACCTATTACAGGCTCGCCGTTTTCATCCGTCACTTTCCCTGATATCAGCTTCTGCTGCTGAATTACTTCCCTGACCGTCTCCTGTTGAGGTGCTTTTGAAATATAGACCTGCCTGTCGGATACTTTGTAAATATTGTTGGTTCCGGCAAACAATTTATCCAGCACATCACTTATCGTTTCCTTTTCCACACTAATCGACACGACTCGATCCGGATCGAGAGTTTCACGATTGTAGAGGAAAATATATTCGCTGCTTTTCTCTATCTCATTAAAAACTTCACGCACAGTTTTATTCTTCATTTTCAGGCTTAAAGTAGTAACCTGGGAATAACTGTTGCCTGCATAACTGATGCTTATTCCTAAAATAAGGAATAGTGCGACGAGCTTCATGATTTTAAAAGTTTTTTGAGTATTAGCGATTTTTAGGAGATTGCTAATTTTTTTTGTCATATATTTGTCTTGATTTAAAGGTGATATACTATAGTTTACTTTTTAATCACTGGATCGGATGGTGTTTGGCGACGTTGTCCGATCTTTTTGTTTAGTCCTTATCCTGAATCTTCCATGGGTTTTTTATTTTTTCATGTTTATACTCAATTTATTAAACTCATAGTCAAAAATATTTTTGACAATTCTCTTCTTACTTCGTACTCACTCTATACGTTCCATTCTCTTGTTCCACTTTGATCCGGAAAGAGAAAGTAAGCCCGTTAAGTACTTCTCCAAGGTCGTTTTTCAAGTCAACTTTTCCTGTACATTTCTGGTTTACAAGACCTTCATCGAACAGGATTTCTTTGCCATAATAACGCGAAAGTTTGGTCATCAAGACATCCAGTCGTTCATCTTCTGCATACAGAATACCTTGTACCCAAGAAATATATTTATCAACATCCACTCGTGTCACGGAAGCTTGCCCCGCTTTGTAATCGTACATTTGTGAGGGTGTCAAATTGATTTTCTTAGAATTTTCATTTGAGGTTATTTGTACCGCCCCCGAAGCAAGCACGACTTGTGTTCCGGCATCTTCTTCATATGCCTGCACATTGAATTTTGTGCCCAGCACACGAACCGCGATTTCGCTTGTTCTGACGATGAAAGGTTGTTTTTCATTATGAGTAACATCCAAAAACACTTCACCGTTTACATAAATTTCCCGTGTATCGCCCATGAAACGATTGGGATAAACCACCTTGGTGCCGGAATTTACGTGCAAAGTTGTGCCGTCGGATAAAGTAAGCCTTGACCTTTTTCCTTTCGGGACAACAAGTTGACTGTATTCTGTGGCATTCACTTCAGCAAGTGATTTACCTGTCACCTGAATACTATCGGTATTATATGCGATGTCCGCCTCTTTCTCTTCAATAGTGATCAGTTGATCGGATGAGACATACAATTGAATATCTTTAGAATCAGAATCTACGGATAACGAATTTGCATTTACAAAATCCAACAATCCCGGATCCTGATTATTAGGTTTATAAATCTGGTGGATAGCCAATAAAAGCAAAACAGATGCTGCACCGGAAAGCCAATAAAATAGCGTTTTCCGTTTTCTTCGTTGCGCTACGCGATGCTGAAAAACATCATGGTATACATCTGCTTGTTCTGACGTAAGAGAATAATCATTTAAGCGAACCTGGGTCTTATACAGCTCTATAGCATCCTCTATCAAAGATTTTAATTCAGGACCTTCTACCATAACTTTTGTCCAGTATGCATTGTCTTCCTCTAATTGAAAGAGATTCCATCTCAAAAAATCATCATCTTTGAGAAAGTCAATAGCCTTGTATCCCTGATATTTGTTTATCTCCATCTATGATGTATTCTGTCAATTGTTTTGATAGATACGAATAAGTTGTTTTTTTGTGAGTGCTTTCCCGGATTAATTTAGTTAATAAAAGTTATGAACTAAAACCCACTGTATAAAAGCCCGATAAAGACAAGCATGGGCAATATTTTATTTTCCTTCCTGATGGTATGGATGGCTTGTGAAACCAACTTACGGATAGCCATTTCTGATTTATCCATCATTTCTGAAATTTCGCTATACGCAAGCTCTTGTATATAACGTAGATAAAGGGCCTCTTTTTGTGATGATGAGAGCACGGATAATAATTTTTCTATTTTTTGCTGTATTATCATGCGGTCTTCATCTTCGATAATTTTATCCAACACAGTAGTTTTGATCGAAAAATTCAACACCTCTCCATCAATATCACCGACCTTCGCAAATGATTTCGATTTAAAAAGATCATACAACCGGTTTTTCAATGATTTAAACAGAAAATATTTAAAATGTTCTACGGAAGTAAGATGTGGTTTATCAAAAAAGACCTTTAGGAAAACATCTTGCACAGCATCCATCACATATTTCTCCTCCGCACCCAAGCTTCTGCCATAAGCATATAGGTCATTGACAAAATATTTGTAGAAGAAAGAGAATGCCTCTTCATCTCCCTCTCTAAACTTTATAAAATTATGTGCTATCTTTTCGGGTATCACCTCCATGTATTACACATTTCCTCCTTGGGTTAGAGTCAATCAGAAATTCCATATTTTATTTCAGTCCTCCTCTTCTTCTTCGTCGGGATAATAAGGCTTGGGAGGTTGAATTGTGGGGAATATACGGCGTACATTCGCGGCAACCCTGTCGGCAAAATCCTCTACATTCATATTCAATGCCTGCGAAGTTTGCAGATAGACCTGACGGATAGGCATTTCTCCTTCATCGGTTTCACAGAATAAGGAGTCGAGGGGTATCAGTTGCATGGAATCCACATTGATATTGTCTCCAATAGAGAAGAGAAAACCCTCTTTGACCAGTCGTGCCGTAAGCTCCGGTTTACTCCGGTAACCATGAATGACCCAGGGTTGGGTAGGCTTCACCTCTCTTCGAACCTGTATCAACTCCTCCCACGCTTTTACGCAATGGATGATTACGGGCTTTGACAATTTTTCGGAGAGTTGGATATGCTTCTTGAAAACAGGTATCTGTAGGTCGAATGAAGGTCCTTTTAATCTATCGAGGCCTGTCTCGCCTATTGCGATAATACGGGGATTAGATGCGATTTCAGAGAGGTACGCCATCTGGTTATCACTCTCTTCGGTATACCATGGATGGATTCCACACGAAAAAGCATGGCGCGAATAAGATTCTTTGGCTACTTCAAACTCAAGGGGATAAACGTCGAAGATACACGAGTGATAAGGATCATCGCTATCTTCAGTAAAAATCTGATGGGTGTGTACGTCGTAAAATTCCATATTTTAATTGACCTCTGCTTTCGGACTTCGCTTTTTAGGCTTAGGATCAGGTACGGGATCATATCCCGATCCTCCCCAGGGATTACAACTGATGATACGTTTGACGGATAAATACAAACCTTTGAAAGGTCCATGTTTTTTAAGCGCTTCTATCGTATACTGGGAACAGGTAGGCGTATAACGACAACTTGGCGGGGTAAGCGGAGAAATAACAGCCCGATAGAAATAAACCGGTAGAAGCAGGATCCACACCAGTACGTTTTTGATTATTTTCAGCACTCTTTTTTCTCTTCAATACGGTGATTCAATTCCCTTATAGCTTTCTGCATCCCCTTTTCCGCGGTGGCATAATCATAAGGTTTATCCACCACACTGATAAATGCCACGTCCAGGTGCCTTTCTTCTCCCGATTTCCAGAATATAAACTGATGTTTATTAAGTCGGTAAGCTTCTCTCGCAAGCCGCTTCATCCGGTTACGGTCGACTGCCGATTTCATCCTCTTTTTAGGAACGGAAATAAGTATCGACATCGGAATCGTTCCATCTTGCGTCGTTTCCAGATATACTACCCGAAAGGGATACGACATAAAAGATCGCCCCTGTGCAAAGAGGGTCTCAATTCTTTTTTCGCCTGTTACCCGCTCTTTCCGTGTAAATCTGAAACGTTGTTCCATATATATGCAATCCTCCGAAAGCAATTACATTGGCAAAGATAATTGTTTTTGGAATCAATCGCTGCAGATTTTAAAAAAAATCAAGCCCAATGTTTGTGGTTTTCTTTCAGGAAAGCTTCCAATGCGGCAGTCATGGAGGGGTAATCGGGTTGAGGGGCCTCGCAGTCGAGTCTCAGACCCGCGTCCACCACCGCCTTTGCCGTTGCATTACCGAAACATCCAATCGCCGTGTCTCCTTGTTTGAAATCGGGGAAATTCTTCAATAACGATTGTATTCCTAATGGACTAAAGAAAATAATCATATCGTAATCGAACTTCTCATCTTTATCAAAGTCGTTACTTACCGTCCTGTACATCACACTTTTGGTATAGTTTATCTTCTTCTGATCAAGGAAATTGGTCACTTCATCATTATGTTCTTCCGGAACGGGGAAAAGAAATTTTTCTTTCCCGTGCTTGGTAAAGGCATTATTCAGTCCATCTATCTTACCGGTCTGGCTGAAAAATATTTTCCGCTTCCTATAGACAATATACTTCTGCAGATAGAGAGCCACAGTCTCCGAAACACAAAAATATTTCATCGTTTCGGGAATTACAATCTTCATCTCTTCACAAATCGAGAAAAACTTATCAACCGCAGTCCTCGCCGTGAAAATAACCGCCGTAAAATCAAGTATATTAATACGTTGCTGACGGAATTCTTTCAGGGAGACCCTTTCTACTTTGATCAGAGGATAGAAATACAAGTCGAGATGAAACTTTTCCGCTATCTCGTAGTAAGGCGATTTTTCGCTACTCGGTTTAGGTTGTGATATGAGAATTTTCTTTACTTTCCGCGCGTTCATATAATGTTATCTCCTGCAATAGTTATAGCAAAAAGTACCCCTTTATACAGTAGTAAATAGGGTGCAATTTCAGTCCCGCAAAGATAGACAAAAAAATAGAAAGGATTGATCTTATTTTTAACAAAAATATTTAATAACTCAATGTAAATGACCATCCGACTGATAAAAAAGAGTATAGCAAGAAGAATGAGCATAATAATCCTAACTTCATGTAAATAAACATAAAAAACAACAGGAAGGAAAGATATAACTCCAAGAATCTCCATCATCCGGGAATAGTAAGTGGGCCAACCTTTCATCTCATTCTGTAAAAAGAAAGTGCCGATCAACTTGTAACCTGCAATTTTCAGGTAGATCAACAGTCCAAGGCCTACAAAAATCCCCACAAAACCAACTGCCTGCATTCTCATGGAGAACAAGGAAAATTCCTGGCTCCACAATAACGAAAAAATCAGGATGGAGAAAATCAGAACAGCCTGGAGCAACAGATAAAACTCTCCCCATGCCTCTGTTTTGGTCACCTGACTCTTATGTACGGATGTAACCGGTTTCCCGAAAGAAAAAACAGTTTTAAAATTACCCTTCAGGGCTGTTCCTTCCCATCGAAAGATAAAGGCAAACAACATAAAACTAAAAAGGAAGAGAAGAAAGAAAACAGAGTTTACCCAGGGAGAAAAAGGGAATGGAGCGCCAATGGTTCCATCCGGTAATAATTGCATGGATAAAGCTGTCGCCTCATCAAAATGAAAGAAAAGCCGGGTGCTGTCAGTGGGAAAAAGGTCATACTGCCCGAAACTCATCTGACATGCCTCCGGAACGGTCCGCTCCACCTCAGCCTTTAAATAGTAAGGGAGAGTGTTGCCAATAGTATCTGAAACCAGTATCATCTTCTTCAGTACATAACCATTAGTCGTATTTGGTATAATCGGAATTCCAGTCAGGAATAGTGCAGATAAAACTGACCGCCTCTTCAGGGGTGGCTGCTACCTGCCATAACTGACGGCAAGTCTCTTTCATAAAGTTTTCACTAATCATCTTTTCAAAAAAGGAGAGCAACGGCTGGTAGTAATTGTTTATATTTAAAATAATTACCGGTTTATAATATAAGCCCAACTGCCTCCAGGTAATAATCTCCGCTAACTCTTCCAACGTGCCCACTCCTCCGGGAAGTGCTATTACGGCATCGGCTGATTTCACCATGGCGGCTTTCCGCTCATGAATAGTCTCGGTAATGATGGTCTCAGTAAGGAGCGAATGCCCCCAGCCTGCATCGACCATGAATTGGGGGATAATTCCTTTCACCCTGCCTCCATGTTGCAGTACCGCGTCATTCAGTGCTCCCATCAACCCATCTTTTCCGGCACCGTTGATACAAGTGTACCCGTTCTCCGCAAGTAACTTTCCCAACTCCGACGCTGCATCAAAATAGATCTGGTCGATCTTCGCACTGGAAGCACAATATACCACTACTTCCCTGTTTCCGTTTTCCATCTTCTTTTAGAGTAAAGAATAAAGAATAAAGACTTTTAGAACCAAGAACCAAGACTTGGGATTTAGGAATTCAATCTATCATCAATCTCCCCAGTCTCCTACTCCCCCTCTCTCCCAGTCTCCCAGTCTCTTTACAACCCAAACTCTCTTTTAATTCTATCCACATAATCCAGTTTTTCCCAGGTAAACAGTTCCACTTCAACCCGTACCGGCTCCGGCATATAACGTGAATTGAACACTTTTTTCACGACTTTCGGTTCACGTCCCATGTGCCCATAAGAAGCAGTTTCCCTGTAAATGGGATTACGCAGTTTCAACCGTTGTTCGATCGCTTTCGGGCGTAAATCAAACAATATCCCGATCTTTTTTGCGATCTCCGCATCAGAAAGATTTACATTACTCTTTCCAAAGGTATTCACATAAATATTCATCGGTTCAGCCACACCAATTGCGTAAGATACCTGGATCAGCATCTCCCGGGCAACACCTGCGGCCACCATATTCTTGGCGATATGCCGTACTGCATAGGCTGCCGAACGATCCACTTTCGAAGGATCTTTTCCGGAGAAAGCGCCTCCCCCATGCGGGGCTTTTCCTCCGTATGTATCCACAATAATTTTCCGGCCGGTCAATCCAGTATCGCCATGCGGGCCACCAATCACAAACTTCCCTGTCGGGTTTACATGATAAGTGATGTCACCATCAAATAATTTATGCACATCTTTCCTTCCCCTATACTGTGCCTGTACGCGCGGTATAAGGATGGTTTTCACATCCGACCGGATACGCGATTGCATTCTTCTATCGGCTTCGAGCACCGCTTCTTTCGTATTGTCTTTCGGCTCTTCAAATTCATCATGCTGTGTCGAGATCACAATGGTATCGATGCGCTGGGGCACTCCCTCTTCATTGTATTCGATTGTCACCTGTGACTTGGCGTCGGGGCGAAGATAAGGCATCAGTTCCGGTTCATTCTTCCGGATATTAGCCAGTTCCTGCAACAACGCATGGCTTAAATCGATCGGCAAGGGCATATAATTTTCGGTTTCATCGGTAGCATAACCGAACATCATCCCCTGGTCACCCGCCCCCTGATCCATAGGATCGGCTTTTTGATCCACACCACGGTTGATGTCATCCGACTGTTCATGTATACTGGAAAAAACGCCGCATGAGAGCGCTTCAAAACGATATTCACTTTTGATATAACCAATATCCGCAATAACTCCACGTGCTACTTCGGCCACATCGACATAGGTATTCGACTTCACTTCGCCTGCCAGCACAACCTGTCCGGTTGTTACCAGGGTTTCACACGCTACTTTGGAATCACGGTCGTATGCTAAAAATTCATCAAGCAAAGCATCCGATATCTGATCGGCCACTTTATCGGGGTGTCCTTCCGACACCGACTCGGAGGTAAAAAAATAATTCATTCTTAATCTGATAAAAATTAGAAGAACCGAAGCAATGAAGAGAAAGGAAAATGCGGTAAAGCGTTTTAGCATTTTTTTCTGTGGTTGCAAGCAGTTCAAATCTGTCCACACTCAATCTTATCGTTTGCAAAGGTAGTAATAAAACAGGCAGGAAGTTCCGAATAAAGGTTAAAATGTATTATCGGTTCTTTCTACAGGAAGGGAAACACAAATAAAATTGCTATTTTTGGCAATGATCCGGACAAGTTACTACACTTCCCATTCTTTTTTGCATTGTGGGATAAAACAATATTTTTGTGTATGAAGATCCATTTTTTCCGCACTGTTTTTATATGGGTAATGCTTTCAGGAGTTCTGCCGTTAACAGCCCAGGATATGGCCTATCCCATAGAGGGTGACGGCGTGTTCTCTTTTCTGCGCCGATGGAACAGGATTGGTGATTCGTATGTACAGGAATTTATGGAATTGAATGCCGAGAGGCTTAATGCCCAAGGCGGACTGGAATTGGGTACGGTTTACCTGATACCGCCATTACATCCGGGCGATGTGTATCCGCCTTCCGAAGAGATTGCAAGCGGCGGAACCGATCCCTCTATTTTCGGGAAAAGCCTAAGTGTGATCACCCCCCAATCAGACCGACTGAAAGATGCCTGTTTTTATATCATCAGCGGGCACGGGGGGCCTGACCCCGGGGCGGTTGCCCGGGTGGGTAACCGGCAACTGCACGAAGACGAATATGCATACGACATGGCTTTGAGGCTGGCACGCAACCTGATGATGGACGGCGCCACGGTATATGTGATTATCCAGGATCCGAACGACGGCATCCGGGATGATATGTACCTGAACAACAGCTCAAACGAGACATGCATGGGTGAGCCCATTCCCAGGAATCAACTCGACCGTCTAAAACAGCGTGTAGACAAGGTAAACGAACTATACCGGCGTGACAAAGAGAAATTCAAATATATCCGCGCCATTGATATCCATGTGGACAGCCGCAACCAAGGAAAACGCATCGATGTGTTTTTCTATCATTCCGGTGACAAGCATTCCAAATTGCTGGCGACTACCATGCGGGACCTGTTCCAGGTAAAATATGACACACATCAACCCGGCCGGGGCTTCGGTGGATTTGTGGAGCAACGCAACCTCTATGTGCTCCGCTACCTGAAACCGCCCTCCATCCTGGTAGAAACAGGAAATATCCAAAACGAATTTGACCGCCGCCGTATCCTTTCAAGTAACAACCGCCAGGCATTGGCCAACTGGATGGCGCAGGCGTTTTATGAAGATTACAAGAAATCTGTGAAATAATAGCAATCATAAAACTAAAAAAGTTTAATTAACTAAATGCACACAAAATGAAAAAGACAGGTATTGTACTGGCAATATTATTACTGGGCTTGTTCACAACAGCCTATGCGAGCGATTTGACAAAAAGTGTACAAGGTGCATGGACAGCGAAAGTGGCTGATGCACCGTATGGATATCAGGATTACCAGGTAACAATAAAGCAGGTCGACGGCAAGTGCGTGGCAGATATTTCCGGCTCCCAATTGAATGTAAAAAACCAGGAATTGAAGGAAGTCGATGGAAAACTGACAACCACAGTATATGCGGGAGAAAATGTAAAAATTGTTATCTGGAATGAAAAGAAAGAAGTGAAAGGAACAGCCGATACCTCCATGGGTAAGCTTCCTATCACATTTACGCGCACCCAAAAAGCGGAATAGCCTATTCGCAAAATAATTAATAATGGAATCATTAAAGAATATTGTTTTTGACTTCGGAGGAGTGCTGATCGATTGGAACCCTATTTATCTTTATCGGGATATTTTTGATACAGAAGAAGAAATGAATCATTTCCTGGAAAATGTATGCCGGTATGACTGGAATATATTACAGGATGCGGGACGTTCCCTGACAGAAGGTACAAGAATATTACAAGCGCAACATCCTGAATACCGCGAAGAAATAGCTATGTATTACGGAAGCTGGGATAAGATGTTGGGAGGCACCATTGAAGAGAACGTAAAATTGATTAAACCTCTCAAAGAGAAATATAAGGTATACGGCCTAACCAATTGGTCTGCGGAAACAATCCCTATAGCCATGGAACGCTACGATTTTTTCAAGGATTTGAGTGGAATGGTTGTTTCAGGTGCAGAAAAGGTCATAAAACCAGATCCGCGACTCTATCATATATTGTTGGAACGGTATGAGATACAAGCCGGAGAATCACTCTTTATCGATGACAATTATGCGAATATCGAAACCGCCCAACAACTGGGATTCCAAACGATCCATCTGGTAGATGACGCAAATCTGGAGGAAATACTGAAAGCTAAAGCTATTTTATAGAATGTATCATCTCGTATATACTTACTCACCTGTAAGTTGTTAAAAAATAAGAAGTATACCCTTTACAACAGGGATTTTACTTATTTTTGTTCATCAAAGTCAGACTATTTTCGCCATGGCATGATCAAGCCAACCTGACTTCTGTTCATTTGGCTTGGCAAAGTAGTCCTCCATATACGTTATTATACAGCATGTTCACTATGGCATACAGGAACAACGTCTGGTTAAAAGTCGTTTCTCTGGCAATCATAATACTTATTCTGGCGTCCTGCGGCGCGGGAAGAACAACTGTCTCCAGCAGCAAGACATCCACAACCTTACAAGACGATATCATTCAATATGGGAGGCAATACCTCGGCAAACCTTACCGGTACGCAGGGAAAGGGCCCAACGGCTTTGATTGTTCAGGTTACACCTCTTTTGTTTTCAGGAAATTCGGTTACAGGTTAGATCCCAGTTCAGCGGGACAGGACAGGCAAATCCCCTCCATCGCCAAAAGAGAGGATTTACGCAAGGGGGACCTTGTTTTTTTTGAAGGGAACAGAAAGAACGGAAGTGTCGGACATGTAGGCATAGTGACCGAAGCGTTTTCCAACGGACAATTTAAGTTTATCCATTCTTCCACCACCAGCGGGGTAATCATATCTTCGTCTACCGAACCCTATTACGCATCACGCTATTTACGCGGGGGGAGGGTACTTGAGGAAAATGCATCTTATGTGACACGACGCAATCCGCCTGCCAATAAAAAACAACTTGCCGCAACAAATAAAGAACCGACACAACCCACCATTCCGGAAATAACTCTCAGCGAAACAATGGAATATTCCGAAGACATCGGGAAAAGAGGAAGCTATCCGGAGAATGAATCGGTTATTCTTGTACAGACTGACCCGCAAAAAAATCCATCCCTCACATCAACGGCCAACGGGAAAGGACAGGAAAAAGATAGGGTCCAGCAGGCAAAAAGCGACATGGTGTTGAGAGAAGAAGATAGTGACATCATCTCACCACTTCCTAAAAACCATACGGTACAAATGGGTGAAACACTCTACTCCATTTCGCGGTTATACGGATGCACCGTAGAGCAATTGAAAGCATGGAATCCGCAGATGGGAGAGGTGCTGAAAGCCGGAGAGTCCCTATTGGTTTATTCCAATCATTAACCCCTCTGCCATGTACGAAATCCCATATCTTAATGGAATTTCGGCATCTTTTTCGTACTTTTGTCGCTTATTGCAAATTCGATTCTTTCGTCATACCGGAAAAGTGGATGGCAGACAATTAAAAGTATATAATAAATTATAATATGATAACGACAGACCAACTAAAAGATGTGTTGGAGCGCGAGGACGCGCTGAGGGGGTATCTTTGACGTCGATGCAAAGCGTATCCAATTAGAAGAAGAAGAGTTACGCACCCAATCACCCGATTTCTGGAACGACGCCAAAGCCGCCGAACAGCAGATGAAGGTGGTGCGTGAATTAAAATACTGGATCAATGCCTATCAGGAAGTAAAATCGGCAGCCGAGGAACTACAGCTGGCATTCGATTTCGCCAAGGAAGGTATTGTATCGGAAGAGGAGATCGATGCCAATTACAACCATGTCCTTCAACTGATTGAAGACCTGGAGTTGAAGAATATGCTCCGCCGGGAGGAGGACCAGTTAGGAGCAGTGTTAAAGATCAACGCCGGTGCAGGGGGCACAGAGAGCCAGGATTGGGCATCGATGCTATTCCGGATGTATCAGCGCTGGTGCGAGAGTAAGAACTACAAGACGACCGTCACCAACTGGCAGGATGGCGATGATGCGGGTATCAAGACAGCTACCCTTCAGGTAGAGGGTGATCTGGCCTATGGTTTCCTGAAAAGTGAGAACGGCGTGCACAGGTTGGTGCGGGTATCGCCTTTCAACGCACAGGGAAAACGGATGACCTCGTTCGCTTCGGTGTTTGTGGTACCATTAGTCGACGACTCCATCGAGATAGAAGTAAATCCGGCCAACCTGAGTTGGGACACCTTCCGTTCCTCGGGCGCAGGTGGACAGAATGTAAATAAGGTGGAGACGGGTGTTCGCCTGCATTACCAGTATAAAGATCCCGACACGGGTGAAGAACAGGAAATTGTGATTGAAAATACCGAGAGTCGTTCGCAAATGGGCAATCGGGAAAATGCGTTGCGTTTGCTCAAGTCGCAGCTCTATGAGATAGAACTGGAAAAACGCCGTGCAGCGCAGGCAGCCATTGAAGCCGGAAAAAAGAAGATCGAATGGGGATCCCAGATCCGCAGTTATGTATTCGATGACCGCCGCGTAAAAGACCACCGCACCAACTACCAGACATCAGATGTGACAGGTGTAATGGACGGTGATCTGGATGAATTTATCAAAGCCTATTTAATGGAATTTGGAAGCGAAGCATAATGCCAAACGGAAAAAGCCGATATCATCGTGTTGTCCTTGTAGGATTGATCCTGCTCTTGACAGTGGTCATTTTTAGAGAGCTGCAACCTTACTTGGGAGGCTTTTTCGGTGCTTTCACACTTTTTATCCTCCTGAAAGGAGTGATGGTGAAACTGGTAGAGAAATATCACTGGAAAAAGGGACTGAGCGCTTCGGTCATTGTTCTGGGGACCACCCTATTTATCCTGATCCCACTCACCGGCTTTGGGTTCCTTGTTGCCGACACGATTTCAGGGATAAGCATCGATCCCGCACAGATCATGAGAACCATGAGGGAATTCTCAGACAGTGTGGAAGAGCGTTTTGGCTTCACCCTGTTCACCCCGGAAAATCTCGCTTTTGTACCTCGGGCCGGCTCCTCCATCATGCAGACACTTGTTTCAGGAGTGAGTTCGATGGTCATCAACGGGATCATTGCCATTTTCCTCCTTTATTTCATGCTGGTAAGTTATAAATCATTAGAGGAGACGACCATTGAGATACTACCCTTCAGCCAGGAAAACAAACATATCCTCACTGAAGAGACAAAATCGATCATACAAGCCAACGCCATTGGCATTCCGGTGGTTGCCATCACACAGGGGATACTGGCTTATATAGGTTACCTTTCCTTTGGAGTGAGCAATCCACTGGTTTATGCCGTATTGGTCGCCTGTACCACCATTATCCCCGTGGTGGGCACAGGGTTGGTATGGGTACCGATCGGCATTTCGGCATTGGCGCAGGGTGATATCATGAGGGGAATACTGTTGCTGGGCTATGGATTACTTATCATCGGAGGATCGGATGCCATCCTCCGGTTTATACTGCAAAAAAGACTGGCCAATATTCATCCGCTGATCACTTTCTTCGGCGTGATCATGGGACTTGCGATGTTTGGATTCTGGGGGATTATTTTCGGCCCGTTACTGATCTCCTTGTTATTGCTCTTTCTCAATATGTACCGCCACGATTTTATTCCCGGATCCACGGCACAACCACATATTACCACTAAAGAAGGAGGCAAGGCGGGCATACTTTTCCGGAAAAAGCAGGCAAAATAACCCGCACTTTTCAGCCTGCCGCAATTCAGCATGATCTGCCCGAATTTCACCAATCGTACTCCAACGACAAGCCGAAAAGGGCAAAGTCGTATTTCACCGGATCGGAAGGATCCAGGAGCCGGAGGTTTCCGGTCAGTTCAAGGGCGGTTTTCCAATCGGTCTGTTTCCGGGTAATTAATCCCAACCGACGTGACGCCCTATCGACATGTAAATCGATAGGACATATCAGTGCACTTTGAGGAATCCGTTTCCAGATACCGAAGTCTACTCCCCTGTCATCACTTCTTATCATCCACCGCAAGAACATATTGATCCTCTTACAGGCTGAATTGCGGAGGGGAGTTGCGACATGCTTCCGGGTACGGTGCGGAGCATCGGGAAAATCAAAAAAGACCTGTTCAAATCGAATCAGGGAATCTTCTACTGAATAGAAAATACCTCTATCTAAAAAAGCATCTTCCAAGGTCGTATAACGAGAGTAATGCCGATGCAGGAAATTTACAAAATAGAGTAAATCGGTATCGTTGAAGGTACGATGCCCAAATCCGAGTAAACCCTTCAGGTCATCATCGCCATGTTCCATAACAAAACGATAAGGTTCCCCACCGAACCGTTGCACCAACTCACCGCATTTGGCGATAATAGTTCTTCGTTGCCCCCACGCCAGTAAAGAAGCAAAGAACCCCATGATCTCACGATCCTGATTGTCTGAAAACAGGTGGGGAATGGATATCGGATCATTTTCAATAAATGAAATATGGTTATATTGATTGACCTTCTCATCCAAAAAACTTTTTATATTGTCAAATGTCATCATCATTACCTCTATGTTCCTTTTTACGCAAATAATTTTAGTACAAAATTACGCCTATTCCTTAAAAAACCTTACATTTGCAGTGACTATTTCACTAAGCTATATAAACAACATTCAAACATGGTTTGAAGGTTTTCATTAAATTGATTCCCATACATGAGAAGTGTTCCCTACTCTTTCCATTCTATCTTGAAGAGCAGTCTTCTGTTTATCTTCTGTGTCCTTTTCCACACGGTCTCAGGACAGATCAGTTACGGAGGTAAACCCCTTCCGCTTCACGCCGGGATGGGAGCAAGGTCCATAAGTCCCTCCACCGACTTGTTTGTAGAGATGCCATCATTCGACAGCCAGTCAGCATTACGACAATCCCTGCAAGACCAGTCGAATCTCAAAAGTTTGGAATTTGCCCATAAGTTTCATCCTCTCCTTCGCCCCGACAATGCAGGGATCACTTTTGTTGCCGGCAATATGAAAGTATGGCGTGTGGGGATTCGCTCCAAAGGCGCCTATTCATTGAATGTTCTTTTTTCGAAATTCAGGTTGCCGCCCGGAGCTCAACTGTTTGTCTACAGCTCCGATCAATCGGAGATCCTGGGTTCTTACACCGAAAAAAACAACACCGAATTGAACATGCTTCCCGTACAACCGGTCGGGGGCGATGAATTGATCGTGGAATACCAGGAACCGGTGGAAGCAGTGTTCAAGGGTGAGATTGAGGTTGGTGAAGTAAACCATGATTTCGTGGGTATCTTCAGGGCCACCGAACCGCGGGATCCTGAACAGAGTTGTCATCCCAATCTGGTTTGTTATCCCGAAGACATTCAACCCGGGAACGGTGTGGTGGGACTGATCATCAACGGCACCACCTATTGTACCGGCTCCCTTGTGAATAATACTGCGGAAGACGGTATACCCTACCTGCTGACCGCCACCCACTGCCTGAATGAGAACTATAAGCCCAGTTTTCTGGCCAATAGGAGATATGATGTGGTTGCCGGGAGTATCGTCGCATTTTTTAATTACAATTCGCCATTGTGCGATATCGACATACGCGGTCCGTTACAGATGACCATGGCTTCAGCCGATTCGGTACTGATCAGTGAAAGGCACGATATTTCCTTGTTGAAGCTGAAAGAGGCTCCTCCTGCAGAATATCAACCCTATTACCTGGGGTGGAACGCCAACTCTTCACCCTCGGCACCGTTTCATGGCCTGCATCATCCCAACGGGGGCATCAAGAAAGTGGCAATAGACGAAGACCGGCTGAGCCTCAGCTCATTCGACCTGCCCAACTACAACCAGGAAGAACCCAACTCCTGGTGGGAAGTAGGGGCATGGGATACCGGCGCCACGGAAGGAGGATCCTCCGGATCACCTCTGCTGGACAGGGAAAAAAGAATAGTAGGTACCCTCACCGGTGGGGTTTCGATGTGTTCATCACCCCGGGGACCGGATTCTTATGCCTCCCTCTTCAAGTTATGGGATGTGCAGGGATCGCTCGACAATCCAAATCCGATCAGTTACTATCTTGATCCCAGGGAATCACAAACCAGGCAAATGAATGGATTTAATCCATACGCACAACAACCTTTCACAAGAAGCCATAATTTTAAACCGGTGGACAATGCGGTGAAATATCTATTTCAACAGGTACCTTTATTTGCCACAAACAATACCTTTGGATATACCGAATTCGCAGAACAATTTTATGCCGGAGACGGTATACAGTTACGAGGAGTCTTTGTCTCGTCTCCTCCTGTCAACAGTATCACGAATATGAACATCAGAATAAGGGTCTATTCCGGAGAAGATGGTCCCGAACGACTCCTTTACGAACAGCCTTATAATTACAGTTACAGGTATTTCACCAATAATGGCTTTCCCGTTGATTCCCGTGACATGCGCCATAATGTAGAGAATTACATACGGTTTAACGAACCGGTTTCTGTTTCTAAAACATTTTATATCTCCTATTCTGATGCCAACGGGATACCCTCCGGTTTTTCGACATTCAATGCCGAACCCAGAAAAATCGGTTCAGGACTTGTTTCCACGGCATGGATGAAAAACCCATCGGGATGGGTAAAATCGTCGGAGAATATTGAAAGTCCTATTAATACTACCCTGTTGATCGCACCCTATGTAATAGGCAAAATTTCTACCACGGTAGAACCGGAAAAAGAACAACTCAAACTGGTGGTCTACCATTCTAACGAAGTAAAAAGGATATTTATTGAATCGAACTATGAATTGGTCGAATGGGAAATTTTCTATTCATCGGGAATAAAAATCCATCATGAAACCATCGATATAAGTATAAACAGAGGCTCCTACTCATCAGCACATCTCCCTAAAGGAGTGTATATAGTGAGGGTCAGGACTATTGACGGCACTATCTCCTCGAAAAAAGTACTGGTGATATAGCTACTTTACAGACGATGTTGCTTCACTACCTTCTTCCTCCGGATCAGTAAGTAGTTCTGCTTCAACTTCCATGATAGTTTCCTGTTCATCGGTCAATTTGTTCTGTTCCACTTTCTCAATTTGCCCCTTCAGATAAGAAGAGATAATATTGCCTCCACCCGCTGTTTCAACACGGTTATACTCTTCCTTTCCGATCGCTGTCTCCTGGGGAGCAGGTATCGCTTTTTGTCCGACAATCAACTGGTCCCCGATACTAATCCTGGAAGATTTCAATCCATTCCATGATTGAAGTTGCGCTACCTGGATACCGTTTTTCCGTGCGATATCTCCCAGTGTGTCTCCTTTTTTCACGCGATAATACTGGTTCACAGTCTGTGTCTTTCCATCAGGATTGTCAGTAGCGGCCTGAGCCAGTTGCCCTTGAGTTGTTGGTTGTGGTGCCGCTTCTTTTTTACCCACGATCAACTGTTTTCCAATATTGAGCTTATTTGATTTAAGGCCATTCCAGGATTTGATCCGGTCAACGGTGATACCGTGTCTCCGGGCAATAGTGGAAAGATTATCTCCTTTTTTTACCCGGTAATAGACATTGGCCGTATTCCCTGACAGCGATGAAACGGAACCATCCAAATATCCGTCGGTACTGGCCCTGTGCGTAAAATACCGTGCCTTATCATAATTGAGGATGGTATCGTTTTTATTAATAAACGCGTACATCTTTTCCGTAGGCAACACCAATGCATGCGCTTTAAAATCACCGGGGATCACATCCTTCCTGAATTGAGGATTCAGCCTCTGCAACTCACCCAAAGGGATATCCAGCACTCCTGCAATTTGTTCCAGATGCATCCTTTCGTTCACTTGTACCGTATCGAGCGCGACTGTCAGGGATGAAGAGTGTGCAGGACAAATATTATGATCTGCATAGTAATTCATGATATAGTTGGCCGCAATAAAGGCAGGCACATATCCCCTGGTTTCCCGGGGCAAACGGTAATATATCTCCCAATAGTCACGTTTACCACCACTACGGGCTATTGCTTTGTTCACATTTCCCGGCCCACAGTTATATGCGGCAATCACTAAATTCCAGTCGCCATAAATGGTATACAGGTCTTTGAGGTAACGTGCGGCGGCATCAGTCGATTTATAAGGATCCCGCCTTTCATCTACCAGGCTATTTACTTCCAATCCATAGCCTTTCCCCGTTTGCAACATAAACTGCCACAAGCCTGTAGCCCCCGCGCGGGACACAGCCACGGGATTCAGAGCCGACTCAATTACAGGCAGGAACTTCAGTTCGATGGGAAGTCCATACCTGTCCAAAGCCTGTTCAAACATTGGAAAGTAGTAGTCTCCCAATGCCAACATATAGCTCACCTGGTCCCTTTTCCGCACGGCATACATCTCTATGTAATTCTTCACCACACTATTGAAGGATAACTCCATCTCCGAGGGTAAACTATACAGCTTCTTAAGATAGACTGAATCGTGGAAAGCCACATTCTGACCTCTTTTACAATCGATCTCGGCATTCGAGAGATCGAGTTGCCAGTTGCGTAACAGGTCACTTAGTTTCTCCGTCATACTCTCCGGGTAGACTATTGCATTATCCTGAATAGTGTCGGCACTGGCCGGCGAAGTTCCCGCAGAATTTCCCGGCAGGTTATTTTGAGCGATAAGCCCTAATCCGGTCCATAGCGCTACCAATGTAAGTAAAATAGTTCTCTGCATACCCATTAAAGACTCATCCCGGGGAGGATGAATCATGTTTTTTTAGTGTTAAAAATTAAAATTCAATTGCAGCCCGAATGAGGAGCTTCCTTGATTAAGACCTTTCTCTCCCCTGATAAGAACAGGGGTCACGCGCATTGAGAGGTCCTGGCTCATATTAAAATCAAATAACTGCGCATCCACATAAGCGTCTATAATAATAATCAAATAGACTCCCACCGTACCAATAATACTCAGGTCCCGGTATCGGCGGTAATAGTCCTTCCGTTGTTTTAGCACTCCCGTAAACCACTGAGTGTCTATCGTTTCCGGATCCTGTCCGTAAGGAAGCATATTATGCCATCGATTGGTTGCGGGATCATCGTCCATAATATCCTGGTACGCGCCTAAATAGTCCTGATAGTAACCGTTATTCCAGGTAATGGCATACGTCAACCCGGCAAAAGCTCCATATACAATGGGCAGTTTCCAGTATTTACGGTTATAAATCTGTCCCAGACCCGGAAAGATCGCGGAAAAGATTACCGCTTTCCGGGGAGAAGGACTGAACATATAAGAAGGTGCGAAAAACTTATCCGAGGTTATTTCTACGGGAGGTTTGCTTGCTTTCGTCCGGACAGAATCTTGCTGCCTCACTGTTTCTTTATCTTCTTTCCGATTGAGGGAGACAGAGTCCGCCATCTGATCGATGGAGACAGAGTCGGTCATCTGTAGGAGAATAGAGTCAGGCACCTGTACCACAGTAGAATCCTTCATCAACACAGGTATAGTATCCCGCAACTCTTCGGGAGAATGATTCTGCCCCTGCACCTCCACGGCGCAAAAGAGGATCGCCATACAAATAAGGATTCCGGGCACCTTCATCATCAGCAATTATTTTTGCATTTTATCAAACATGACGATGATACGCTCCAGGTCCTCCGGTGAATCAAACGGGATTGTAATCTTTCCCTTGCCACGTTTGTTATAACTGAATTGCACATCGGTCTGGAAGTAAGCCGAAAGATGTTGTTTTAACGCATCAAAATCGTCCGGAGATTGCTGTCTTACGGTTGACTTCCCTGCTTTGGGTTTCCGGTTATCACCGTCTTTGAGTTGCCGGACAGGTGTTCCTTCCTCATAGTCTTTCGCCATTGACTCAACTTTCCTCACCGACAAGCCTTCTTCGAGGATCATGTTATAGAGGGATAATTGCGCCACCGGGTCGTTCATGGTGATCAATGCACGCGCATGTCCCATGTCAATTTTTTTATTTTTTACGCCCATCTGCACTTCCGCCGGAAGCTTCAACAGGCGCAGGTAATTAGTGACGGTCGCCCGCTTTTTACCCACTCTCTCACTCAACTGTTCCTGGGTGAGGGAAAGAGTCTCGATCAGATTCTGATAGGCAAGGGCAATCTCTATTGAATTAAGGTCCTCACGCTGAATATTCTCAATCAGCGCCATCTCCATCATTTCATCATTGTCGGCCGTCTTAATATAGGCCGGGATGGTAGATAATCCAGCCATTTGAGAAGCACGGTAACGGCGTTCACCGGCAATAATCTGGTAATTATCATCATCCAGTTTCCTCAATGTGACCGGCTGAATGACACCAATTGATTGAATGGATACGGATAATTCACGCAATGCCTCCTCATCGAATGCCCTGCGTGGTTGACCGGGATTGGGAACAATCTTATCAAGTTCCACCTCACTGATGGAAGAAGAGCCCTGTGTCTCAGCGTCGTTGAAAGTGATCAACGCATCCAGTCCTCGTCCTAATGCATTCTTTTTTGCCATAGTCTATACCATAAAGGGTACAAAGTTAGCTAAATTTTTCCGTTATACGTTTTTTTCGATCAGCTCCTGCGCCAGTTGTATATGATTGGTTGCTCCACGGGAACCGGCATCGTACATCAGTGCCGGTTTGGCATGGCTCTGCGACTCGCTAAGTGTAATATTTCGTTGGATAACCGTAGTGAATACCAACTCCTTGAAGTGGTGTTTCACCTCTTCGTATATCTGGTTATGAAGGCGCAAACGGGAGTCATACATAGTAAGTACAAAACCCTCTATCTCGAGTTTGGTATTGAGTTTCGACTTGATGATCTTTATCGTATTCAGCAACTTACTCAACCCTTCAAGGGCAAAATATTCGCATTGTACGGGTATCAACACCGAATCGGCGGCTGTAAGCGCATTGACCGTAATGATACCCAATGAAGGGGAACAATCGATCAGGATAAAATCATATTGATCCCTTATCGGGTGCAGCAAATCCCTGAGCCTCTTTTCCCTATTTTCCATTTGTACCATCTCCAATTCCGCACCCACCAAATTGATGTGGGAGGAAATGATGTCGATATTTTCAAATGGAGTATGCTGCACCGCCTCTTGTGGCGTACTTTTACCGATTAATCCTTCATAAATAGTATTTGCAGCTTTTTTAATATCAATACCCAAACCGGAGGAGGCATTCGCCTGTGGGTCAGCATCTACCACCAATACTTTTTTTTCCAATGCAGCGAGCGATGCTGCTAAATTAATCGTAGTAGTGGTCTTGCCCACCCCTCCTTTCTGGTTTGCCAGAGCAATGATTTTTCCCATATTATTCCTTTTACAGGCAGCAAAATAAGTAATAAATCAGCTAACTCTATGTTAATAATTTAAAACATTGTTTTTTTTGTTGATAAATAACCTTTTCATTCCCACATAAAATCGTCATCTCTTTCATGCTTTCCCAACAGGTTATCTTTCTGAAAGAAAAACTCTTCCTCTCCGAAAGCGGGCGTAAGGTCATCAAACCAGGTCGCTTTCTTGTCGTATTTGGCAAAGAACGGAATATCCACCAAATCCGGATTGCGACACTGAAGGAAGCGAAGGACAAATACCTTTTCTCCTTTTACTTCGGTCACACCCAATATCTGTATTTTTCCCGGGTTGGCACTCATACTGGGGCCACGGACAGTACGACAGATACCGCTCACGTTACGGTATGCTTTCCTGAAAACATTCCATGCCTTTTCGAGCGGCACCTCGAAGAAAGCTTTGGATCCAGTATCGCGTGCAACAAACATATAATAGGGTATCAAGCCTTGTCTCACCTGCTCTTTCCACATCTCGGCCCAGATCTTCGGATCATCATTGATATGGTGAAGCAAAGGCGACTGTGTCCTGATTTGTGCGCCGGCGTTGAGGATTCTCTGAATAGCTTGTTTTACGGCGTCGGTTGAGAGTTCTACCGGATGATTGAAGTGCCCCTGGAAAGCAAGATGCTTACCCGCCTTCTTCACCTTTTCAAAAAGACGCAGCATATCATCGGCATCTTTGTCCGTCAGGAACCGGTAAGGCCAATAGGCCAGTGTTTTCGACCCGATACGGATATTCCGGATATGGGAGAACTCTTTTGTCAGCAGCGGTTCGATATAAGCAGACATGATACTTGCTTTAGCCGTCAGAGGGTCACCTCCCGTGAAAAGGACGTCCGAGACTTTTGGATGCTTCAGCAGGTATTTATGGAGTAGATCGGCCTCTTTCATCGCGAATTTCAGTTCATTCATACCCGAGAACTGTGGCCAACGGAAACAGAAGGTGCAATAAGCGTGGCAAGTCTGTCCCTGGCTGGGGAAGAAAAGCACCGTCTCCCGGTACTTATGCTGCATTCCATGCAATTTTACCCCGTCCACCACCGGCACATTGTGTTCCTGCCCTGCCGGATTAGGATTCAACTTCATCCTTATATCATATATTTTCTGTTTCAAGCCGGCCTCATCGTTCGCATCGATCAACTTTTTCACCTGTGCATAATGAGATTTAGAAAGCATCTCCTCACGGGGAAAAGTGAGGGTAAAAATAGGATCATCCGGTACATTATTCCAGTCAATCAATTCTTCCACCACATAGTTGTTAGCTTTAAAAGGTAATACACGACCCACGACGCCAATAGCCTCCCGTTCCTGATCGGACAAGGCGCTTATCTGAGGCAGATCGTTATAATTACGCAGAATAAAATTTCTATACTTTTTATTTTCCATATCAATTGAATTATTTCTTTAATTGGTGAACCACACGAAGAGAAATACGCGCCCTTGAAACAGGGAAGAGAGGTTTAGATTGCAGTTCAAGCTATACAAAAATAAGACAAAAGTATCAAAAAGACAACCCAGTTAATACATTTTTGTATTTTTTGAGGAAATAAAAAACAGTTTGCCTGTTATACATGAAAAATGATAACCGCTGCCTTTAAGGAATGACCAAGGTACATGCCTGGCGTAAACCGTAACAATCATGGTGAAAATTCCTGATTCATTTGAACACGCCAAAAGCATATCACGCATAAAAATAATACAAAAGAACTGAAATAGTCTATTTTTAGTAAGTTTTTTAAAGAAAAGGGTGACAAATACAAATATAATGATTATTTTTGCAGCCTGATGAAAATATACTTTTCACATATCCACTACCCCAAAGCAGCAGTCTTAGTCCGACGATGCTTTTGACTTATGCGGGAACCCCGGTTTCCGTACCCTTTCCCTTTTATCTTTTTTCGCCTCCGGGCTACACTCTACAATCAACTCTCTAATTTTTTATTGTTTTAGGATGGATGTTATTATTCATATAGCCAATAGCGGCTACGTAAGTTACGCGCAAGAGATATGCGATCTGATTTACGAGTCGGCACAAGCACGTGGTACAGGTATTGCTAAACGTAGTGCTGAATATGTTGCTGAAAAGATCGAGGCAGGCAAGGCGGTGATCGCCCTCGATGGTGATAAACTTGTGGGCTTTGCCTATATTGAAACATTCAGTCATAAGCGTTTTGTAGCTAATTCCGGACTGGTAGTACATCCGGATTACCGCAATCAGGGATTAGCCAAAAAGATCAAACGAAAAATCTTCGACCACTCCCGCAAACTCTATCCCAGCGCCAAGATATTCAGTATCACCACCGGTTTGGCAGTGATGAAAATGAATACGGAATTGGGATTCAAGCCGGTCACCTTTTCAGAGTTGACCGACGACGAAGAATTTTGGAAAGGATGCCAGGGGTGCAGGAATTTCGACATCCTTCAACGGAACAATTACAAGATGTGCCTCTGCACTGGCTTACTCTACGACCCCAAAGCTCATCCGGCAGTGCAGGCCAGCCCTTTCGCGAAGAAGGTGGTGAAACCGGTCATCAAAATAAAGAAAACCAATAAATTGCATAAAAAATGAAGAAAAAAGTAGTATTAGCATTTAGTGGCGGCCTCGACACCTCGTTTTGTGTGCCATGGCTGATCAATGAGAAAGGACTGGAAGTACACACCGTGATTGTAAATACCGGTGGGTTTTCCGATGATGAAGCCAAATCAATTGAAGCACGTGCTTTACAATTGGGAGCCTCTACCCATACCTGTATCGATGCTGTGGATGATTATTACAACAGGGGTATCAAGTACCTCATCTTCGGCAATGTACTAAAAAACAATACCTATCCATTGTCGGTCAGTTCCGAACGTTTCTTTCAGGCAATGGCAGTGTTGGACCATGTACAGAAAGTAGGTGCCGATTTTGTGGCACACGGGAGTACCGGCGCCGGGAACGACCAGGTACGGTTCGACCTGGTATTTGAGGTGTTGGCACCGGAAGTGCAGATCATCGCACCGATCCGTGAGCTGTGCCTTTCCCGCCAACAGGAGATCGACTACCTGAAGGAGAAAGGGTTCGACTTCTCATGGGAAAAATCAAAATATTCCATTAACCAGGGGATTTGGGGAACCAGTGTAGGTGGTGTAGAAACATTAAAATCATCGGGGGTACTGCCTGAAGAGGCATATCCGTCACAGGTGACCAACGGGGGTACGGAACGCGTCACTTTAGGTTTTGAAAAAGGCGAACCGGTCTCACTGAACGGGGAAAAAATGCCGCCTGTCACCTTGATCCACAGGTTACACAAAATCGCCTCGAAATACGGTATAGGACGTGATGTGCATGTGGGTGACACCATTATCGGCACCAAAGGGCGCGTTGCCTTTGAAGCTCCTGCTCCGCTGATTATCGTCAAGGCGCACCATCTATTAGAAAAACATGTACTGACCAAGCAACAACTCTACTGGAAAGACCAGCTCTCCAACTGGTACGGACAACTGATGCATGAGGCACAATACCTTGAACCGGTTATGCGCAATATCGAGACATTCCTCGACGACACCCAGCATTATGTAACGGGTGAAGTAGAGATAGAATTACGCCCCTACCATTTCGCAGTATTAGGATGTTCCAGCGAGTACGACCTGATGAACTCCAAATTCGGCGAATACGGAGAGGTCAACAAATCGTTCTCCGGACAGGACGTGGTAGGATTCACAAAAGTAATCGCCAACCCGTTGAAAATTTATTATACAATCCACGACAATGATTAACGTAAGTATAGCCGGCGGAACAGGTTATACGGCAGGAGAACTCCTCCGCATCCTGCTCCGCCATCCGGAAGTCAACATAGAATCGGTCATCAGCACTACATCTGTGGGAATGCCGGTAGTGGAGATGCATCGGGATCTATTGGGAGAAACGGATCTGGTCTTCAGCGAAACCTTCCATCAACCCGATGTGATATTCCTTTGCCTGGGACATGGGTTATCACGCGCTTTTCTAAACGATAACAATATTCCCTCAGCATGCAGGATTATTGACCTTGGAAATGATTTCCGCAACGATCCGGTGCATAACGACAGGAATTTTGTATTTGGACTCTGCGAACAGAACCGGGAACAAATCCGCACAGCTAATAGCATAGCTAACCCCGGATGCTTTGCCACTACCATCATGTTGGCTCTTTTACCACTGGCGTCCAGAAACATGGTAACGGACGAGATACATGTGCATGCTATTACCGGTTCCACCGGTGCAGGGAAGAAACCGGCCGAAACCACGCATTTCAGCTATCGTGACAATAATATCTCGGTATATAAACCTTTCACACACCAGCATCTGGAAGAGATCGCCAACACATTGACCAGTGCCGGCAACAATAACCTGCCGCAGATCAATTTCGTACCGATGCGGGGCGATTTCACACGCGGTATTTTCGCCAGTGTCTATACAAAATGGAACAAATCTCTATCTGAATCGGCGGTAATCGATCTTTATGAAGAATATTACCGGTCATCCCCGTTCGTATTTGTTTCCAGGCAACCTATCAGCCTGAAAGAGGTAGTGAACACCAATAAAGGATTATTGCATATAGAGTTCCACAATGGTTATATCCATATCACCTCCATCATCGACAATCTGGTGAAAGGAGCATCAGGACAGGCAGTACAGAATATGAACCTGATGTTCGGGTTGGATGAGACAACGGGGTTACGATTGAAAGGAAACGCTTTCTAATGAGACGAATGTGCCAATGTGCTAATGAGACGAATGAAGAAATTAGAAGTCTGAAGTTGAGAAGATGAGGACTAAAAACTAAAAACTAAAAACTAAGAACTAAGAACTAAGAACTAAGAACTAATGGTCTTCACTCTTCACTTTTAATTTAAAAAATCTTGGTTCTTGGCTCTAAAAGTCTTTATTCTTTACTCTTTACTCTTTATTCTAAACAAAAAATGAACCTATTCGACGTATATAGTTTATGGGATATTGAACCGGTGCACGGCAAGGGTTGCCATGTATGGGACAGTGAAGGAACGGAGTACCTCGACCTGTACGGAGGACATGCCGTAATTTCTATCGGACATTCCCACCCTCAGTATGTAAAAGCAGTGCAGGATCAGGTGGAAAAGATAGGGTTCTATTCCAACTCGGTACAGAATTCCCTGCAGAAAGAGCTGGCCAATAAACTGGGTGAACAGTCCGGCTATCCCGACTATTCACTCTTTCTCTGTAACTCAGGCGCCGAAGCCAATGAGAATGCGTTAAAACTGGCCTCTTTCCACACCGGCAAGAAACGTGTGATCGCCTTCCACGGGGCTTTCCACGGACGTACCTCGGGGGCGGTGGCCGTCACGGATAATCCGGCCATTCAAGCGCCTTTCAATAAAGGAAATGAAGTTACTTTTGTTCCGCTTAATGATATAGAAGCGGTGGGTGCGGAGATCGGAAAGGGAGATGTCGCCGCGGTCATTATCGAGGGCATCCAAGGCGTGGCCGGTATTTTCATGCCGGAAGTTTCATTTTTACAGCAACTGTCATTCCTTTGCAATCAGAATGGGGTAATATTGATCCTCGACGAGATACAATCGGGATATGGCCGTAGCGGTCAGTTCTTTGCTCATCAATGGGCCGGAATACAACCCGATTTAATCACGATGGCCAAAGGAATGGGGAACGGTTTTCCTATCGGAGGACTGCTCATTTCTCCCCGTTTCGAAGCAAAGAAAGGGATGCTGGGCACCACTTTTGGGGGCAACCATCTGGCTTGTGCAGCGGCCATCGCAGTACTCGATGTTTTAAAAGAGGAGTCCCTGGTAAAAAATGCGGAAAAGATGGGCAATTATCTTCAACAGGAATTATCAGGAATAGGGGGCATCACCGGGATCCGTGGCCGGGGATTGATGCTGGGTGTCGGGTTTCTTCCTGAATTTGCCACTATTCGTAACCGGCTTCTCTTCGAAAGCTGTATCTTTACAGGCGGAGCAAAAAACAACGTGATGCGCCTATTACCGCCGCTCTCGATATCGAAAGGAGAAATTGATATATTTATCACTGAACTAAAAAAGAAAATGATATGAGAAACTTCACTTCCGTGCATGACATCGGCAACCTGAAAATTGCACTCGAAAAAGCTGGACAGGTCAAAAAAAATCCTTTTGCCGATCAGGAGTTGGGTAAAAACAAGACTTTGTTGATGATCTTTTTCAACTCGAGCCTGCGTACACGCCTGAGCACCCAAAAAGCGGGATTGAACCTCGGCATGAATGTGATCGTGCTCGATATCAATCAAGGCGCCTGGAAGTTAGAGACCGGAAAAGGAGTCATTATGGATGGCGACAAGCCTGAACATATACTGGAAGCAATTCCGGTAATGGGTTCTTACTGCGATGTGATCGGGGTGCGTTCTTTTGCTCAGTTTGAAGACAAGGCATCCGATTATAACGAGGTTATCCTGAACCAGTTTATCCAATACTCGGGAAAACCGGTATTCAGCATGGAGGCAGCTACACGCCACCCGTTACAAAGCTTCGCCGACCTGATTACAATCGAGGAGTACAAAAAAACAGAGAAACCGAAAGTAGTACTCACCTGGGCTCCTCATCCCCGAGCATTACCCCAGGCGGTTCCCAATTCATTTGCCGAATGGATGAACGCCACCGATTACGAATTCGTGATCACCCATCCCGAAGGATATGAACTGGATGAAAAATTTGTCGGCAATGCCGTGGTGGAATATGACAGGAAGAAAGCCTACAAAGATGCCGACTTCATCTATGCAAAGAACTGGGCAGCTTACCAGGATCCAAACTATGGTAAGATTTTAAGTACCGATCGCACATGGACGGTAGACACAAAAAAAATGGCACTGACCAATAATGCTTATTTCATGCACTGCCTGCCGGTACGCCGCAATATGATCGTGAGCGACGAGGTGATAGACAGCCCGCAATCGATCGTCATCCCCGAAGCAGCCAACCGCGTGGTTTCGGCACAGGTGGTGTTGAAAGAGATATTACTGGGACTATCGTAGGTGCCTAAGTGACTAGGTGCCTAAGTGGTTAGGTAAAATAAACAATTCAACGATTCTATAAAAAATGATTGAAAACAGAAAAACAGCCCTTTCGATTGTCAAGATTGGAGGAAATATCGTAGATAATCCGGAGGCGCTGGAATCATTCCTGTATGATTTCCATCAACTGGAAGGACATAAATTGCTGGTACACGGCGGAGGAGTAATGGCCTCAAAGATGGCAAAACAACTTGGTATCGAGACCAAAATGCTGAACGGTCGCCGTATTACTGACGAAGAAACGCTGAAGCTGGTCACAATGGTGTACGCAGGATGGGGCAATAAAAATATAGTAGTATTACTGCAGAAGATGGGTTGCAATGCAATCGGCCTTTCAGGAGCGGATGCCAACACCATTCCGGCGATACGACGCTCTCCCGTGCCGATCGACTTTGGTTTTGCCGGAGATCCCGATCCGAATAAAACCAACACCGGTTTCATCTCACAGTTGATAGAAAGCGGTATTACGCCCGTTTTTTGTGCTATCACTCACGACGGGAACGGCTCGCTGCTGAATACCAATGCCGACACCATCGCCTATACAGTAGCCACAGCACTCTCGGAAAAATATGGCGTTACCATCTATTACTGTTTCGAGAAAGAAGGGGTGCTGAAAGATGTAAACGATCCGGAAAGCCTGATTCCCACAATGACCAAAGAGGAATACGAAGCATACAAACGACAGGGATTTATCGTCGATGGGATGATTCCCAAATTGGATAACTCTTTCAGGGCGATTGAGCAAGGCGTATCGGAAGTGGTGGTTTTACATGCGAAGAACCTGTTATTGGGAAAAGGGACGATTTTGGGTTAATGAAATCAATGTGCCAATGTGCCAATAAGACAAACAACGTTCAACGGAACAAAGTGTAGTTAAATGTGGCAATGAGATTGAAAAAGATTGAATATTTGGCCTAATTGATAATTAATAATTAGTAATTGGTAATTGGTTAGTAATTAGTAATTTTTAATTCCTTATGGACACGTATATACAAAATGCAGCTGGATTGCTGAGGGAACTGGTTTCTATTCAATCATTCTCCGGGAAGGAAGACCCAAGAAGCAATTTTCTGACAGGATATTTCAGTGAAAGAGGAATCTCCATAGAGCGTATCGGCAACAACCTGATTGTCCGCCAACCCCATCACGATGCATCAAGACCAACGTTGATGCTGAATTCGCACCTCGATACCGTCCGCCCGAATACCGGGTATACTTTCGACCCGTTCAACCCACCCCACTCCAATTCACATGTCTACGGTCTGGGCAGTAATGACGCGGGAGCCAGTGTCGTGACATTATTACAAACATTTCTATATTTTTACGAGAAAGAATTGCCTTTCAACCTCTTGCTGGCATTATCCGCAGAAGAAGAAAATTCCGGTCCCAACGGGATGTCGTTACTTTGGCAAAAACTCTCCGGCGAAGTGAATATGGCTATTATCGGAGAACCCACCGGCATGAGGGCAGCCATAGCCGAAAGGGGATTACTGGTGATCGACGGTGAAGCAAAAGGGGTAAGCGGTCATGCGGCCCGTAACGAAGGCGTAAATGCCCTCTATATTGCACTTGAAGATATCTACACACTGCGATCGATAAAATTCGACAAAGTATCACCCACGATGGGAGAGGTAAAACTAACTGTCACACAGATCAATGCCGGCATACAACACAACGTGGTACCAGATCGGTGCAATTTTGTGGTAGATATCCGCCCAACGGAAATGTATACCAACGGCGAGATTATGGATGTACTGCAACCAAAAGTAAAAAGTGAACTGAAAGCGCGCTCACTGACCAACAGGAGCTCTGCCACACCGGCTGATCACCCGTTGATGCAATGCGTGCAACAACTGGGTATTGAAAGCTATACCTCCCCCACCACTTCGGACTGGATGCGGGTTACCTGTCCTGCGGTGAAGATGGGACCGGGAGAATCGGAACGATCTCACCGCCCGGACGAATTCGTGACGATCGGTGAACTGAAACAGGGAATCGAAGGATACGTCCGTTTTATAAAGAATCTAATGAAGTAACAATACTAAAAAGATATGGCAAAAATATGGGATAAAGGCTTCGATGCCAATCAGAGAGTAGAAGATTTCACCGTCGGGAACGACCGTGAGCTCGACCTTCGCCTGGCAAAACATGATATCCTGGGATCGATGGCACACATCAAAATGCTGGTCAAAATCGGTCTTCTGGAAGCAGAAGAAGAAAAATTGCTACATTCCGAACTTCAAAATATCCTAACCGAAGTGGAACAGGGGCATTTTAGGCTCGATGATGATGCCGAAGACATCCATTCTCAGGTAGAGGCAATGCTGATGGAGAGGCTGGGTGAGATGGGCAAAAAAATCCACTCCGGCCGCTCCCGCAACGACCAGGTGTTGGTCGATATCAAGCTTTATCTTAAAGAAGAAATCCTCCGGATAAAAGATGAAGTCATAGAGTTATTCAATCTGCTCCAATTGCTCAGCGAACAGCATAAAGAAGTACTGCTGCCCGGTTATACGCATGGACAAGTGGCGATGCCTTCTTCTTTCGGATTATGGTTTGGCGCCTATGCCGAAACAATGGTGGATGATATGCATACCCTTGCGGCAGCATGGCAGGTAGCCGATCAGAATCCGTTGGGATCCGCCGCCGGTTATGGCAGTTCTTTCCCCCTGGACCGGGAGATGACCACCCGTGAACTGGGTTTTGCCACTTTGAGTTATAACGTAGTCGCAGCACAGATGGGACGAGGTAAGACAGAACGAATCCTCGCGCAAAGTATGTCGAATATCGCTTCTACCCTTAACAAGCTGGCAGCAGACAATTGTATGTATCTTTCAGGTAATTATGGATTTATCTCTTACCCCGACGCACTGACCACAGGTTCCAGTATTATGCCGCACAAGAAAAATCCTGACGTATGGGAGTTAATCCGGGGGCACAGCAACCGACTGCAAAGTTTGCCCAATGAAATCACGCTGATGACCAACAATATGCCTCATGGCTATCATCGCGACTACCAGTTGTTAAAAGAAATACTGTTCCCTGCATTGGAAACCCTCCATAAGCTTTTACAGATGACATGTTTTATGCTGGAGAATATCTCTGTCAAAAAAGATATTCTTTCAGATCCACGGTATGAATATCTCTTTACTGTAGAAGAGGTGAACAACCGCGTATTACAAGGGGTTCCTTTCAGAGAGGCTTACCAGCAGGTAGGAAAAGAGGTACAGTCTGGTTCTTTCCACGCCCCAAAAGAAGTACATCATACCCATGCCGGCAGCATCGGTAACCTCTGCACGGAAGAGATCAAGAAAAAAATGGAGAAAGCTTCAGGAATCATCGGATAGGTGTCTGTCTATTCAACTGTCACCGTGTCAAAGTGATGTATCAACATAATATCGAACCATAGGTCTGTTTTTCGATGTTTCGTCAACGATTTCAAAACCTGCTCTTTCAAACGATTTATACAGACCTACCCATGCAAAAGCGTCAGGAAGGCATCCCTGTGTGGGTATGGTCGGATAGGCTTCAATAATTTTTATGCTATTTTCTTTGGCGTATTTTATAAGTCCTTTTAAAAGTGCAACCGAAACACCTTGCCGTCTAAATTTTTTTGCAATAAAAGTGCAGGGAACAGACCACACGGGTTGATCGTCGATACGTTTATGAATTCTTGATTTTTCCAACTTCAAAAAATCTTCCCGTGGTGCAAAGGCACACCAGGCAATCGGAATGTCTTTATAAAAGCCAAGAAGTCCTGTCGGCTGATTGCTCCAGACAAGCTGCTTCATCGCATTTTTGTTTCCGTCATTTATTTTACCTTCTTGATAATCGGCTTTTTTTAGCCGGTAAAACATACACCAACAATTGCCGCAGGCTCCTTTCACTCCAAAGAGTTCTACAAACTTGTTCCAATTGTTTTTTGTCAATGGCTCAAATCTTAACTCGACTAAAAAATCTTTTTCGATGATTGATGATGCTGAATCCATATTTTGCTTGTCGTGTGAAATAGTTATTGCACAAACTTACAAAAAATTACGTAATGCAACAGCAGAGTATCGGCAATAAAAAACCAGGGGTTTCAGAATTTAGATTGCAAAATCAATGCTTTCTTGCCCTTTTCAAATAAATACATTATCAAAATAAAAAAAAGTCCAATCATCAATGGCAAGAACCATATTCCAAGCCCACCCGCAGTTCCCTTTGCAGTTTGTATGGTCATGAACACAATAAGCCCGAAAATTATTACAAATAATAATTTTACAAACCTGATCAGCCGTGTTGCATCGGAGTATTGAAAAAAAGCATTTTCTTGTGCAAGAGGAATAAAGTAATTAAAAATCCGAGGGAATTTATTGAGTAGTGTCAGTCCGATAAAAAATAATGTCGCAACAATTGGTAAAATTAATAATTGATTTTTATCTCCAAATCCATCTGCTTTTCCGGTACTATTATAATGGATGGGAATTTGTTCCGGTAATTTTTCATAATGGATGAATGTCAAAATCCAGATTCCGACAACAGCCAGCCAACCGATAATTTCGATTATCACATCGGTTGTACTTAATTTGAGTTGTATGTTTGGTCGAGTTTTCATCTATAGGGCAAAGTTATATTTTTTTTATTCATCCTACCTCTCTTCGACATAATACTTTGGTGAAGTATGTTGATTATTTCCACAATTATTATCTGTTTTCGAGACTATGGGATATCAATACAGTATTGCAAAATTCCAATTAATATTACGCCAATCCCTGTCCTATTTTTTCAGGACGTTCACACCGATAATGCCTATCAGTACCATTATACCGCCGATGATATGGTAAACATGAAGAGTTTCATTTAAAAACAGCACACCGCTGAACACTGCGATCACAGGACTGAGGTTATTAAAGATAGAGACTTGTGATGCAGGGATCACGGTGAGGGCACTATTGGTCAGGAATGAGGTCAGGAACGAGGAAAGTATTCCCAGATAAAGTATTGTCCACAGGAACTCACTGTTATTAAATGCAGCGAAATAGAGCGGCAAAGTATCCAACTTCAGATGGGCTATTACTGCCATCAGGTTAAAAATTATACAAGCAGTCACGGTCATGAAAAACGTAATAGCCATGGCGTTGATCTGCTGCGTGGCCTTTCTGCCCAGTACAAAATAAATAGCCATGGATACCACGGAGAGAAGAATGAAAAAATCACCTTTTAAAGTTTCACTGCTTATTTCTCCCAATCCATTCCGATACATTATGTACACAACACCTCCCACGGATAACAGCACAAAAATAATTTGCCAAAACGAACTTTTCTCCTTAAGGAATATGGATGCCAGAATAACTGTGAAGATGGGAGCAGTCGCCGATAGAATCCCGGCTTCAGAAGCAGTGGTGAATTGAAGGCCTATTGTCTGCATCGAGAAAAGCAGTAACGGATAAAACAGGGACAATGTGAGCAGATGGAATATATTTTTCCGTTCAATCACGGGCCATCCTTTCCGACGAAACAGATAAAAAAAGAAAAGACCGGCAGTTGCTGCCGTAAAGCGGTGTGCCAGCAAATCAATGGGCGAAGCATGCCGCAACGCTATCTTTACGAAGATAAAAGAAAAGCCGATGATCACGGTCATCAATGTGAGGCCGGCATACGCTGCTACTTCCCTTTTCAACTGTTTCATCCTATCAATTAGTTAATTACTAATTACCACTTACTAATCACCTCTTCCACTCAACCACTTAGGCACTTAACCACTTAGGCACCTAATCACTTAGACACCTTTCCACCTTTCATAAGGCAAAAGTAACACACATTTTTTTATAACCAAAATGTTGACATTTTGTTACTCCATCTGCTCTTTTTTTTGTACTTTTGTGGAAAATATTGGATATTCTGCAATCGCAATCGCGACCCGATAAGAATTAAAGAACCAAAACATACTATTAGCAATGAACTTACTTGATGATCTGATCGAAAGGGCTAAAGCGAACAAACAACGTATCGTATTGCCCGAAGGCACCGAACAGCGGACACTCACAGCAGCCGATCAACTGCTTCGCGACGGTGTGGCAGAGATTATTCTGCTGGGAAACCCTACTGAAATACAGAAAATTGCAAAGGAGTCGGGGCTCCTCCATATAGGGAAAGCCAAAATTGTCGATCCTACAGCACACGATAAAAAAGAGGACTATACCCAACTCCTTGCAGAATTACGTAAAAAGAAAGGGATGACTTATGAACAGGCATCTCAACTGGCCGAGGACCCGCTATATCTGGGTTGTCTTATGATCAAAGCGGGTGATGCAGACGGTGAGATAGCCGGTGCGAAGAACACCACCGGCGATGTGTTGCGCCCTGCCCTGCAGATTATTAAAACCTCACCCGGCGTAAAGGTAGTGTCGGGTGCGTTCATCATGTTTACCCAAACTCCACAATATGGGGAAAATGGGATACTTCTCTTTGCTGACTGTGCGGTGATGCCCAATCCTACGGCAGAAGAACTGGCCTCTATCGCCGTCGCATCGGCACAAACAATGAAAAGCATGGTAAACGCGGAACCGCGCGTAGCCATGCTTAGCTTCTCCACCAAAGGAAGTGCCGAACACGAGATGGTCGACAAGGTACGCGAAGCAACCCGTATTGCCAAAGAATCTGCTCCTTCATTGCAGATCGACGGAGAACTACAGGCAGATGCTGCAATCGTTCCTTCTGTTGGTGCGGGCAAAGCCCCGGGAAGCACTATCGCAGGAAAAGCCAACGTGCTGGTTTTCCCTACGCTTGAAGTGGGAAATATTGCTTACAAGCTGGTACAGAGATTAGGCAATGCCGAAGCGGTAGGCCCGGTACTGCAAGGTATGGCAGCTCCGGTAAATGACCTTTCGCGGGGTTGTTCAGTAGAAGATATTTACAATATGGTAGCCATAACAGCCAATCAGGCTATCGGATTAAAAAAATAAATAGCTGCCGGATATGAGTGAAACAATTATAGAACCTATTGAAAATTACGGACTTACCATATCATCAGAAAGCAAGAAAAAACAGTTGTTTTCGAAGATCGGTGTCGTAGGTGCCGGAAAAGAGGGACGGACTATCATCAATATGGCGGCAACAGCCGGTATGGAGGTGGTTTTTCTGGATGAGTCACAAGAGCGGATCGATTTTGTGATAGGTGAGTTGGAGAAGATTATGGATCAGAAGATCAGCAGTTGGGGATTGACACCCTCCGAAAAGAAGATCATCATGAACCGTATCACCCCTACCCTTGTATATGAAGATTTCGAAGGCTGCGACCTTGTGATCGAATGTACACGATATTCGGAAAGTGGCCGGCGCAGTACACCCTTGCGGAAAAATATTTTCAAAAGACTGGAAGAGATCCTTGATGAAGATGCTATTATTGCCTCCAACGGATCTACAGTGATCATCAGTGAGTTGGCCGCCGACCTCAATCATAAGGAGCGTTGTGTGAGCCTTTATTTTCCCGTGTCCCATCCAGATGCCCGTATCCTGGAAATCGTAAGTGGTATGTACACCTCGGAAGAGGTTTATCACAAGATGGAGGTCTTTGCCAGGCTGATCAGATACAAGCCTCACCGCATCAATGAAAGTAATGGAAACGTAAGCCTGCGGATGCTGGTGGTCATGATCAATGAAGCTTGCCAGATATTGCTGGAAAGGGTCAGTTCCATAGAAGATATTGAAGAGACTTTCACTATCATCTACGGACAACGCTACGGCGTTTTCCGCATGGCCGACATTATCGGTATCGAACGCCTTGTCACACTTATGGAAGCTATGTTCAACGATTTCGGGGCGAAGCATTACAAGCCCAATCCTATTTTATGGAAACTATACCGGTCCAATCAATTGGGAGTACGCACAGGTAAAGGATTCTATATTTACGATAACGACGGAAACCCGGTATCCATCAATAAGAATATTGTTTAATTTTTAAGAGTAAAGAGTAAGGAATAAAGAATAAAGATTTTTAGGACCAATACTTTAGGTGTAGCATTCAATCTTTTTCAATCTCATTCAATTTACTTCAATCTCATTAGCATATTGATTCTTGGTTCATATACAAGTAACAAATAATAAAATGAAAATATTAGTCCTGAACTGCGGAAGTTCATCCATCAAATACAAGCTTTTCGAAATGGAAAGCAAAGAGGTGATAGCCCAGGGAGGCGTCGAAAAAATCGGAATGAAAGGATCTTTCCTTAAGTTCACTCTTCCCGATGGACAAAAGGTAATGCTGGAAGGAGAGATCCTCGAACATCGTGCCGGTATTGAATATATCCTGGGTGTCCTGCTGAGCGACAAGTATGGATGCATCCAATCATTAGATGAAATAGAGGCGGTAGGCCACCGCGTGGTACATGGCGGCGAACGTTTCAATGAGAGTGTGCTTATTACCGACGAGGTGATCGAGATATTGAACGAATGTATTGAACTGGCTCCATTACATAATCCGCCCAACTTGAAAGGTATATATGCCATTCAGGAACTGATGCCCGATACCCCGCAGGTGGGAGTCTTTGACACTGCTTTCCATCAGACTATGCCCGATTATGCTTATATGTATGGAATCCCCTATTCATTATATGAAAAATACGCTATACGCCGGTACGGATTCCATGGCACCAGTCACCGCTATGTCTCGGCAAGGGCGTGTGAATTCCTGGGCGTTCCCTACGAAGAACAACGTATCATTACCGCCCATATCGGCAATGGAGGATCAGTTGCCGCTATCAAGAACGGGAAATCGATCGATACCAGCATGGGCATGACTCCCGTGGAAGGTTTAATTATGGGCACCCGGTCAGGCGATGTCGATCCCGGTGTAATCTCATATATTATGGAGAAAGAACACATGGGAACTACGGGTATCTCTACCCTGCTGAATAAATTCTCAGGGGTGCTCGGTATTTCGGGGCTATCGTCCGATATGCGGGAGATCAGTGCTGCCATTGAAAATGGAAATGAACGTGCGGCGCTGGCTATGGCGACCTACAATTACCGTATCAAGAAATATATCGGTTCTTATGCTGCGGTGTTGGGAGGAGTGGATATTCTGGTATTTACGGGCGGTGTAGGAGAAAATCAAGCCGTCACCAGAAGAGATGTCTGCCGGAATATGGAATATATGGGAATTGAACTGGATGAAGAACTGAACGACGCAGTCCGGGCCAAGGAGGTAGTGATCAGCAAACCCACCTCCAGGGTAAAGGTGGTCATCATCCCTACCGATGAAGAGTTGACGATCGCCAACGATACGATAGAGATTTTGCACAAAGGATAAATATAATTTGCCCCCAACAAAAAACTCCGGAAAAAAATTCCGGAGTTTTTTTATTGTATATGTCGTACGAATTCTTATTCTGCTACCACTTCGAAGGGGATATCCACTGAAACCTCTTTGTGAAGTCTTACCACGGCGTTGTAGTTTCCTACCTCTTTCACCTGGTCTTTGATGACGATCAGTTTCCTGTCTACTTCATAACCTTTTTCTTTCAATGCATCGGAAACCTGGATGTTGGTTACCGAACCGAAAATGGTTCCGGTAGAACTGGTCTTTGCACCGATAATCAATGTTACTCCGTCCAGTTTATCAGCAAGCGCCTGCGCATCCGCTTTTATCTGGGCCAGTTTATGTGCGCGTTGCTTCTGGTTCTCAGCCAGCACTTTCTTGGCAGAATCAGTGGCGATAACAGCCTTACCCTGGGGGATAAGGAAATTACGGGCATACCCTTTTTTCACATTCACCACATCATCCTTGTAGCCTAAACTCTGTATATCTTCTTTTAAAATTACTTCCATTTTTCTTCCTCCTTTTTATTTCATTAAATCGGTTACGTATGGAAGCAAAGCTATATGACGAGCTCTCTTCACTGCTTGTGCGATCCGGCGTTGAAACTTCAATGACGTACCGGTAATCCTTCTCGGCAAGATCTTTCCCTGTTCATTCAGAAACTTCTTCAGGAATTCCGGATCCTTATAGTCGATATACTTGATACCGTTCTTTTTGAAACGGCAATATTTTTTCTTCTTCACATCCACCGATAGTGGGGTAAGATATCTGATTTCTGTCTGTTTAGCCATTTCTTAATCCTCCTTTTCGTTAAGTTCTACTTCTGCTTCCACAGCTTCGGCCTTTTCTTTCTTTACCGTTTTTGCAGCATCGCCGGCTGAAGCATGTGCTTCGTGTCTCTTGCCGCCTTTGTTCTTCCTTCTCTTTTCGGCATATTCCAGTGCGAATTTATCCTGTTTTACAGTCAGAAAACGGATCACACGTTCGTCACGACGGAAATTTACTTCCAACTTGTCGATCACTGTGGGATCAGCGTTGAATTCCAGGAAAGTATAGAATCCTGTCGTTTTCTTGTCGATGGGATACGCTAATTTACGCAAGCCCCAGTCTTCTTCGTTTACAATTTCGGCCCCTTGATCCGTGAGGAGGGTTTTGAATTTTTCAACCGCTTCCTTCATCTGAGCATCAGACAAAACGGGAGTCAAAATGAAAACGGTTTCGTAATTGTTCATACTAATTTAATTATTAATTCGTTAATTGAAAAAATTTCGAGCGGCAAAGATACAATAATTTCTCCAAATATCAACTTTTTAGACCTACATTTGTTATCTTGATATCGTAAATCCATTAAAAATGAAGAAAACAATCAACCAGGCGCTAATAATTTTTGGTGCGTCGGGAGATCTTACCTACAGGAAATTGATCCCTGCCGTGTTCGACCTGTTTATGAATGATTCCTTGCCGGAAGGATATGCCGTGCTCGGAGTGAGCCGGACTGAATTCACTGATAAACAATTTCGCAAGAAGATGAAAGAGGGTATCCGGCAATTTGCCCATTATAAGAATGCGGACGAAAAGAAAATCGACAGTTTCCTTTCCCTGCTCTTTTACCTGAGTATCGACACAGCAAAGGGGGAAGAGTATATACATGTGAAAAAGAAACTGAGCGAACTGGACAAAAAACTCAATCTGGGACATAACTATATTTTTTACCTCTCCACTCCACCCTATCTATACCCCATCATACCCAAATTCTTATACGGCCAGGGGCTCACATTACAACAAAAAGGTTTCCGGAGAATTATTATCGAGAAACCGTTCGGGCATGACCTTCCGTCGGCTATTGAATTGAACAGGCAACTCCTGGAATTTTTTCAGGAAGACCAGATTTACCGTATCGACCACTATCTGGGTAAAGAAACTGTGCAAAATATGCTGGTGACCCGTTTTGCTAACGGCATCTACGAACCGTTATGGAACCGCAATTATATCCAGCATGTAGAAATCACGGCAGCCGAAAGCGTCGGCGTGGAAAGTCGCGGGGGATACTACGACGAATCCGGTGCATTGCGGGATATGATTCAGAACCATCTGCTTCAGATGCTGTCTTTGGTGGCCATGGAACCACCAAACAAAATAACGCCGGAGGAGATCCGCTATGAAAAAATGAAGGTATTCCGTTCACTGCGCCCCCTGAGCAAGATAGACCTGAAAAAGAACGTGATCCGCGGACAATATACCGAAGCGACCGTACGGGGAAAACATTATAAAGGTTATCGTGAGGAGGCGAATGTAAAAACAGGCTCGCGCACAGAAACCTATGCCGCGATGAAAATTTTTATCGATAACTGGCGATGGGAAGGGGTGCCCTTTTATATCCGTACAGGGAAAAGATTGCCTACACAGGTATCGGAAGTAGTTATCCATTTCAGGCCATCGCCGCAAAGGTTGTTTAAAACTGCAGATAATTCACCCCAGTCAGACAATCAATTGATCCTGCGTATCCAACCCGATGAAGGTATTTTGCTGAAGACCGGCATGAAAGTGCCGGGAAGCGGTTACGAAGTAAAATCGGTCAATATGGATTTTCATTATTCAGAGTTGAACGACCATTATATACCCGGTGCCTACGAGAGATTGATACTCGATTGTATGGCGGGCGACAATATGCTTTTTATGCAGGGTGCCGCCGCCGAAGAGACATGGAAATTCGTTCAACCTATCCTCGATTATTGGGAGAATGACAAGGATGCACCTCTCCATGGTTATCCGGCCGGATCCTGGGGACCGGACGTGGCAGACGACCTCATAGAAGGGAAAGAGAATACCTGGCGCTACCCATGCAAGAATCTGGCGGAAGACGGGATTTATTGTGAGTTGTGATTTGAGAAGGAGTGTAATTTTTTTAACAATAATTCTACTGATAAGAAAAAACTCTTTTGTAAATTTGAACAAATAAAATAGCATTGTCATGGATATTCAAACGAGAAAAATAGAATTTGTGCAAGAGTTTCTAAAGCTGCAAAACGAAGAGTTATTGATTCGTTTAGAAAATCTTTTGCATTCAGGTAAATCAACCAAAGAGGATAATTTCAAACCTCTATCCAGAAAAGAGTTAAACCGAAGGATTGACCAATCCTTAGAAGACTCAAAAAATGGAATGCTCACCCAATCAAATGATTTAATTTATGAAATAGAAAAATGGGATTGACCGTATTTTGGACTGATTTTGCGAAAAATGAGCTAAAAAAAATCCATCACTATCATCGCAAAAAGGTTAGTGTAAAAGTAGCTCAGCAAATCTCTACACAAATTGTAGAGAGTACCCATATTTTAAATAATTTACCGGAATCTGGTGCTATTGAAGAACTCTTACAAGAAAAACCACAAAATTTCAGGTACATCCTAAGCACGAATTACAAAATCATTTATTGGATAAACAAAGAGAAAAATAGAATTGAAGTGGTGGATGTATTTGACACACGACAAAACCCGGTCAAAATGAAACGGAACAAATAAAACAAACGTCGTATTTTTTGAAAAAGAAACAAAAATGGACATACAGATTTTCAAGACAAAAGATGACCTGAACAAGGCTTTTACTGACAGGCTAAAAGAGGTTATTTCAAAAAAGGATACAGTGACGATTGCCCTGTCGGGCGGGTCTACTCCAAAATCATTGTTTGATTATTGGGCACAACTCCCGAAAGGTGAAATAAACTGGAGTAAAATTCGGTTTTTCTGGGGTGATGAGCGCTGCGTACCACCGACCGACAATGAAAGCAATTACAAAATGACAAAACAGCATCTCTTTGATTGGGTGCCAATACCCGAAGAAAATATATTCCGTATACAGGGAGAAAACGATCCCGAATCGGAAGCCAGGAGATATGGCGAACTGCTTAACCATGAATTGGAGACGACGGGGGGAATACCCTCTTTCGACATTCTGATGCTGGGGATGGGAGACGACGGACATACCGCCTCCATCTTCCCTCACGAAATAATGTTCTGGCACAGCCCCCAGAATTGCATGGTGGCAAACCACCCGCTCAGCGGACAACAACGTGTAAGCCTTTCGGGAAAGGTCATCAATGCGGCAAAGAATGTTTTTTTCCTGGTGACAGGAGAAAACAAAGCCGAGAAAGTGAAGGAAATCATAGAACAACCGGATTCAGCCAAAGAAAAATATCCGGCAACGCTGGTACAACCGGAATCGGGAAATCTCCTCTGGTTTCTGGACTGCGAGGCGGCCAAGCTACTCCCCCAGCCTACTTCACCGTCCTGATCTTATAATCGCAAGACACTTTCCCTTTTTCCATATTGGCCAGTTTGCTTTTGACCATCCTTTTACGAAGCGGTGAAATCTTATCGACAAACAGGATGCCATCTACATGGTCATATTCGTGTTGGATGACACGCGCCCTAAAGCCTGAGAATGTCTCATCGTGCGGCTGCAGGTTCTCATCCAGATACCGGATGCGAATCCCCTCTTCCCGGGGCACTTTCTCGTGAATACCCGGGATGCTCAGGCATCCCTCCTCGACAGCGTCCAGTTCCCCTCCCCGTTCAATGATATGTGCGTTGATAAATGCCTTTTTGAAATCCTTGAACTCAGGATGTTCCTCATCCGCCAGCGGGGAGAGATCCACCACGAAAATACGGTCCTCCAATCCCACTTGAGGACCGGCAAGCCCGATACCATCGGCTGCATACATGGTTTCGAACATGTTTTCGATCAATTCCTTTAAATTGGGGTAATTTTGTGGCTCTATATCCTTTGCCTCTTTCCTCAAAACCGGATGCCCGTAAATATATATAGGTAATATCATAATTATTAAATTGTTGAATCGTTGAACTGTTTGTTGAATCGTTAAATCAGTAATTCATCATTACTTGTCCCGACCTGTCGGGAACAATCGCCTCTCCATATATCCCTGCAGGATAATGGCAGCACTGATTTCATCAACCAGTTCCTTATTTTGACGGTCTTTCTTTTTCAATCCGGCATCCCTCATTGCCTGTTGGGCCATTTTGGATGAAAACCGCTCATCCCAATATTCCACAGTAATCTGCGGATATAATTTCCTCAACCGGTTCACGAAGGGTTCCACCCGTTTCATATTTTCTGAAGGTTCATTATTCATCTGTTTGGGTAGTCCCACCACAATACACGATACCTCCTCTTTTTGAAAATACTCGTCCAGAAAATCAAAAATCCGGGATGTCTCCACTGTAGTCAGGCCATTGGCAATGATCTGCAGCGGATCGCTTACAGCTATCCCCGTGCGCTTTTTCCCGTAATCGATAGAAAGGATCCGTCCCATACTTTCAAGGAGCATCGAATATACGTTTGCGCAACTCAAAATCTCGCCCAAGATACTTCTCCCTTACCACCGGATTGGCAGCCAGTTCCTCGGCACTACCCTGAAACAGGACTTTACCCTCAAAAAGCAGATAAGCACGGTCAGTAATACTCAACGTCTCATCTACATTATGATCGGTAATAAGAATACCTATATTCCTGTATTTCAATTGAGCCACAATCGACTGTATATCCTGCACTGCAATCGGGTCGATCCCGGCAAACGGTTCATCGAGCATGATGAATTTCGGGTCAATAGCCAGACAACGCGCAATCTCTGCACGACGACGCTCACCTCCGGAAAGACGATCACCCGTATTCTTTCTCACCTTACCGAGCCCAAACTCATCGATGAGACTCTCCAGTTTTGCCTTTTGCTCCTGAGGCGATTTATCGGTAAATTCCAATACCGACTTGATATTATCTTCCACCGTCATCTTCCGAAAGATAGATGCCTCCTGGGCCAGATAACCAATCCCGTGCTGCGCACGTTTGTATACCGGAAAGCGTGTAATATTCTGCTTACCGATAAATATCTCTCCTTCATTCGGCACGATCAACCCCACCGTCATATAGAAGGTGGTTGTCTTTCCCGCTCCATTAGGACCGAGCAACCCGACGATCTCTCCCTGATTCACGTTAATGGAGACATGGTTCACCACCGTCCGCTTCCCATACTTCTTCACCAGATTCTCGGTACGCAACGTCAGCGATTCTTCTTGTGGCAGACTTTCCTGCTGTATCGTATCAAGCTCTTCTCTCGTTTCGTCCATTTACTCGAAATATTTTCACAAAGGTAGGAAAAAGTTGGAAGATAGGAGATACCGATATTACAAAGGTTGTAAAATTCACAATTTCAAGAGTGAAAAAATCGCATGTTACCAATAAGTAACATATCTTTGCTGTTACTTATTGATAACATTGACGACAAAATAATATGAGATGAAAAAAATATTTTTAGTACTAATTGTCACTTTTAATTATATGTACACTATTAATGCACAAAATCCGGACTTTCTGTTTATGGTCGAACAAGCCATAAAAGCACCGTCAGGGCATAATACACAACCCTGGCTATTTAAGATTAATGATAGCAGCATTGAGCTTCACCCTAATCCTGACAAATCTTTACCGGTAGTTGACTTTGATAACAGGGAATTGTTCGTCAGTCTGGGCTGTGCGACTGAAAACCTTTGCATTGCAGCTTCTTGCAAAGGATACAAAACAGACGTTTCAATCAATGAGGAAGGGACGATTACAATCAAACTTCTCCAGACCGGTTCCGCAACACCTGATCCGTTATCTGAACAAATCGCTGTACGGCAAACCAATAGAAGCATATACAATGGCAATATTATTCCAGGCGATTCCATCAGAATATTAAAAGCAATTCCCGTTAATCCAGGCATTGAGATTCATTTCTATGAATCAGGAACAGCTGAATTTGACACTATTCCAGTATTTATATACAAAGGGAACAGAATCCAAATGGGAGACGAAGCATTTCAAAAAGAACTGAGAAATTGGATGCGTTATAACAAAAAGCACCAGGATGAGACAAACGACGGATTGAGTTATGCTGTTTTCGGGGCTCCCAATCTGCCGAAGTTTATTGTAAAACCGATTATGGCAAAGGCAATAAGTGAAAAGTCACAAAATAACGGAGACATGAAGAAGCTCAAATCCGCTTCCCATTTAGTACTATTCACTACAAAAAATAATACCGTTGAAGATTGGATTAACTTAGGCAGGTCGTTAGAACGTATCCTACTCAAATCCACCGAAATGGGAATTGCACATTCCTATTTCAACCAGCCTAACGAAATCAGGGAATTAGCGGAACAAATGGCTGAATCCCTCAATATTTCAGGAGAATATCCAACGATATTGATTCGATTGGGATATGGAGAAAAGATGCCCTATTCAAAGAGAAAAGATGCAGGAGAGGTAATTATTAACTAACAACATCATCACATAAAGGCAATTGAAAAAGGGTGGAAAATAAGTTTTTATTCTGAAATAATCACTGCCGAGTGATCCATCTGACCGGTTACGGGTGGATTCATTTTAGACAACTCTACTTCGATGCGGTCAATCCGGGGGAAAGCCTCTTTTACTCTTCGCAAAATACGATATGCTGCATGCTCGATCAACTTCGAGGGTGTTGCCATTTCTTCTTTTACCAGTTCATATACCTCCGCATAATTGACCGTATCCACCACTTCATCACTGATACAAGCTTCCGACAAATCGGCTGAAAACCGCAATGTCACGGAAAAATTATTCCCGTGAATTGTCTCATGTTCCAATGCGCCATGATAGGCAAAAAAATGCATATTTTTTAATTCGATAGAGATTTTCATAGAACATTTCGTTATATTTGTAAAATATAAGATGCGCCTCGGATAAGTTCAACAAGTTAGATTATTCCTGCATTCGGCAAAACGAGTAAACTCGTTCTGCTCTTTCTTAACGGAATAATTCAAACAAGTTTGGCTTACCATTCGGCTTTCATTATATTTGTTGATTAAAACGTAAAAGTACAACAAAAACATAGAATCATAAAACGAGGATGGAATCAAAGCTAATATACAATCAGAGGTGAAGTAGTCTGAATTCAAAAGGTCTTGGTTCTCGACTCTAAATATTTAATCATATGAAGACAAACGAAATTCCCGAAAGACTTTCAGCCATAAGACAATTTATGACGGAGAAACAACTGGATGTATTCATCGTTCCCAGTACTGATGCTCACCTAAGTGAATATCCACCTAAACATTGGGAATCCAGAAAATGGATCAGCGGCTTCACCGGTTCCGCCGGGACAGCTGTAGTAACAAAAGACAAAGCGGGCGTATGGACCGACTCGCGCTATTTCCTGCAGGCGGCCGACGAATTGAAAGAGACGGGATTCGAATTGTTTAAAATGGGGCAACCGGACACACCCGATATGACGGACTGGGTCATCGAACAGGCCGGCAAAGGGGGAACAGTAGGGATCGACGGATTGGTTTACGCGGCCTCCGATGCAAAAGCGCTAAAAACGAAACTCGATGCAAAAGGTATACGGCTGGAGACCTCTCTCGATCCTTTTGCCGTAATATGGAATAACCGTCTGGAAATTCCTAAAAATGAAGTCTTCACTTTACCGGATAACGTGGCCGGAGAATCGGTTACAAGCAAAATCGGACGTATCAACTCCGAATTGAAAAAACTGGATGCGGACGGGTTGATCATCGTGACCCTCGACGCGGTAGCGTGGACTTTTAATCTTCGTGGAAATGATGTGGCTTACAACCCGGTAGCGGTGGCCTACGCCTATGTATCCGAAAAGGAAACGGTATTATTTATCGATCCGGAAAAGCTTCCTGATGAAGTAGCCGAGGGTTACAAAAAGCACGGGATCAAGATCACTGATTACAACGATATTTTCGACTATGTTGCCGGATTACCGGGGAATAGCGCTGTATGCATCACAGGGAATAAAATCAATTACAAATTGCTGCAAACCATCCCGGCTTCGTGTAAGATCGTTGATGTACCATCACCGGTGGATCTGATGAAAAGCATAAAAAATCAGACAGAATTGAAAGGTTTCAGGAACGCCATGATCAAGGATGGCGTAGCGCTTGTGAAATTCTATATGTGGTTGGAGAAAGCTATTCCGGCGGGAGAAGTGAGTGAAGTGACCATAGAAGAAAAGTTGTTAGAGTATCGTTCACAACAAGATCTCTTTGTAGGTGATAGTTTCGCCACCATTGCAGGATATGCCGGGAATGGAGCCATTGTTCACTATCATGCCTCATCCGAAACCAGCCAGCAAGTACATCCCGAAGGATTACTGCTTATTGATTCCGGCGCCCAGTACAAAGACGGGACGACCGACCTCACCCGCACACTGGCTGTCGGCAAGTTAACCCGGCAGATGAAAAAAGATTATACCCTGGTGTTGAAAGGACATATAGCCCTTGCTACCGCCATCTTTCCCGAAGGAACCCGCGGATCGCAACTCGATATTCTTGCCAGAAAGTTCCTGTGGAATAACGAACTCACCTACTGGCATGGTACCGGCCACGGCATCGGACATTTCCTCAATGTGCACGAAGGACCCCAGAGTATCCGGACAGAAGAAAATCCGACCCAACTCAAACCGGGAATGGTCACATCCAACGAACCCGGGGTATATCGGGCCAATCAATATGGTGTCCGTACCGAGAACCTGATTGTAACTCAAATGTACAAAAAGACCAAAGAGTTCGGTACATTCTATAATTTTGAGACCATCACACTGTGTCCGATCGACACCAAGCCAATCTCTAAGAAAATGCTCACAAAAGATGAGGTCAAATGGCTTAACAATTACCATAAGATGGTCTTTAAAAAGCTCAAGAATTATCTCAACGAAGAGGAAAGAGCATGGTTGAAACGTAAAACAAAAGCAATATAATTCAAAGATTCAAGAGCCAAGAACCAAGACTCAAGGCTAAATTGATTTGTGAATTTATGGATGTACAGTTCAACAGTTCATACCGCTTTCATTCATTGGTAATTAGTAATTAGTAATTTTTCAAACAATGTCCCTTATAAAATCGGTTCGCGGTTTCACACCCGAAATCGGCGAAAATACTTATATGGCAGAAAATGCCACTATCATTGGAGACGTGATCATCGGCCGCGATTGCAGCATATGGTTCAATACCGTACTGCGAGGCGATGTAAATTCGATCCGTATCGGAGACAGGGTAAACATACAGGATGGTACGGTCATTCACACTTTGTATCAGAAATCGGTATCTGTCATTGGCAACGATGTATCCATCGGGCACAATGCTGTCATCCACGGTGCTGAAGTGAAAGACGGTGCGCTCATTGGAATGGGAGCCGTCGTACTCGACCATGCGGTTGTAGGTGAAGGTGCTATTATTGCTGCCGGCTCTGTGGTCCTTACCGGCACACAGGTAGAACCCGGCAGCATCTATGCCGGCGTACCGGCTAAATTCGTAAAGAAGATCGATCCGGAACAATCCAAAGAGATAAACCAGAAAATAGCGAATAACTATTTAATGTACGCGAGTTGGTTTAAGGATGAAGAGTGATAATAAGACCCTGGAAAAACGAACCTTCCCTTATCTTTCGTGTGCAGTTCCTTGCCGGTTGGCAGTGACCATTTTATAGAGTTGATCGTTGGGGCGGATCTTTTCATTGGTCCTGATAGAGAAGTAGTCTCCTTTCACCGCTTCGGGAACGGTGATAAGATCTACCCTGATATCGTCGGCGGTGAGGAAGACGGCGCCGGTGGTAGGTCCGGTGATCAATAATTCGTCTCCCGGTTTTACCGACTGTGTTTCCACAAGAAATTCCGTTACGCCAAGCTTTCCGAAGTGCTTGATAGCTTTTCCTACATATATTTTTCGTTTAGTCGCACCCGATCCATACCGGTGCGTCCATTCCCCTAACCGTTGTCCAAGATAGTAGCCATCCCAGAATCCCCGGTTGAAAACGGTGGAAAGACGTTCATTCCAGTCATTTATTTTTTCCTCTGTATATGTATCATCACAATAAGCCTGCGCCGCTTCTTTATAGCAGGATGTTACAATCCGCACATATTCAGGGCCTCTTGCCCGCCCTTCGATTTTGAATACCCGCACACCGGCATCCATCATCTTGTTCATAAAGTGGATGGTTTTAAGATCTTTGGGCGACATGATATATTCATTGTCGATTTCCAGTTCTATTTCACTGGTTTTATCCTTCACTATATATCCCCGGCGACAGATCTGGTTACAGGCTCCCCGGTTAGCGGAAAGGTCCTTCTCATGAAGGCTCAGATAACATTTCCCGGAAACCGCCATACATAAAGCTCCGTGGCAGAACATCTCGATACGGATCAACTCACCCGACGGCCCTTTGATCTGCTGGTCGACTATATCCTTATAAATAGCCGCCACCTGATCCATATTCAACTCACGTGCCAGCACCACCACATCGGCAAACTGCGCGTAGAATTTCAGCGATTCGGTATTGGTAATGTTCAGTTGAGTAGACAGATGCACTTCCACACCAATACTCCGGGCATACATCAACACCGCCACATCGGCCACGATAACGGCAGAAAGGTTCGCCTCCTTCGCCGCATCCACCACCTTCCGCATCAGGTCCATATCATTATCGTAGATGATCGTGTTGACTGTAAGATAGCTTTTTATATTGTGATCACGACAGATAGCCGCAATATTGTGTAAATCGGCAATAGTGAAATTATTGGACGATTTGGCACGCATATTCAACCCTTCGATACCGAAGTAGATGGAGTCCGCACCGCCCTGTATAGCCGCAGTCAGCGACTCATAAGATCCTGCCGGCGCCATTATTTCATAATCCTGCATAGATTTCATATGACTTGAAGATGATATATGTAACTCACTTTAATCAAACCTTTACGCATAAAAATATTCTTGCCCGTTTGATCACCCAGCTATGATTTAAAGATACAAAAGTACAAAAATTGAGTGCAGAAAAAAATAAATGAAGTATATTTGAACATGCTCTACTCTAAAGACTTTTTTGCAAAAATGAAAGTTCACAAAATCGCATCGTTCCGTTTTGTGAATAGTTTCGTTGCATTATTCTTTTTTCTGATTTCAGTGCAAGCTGAAGAATTAAATTTCAGGAAGGTCGACATGACATCCGGCATGTCTTTCAATTCGGCACTTTGCCTGATGGAAGATACCGACGGGCTCCTATGGGTAGGTACTCGGGAAGGATTGAACAGGTATGACGGATACAACTTCCATACATATAAATATAGTCCTTATGATACAATAAGCTTGTCGAACAACCATATTAACTCCATCTTTCAATCGTCCGACAAAAACATCTGGATAGGTACTTCCAACGGCCTCAATCGTTTTATGCCTGAAAGGGATGGTTTCGAGTTTTTTCTGGCGGCACCCGACTCTTCAGGACTTTCAAATAACTACGTCAAATCCATCACCGAAAGTGACGATGGTAAAATATGGGTTGGTACTGCAAATGGTATCAACATTTTCGATCCAACTACTAAAAAGTTCCAACATATTTATCTCAACCGTACCTCGAACCACACCAACAATATCATTTCCCTGTACAAGGATAAAACAGGGAGGATGTGGATCGGCGCACAGGAAGGACTTTATCTGTGGGAACAGGATAGCGTTATCAGAATTAACCTCGCAGGGAATAATCCGCTTGAAATAAGGGATATAAAACAAGGTACGGATGGAAGTCTATGGGTAGCCACTGAAAGGAACGGGATCTTTCACTTTAACTATACCGGTCACCACCTGAAAATAAACGGACATTGGCACCGGGAAAACTCACAGATACTTTCCAATCAGGTAAGACGGCTATTGGTGGAGGACACTCAGGTATGGCTTGCCACGTTAAGCGGATTAAGTATCTTTGACCGTTCTTCCGGCCAATTCACCAATATACAATATGCTATTGACAAACCAACCGGTCTTAGCAGGGGTTCCCTTCACGATATCCTCAAAGATCGGTTTGGGGGTTACTGGATTGCGACTTACAGTGGCGGACTCAACTATTACCACTGGCAAAACAACCTTTTCAGCCATTACAGGAGAATTGCGGGTGTAACTACCGGGTTAAGCGAGAATGATGTGAATGGTTTTCTGGAAGATTCAAAAGGGAACCTGTGGATATCTACAGGACGAGGACTTAATCAAGCCAACCTGTCGACAGGTAAATTCCGTTATTATGAAGAGGATGCGGTCAAAGGGCTTTCCAACCGCATCATCAAATGTATGACGGCTGACGGGAACGATAACCTCTGGATTGGGACCTATAACGGATTAAACTTCTTCGATGTCAACAAGGGAGAATTCCGGCACTTTTACCACCAGCCCGGGGAAAACTCCATCAATGCCAACCAGATTCATGCCCTTTATATGGATCGTGACGGAAAACTCTGGATAGGCATGAATATGGGTGAATTTCAGGTATATGATCCAAAGACCGGAATATTTGAAGATATTCAAGGCATTGGTAATATTGTCAGTTATATTTACGAAGACAGCCAATCCAGATTATGGCTGGGAAGCCGGTACGGGTTAAAATGCATCGATCGGAAAACACGGGAACCCATCCATATTTCCCATATTATCTATAGTTTTGAGGACGATCTGCTTTATGTAAACTGGATCGTGGAAGATACGTGCTCCCGTATATGGATTGGAACGCAAAGTTCGGGATTATTCCTTATCAGGGATGAACAACTTTTCTGGTTCGGACAGGGGAACGGTTTGAACAGCAATACTATCAACGGAATTCTTGAAGATGGAAATGGATATATGTGGATATCCACCAATGCAGGCATTTCGAGAATTGAATACCAGGAGGATTCTGAGGGTGATCCATACCTGACCTCTATAAATTTCTCGGAACTCCAAGGTCTGCAGGGGCCTCAATATAATCCCGCCAGTACTTATAAAAACAAGGAAGGACTGATGTTTTTCGGTGGAATCAACGGGTTCAATGTCTTTAATCCGGAAGAAATTAAAAAAGAGGTTATTTATCCCGGAGTAATCGTAAACGAAATACGGATCCATACAAATAATAATATATCGGATATCATAAAAAGAGGAGTATTGAATGACTCAACCCTGATTTTAAAGTATCAACAAAGAAACATTACAGTCAGTTTTGCCGGTTTGAATTTTATCAACAGTGCGGAGACCGAGTACCGATACCGGCTGGTAGACATGAACAATGGCTGGATACATAACGGACAGAACCGGGTAGTCAATTTTTCTTATCTCCCTATCGGTACACATGAGTTGCAGATTCAGGCTACCACCCATCCTCTCCTATGGGGAGACGATATCACGACAGTAAAAATACAGGTTTTGCCTCCATGGTGGTTATCCAACGTAGCATACTTGTCTTATTTCATCATCTTTATCCTGTTATTGTATCTCTTCTTCCATTACTCACAGCGTTGGGCTGCATTAAAGAGTAAGTTGAGCATGGAAAAGATCATCCATGAGAAGGAACAGGAAATGTATGAATCAAAGCTGGACTTTTTCACCGATATCTCCCATGAGTTACGTACGCCACTGACATTGATCTTAGCTCCGGTGGAAGAAATTATGAAACAACCGGGACTCCCGGACAATCTTTACAGCCACCTGCTCCTGATGGAGAAAAATGGTCAAAAGATGATGGAGATGATCAATCAGGTGCTTAACCTGCGCCGCTTTGAAACGAATCAATACGGGGAATTTAAGCCTTCCGGTAGCGACCTCATTCAGTTCATCAAGGAGATTGGCTTTGCATTCAAGCCATTGGCAGATGCCAAAAACGTACGTCTTATATTCCGGATACCGGAAGGACCCCTCGAAATGAACTTTGACAGTAATAAGCTGGAAGTGGTCATTTTCAATCTGCTTTCGAACGCTTTCAAATATACTCCGGAGAATGGTGAAGTTAAGATGAGCCTTAGGCAGATTTCCGGTAAAGAATTGGCTCCCTCAACTCGTCCTGCCTCTGAGGAATACGTGCTGATAACAGTCCGTGACAGTGGAAAGGGAATTCCTCCCGAGATCGCTGCAAATATTTTCAAACGGTTTTATTCGGATAACAGTGTCTACAGCCTCAATCCTTACGGTACCGGGATCGGGTTGGAGCTGACCCGGAGAATGGTTGAGCTGCATGGAGGTCATATTGATATAGAGAGCCGCACAATTGAGGAAACGCCGGATTCATTCACTGAGTTCAGCGTATATTTGCCCTTGACCCATATTCCGGAAACAGCCGATACTTTTCCTGAAGAAACTACTGTATCGGAACCCGATTTATATGAGGATGAAACCTTTACAGAGGACGTCAGTTCAGTGAAATTACCGGATATTCAGGCAGAAGAGAAGCAGACCCTCCTTATTATTGAAGATAACCACGATGTGCGCCAGCTTATAAAAAGCCTCTTCGACCGACATTATCAGGTAGAAGAAGCTGCTGAAGGAAATGAAGGATGGAATTTAGCATTACAGTTAGTGCCGGACCTGATCATCAGTGATATCATGATGCCGGGGATGAATGGTATCGATCTGTGCCGCAAACTGAAAAAAGATGTCCGAACCAGTCATATTCCGGTGATCCTTCTCACAGCAAGAGCCACAGTCGCTTTTAAATATCAGGGTTTCGAAACCGGTGCGGATGCATATATTACCAAACCTTTTAGTCCCAATTACCTGCTTCTACGGGTAAAAAACCTGATAAAACAGCGTGAAAACATAAAAAACTGGATACAGAGAGAAGCGATACTGGAACCTGAAACCCATATCATTAATTCCGTGGACGATAAACTCCTTAAAAAGACCATGGATTACATTGAACTTAACATCGCCAACAGCCATTTGAGCATTGAACAGATAAGCGCCGAAGTCGGATTGAGCCGTATGCATTTTCACCGGAAAATAAAATCACTGACCGGCATGACGCCTGCTGAATTCGTCAGGAACGTCCGTATGAAAAAAGCGGCTTCCATTCTAAAGCAAAACAAGACCAGTATCAAGGAAACCATGGCGATGACCGGATTTGAGGATCCGGATTATTTCAGAAAGAGTTTTAAAGAACGATTTGACGTTACTCCATCCGATTATCAAAAACATTATTCCCGGCATCGAGATACTGAATAAGGTTGAAAACCTGATCATTCAATGCTTTCATTTCGTCCAATAAAGGAGTATAAGGATTATAACGACTGTCCACGGCTCCCTTATTCGAATCACGATTGGAAGGATCTGTCGTCAGATCTTCCGGATCATTATCCTGATAAGTAAACCAGTGCCAGCCTACGCACCCGCTACTCTTCAATAATTCAATCACAAAATTCTGGTAGAAATACCCTCTTTCCTTTTGAGTCGCTACATTCCAACCGGCACCGGTTTGATTGGGCAATCCCGAATCCTCTCCTTTCGTGTACCATTCGGTAATCAGAAAGGGTTTATCCGACCAGCCTTCCCAATTGGTCATCATCTCTCCCGAGGGTTCCCATTTCCGGTATTGGTTGATAGAGATAATATCCATATATTTCCCGGCAACCCGAAAGATCTCCGGATTAATAAGTTCCTCTTTTTCCTGATTGAACCGGCAACCAAGGTACAAATGATTCGGGTCATACTTCCGGATAGCCTTTTCTACCTTCTGCATATATGTCTCGAAATAAAAACCTGTAAAAGCCAACCGGTCTTCATCGGTTATATCTTCCAATCCGGCATCAGCGCCTTTGCGCTCTTCAAACCATCTACGGGCAGCGATATACCCGGGTTCATCATTTTTCAAATAAATCAGATGACGATCCAGTGCATCATTCTTCCAAGGAAGTTCATTATCGGTATAATATCCCAACAGGTATTTATCACCGGCATATTGTGCTATGGGGGCAATAGCACGCTCCACATATTCATCAAATTCAGGATCGAAGACCATCGCCAAGTCATAGCGATAACCTTGCCATCCCGCCATTTCATACTGGCCTCCGTACCTCTTGATATGATCCGACTTATAATTACCCATCGGATTTACAATAATGGTATAGACTAAAGGCACTTCATTCTCCCGGATCAGATTGTGATCCGACCATGCTCCCACACCATTAAAGCCATGTTCAATTAAAAATGCACTTTCTTCCTTTACCCAATTGTTTCTATCTCCATATTTGGAGGTCAACGATTGTTGCTGCAGATCGGAACGACCGGGACGATAAACAGCTATCCCCTTATGAATAAAGGGATAGCCTTCAGGATCAATAATCCACCAACGATCATCTATTCTTTCGGTTCTGAAGAAGCCGGTAGCAGCCTGACGATTGATTTTCCAGCCACCGTACCGACCGGTTTCAGGTTCTGCAGTCGGGTTGAATCCCGGTAACCTGTCAATGGTTTTGGCAATATAACTATGCCATTGGTCACTTTTCGCATTCTCGCGGGCCATTACCAGATGATAACCATCAGATTTTTTTCCCGAATCACCTGAATTCTTACAGCTCCCCAGACCTACAGCAAGGATGGGAAATAACACTACTGCCACTGCACTCTTGAACCTTCTCAGAATCTTCATTTTACACTCTTTTGCCTGTTTATTCCCGTTCAATAAAACCCCGTTATCGTCCCGTTTATTTACTTCAATTCTACTTTCTCCGAGAGGAAGATATGATCTACGGAAAACTCATAATTATCATAATTCCTGACATCATCATCGGCACTCCGGAATAATAAAAAGTCGTTTATCCTGGCAAGGTTCAGTTTACTGTCACGCGCTACAATTTCCGCTACCGGAATAGAAACCAAATGCCAGCGGCCGTCCCGTGCAAAACCATACTCCTCTCCTTCCGCAGTAAAGGTAAATACAGCATTTCCACCATCCTTACACCGGATACGTATCAGCATATCAGCCTGACACTCCGACCTGATACCAAAATTGTAATAACCATCGATAAACGGTGAGAAATCGACCTCACCATTATTACCGACCTGAAGTCCCCCCATAGCCCAATTCGACTCCCCAGTTGGTTTAAACGAATAAGCCTGTACCCCCTCAAAAGCTTGGGAAGTTCTTTCTCCCGGAAAATGGTTCATACTTACAGCAACCACAGACGACACCCCGGGGGTGATATCTTCCGATTCGGTATAAATACCGTAAGTAGTCCCGAAGTCATACTCCGGAATAACGGTACCGGGATCTTTCTCGACATGGACATCAAAGACAAATTGTCCCTTCTGGTTATCGATAAAAACGATATCCAACACTGTACTGTAATCACCTCCTACCGGGTAAGTAACCGTTACAACCGGATCAGTCGATGTGGCCGGAAAACCTCCCTGAAAGGTCCATTTACGGGTATGCACTTTAGTCGATAGATCGGTATAGGTAACCGTTTCTCCAAATCCTATATTGGTTCCGGTAGCCTCTGCATCAACAACACCTGCTTCGTATAGGGTAACCGATGAAGCTTTATCATCATCGCAGGAAAATGAAATCACAATGATACTTAAAAAGAATATGATTCTTAGAAATTTCTGTCCCATAACAACTGATTTGTTTTAAGTTTTTAACTAAGGATTGATTAGCCCATTACTTGAGGGCTTCCAAAAAAGCCTGATAGGCTCTCTTTGGTTGATAATTCTCATCAAAAAGTAGAGGATACTCCTTGGGATGCCACCAATCGGTCAACCAGGTATATTTGTCGGTCACTCCCCATGTAGTGATGGCAAATTTCTGATTGGCAGGCAGCGCTTCATACATTTCGACAATGGCTCCATAGGTCTGGGCTTGCTTGATTTTTTCGGATTCTACAAAAACATAACTATCCGATTTTTGGCTGTTTACTATGATATCCAACTCGGAGATATGCATAAGAAGGCCAGTAGTGGCTAAATCTTTTAACCCATTTCGCATTGCATTCCTGTCTGCAGTAACCCTTGAATGGAACTGGTCGCCAATCCCATCAATGGGGTATCCCTCTTCCTGAAACCTTTCAACCATCATTTTTACGGCATTTCGTTTTCCTGAAGCCAAAACCAGATTATAATCATTATAAAACAGTTTTGCTCCGGGGTCTGCCTGACGGGCATACTCAAAACAACGCCCATAGAAACCGATGGGATCTTTAAAAGTAGCATATACGGGGCAATCCTCCGATCGTAGTGTGCCATTGTCATTGAAAGCCTCATTCACGACATCCCAACTTATGACCTTTCCCTTATACCGTCCCACTGTGGCCTGTATATACCCTTTCACAGTGTTTTCGAAAGCAGTTGAATCATACGCTGCGTTCTTAAACCAGTTAGGGAACGATTTGTACCAGACCAACGTATGCCCGTGTACATCCAGACCGTTTTTTCCGGCATAATCTACCAACTGGTCAGCCTTGCTCCAGTTAAATTGGGTGGAAGAAGACCATATACTCTCCATCTTCATTTCCCACTCAGCGGTGATCTGGCTAAAGTGTTTATTGAGTGTCTGGGTGAACACACTCTCGTTCAATTGATCGGTTTTGACGGCAGCTCCTATTCCAAAGGAAGCTTTTTCCTTCAAAGTCTGATTACCACCTCCCCCTTCCGGTGGCCCATCCTCCTTACTACAACCGGAGATGGAAAAAAGAAGGTGAGCCGAAAGCCCGATTATAATTAGTTTCTTTAATAGATTCATTTCTTTTGGTTTTAGGAATTTGATATTTTACTCTACAGATATCCAATCTTATCTATTTTTATACATTTTACAGATTCAACTGCATATAGATAGAATTTAATTGTATCCCGTATTCTGCGGGAAGGTTCGCATCAGGTCGATTTGAGACTGGGGGATAGGCATCCGCACCATGTGGGGTTGCATTGGATAAACAGCTGTATTGGCTGCATTGGAACCCATCTGATAGTACTTGTTGACCCGTTCTGCCAAAATTCCCAATCGCTTCAATAAAAACCAGCGGTTGTTTTCAAATGCCAGTTCCCGGGCCGATTCCTCCAAATAAGATTCCAGATCGAAAGAGGTGAAAGGTTGCAATCCGGCCCGGTCTCGCACCTGATTGATGTAATTAAGGGCTTTCTCGTTAGACGGGTTTTCGTTGTCTGCACGCCAATTGGCTTCAGCTCCCAGTAACAGGGTTTCCGCATAACGGTAATAGATATGATCCTTATAGCTATTGTTAGTACCTACCTTTTTTTCCTCGTCGTGGTATTTTTTCAAACTCCAGTGATATCTCCGGTAGTCATCCTCATACAGGTTTTCTGCCAGCGGTTGCCCGATATTAGGAGAGGCGGGATTG
>ERZ778021.147-NODE-147-length-162667-cov-16.751580_pt1 | contig 162667 bp, 136 predicted proteins | sample MGYA00375751_ERZ778021 | MGnify/ENA primary metagenome ERZ778021 (study PRJEB29350, sample SAMN05389814) | bioreactor metagenome | isolation source: Thiocyanate stock bioreactor | place: South Africa: University of Cape Town | collected 2013-08-29 ... | reverse complement strand
TCCCTGGTCAATTTTCAACGAGCAGAGATGGTCAGTTTTCAACGAGCGCCAACAAGTGCAGTCTCAATCCATTCTGCCGTGGGGGAAAAGCATGTCACGTCTTTGGCTATCGACCCTTGCGGCTTTCGCGGTTTTTCCCATGGCGACAAGCCTGGCCGCGGACACGCCCCGATCACCCGACGGTGCCGGAATACCCGAGCTTACGAAGCTCTTTCAATCCATCGACGCGAGCACCGCGGGAGAGTCCAGCTTTGTCTGGACACTTGCTTCAGCCGCCTGCAGCGGATTCGGTCCGGTGCAGGGGCCAGACCTGGTCTACACCTGGGTTGCGCGGACGGACAATCCGTCGTTTCCGTTGCACCTGGATTTTGTTGTGACACCGCAGCCCGGATTCGATCCCGTAGTGTATGCGCTCAGCGAACTCGATGATGGCGCAACCTGCGTGGCAGCCATCGATACATTTGGTGCCGGCGCTGCGGAGTTGCTCCATGTCGAGGAGCAGCTGATTCCGGGTCACCGATACTATCTCTACATCGATTCGCGCAATTCGGCAGCGCTGGAAGGCGACTTCAATCTGTTCGTATCGACATTCATCTCCGTGGAGCTGCAAAGTTTCACTATCGATTGACCCAGCGCCCTGGGCCGGGCAAGGCCCGAAATCAATTGATCCATGGAGCGTTTTCAGGACACCCGCAGTTACAAGGGGATAGTGGGCGTCCCGGTAGTTAGCCTCGTTGTGGACTCCACAGACAGATTTCAGATCTTCATGGTCTTCAAGACGTGGGTATCCTCGATATCGCGCGTCCTCTTCCGCCGCACGGCCGTTCGTCGCATCATGGGCGTGGACAGGGGCACGGAGAAGAATCATGGGTGACGAAGGTTTCGGAGGTGCGCTGCGCGACCTGCGCTCGGCAATGGGCGGGCTGTTCTCGGGCGGAACATTGGATGAGACGCAGCGCGTTACGGTCGAAGTGACCTTTGGCCTGATTGGCTGGCTCGCCAAGGCCGACAGCATTGTCACCAGCCACGAGGCCGAGTTTGCAAACCGCCTGGTTGAGGAGCTCAATCTGCCAGCCAAAGGCAAGGCAATCGCACAGGCCGCCTTCCTGCGTGGCCAGCATGGCAAGCTCGATGTTGCCGACGAGGTCACGCGCTTTCTCGCGCAGCATCCCAAAGGCAGCCCCGAGATCAGCCGCCTCTACGACACGCTGCTGCGCCTCGTCGCTGCCGACGGCCGCGTCTTCAATCGCGAGCGCGTCGCGCTCGAAACACTGACCGATGCGTTCGGCTTGCCGCGCAGCGTGATCGATGCTCGGCTCACGGCGATTCGCGGTGAAGCAGCCGGTTGAAGGAACGCCGTTACGGCGGCATTGGTGAGCCAGCGTCGATCGAGCACGCGCGTCGCACAATGCGGCCTTCGGAGGACAATTCGGCGAGGCAGGGAAGCGATTACACAGACCGATCGTGCTGGAATGCGACCGCCAGCATCATTGATGGGGGTGTTCCGCTTGCGGAATCGACCGAAGGACAAATAGAGGCTGTCCCGGATGTTCTCGTTTTCGGGTGGTGGAGCCGCAGTGGTTGAACCGACCTGAAGGCGGATAGGGAGAGTCCCGGCTGATGCGTCGATTCCAAGCTACATTGCTCGACCTGAACCCATTGTTCCCCAGACGTTCACCCCCTCCCGACAGGTCCCGACACGTATGAGCAAGCCATGATCCTGCAGTCCCTCGTCGAACACCTCAATCGCTCGGTCCGGACGGCAATCGACGCGAGCAGGTACCAGAATCCGCGACGGACCGATGTCAAGGCAACGCTCGTTGCCGGGATCGCGACAGTACTCGCGACAATCGGTATCGCGGAGATGATCAGGGATGCCAGAGCTTCGACGCTGCAACGAGATTCCGATGCGGCGGCCCCGATAGCGCGAGGTGCCGTCTGCGCGGATGACGGTATTTTCGCCAATGGATTCGACGCCAACCTGATGCCGCACCCGCTTTACCCGGGACTCGATCTTTCGACGCTGCCCGGCGCAGGTGGCGCTGCGAGCGGAGCGTACCAACCGCCGCATCTGCCGTGCACGGTGCGCAACGTTTCAGTGTCGGCGAGTGGAACTGCGGCGGGTGTGCAGTTGCAGAATGCATGTGCGACGGCGGGTACGGCGGTACAGGTGCCATCGGCCGCCGGGCGTATCGGCGTGATCAATCTCGGTCATGTCGAGGACTGCGACATCACCCTCGGCAGCGCAGTCGTGATCGACTTCCTCGTGATCGGCAGTCTGCCAGGCCCCACCCACGCGCCGAGTCATCGCATCCGCCTTCGTGGCGGGCAGATCGGCAGCGTGCTGGCATACGGGCCTTCGAGCGATATCGTTTTCGATGGCGTCGCGATCAACAATGGCGTCGTGCCGTCGGCGAGCCGTTCGGCGACGGGGGTCTACCTGCCGGCAGGGCCTGCACCGACCGATGTGCTCGATCGCTTCGCGGTGGTCAACTCATTCATCCGGATGGTTGCGGTCGCCAATGGCAGCGAACTCGACGGTTCGGCCCACCTGAGTGGTCGTGCACGCAATGTGTTCTTCGCCAACAACAACATCGTCACCGCCGGCAACCGCAATTCGTGGGGCTTCCGGATCAGCGGTGGCGAAAACGTGCTGATAGTCGACAACAGCGTGCGCGTGTCATTTCACAAACTCGTGCGCATGAACGATGACCCGGTCGACTACGTCTACATCAAGGGCGGCATCTGGATGCGCGAAGCAACGCAGACCAGTGGCGGCGCGCTGCTCAACGACTCGTTCGCGCAGATTTCCGGATCGACCACGGACAACGTGCATATCGAGGATCCCACCGTTTACCTGCTGGCCGACGCGCCGGTCTCGTTCGGTGCGTCGATCGAGCCCGCGCAGAGCGGACGAAGATGGCATGCGCGCGGAATCACATGGCATGCACGCAACCCGGGTGTCATCAGTGCCGCGCGCATGCAGCAACTCGAGGATCTGTGCGTGAACATCGGTGGACTCTGCGACTACGACGCCGCCGGCCACAGCTACAACGTCGACGCATCAGTCCAATTCCCGCCGGATCCATGGCGCGATCTGCCCGGCTTCCCCGACGACGACCCGGATGCGCTTCCTATCCAGCCCTGAAGGCGCGACGCGCCGCAGTCTCTCAAAGGGCAGTTACCCAGTTCAATTTACAGACTCGAAAAGTGGGTGTCCCGGAGGTTTCGTAGGCAGCAAGCACTGTCTCGGAAGGCGAATGGTGACCTGAGACGGGGGTTGGCAGCGACCGGGCTCGCTTTCGTTTATGGACTCACGCTGCGCACATACACCTGGTCGAGCTTGAAGCTGCTCCATGCGGTGCCCGCAACGACCGGGTTGCCGAACCAAAGCGACGTCGGGCGCGTCAGACCGGTCGTCGGCGATTGCAGTGTGCGCACGCCATCAACCCAGACCTCAACCATGCTCTGGCTGTCGATCCAGCAGTACTCCACATCGTGCGCAATGTTCTGCGCGGGGCTCTCCACGAACACGCTTTTGTAGGTCGTCGCATTGGTGCGTGCGCGCACGTTGAAACCGCTTCCATCCTGCCAGGCGTCGACACTGCGCAGGGCGTAACTGTCGGCTGTGCCGTTGGCCGGTAACCCATTGGAAACCACCAGCGAACCCGTGCCCTGGGGCGCAAGGTTGGTGTAACGGGCGCTCCAGCGCACCGAGAAATCACCAATGGTCGGAATGATCGACGCTGCGGACCGGACGAATGGGAACGTCGTCGCGCTGGAAGAAGCGCTGACGCCGTCTGCGACGTTGACCGCACCTGCATTGACGTCAACCGTCCAATCCGGCGTCAACGCCGAACCTGAAAAAGTTTCAGCGAGGACATCGGTGTGATGCAGCATGCCGGTGCAATTGACCAGCGGCATTACAACCGACATGTCTTCGAAGCCATTGGCAAAAAGAGTCTCACTTTCCACCGCGCCAATGTCGCATTCGGCACCCTGTGGACGCGGAACGCCACGCTGGTCGCTTGCCACCGCACAAGGTCCTGGTCCACCTGCATCAATAGCCGAACTGCCCGCTAGCGGAACCATCACGTCGACCAATCCGCCGCGCAGCGGTGCAGGCAAGGCCGCCAGCGCCACACTGCCAATCCGTGTGCTTGCGTTGGGTGCGAAAACGCTGGGGTCGCCATACGACGCGCGCGAAACAATATCCGTCGTCGTCCCGGTGCTGTTCGCACCGATGGAATGGGAGATGGTCAGCGTTGCCGTGCCGCCACTCGCACAAAGGTTGCCACCGGCGCTGCAATTGGCCGGCGTATCGCTGAGGTTGAAAAGCGCGCCACCTTCCGCGCTGCCGCCGCTACCGCCAGCGTTTACCCGGTTATTGGCAGCGGTAACAAACGACAGTGTGAGATTGCCCGCGTAGTTGAAGATGGCGCCGCCGTAACCCGAACCGTTGCTTGTCTCGCTACTTGAACTGCCACCACTCGCACGATTTTCAGCGAGAGTCACGTTGGTCAGCGTGACCGTCCCGGCGTCATTGAATATGGCACCACCCATTCCAGCGCCCGCGCCGCCAAGTAAATATGTGCCGCTGGCGCCACCAAAACCTGGCTGGCCGCTATTGCCCGTGGCCGTGCCATATCCGTGGCCGCCGCCGCCGCCGCCAAACCCACCGCCGCCACCGTCGCCAACTGCTACAGAACCATTGCCGCCTCGGCCACCGCCTCCGCCGAAGCCGCCAAGACCGCCTTTACCGACATATAATCCCTCGCCACTGTCCAGACCTCGGGCCCCGCCACCGCCGATTCCGCCAGGGCCACCGGCGCCAAACGCTCCACCGCCCAAGAGCCCACCGTTTGGTCCGCCCCCGTTTCCGCCGCCGGCCAACGGCGTCTCACCGACTCCCCCTCCGCTCGACCCGGATCCCCCTGACGTACTGCCACCTTGGGCGGCATTGAGCACAAGCGCGCATCGCGTGATGTTCAACGCACCGCGATTGAAGATTGCCCCGCCGGCACCCAGCGCACCGCCGCCGAATCTGGAATCTCCGCCCAGCGCGAATCCATTGCGCAGCGTCAGCCCGCGCAAGTTCAGCGTTGCGGAGCTATCGATATCAAAAAGTCGAAAATTTGCAATGCCAGCGGCCCCGGATCGTGCAATGACAACACCTCGGCTCAGGCCATTGGCGGATGCGTCGATTGTCAGTGTCTTGCCGCCGGTTATGAAGAATGCCGACGGGCCGAACGCCGTACTACCGGTGCTGAGGTTGTTCGTCGATAGCGTCAGATAAATTGTCTGGCCATCGAGAGCTAAAGGGTCGAAATGGATCGTGTCACCCGATGTTGCCGCATTGATTGCGCCGCGCAGCGTTGCACATTGCAGGCCGACGCAATCGATCGTCGTTACCGTCGCCGGCTCGCCGGTGCCGGTGACGGTCAGTGTGGCCGCCTGGATCGGTACCGCCATCGCCGACAGGAGTAGACAAGAGGCCGCTGCCAGAAATGTGGACCGCTGCAAACCATGCATCGCTATTCCCCAAGGTAATATTCTGCACGGGCCGTGCATGACCGATCGATTTTATCGGAACAGTGGCGATATCTGCCAATTGCTTGGCGCTTCTTTGCGAATCTCATGCGAACACCGATCGTCGCGGCAGCAGGGCGAACAACTGTCCCACAATCGTTTTACCAAAGAGAGATCGCGGAGAGATGGACGCAGTCCGGAGCATCCACAACGCGGCAGTCCGGGACATCCACAAAGCCAATCCCGTCCTACCTCCGCTGTCAGCAATTTCCTACAGACAAGGCCGCCGTCGTTCGCCACTCTGGTGGAATGACGACCGCTCGCAGTCTCCTTGTCGATCCCGAGTCACCGGGCTACTACCACTGCATCTCGCGCTGTGTGCGACGGGCATGGTTGTGCGGCACGGATCCCTATAACGGGAAGTCCTACGAACACCGGCGCGAGTGGGTCGAGGGGAGGTTGCTGGAGCTGGCCGAGATTTTCGCCGTCGGCCTGTATGCCTACGCGGTAATGAGCAATCACGTCCACGTCGTGGTGCGGATCGACCCGCATGCGACTTTCGCCTGGTCGAATGAAGAGGTTGCACAGCGCTGGGTTCGGTTGTTCCCGGCGACTGTCGAAGGTGAAGTCGATTTCGCCGCCTGCGAGGTCAAGGAACAAAACCTGCTTGGCAATCCTGAGCGTCTGGAGATCTGCCGCCAGCGCCTGGGCAGCCTGGCCTGGTTCATGCACAGCCTCAACGAACCCATTGCGCGACGGGCCAATCGCGAAGATGCCTGCACCGGGCGCTTCTGGGAAGGACGCTACAAGTGTCAGGCGTTGCTCGACGATGCCGCCGTGCTCACGTGCATGAGCTACGTCGATCTCAATCCGATTCGGGCCAGAGTCGCCGAGAACCTCGAAACTTCCGTCCACACCAGCGCTCTGCAACGGATCAGGGCGATCGAGAACGATGCACGTGTCGCATCAATACCGCTATCGGGCATTCGATCAATTTCTTCGAACGCGAGCCTGCCGCTCAGCGTTGCTGACTACCTCGATGTCATCGACTGGACCGCTCGACTGACACGGGCTGACAAACGCCGTGCAATCTCCGCGACCGAGCCGCCCATCTTGCGAAAGCTCGGACTGAGCGAGCGGCAATGGAGCACGCAGACGCTTGGCACGGAAACCCGCTACGCGCGTGCCATTGGCTGTGCCCAGACCCTGATCGAGAAAGCGCGGTCCATGGGACAGTGCTGGATGAAGGGAGTCAGCGGCGCCCGATCGTTGATGCGGCTTCGGCCGACCTGATTCGGGATTCGATTGAAAGGCCACCTGGATCGGCGCTTGCCGGTTTTCGTGCTGCCCGCGAATAGGCATTCGACGTAGAAATCGTGGCTACTTGGGGATGAGAGCAGCGAACGTGCTGTTGCTCGGCGCCGATCAGTGGCACAAAGTTGGGGAAGAGGCCGCTGTGGGCTGAGAAGCCCGGGCCAAGCAAAAAGTGGGTGTCCCGGGTCGGGTCGTGCCGTCCTCGATCGCCTCGCGACGAATCCTGTGGCCAACTAGTTGCATAGCGATGCGGAGAGGAAGGTTTGGTCAGCAAAACCGGGAGCAGCAAAAAGGTGGGTGTCCCAGGTCGTGAAAAGTGGGTGTCCCGGGTCGCACATGGCTAGAGCAGCGAACTTGCTGTTGCTCGGCGCCGATCAGTGGCTCAAGGCTGGGGAAGGGGCCGCTTGTTCTGAGAAGCCCGGGCCAAGCAAAAAGTGAGTGTCCCGGGTCGTGCCGCAAAAATTGGGTGTCCCGGGTCGTGCCGGGTCGTGCCGTGGGGCAAGCAAAAAGTGGGTGTCCCGGATCGCGCCGGGGCAAGCAAAAAGTGGGTGTCCCGGATCGCGTCCAAAAGCGGGTGTCCCGGATCGCGTCCCGGATCGCGGTCCCGGACCGCGCCGGATCGCGCTGCGGTTTTGTCCCGCTGCAGCGATTCCCTGCCAGCGGAAGTGATGGCATGATCCAATTCAGCGCACTTGGAGGCGCCCCCAAAAGAGGCAATAGCGTGCGTTTGTCCTTAGTTTCCCTAATCTGCATTGTTTTTGCATGGGCTGGATCTTCCCATGCGCAGCGTCCGCTCCCGGCACCGCTCGACAAAGCCGTCGTCGCGGCGGCGCGCGCCGATCTTGCGGCGGCTGAACAGCATCTCGCCGACAACGAAATCGCCGCCGCCGATCACAGGTTCGACAAGGTGATCGCCTCGCCTGGCTTCAGTGCACTTGAACCCGCCGAGCAATACTTGGGTTTGTTGCGTGCGGGCATCGCCGCCCTAGATAGTGGCCAGGCGCACAAGGCGCACGGTCTGCTCGTGAGCGCTTGTGCTTTCGATCAATCTGACGGCATTGCATGGCACCTGCGCCTGCGCGCGGCCTATGCGCTCAATGACTACGTTGACAGTGCCGGCAGCGTGCGCATGATCGCGCAACGCTGGCCGAATTCGCTCGATCAGATCCGCGAGCAAGCGATATTCAACATTTCACGCAGGCTCGACCTGTCGCGGGCGAACCGCGACGAGCGGATCGCCATGCTGATCGCCTTGTTCGATGCCAACTGGACGAACGAAGGCGTCGAACCGAACGAACTGTGGTTCGACCTCGTGCGATTCCTGATCGACAACGAAAGCATGCCGCGCGCGACGGAAGTGGCGGCGCGCATCGATTCGCCGTCGATTGTGCTGACGTTTCGCGTCGACAAGCGTTTTGATGGCCTGACGCGCGCGCGCGTCGGCGGCTTCGACATCCGACGCACGATGAAGCGTCAGCGTGACCATATCGATGAATTGCGCAAGCGGCATCCCGAGCGCCTCTCCTACCTCGGCGATGAACTGGAACTCGACATCCGAGATGGGCATGCCGAGCGTGCGCTAGAACAGGCCGACAAGGTGATTGCGCGCGTGGCTGCGGAGGGAACTTCGGTGTATTCCGATACCGATGATTTCTACATATGGATTCTGGACGCTCGCAGCCGTGCCTTGCAGCGCCTCGGCCGATGGGAGGATGCGGTCACACAACAACGCAAGGCCGCCCGCCGACCTGAAAACGGTGGTTTGAACGTCAGCCAGTCGTTGAATCTTGCCCGTCTGCTGGCCCGCCTGGGACGCGCTGATGAAGTTGAGGAGGCAATGGACGAGCTGGGGCTCATGAGTCCGTTCGGTCGCATGCAATTGGCCCTGAACCGGGTCATCGCCGCCACGGTCAAGGGCGATCAGACGGTGGTCGAGGCTCAGCTTGAAATCATGCGCGCCGAACGAATCGAATCGATGGCTGCCTATCAGGCCGCACTCGTACAAGCTGGACGGATCGATGCCGCCGCCTCGCTGCTTGTCGAGCGTCTGCGCAGCGAGGACTGGCGCAACGGCGCATTGTCCGAGGTGCAGACGTATATCGAAGTTGCCGAGGCACCTCGCGACACTCTGCACATGCAGCGCTGGCGCGAGATCCTCGCACGCAAGGATGTGCGCAAGGCTCTGGATGCGGTTGGGCGCATTGAACGCGTGCCATTCGAGAAAGTGCTGCTCTGAAGAAAACAGTGTCCGCCAGAGCAACGCAGAACCAGCGTCAGTGTTGCCAGCGTGATTCTTAAGTTGAAACTGGGAAGGGGGCGCTTCTTTACCGAGCCTTTTTCTTGGCCAGCTTGAGCCAAGTATCCACAACCGTATCCGGATTCAAAGAAACCGACTCAATCCCCTCATCCATCAGCCACTCCGCCAGATCCGGGTGATCGCTCGGGCCCTGGCCGCAGATGCCGATGTACTTGCCTTTGCGCCTTGCTGTCTGGATTGCCATTGACAGCAGTTTCTTGACGGCCGCATCGCGTTCGTCAAAGAGGTGGGCGACGATGCTGGAGTCGCGGTCGAGGCCGAGGGTGAGCTGGGTCAGATCATTCGACCCGATCGAGAAGCCGTCGAAGATTTCGAGGAACTCATCGGCGAGCAGGGCGTTGGAGGGCACTTCGCACATCATGATGACCTTGAGGCCGTCCTGGCCTTGCTTGAGTCCGTTTTCGGCGAGCACTTCAACGACCTTGCGGCCTTCGTCGAGTGTGCGCACGAACGGGATCATGACCCAGGCGTTGGTCAGGCCCATTTCCTCGCGGACCTTCTTCATGGCGCGGCATTCAAGGGCGAATGCCGCGGCGAAACTTGGATCGACATAGCGGCTGGCGCCACGGAAGCCGATCATCGGATTTTCCTCGTGCGGCTCGTATTTGGTGCCGCCGATCAGGTTCGCGTATTCGTTCGACTTGAAATCGGAGAGACGCACGATGACGGGTTGCGGTGCGAAGGCGGCGGTGATCGTGGCGATGCCTTCGGCGAGGCGATCGACGTAGAAATCGACCGGGCTCGAATAGCCGGCCATGCGCTCGTCGATCTTGCGCTTGATCTCGGCGTCCTGGCTGTCGTACTCGAGCAGGGCCCTCGGATGCACGCCGATATGGCTGGCGATGATCATCTCGAGCCGGGCGAGGCCGACGCCGGCATTCGGCAGCATGGCGAAATCGAAGGCGCGCTCGGGGTTGGCCACGTTCATCATGATCTTCAACGGGGCAGGCGGCATCTGCCCGAGATCGGCGGTGATGCGTTCAAACGGCAAACGGCCTTCATAGATGAAACCGGTGTCGCCTTCGGCGCAGGAAATCGTGACTTCAGCACCATCCGGAATCCTGTCGAGGCCGTTGCCGGTGCCGACAATGGCCGGCACGCCAAGCTCGCGCGCGATGATCGCGGCGTGGCAGGTGCGGCCGCCGCGATTGGTGACGATGGCCGAGGCGCGCTTCATCACCGGTTCCCAATCGGGATCGGTCATGTCGGCGACGAGCACATCGCCGGCCTTGACCCGATCCATGTCCTTGATCGAGCGCACGACGCGCGCCGTGCCGCTGCCGATCTTCTGCCCAACCGAACGGCCTTCAGCGAGCACCGGGCCGCGTGCCTGCAAGTGGAAGCGTTCGACCTGCGTGGCGCGCGCGCGTGATTTCACGGTTTCCGGGCGCGCCTGGAGGATGTACAGCTTGCCGGTGTGGCCATCCTTGCCCCACTCGATATCCATCGGCCGGCCGTAGTGATCCTCGATGATGAGCGCCTGGCGCGACAGCTCATGCACTTCCTCATCGCTGAGGCAGAAGCGGGCGCGATCGGCGATCGGGGTTTCCTCGATGCGCACGCGTTCGCCGGGCGCATCCGAATAGACCATGCGCTGCTGCTTGGAACCGATCTGGCGGCGCAGGATGGCCGGCTTGCCGGCCCTGAGCGTCGGCTTGTAGACGTAGAACTCATCCGGATTGACCGCGCCCTGGACGACCATTTCGCCAAGGCCGTAGCTGCCGGTAACGAACACCGCATCGCGGAAACCGGATTCGGTATCGAGGGTGAACAAGACGCCCGAGGCACCGACATCCGAGCGCACCATGAGCTGCACGCCAGCCGACAGCGATACATCCTCGTGCTTGAAACCGTGGTGCACGCGGTAGGCGATCGCGCGATCGTTGTACAGCGAGGCGAAGACTTCCTTGAGCGTGTGGATGACGTCGTCGGCACCGCTGACATTGAGGAAGGTTTCCTGCTGGCCGGCAAACGAGGCATCGGGCAGGTCCTCGGCGGTGGCCGAGGAACGCACGGCGACAGCGATATCCGGGTCGCCGGCGCGCTCGCAAAGCTGCGCATAGGCTTCGCGCACGGCCTTGTCGAATTCGGGGATCAGCGGGGTTTCAATGATCCAGCGGCGGATTTCGGCACCGGCGGTGGTCAGTTCGGCGACGTTGTCGACGTCCAGCGTGGCCAGTCGATCCTGGATGCGCTTGGCGAGCCCGCTCTGCGCGATGAACTGCTGGAACGCGGCCGCGGTGGTCGCATAGCCGCCCGGCACGGATACGCCAAGCTTGCCCAGGTTGCCGATCATCTCGCCGAGCGAGGAGTTCTTGCCACCGACCTTGCCAAGATCGGACATGCGCAACGCATCCAGCCAAAGAACCAGGTCGCTCAAGACTCATCTCCGGAAAAATAATGCAGTGCATCATTCTACCGGCTATGTCCGCAGGACAACACTGTTCGGCGGCGGCAGCCGCAGGGGGACGTGCATGCAGGCTACGGGTGTTACTTCCAGAAGGCGATCCGGTATCGATCCGCTGCCTTGTCGTGGTCCTCCGGGGCCTTGCGCTGCGCCCGCCTGAGGCTCAACAGATGCTCGCCTGGGGCAAGATTGCGGATCGGCACGATGGCGATCGCGCCCTGCTGCGCGGTGCGCGGGTCCGAATAGTACCGCAGCGCCGGCGTTTCCAGCGGTTGTCCGTCAAGGGTGAGTTGCTGCCACTGCGCCAGGCATTCGAGCAGGGGCGCGCGCTGTGATTGCGTGGCCGCCACATTCCAGATGTCCGGACAGCTATCGGCCAGCAGCGCCGGATGCAGCTTCGGATCGAATGGCACAAACAGGCTCAGGTAATCGCCGGCGGGAAACATGCTGTCGATGGTCGGCACCAAGGCGTTGATCGGGCCAGCTTGGTCGCGGTAATGCTGATGAACCACGGAATCGGTCGCGCCCGCTTCGGCATCCGGCCACAGCGTGTAGTCACCGATCGCGACCGGATTCATTTGCAGGGCCAATTGCCCCATGACGATGGCAGCGACAAACAGGATGGAAACAAAGGTCGCCGCGAAAACCTTGCGCTCGCCGACATGGCTTTTCAGCAGCGTCATGATCGGATTGCTGTCGCTGCCATAGCCCAGGCGTGCATAAAAGAGGTAGATGGCTGCGACCCCGCGTGAGGTCCGGCCAGCGGGCGCAACACGGGCACCGAAGCGGCGATCGAAGCCGTAGGCGATTGCATAAGGCAGGGCGATCAATGCCAGCAGGAGGAAAACGCCGTTGGGCAGCAGCCACGGCCAGCCGAACAGCCAGGCGAGCAGGCTGGATATCGTGAAGCCCACGACCACCACCAGCACCAATCCGAAGAGGATGAGTGCAAAGGTGACCCCAAGCGCAAAGACGATGCTGGCCCGATTGTCGGCGGTTTCGATGCGATCAGCGATGCGGATGCCGCGATGCTCGATGACTCGTCGCTGGATCGGGCCGGTCTTCAGGCGATCCCAGCGCACGCCTCCGGGATAGATCGAGTTCATGCCGACGAGGGCAACCCAGTAGCCGCGCAGAACCAGGTGCAGCACGAAGGCGATGGCCAGGGTCAGCACGCTCATCTTGCTGTAGGCAAACAGCAATCGGCTCAGCGCCGCCCAATCCCTGTCGAGCCTTGGAAGCAAGGCCAGAAAGGCCTCATCCATCATGCCGGCCAACTGCAGCAGGGCAAACACGGTGACGCCGGAAAGCAGCAGTTCCATTTCCCAGGTCGGCGTGGTGTGCCTCGGCAGCAACGTACCGGCTGGATGATCGTCGTCGCTCATTGTGGATCGGGAGGTGGAAGATGACGGGCGATGGTATCACCGGCTCTGGCCTGCCCTCGGTGCAGCCAAGGGCAAGGTGGTTAGCGGTGTTTCTCCGTATTGCATAGACTGGATATCCATTAGATTGCTGGAGTTCGCATGCGTCGCACGGTGTTTTTCGTTTCCGACGGTACCGGAATCACGGCCGAGACTATCGGCCACAGCGTGTTGACCCAGTTCGAGGGAGTTGATTTCGAAACGTTCCGCTTGCCGTTTGTCGATACGGAAGCCAAGGCCGAACATGCGGCACTGCGCATCAAGACCTCGCACATGAAGACCGGCATGCGACCGATCGTCGTCAACACGATCATGGATGAGTCGCTGAGCAACACGGTGGCTACCGGCGGCGGCCTCATGCTCGATGTCTTTGCGCCGTTCATTGCACCGCTGGAAGAGGAGCTTGGCTTGCAGCGCAGTTCGCATGTCGGCAAGGCGCATGGACTGACCAACTTCGCCGAGTACGAGGCACGCATCAACGCGACCAATTACGCGCTGTCGCACGACGATGGCATCGATGTGCGCTATGACGATGCCGAAGTGATCCTGGTTGGCGTGTCGCGAGTCGGCAAGACGCCGACCTGCCTGTACATGGCCCTGCACTATGGCGTGAAGGCGGCCAACTATCCCTTGACCGAGGAGGATCTGCAGCGCTTCGAGCTGCCGGCGCGATTGAAGCCGTACAAGTCGCGGCTGTATGCCTTGAGCATCGATGCCGAGCGTCTTGCCCAAGTGCGCGAGGCGCGACGTCCGGGCAGCGCCTACGCCACGCTGGCGCAATGCCGGCGCGAACTGGAAATCGCCGAGAAGCTCTACCGCCGCGAGGGCATTCCCATGCAGAGCACGACGAATACCTCGATCGAGGAAATCGCGAGCAAGATCCTGTCCCAGCTCGGCATCGAGAAACACATGTTCTGAGTGTGCGTGGGGCGATCGGCGAGGCGATCGGGAAAGCGCGGGCGAGATCCTGATGGTACGCCGGAAAGGCGTTTGTGCAACAGACTGGTCGATGGAAACCCCGATGCTATGATCGATCCATGTCGACCTTGATCGCCAACCGTGTATCCGCGCTGCCCAGCCGCTTCTCGTGGTTGATGGGGATGTATGCCGAGAACTATCATCGACTGGCACGCTTGTTCGCGCCGCAGCGCCTGGTCGCCGGGCGCTATTTGTCCTCGGTGGATGATCGCCTCGATGTCCTCCTCGACGTCACCGAACACCATCGCTACACCGTCGACCTGATCCTGACTTATTGCCTGCGCGACAATGAAACCGGCGGCCTGGTGCCATCGGCGAACATCCGCATGTATCGTGATGCGCGCATGGCCGAGGTGCGGCACTATCACTCGGATCTGCGCCTTGAGCGGGCAATCGGGCCGCTGCCGCCGGCGCGCACGGTCTTCGAACGCCGCGTGCGGCAGAGTTCGTTCCTCAATCGCTGGCTTGAATACCTGGCCGAGCAGGGCCATTCGCCGGGAACCCTCGAGGCGATGGATGCCGGCGCCGTTCCCGCGCGCAAGGCTCTGGCCTGATCTGCAGGAACAGACGGCAAGAATCGCCCACAAAAAAACCCGCTTTCATGCGGGTTTTCTTGTGAAAAGTGGCGGAGCGGACGGGACTCGAACCCGCGACCTCCGGCGTGACAGGCCAGCATTCTAACCAGCTGAACTACCGCTCCACGTTTTTCAGCGCATCCTGCGCAATCCGCTATTCTCACCGATCCGACGCGATTTCGCGAGCCTGATCGTCACTGGCGTCCCCAAGGGGATTCGAACCCCTGTTACTGCCGTGAAAGGGCGGTGTCCTGGGCCTCTAGACGATGGGGACGCATAGAGAAACCGTGGAAAACCAACTTTGAATCTGGTGGAGCCAGGCGGGATCGAACCGCCGACCTCTACAATGCCATTGTAGCGCTCTCCCAGCTGAGCTATGGCCCCGGGAGGCGCGAGAGAATAAGGAGTGCGGGCGGTATCGTCAACACTTATTCTGCATTGCGTGTGAAATCGCCTTGATATCGTCATCCCGGCAGCGCACCTGCAGCGGATTTCCATCGGCTGTCCGCCTGCCTTGCGCCTTGAGGCAGCGCACCCATTCTTGTTGTCGATGGCATGATGCGCCGTTGTTCCGTCACTGCAGGAGAAATCCAATGCTTCATCGCACACTGCTTCTGTCCGCGTTCGCGCTTGCCGCTGGCCTGTACATGCTTCCGCTTGCGGCCGACGAGGCCAAGCCGATGAGTCCGCCGCGCACGGCTGCGCCCGCGGGTGTCGAGCTTTATTTCATTTCACCGAAGGACGGCGAAACGGTCTCGTCCGAGGTCACCGTGCGCTTCGGTTTGCGCGGCATGGGCGTATCCCCGGCCGGGAACATGGCCAAGGGCACCGGCCATCACCATCTGTTGATCGATGTCGAAGACCTGCCGGCGCTGGACAAGCCGATTCCTGCCGATGAACACCATGTGCATTTCGGTGGCGGGCAGACCGAGACGACCATCAAGCTCGCCCCAGGCAAGCACACCTTGCAGCTTGATCTGGCCGATGCGCTGCACATGCAGTTCGATCCACCCATCGTCTCGGAAAAGATCACCGTCACCGTCAAGTGATCATTGCGCTGGACGCGCCGAGTCGGGCAGTGGCGGAGGAATCGATCCCGTCGCTGCGCGACTCGGCGCGGCGAGCGCGGAATGGGCAAGCCTGACCGTGACTCAGTCGCGGACAGGGCGCCGCGTTAGTCGGCGCAGGCCCGCGGCCAGGGCGAGGAGTCCGGCGAGGAGCCATGTTGCCGCCTGGCTCCATGCATCCAGCGGCAAGGCGCGCGCGCTGTTGCCCTGGTACTCGTACGCGCCGATGTCGGCACGTCCGTTGTATTCCCGCAGGTAACCGGTACCGCGCTGGTCGGTGGCGCGGACATCGGGGTTTTCGCCCTGGTCGATTGCCGGGCTGTCGAGGGGCAGGGCGTGGGTGAGTGTGGCGCCACCGTTGTCGGCCAGTGGCAGCAGCAGCGGATCGGCAGTGAGTGTGTCCGCGGGCAAGTGCACGTTGCCGCCAGCCTGCATGACCAGGTTGTGAGATCCGGAAACCTGCAGCGACATGCTGCTGTAGACATCATCGGCACCGCTAGCCGAGCTGTTGCCCGAGACCAGGCTGCTGACCAGGGTCGAGGGCAAGGCATTGTCGATGAATGAGATGCCGCCGCCGTGCGAGCCGGCATGGTTGCCGGCAATGGTCGAGTTGACCACGCGAATGGATGTGACCTGGCGTACGCGCAGGCCGCCACCGTCGTCCTGCGCCGTCACGTTGCCGCTGACCGTCGAGTTGCGCAGTTCGAGGTTGCCTTCCTGGGTGAGACCTCCGGCAAAGCGGATGGCGAAATTGTTGCTGATGGTCGAGCGTTCGATGCTGCCGCCATTGCGTGCGATGAACAGGCCGCCACCGATTTCCCAATGCGACAGCGGCGCGTTGTCGGTGCCGATCGCCGAGTTGCCGCTGATCGTGCTGTCGAGGATGTTGACGCCATAGGCAAACGCACCACCGCCATAGGCTGCCGTGCCATTGGTCGGATGATCGCCAAAGGCGCTGCTGCCCGAGATCGTGCTGTTCCTCATGGTCAGGTGACCGGAGAGCACGGCACCGCCATACGAACCCACGCCGACGGCAAGGCAATCGCGGACCACGCTGTCGCGCAGGACCAGCATGGCGCCGCTGGCGATGCAGCCGCCGAAGCCGATATCGTTGTCGACCGCGTCAAAACGGCCGTTGGCCAGGGTCAGGCCGGCAATGGTCAAGGTGCCCGAACCCGGGTGCAGCAGGATGCGGTCGCGGCCACCGGCATCAAGGGTGAGCTGGTCGGCACCGGGACCGAGCAGGGTGAGGTCGTCGAGTTCCACCTTGAGCGCGCCCTGGCTCAGGCTGATCGTGCTGCAGACCAGATGCGACAGATCGATGGTGTCGCCGCTGAGGGCGAGTTCAACCGCGTTGCGCAGGCTGCCGCTGGAATCATCATCCGCGCAATTGCTGACCGTGAGCACGCGCGGCTGGCTGCCGGCGGGTGCCGGCCGCGAAATGCGCAGGGCATCGAGACGCGCGCGCAAGGGCGTGGTTTGCGCAGCGCGCTCGTGCGCCAGCGGCCATTGCAGGGGAATATCGGCGGGCAGGGGATTTGCCGCCGCGTACGCATCGACGAGCGCCGCCAACAGGCTCAATGCAAGCACGCGGCGCGCCAGATGGCGATGCGAAGGGTCGATCGAAGCGCGCTTTTGCATGGGTTCTCGCGTCGACGAAGGCAGCCGGCAAGCTCAGCGGGATGGCGAAAGATCGATTGTATACGTTGACATGCCATCGCCATCAACACGGGTTTCAAGGACACCCGTGATGCCCAGCGCGCGGGCCAGGTCGAGCTTGCCGCTGGCGGAGCGGAACACGATCGGCCCGCGGGTGTGCAGCGGCACGAAGCGCCAGGGTTGGTCGCTGGCATCTGCTTCCAGGCGCAGCCTGCGCTGCTGGCGGACCCAGTCGATCAGGATCTGGCGGTTCATGTCGGGTGAGTTGAAGAGCACATGCGCGCTGCCGGTGCCCGGAAAGTCGCCGCCGCCACTGGCGCGGTAGTTGTTGGTGGCGACGATGAAGACCTGTTGTGGCTGGACCAATTGGCCGTCGTGGCGCAGGTCGACAATGCGCTCGCCGACCGGCTTGCCGAGGTCGATGGCATAACGGATTCCGCCCTGGATGACATCGAAGTTGTAGCTTGGCGTCTTGCGGTTGACCAGTTCCTGGGCGTCGGTTTGTTGCGGGTCGATGCGGTTGAAATAGGCTGCGGATTTTTCCAGCCAGGCCTTCAGCTCGGTGCCGTTGAGTTTCACTGCCGACAGCGTGTTCGGATACAGGTAAAGATCGGCGGCGTTGCGGATGGCCAGCGGGCCAGCGGCAATATCGGTGAAATCGGTGGCACCACCGAAACCGGCCTTGAACGGCGCCGCTGCCGAAAGCACCGGGACATCCTTCAGCTCGGGCATGTTTTCGGCGATGTAGCGTTGCACGTAGGCGCGCTGCGCGGTGTTCAGCGGCTGGATCGCGCTGACATCGCCAATGGCGGTGAAGTACGTGGTCATCGGGAAATCGCTGGCGCCGATCGCTGCCGAGACATAGGCAATGGTGGCTTCGTGCTCGGCCTTGACCGCAGCGGCGATGGCCGGATCCGCCGCGACCGTGGTTCCATCCTTGTCCCGGATGTTCCTGACCTCGGCATGGCTGCGCTCGGCATCGATCCGCCAGTGGCCGTCGCTGCGCATCAGCCCGAGTTCGACCAGGCCAAGACTCTTGCCCCACATGTTGCCCATCACCGCCGGTTTGCCGTGGATGAAGCCGCGCGTGTTGTCGACTTCCGGCAGGTCGTTGTAGCGTGACTTCGCATTGCCGGGATCAGGGAAAGCCTGATGCGAATGGCCGAGCAGCAGCACGTCGATATCGGGCTCGCGGGCCAGGTGCCAGCCGGCGTTTTCCATGTCCTCGGAGTAGGGACGCGTATCGATGCCGCCGTGCGACAAGGCCACGATGATGTCGGCACCTTCGGCGCGCAGCGCGGGCGCATGGCGGCGGGCGGCTTCGACCACGCCCATCGTGGTCACCTTGCCTTCGAGGTTGTTGTGATCCCAGAGCAGGATCGGCGGCGGCGTGAAGCCGATGATGCCGATGCGGATCGGCACCTCGATGTGCTTGCCGGTCGGATCAAGCGCCGTCAGCGTGCGCTCGAGCAGGGCTGTCGGCGGGTACAACGGCTGGCCATCCGCGGCATTGAACACGTTGGCCAGCACCAGCGGGAAATCCGGTCCCTTGCAACGGCGTCTGGCAACGCCATCGATCGCCATCGGCTGATCCGTGACCTGGCTGAGGAAGGGCAGGCCGTAGTTGAATTCGTGGTTGCCGATGGTACCGCCGTCGTAGCCAAGCACATCCATGGCCTTGTACATGGCCAGTTCCTGGTCGCAGGCCAGCTCCTTGCCGCGCGCCTGCCAATCGGCCAGCGCCGTGCCCTGGATGGTGTCGCCGGCATCGAACAGCAGCGAGTTCGGATATTGCCTGCGCGCTTCGGCAATCAGGGTTGCCATGCGCTCGAATCCCAGCGACGTGTCCTCGGCGAGCTTGTAGTAGTCATAACTGAGGACATTCGAGTGGATATCGGTGGTTTCCAGGATGGCCAGGGTAGCCCGCGTTCCCTCTGCGGCGGCCGGTGCTTTCGGCGGATTGGCCGAACACGCCAGCAAGGCGAGGCTGAGGACGAAAATCAGGCAGTGGCGTGGAATCGGATTCATGACGGGGCACCGGAACGGACATCGGAACATGCCAGCATCGCCGGGCGAAGTCATCTGCCGGACGTTTGCCGATGCGGATTTGCCAGGCCAGGCGGGCGCTCCGGTAAACTGACCGACCGCTCAACGAGTTGCCTTTGCGATGACCGTACGTACCCGTTTCGCCCCCAGTCCAACCGGATTCCTGCATATCGGCGGTGCGCGCACCGCGCTCTATTGCTGGCTGGAGGCGCGCCATCGTGGTGGTGAATTCATCCTGCGCATCGAGGATACCGACCGCGAGCGTTCGACCCAGGCGGCCGTGCAGGCCATCCTCGATGGCATGAGCTGGCTTGGACTGGACTACGACGAGGGGCCGTTCTACCAGACCCTGCGCATGGATCGCTACCGGCAGGTGGCCGAGGACCTGCTCAAGGCCGGCAAGGCGTACTACGCCTACGAGTCGAAGGAAGAAATCGACGCCATGCGCGCCGAGGCCATGGAGAAGGGCCTGAAGCCGCGTTACAACGGCTACTACCGCGATCGCAACGAAGGCTTCCGCGAGGATCCGAACCGGGTCATCCGTTTCAAGAACCCGGCTTCCGGCGGCGTGGTCTTCGATGACAAGGTCAAGGGCCGCATCGAATGGAACAACGAGGAACTCGACGATCTGGTCCTGTTCCGTTCCGATGGCTTTCCCACCTACAACTTTGCCGTCGTCGTCGACGACATCGACATGCGCATCACCGATGTCGTGCGTGGCGATGATCACGTCAACAACACGCCACGCCAGATCAATGTCTATCACGCGTTGGGTGCCGATGTGCCGACCTTCGCGCACCTGCCGATGATCCTCGGCCCGGACGGACAGAAGCTCAGCAAGCGCCACGGCGCGGTCAGCGTCATGCAGTACCGCGATGACGGTTTCCTGCCACACGCCGTGCTGAATTACCTGGTCCGCCTCGGCTGGTCGCATGGCGACCAGGAAATCTTCTCGCGCGAGCAGATGATCGAGTTGTTCGATATCGGCGATGCCAATCGGGCAGCGTCGCGTTTTGACGTCGAGAAACTGTCCTGGCTCAACCAGCACTACATCAAGACCGACGATCCGCTCGAACTGCTGCCGCATTTCACCTGGCAATTGCGTGCGGCCGGCATCGATCCGGAGCAGGGGCCGGATCCGCTCGATGTCATCATCGCCTTGCGCGAGCGTGCGCAGACGCTCAAGGAAATGGCCGCAAAGGCGCGGGTCTGGTACGCGCCGCTGGAAGCCTATGACGATGCCGCGGTGAGCAAGCACTTGCAGTCCGCAACCGCACTGCCGGCGCTGCAGGCGGTGCATGCGCAACTGGTCACGACGGCGGAATGGACGGTCGAGAACGTGCATGCGGCGATCGCGGCGGCGGCGACGGCAATCAGCGAGGGCATGGGCAAGGTGGCGCAGCCCTTGCGCGTCGCCATCACCGGAACCCAGGTGTCGCCGTCGATCGATCACACCGTCTTCCTCGCCGGACGCGATGAAGCCTTGCGTCGCGTCGAAGCGGCGATCAAGTTGGCCGGCGGCTGAGGCAATGGATGCGCTTGAGTGCAGCCTGACGGCGCTGTCGAAGCTCGACGGCTCGGATGTCGATGCACTGATGCGCATGAACCAGGCGTGTTTGCAGAGACTCCTCGATCCCGCCTTGTGGGCCTGGGCGACGGCATTCACCGTCGTCAGCATTGCCGGTGGTGCGCTGATCGGGCGCTTGAAGGGGCGCATGATGGCGGGCATCGTCTGGGCCGCCGTGCTGGGCCCGATTGGCTGGATCGTCATTGGCCTCAGCCGTTCCAGGCGCGTGGCCTGTGCCGAATGCGCGACGCCGAACCAGCCCGATGCCAGCGTGTGCCGTCACTGCGGGGTCAACCTCCAGCAGTCGCTGCAGCGCACGGCGCGTTCACGGCTGAAGGCTGGCGACAGCAGCGCACCGCCTTGAGCGGGCGGGCGCTCGTGGCGGCGATGCTATGATTTCAGCGATCCGGCCCCATCTGCATTCGCCATGAGCCTCGCCACGCAAAAAAACCGGGATGCGCACGCACATGGCCATGATGCCGGTGCCTTTGTGCGCGATGTGGCGAGGGTTTGCGACGAGCGTGGCCTGCGCCTCACCGCCATCCGCCTGCGTGTGCTTGAGCTCGTTGCCGAAGCGACGATTCCGGTCAAGGCCTACGACCTGCTTGATCGACTCAAGGATGGCCCTGGCGTGGCCGCGCCGCCGACGGTCTATCGCGCCCTCGATTTCCTGCTCGAGCACGGCTTCATCCACAAGCTCGAATCGATCAACGCGTTTGTCGGTTGCCACCATCCTGGCGAAGCACACCAGGTTCCGTTCCTGATTTGCGACCATTGCTCAAGCGCCTTCGAGATCTGCGATGAGCGTGTCGCCGTGCTGCTCACCGACCAGGCCCGGGAACGCGGCTTCAAGCCGGCCAGCCAGACCCTCGAAGTCCACGGCATTTGCGCTCGCTGCAGCGATCAGCCGGTCAGCTGAACGGATCCGCAGTAGCTGGCTCGGAGCGTGGCCGTACTGGCAGCAGGAATGGATTTAGTATGTTATAAGGTAACACTCAGTTGCTGGCGTTGCCGTGCTCTCCGATCCCGATGAATCCGATTCTTCCCGCCATGGATGATGTCCCCAGCGATTCCGCTTCACGCAAGGCCCTGCAAGGCAGGGTGGATCGCTTTGGCGCACTCGCCTCGATGCTCTGCGCGATCCATTGTGCATTGCTGCCCTTGATTTTCGGCGTCCTGCCGGCGCTTGGCCTCGGCTTCCTCGCCGGGCATGCGTTCGAACAGGTATTCGTCAGTTTCGCCATCCTGCTCGCCTCGATCAGCCTGCTGTTCGGCCTGCGCCGGCATGGCAGCTATCGGGCCATCCTGTTTCTCGTTCCGGGGATCCTCCTGCTGGTCGTCGGCATGCTGGGCGGAGCGGAACACAGCAATCCCTGGCATGCGAGCGTGGTCAGCATCGGCGGCACCATGATCGCGCTGTCACATCTGATCAACCTGCGTCTGGTCCACGTCCACAGTCCTGCCTGTCGCCATTGACCGGCGCGTACTGGCCAGCGTGATTGTGTAACCGCAGCCTCGCTGCCTAGCATGCAGGCGAGTCCAGCGCGGCAGGCCAGCATGCATTCGCATCATCATTCCCACGAGCACCACGACCACGACCACGCCCACGCGCCGGCTGCCGACGCGAGCGGTCGCCGTCGCGAGCAGCGCCTGCTGTTTGCATTCGGACTGACCGCGGTCACCTTGGTGATCGAGGCCGTTGGTGGCTGGATTTCCGGTTCGCTGGCCCTGCTCGCGGATGCCGGGCACATGCTGGTCGATGCCAGCGCCTTGCTGTTTGCCTGGCTCGGCGCCTGGTTTGCGACGCGTCCGGCCGATTCGCTGCGCAGTTTCGGCTACGCCAGGCTTGAGGTGCTGGTCGGCTACACCAATTCGCTGACGCAGATCGCGCTGGTCGCCTGGATTGTCTGCGAGGCGGTGTTTCGCTTCCTGCAGCCGACGCCGATCCTCTCCGGCACCATGCTTGTCGTCGCCGTGGCCGGCCTGCTGGTCAACATTTTCGTGCTGCGCGTGCTTGGCGGTCACGATCACGATGACCTCAACACCGCGGCGGCGCGCCTGCATGTGATCGGCGATTTGCTCGGATCCGTCGGTGCGGTGGCGGCGGCCTTGATCGTGCGTTACTTCGACGCCTTGTGGGCGGATCCGTTGTTCTCCATTTTCGTGTCGCTGCTGATCCTCAACAGTGCCTGGCGCCTGCTCAGGCGCAGCGCACACATCCTGCTTGAAGGCGTTCCCGAGGGTGTCGATGTCGATGAGCTGAGACGCCAGGTCGAGGAAGGCATCGACGGCGTGCGCGAGATCCACCACGTGCACGTCTGGCAGTTGAGCGGCGGCCGGCGCATGGCGACCTTGCACGCGCGCCTGCATGAAGGCCTGCCCCCCGATCAAGCCATTCACGCGATCCAGGAGTTGCTGGAATCGCGTTTTGCGGTCAGCCATGCGACGGTGCAGATCGATGGTGATGACTGCGCGGCAGGGGCCTGTGCCGGTGCCCGGCATGCGTCGAAATCCTGATTCGACTTGCGCTTTGCCGCCGCGCTGCTATCCTTCCCGCCCTTTGTTTGCAGAATCGATCTAGAGGATTTCCGATGGGCCGTGGTGACCGCAAGACCCGCAAGGGCAAAATCGCTATCCGCAGTTACGGCAACGTGCGCCCGCACGCTGACAGCAATGCCGTCGCCGCCAAGCCGAAGGCAGCCTCCGCTGCAAGCAAGCCTGCTGCCAAGCCAGCGGCAAAGAAGGCCGCTCCGGCAAAGAAGGCTGCAGCCAAGAAGTCTGCCTGAAAGCCGCAGGTTCGACGGTTTCCCGACAAACCCCCGCGATGCGGGGGTTTGTCGTTTGTGGCTCAGCCAGCATGAATTGACGCGTCAGCGCCGATCAGGTGGCGTTGTGGATCGGCCAGCCAGGCGGCGGCGCAATGGCGGCCATGGTCGCGCAAGGTCGAGATGAATCCGATCGCGTTGCCCGCGGCGATGTCGTTCTTGAAATTCTGCAGCGGTTCGCCGGGTTCGATCAGGGCGATTTCCAGATCCCTCATATGCACCTGCCAGGGACTCCGGTCGGTGGACTCGCCAAGCGCCTCGCGCAACTGCACCAGCGAGCGCAATTCACGCAGGAAGGAACTGGTGAAGCCGAGTTCACCCATGCGCGTGGCGATATGCGCCGGCGACGTCGGCACGTCGAGATGCCTGAGGGTCTGCACCAGCACGCAGAGGATCGTGCCGGCGCGCTCGACCGCAAGCAGCGGCTCCAGTGCGGGATTGCCGGCCCAGCCACCATCCCAGTAATGCTCGCCATCGATGCAGATGGGGGCAAAGATCTGCGGCAGGCAGGTTGAGGCCAGCAGGGCGTCGAGGCCGAGGCGTTGCGGCCCGAAGATGACCAGGCCGCCATCACGCACGCGGGTCGCGGCAAGATGGAGCGCAAACGGCGATTCCGCACGCAGTTGCTCGAAATCAAACATCACCTCGGCGATCTGGCTGACCGGATTGGCCATGCCGGGCTTGATCTGGCGCGAGCTGAAATAGCGATGCAGGTTCTTTGCGGCAGGCTCGGCGGCGTGCTGGCGCGATCCGAAGATCCATGCACCGGCCTGCGGGTGCCCGGCAATGCGTTGCCAGAGCACATCAAGGCAGGTGCGCGCGCCCTCGCGACCGCCGCTGATCCAGCCTTGCGCCATCGCCAGCGCATTCAGTGCACCGCTGCTGGTGGCGCTGATTGCGTCGAAACTGATGCGCGGGTCTTCCAGCAGGCGATCGAGCACGCCCCAGGTGAAGGCGCCGTGGGCACCGCCGCCTTGCAGGGCGAGGTTGATGCGCGGTCCGGGTGCGCTCATTGCTCGAACGCCTGTCCGGCGACGACGACACCGGCACTGATCACCGAGCGCGCCAGCGAGCCACCGATCCAGTAGCAGAGGTCGGCGGCTGCGGCGGTTTCCCAGATCGTGAAATCGGCGCGCATGCCGCGTGCCAGTCGCCCGCGATCGTGCAGGCCGAGTGCGCGCGCGGCGTTGATCGTGGTGCCGCGCAGGGCTTCCTCCGGAGTCAGGCGGAACAGCGTGCAGGCCATGTTCATCGCCAGGCGCAGCGACAGCAACGGCGAGGTGCCGGGATTCAGGTCGGTCGCCACAGCCATGGTGACGCCGTGCTCGCGCAAGGTGGCAATCGGCGGCAGGGTCGTGTCGCGCAGAGCATAGAACGCGCCCGGCAGCAGCACGGCGACGGTGCCGGCCTTGGCCATGGCACGCACGCCGGCAGCGCTGGTGTGTTCGATGTGGTCGGCCGAAAGCCCGCCAAACTCGGCACTGAGCGCCGCGCCACCGAGATCGGACAACTGGTCGGCGTGCAGTTTGACCGGCAAGCCCAGCGCGCGCGCCTGGCGGAAGACCTCGCGTGTCTGCGCCGGCGTGAAGGCAATCGTTTCGCAGAATGCATCGACCGCGTCGGCAAGCCCGCTGCGGGCGATTTCCGGCAAGAGAACATCGCAGATGTGCGCGACATAATCGTCCTGGCGACCGGCAAACTCCGGCGGCAGCGCATGCGCGCCGAGGAAGGTCGTGCGCACGCCAATGCCGAGTGTGCTGGCGAGCGTGCGGGCGACGCGCAACATCTTCATTTCGCTGTGCAGATCCAGTCCATAGCCGGACTTGATCTCGATGGTGGTGACGCCATCCGCCAGCAAGGCGCGTGCGCGCGGCAGTGACTCGGCAAGCAAGGCCGCCTCATCAAGCGCGCGGGTGGCCTTCAGCGTCGAGGCAATGCCGCCACCGGCGCGGGCAATGTCCTGGTAACTCGCGCCGTTCAAACGCTGATCGAACTCATCCGCACGATTGCCGCCGAAAACGAGATGGGTATGGCAATCAACCAGACCCGGGGTGATGCAGGCGCCGGCTGCGGATTGCACATGCGCGGAAAGCTCGGCGGGCTTGCCGGGCAGGGCGCTCATGGCATCGGCAAAGGCGATGCGACCATCCTTCCAGCCCAGCGCCGCATCGCGGATTGCGCCAAAGGGTGTGCCGGTCTCGTTCATCGTCGCCAGATGACAATCGACCAACAGGCCATCCCAGCGGGAATTTGATGGGTTCTCTTGCATGCGGTGATTATCGCAGACCTGCGCGACCAGACTGCAGCGGGATGGCCGGCAGCGGCCAGTTCGACGCTGGCGGCTATCGTGCCGCTGCGCCAGCGTCGATAATCACCGATCGGATCCATGGAGCGCATGCATGAGCAGTCGACAGTTTCACGCCGAGAATGCCTGGTTTGCCGATGGCTGGCGGCGTGGCGTGCGCTTCGAGGTCGACAGCGGTCGCTACTACCCCGGCGCCTTGCTCGAGGTGCAGCCCAAGGTGCAGGCGGAAGGCGCGGAAGCGCTCGGGCGGTGGATCGTGCCAGGCATGCCGAACCTGCACTCGCATGCTTTCCAGCGCGCCATGGCCGGACTTGCCGAGCGCCGCGGCGATCCTGCGGACAGCTTCTGGACCTGGCGCGAAGTCATGTATGCGTTTGCCGGCAAGCTCGGTCCGGATGACCTGCGCGCGATCGCCACCCAGCTCTATGTCGAAATGCTCAAGGCCGGTTACACCCAGGTCTGCGAGTTCCACTACCTGCACCAGCAAGCGGACGGCAAGGCTTATGCCGATCCGGCGGCCATGTCGCTGGCGCTCATCGAGGCGGCGCAGGAGGCGGGCATTGGCCTGACCCTGTTGCCGACCCTGTATATGACCGGTGGCTTCGACGGTCGCCCGCTCGGCGAACGCCAGCGCCGCTTTGCCCACGATGTGGACGGCTACCTGCGTCTGCTTGAACGCCTGCGCCTGCTGGAGAATGCCCATCTGCGCATTGGCGTCGCCCTGCATTCGCTGCGTGCCGTTCCCGAGGACGCGATGCATGCCGTGCTCGCGGGTATCAACGGCATGCCGCCATCACGCAGCAGCGCGCCGGGCTCGATGATGCCGATCCATATCCACATCGCCGAGCAGATTGGCGAAGTGCAGGATTGCATGGCTGTGCGCAATGCGCGCCCGGTCGAATGGTTGCTTGACCATGCGCCCGTGGATGCGCGCTGGTGCCTTGTGCATGCGACGCACCTCAACGACAGCGAACTGGGTCGACTTGCCGCCAGCCGGGCGACGGTCGGCCTGTGTCCGACGACGGAAGCCAATCTTGGCGATGGCGTGTTTCCGCTGAAGAACTGGCTGGATGCCGGTGGCAGCCTCGGCATCGGTTCAGACAGCCATATCTCGGTGTCGCCGGTCGAGGAATTGCGCTGGCTCGAATACGCACAGCGACTGCTCACGCGCCATCGCAATGTCAGCGCCAGCGAGGCCGAGCCGAGTACCGGCACGGTGCTTTACGGCAGCGCCCTGCATGGCGGCAGCAATGCCTCGGGCATGCCGATCGGCTCTTTCATTGGCGGCGATGCCGAGCTGCCCTCGGTCGGCAACCGTGCCGATCTGCTCGTGCTTGACGAGACCTCGCCGTTGCTCGCAGGACGCGACGCCTCAAACTTGATCGATACCTGGATATTCGCCGGCAACTCGAATCTCGTGCGTGACGTGATGGTCAATGGCGACTGGGTAGTGCGGGATTTCCGCCATCGCGACGAGGCACGCATCGCCGCCCGCTATCGTGCGGTCATTGCGCGATTGCATGCCTGAGCGGCACGGCTGAATCGAGGAGGACATCCTGCACGTCCTCAAGATTGCCATCATTGGGCTCGGCCTGGATGCCGAGCAGGTGGGCGAGCAACGGATAGACATCGACATTGTCGAATGCCGGCACGACGACATTCGTGCGGAACGCAGGGCCGTGCGCGATGAACAATGCGCGCATGTCCGGGTGGATGTTGTCGTAGCCGTGCTCGCCATAGGAAAAATGCGCCTTCGATTCCAGCCAGGCGTGACTGGATATGACCCATCCGGGATTGGCCAGACAGAGCAATGGGGGTACGCGGCGATTGTGGCCGTAGTGGAAGCGTGGCGGCAGCTCACCTTTGCGCCAGCAGCGCATGTGCTCATGCTTGCGGAAGAGGATCGCCTCGGTGTCGCGGCCGTGGCCACGGGTCGGCTTGATTCCGGTCAGCACGCCATAGCTGACGATGTGCGCGAAATCCTCGGGCAACAGGTCGTCGAGGAAGATCACGCGCTCGGGTGAAGTCGTGCTCATGCCGTGATCGGAAACGACGACGATGTTGACGGCCTGGTCAAGGCCATGTTCGGCCAGGCCATCGAGCAGGCGTCGGATGGTCGCATCGACCACCTTGAGCTCGGCATTCAGCTCGTCGGAATCCGGGCCGAAGCGATGGCCAATGGTATCGATGGTGTCGAGGTAAAGCGTCAGCAGGCTTGGCCGTGTTGGTTCAGGCAGGGTCAGCCAGTCGAGAACCCGGTCGACGCGTGATACGCCTGCCAGCTTCTTGTCGTAGCTCGACCAGAACTCGGGATGCGAACCATGCACGGCGGCCTCGGACCCGGGCCAGAACATGATCCCGGAATGCAGACCCTGGCGTTGCGCGGTCGTCCACAGCGGCACGCCCTGATTCCACCATTTCGGATTCTGGATTGCTTCACGGTTCCACAACGTGAATTTCTGGTCGGGGATGCGATCGTCTTCCATGGTGTTGGAGACGATGCCGTTGCGATCGGGGCGCAGGCCGGTGATCAGCGCGTAGTGGTTGGGGAAGGTCAGTGATGGAAACGATGGGCGCATGAATTCGGCGCGCACGCCTGCCTCGGCGAGCGCCTTCAGCGTTGGCGTCAGGCCACGATCCAGGTAGTCGGCGCGAAAGCCGTCGATCGAGATCAGCAGGACAGGCGCACGCGGAGGCTCCACCTGGCGCGGCGGCAGCACCGTGCAGGCAGCCAGCAACAATAGTGTGCAAACCAGCGCAAGAAGTCTGGGGATCATCAGTGGACTGGGAACAGGCTCAATGGCTCATTGTCGCCGACGCACGCGGCGCGGCACCATACCCCCCCGTGGCAGACCGAAATCGCGGCTGTGCGGATGCCCGCGCGTGCTCAGTTGTCGAATCCGTTGGCGAAGATGGTGTCAATCGGCACGGCAAACGGCGCGCCAACCGTTCCTGAACTCAGGGAAGTACCGGTCAGCACCTGCACGGGTGTCGCATTGCCGCTGGCGGCCAGGTCGAAGCTGACCACGCGATTGGTGGTCGGATCGCCATTGGCGCCAATGGAAACCATCAAGCGCTGCAGCCTCAGGTCGAGGCCAATGCCGGTGGGGTATTGCTGGAAGGTGTAGGCAAGCCCGGTGGCTGGGCCTTCAATCGAATACAACGGCGCATCGGATCCGCTGGCGCTGTCGGCGAAAACGCGAACCTGGGCATTGAAGGCAAGATTGTCCTCGGTGGTGAAAGTCAGCACGTACAGTTTGTGTTGCAGCGGATCATGCGCGACACCGGACGCATTGGCCGTGTGCGCGCTCTTCAGCACGCGCGTGGGCATTGCGTTGCCATCGGACAGGCGGGAATGGAAGACGATCTTCGCCGCAAAGTTGCCGAAATCGTAGTCGACCACGGCGAGTTCGTCCGTTTGCGGGATCCAGATCAACGAGTCGGGATTGTTGAGCTGGGTGACGCCGCTGCTGCCGCCCCCCCAGCTGATGCTGCGGATGCGGTTGACGCTGCTGCCGCTGGCGTGCAACGGGTAGGTGTAGATGCAGCAATTGCCGGCGATAACGATCAATTCGTCAAGTGCCGCGATCGGCACGTTGCCACGCGGTTGTCCGAGAATTGCCGGATTGAGGACGCGCAGCGGCGCGATATTGCCGCTGGCAAACGCCGGGAACACGCGGATGGCCTGGCCCCAGTAATCGGAGACATAGAGCAGTCCCTCGCTTGGCTCATAGCTGATGTTGGACGGGCCATCCAACTGCGTCGCGGCACCGACAATCTGGCGGATCGGTGCTGCCGCCCCCTGCGCATTGGCGGCGAATTGGCTGATCGGGTGGCCGCCAGGCAACGTTGGCATTGAGCCGCCGACCATCAGCTCCGCATGAGCTGCGCCGGAAATACTGGAAAGGATCAAGGCAATGCCGAACAGGTGCTGGATGCGCATGGGGCGGGACCGGAAGTGGAGTTTTCCTACATTACGCGCGAACAAGCGGGAAATCCCAAGCGCCTGCAATTTTTTTCATCGCCGTGGCAGGCGCTGTCCCGGCAATGCGAAACCGGGGTGCCCCGATGGCACTTGCTGTCAAGGTCGTCGGCTGCCGGCAAGCGGATTCGCTGGAGCCGATGCGGGACAGTCGGCGGAGGCAATTGCTATGCTCGACCACGGGGACAATCCGCTGGCCGAGGAGTCCGGATTCGCGATCCGGCCATGGGTTTTCCTGTCACTAATCCGTCATCCAGGATCAAAAGGAGTTGTTCACATGAAGCATCTTGTTTGCGTTCTCATGCTGGCTTGCGCCGTTCTCGGTGCGCCGGATGCGCGTGCCGGGGAAGCCGCGGCCAACGACAATCCGATAGCCAGCCTGCCCTGGCACGAGGGGCCTGGCAACGAACGCATCGGCACGCAGGCGACCTTCAGGACCGACGCCAATCTTGCCTTTCTTGATGAGGCCAGCAGCCGGAAGTTCCTCGAGTTGACCGGCAACATCCCCGAAGACGACTTGTATGTGCTGGCCTCGACCAGCAGCGACTGGTGGGCGACCTTTTCGTTCAACCCGATGGGCTATGTGAAGGACGACGAAGAGATTGACGCCGATGAATTGCTGGCCTCGATCAAGAGCGGCGACGAAGCCTCGAACGCGGAGCGTGAGCGCCTGGGCATTGCCGCCCTGTACACCGACGGCTGGGCCGTCCCGCCGCATTACGACAGCGAGTCAAAGCGCCTGGAGTGGGGCGTGCGCTTGCTCAGCGAGGGCCAGCCAGTGGTCAATTACACGGTTCGCCTGCTCGGCCGCACCGGCGTGATGAATGCGACCCTGGTTGCCGATCCGCAAACCCTGCAAGCCGATGTGCAATCTTTCAAGGCCGCACTGGCCGGATTCGAGTTCAATCCCGGTGAGCGCTATGCCGAGTTCCGCGAGGGCGATCGCGTTGCCGAATATGGCCTGGCGGCACTGGTGGTTGGCGGTGGTGCGGCGATTGCGGCGAAATCCGGCCTGCTCGCCAAGTTCTGGAAGCTGATCGTGCTCGGGGTGGCGGGTCTGGCCGGTTTGGGCAAGAAGCTGCTGGGCCGGAAGAGCGAGCGTTGAGCATCGGCATCCCGCCCTACCTGCTGCTGCTGATCGCGATCCTCCTGATCTACCTGCTCGATTGCATCGTTGTCCTCTACGCCAATGAGGCCATCGTCAAGCCACATGCATCAGGTTGGCAGGTCGAGTTTGGTTCCCGGCAACCCTGGGTTGCCGGCAAGCGCATCCACCTGCTCAATCCGTTCACCCCGCTGGCAGCGACCTATCGGACGCATTGGAATGTGAGCGAGCACCTGGCGCACGCCGATGAAGAGGCATTGGCACGTTGCGCCAGGCATGTCGCCCTGCTGGCCAGGCTCAAGGCGCCCATCCATGCCTGCGCATGGGCGGTGTTGATCATCCTGCCAATCGCCATGCTCATGTGGGGAGCGCTTGGTTTCCTGCTGGGCGCGGCAATCTGCTGGCTGATCGTGATCGTCTTGCTGCTGCGTTTTTTCTCTTTGCGCCGCGAATTGCAGCTGGGCTGGGGCGAGTCTGCGCTGATTGCCTTTGAATGCCTGGCCTGTCCGCCCTGCGCGGTCAACCTGTTGCGCAAGCTGTCCTTGCGCCAGCGCATGGGCATCGATCTGGTCGGTCTCCTTGCCGACATGCCCGCAGATCGCGCTGCGGTTGCCTTCGCGCTCATCGGCGAGCGCACCGATGCACGCTTGCTGATGATGGATGACGACACGCCGGAGTTTGCCCACACCCGTGCCTGGCGGGAACTGATCCGCATTGGCCATCCACGTCCTGCAAGGGAGGAAGAACCTGCATGAACCCGAGCGAGATCCTGACCGTCCTGGTTTGCCTGTGGCTGGGCTATTGGCTCGGGCGCAAGTTCATGGACGGTGGAAAAACGAAGCATCGCCAGGAACGCACGCATGTCAGCCAGGAGGATGCGGCGGCAAACTGGCGTGATCGTGACGCCATCGCGCCGGAGCAGCCGGCAATCCGCCACGCCCCCGCGCACGGGTCTGCTGCCGCCGTCGCAGATGAGGCAAAATCCGCTGTTTCGTTCTCGCAGGAAAGCATCATGTCCGACACATCGACGCGCCGCGATCCGCAGCGCCACATTCGCGCCCCGCGCGGCACGCAACTGAACTGCCGCAGCTGGTTGACCGAGGCGCCGTATCGCATGTTGCAGAACAACCTCGATGCGGAAGTGGCCGAGAATCCGGCCGAACTGGTCGTCTACGGCGGCATTGGCCGCGCCGCGCGCAACTGGGAATGCTATGACGCGATCCTGAAAGCCTTGCGCGAACTGGGCGACGATGAAACCCTGCTGGTGCAGTCGGGCAAGCCGGTCGGCGTGTTTCCAACCCATGCCGATGCGCCGCGCGTGCTGATCGCCAATTCCAACCTCGTGCCGCACTGGGCCACCTGGGAGCATTTCAACGAGCTCGATCGCAAGGGCCTGATGATGTACGGCCAGATGACGGCCGGTTCGTGGATCTACATCGGTTCGCAGGGCATCGTCCAGGGCACTTACGAGACCTTTGTCGAGATGGGTCGCCAGCATTACAGCGGCAATCTTGCCGGCAAGTGGATCCTGACTGCCGGCCTTGGTGGCATGGGCGGCGCGCAACCGCTGGCGGCCAGCCTTGCCGGCGCCAGCTCGCTGAATATCGAATGCCAGCAACGCTGCATCGATTTCCGCCTGCGCACGCGCTATGTCGATGAACAGGCGAGCGATCTCGATGACGCGCTGGCACGCATAGACAAATACACGAGATCCGGCGTCGCCAAGTCAATCGCCTTGCTCGGCAACGCCGCGGAAATCCTGCCCGAACTCGTGCGGCGTGGGGTTCGTCCGGATGCCGTGACCGACCAGACCAGCGCCCACGATCCGGTGCACGGCTATCTGCCGATTGGCTGGAGTGTCGAGCAATGGCTGGCCGAGCAGAAGGCCAATCCGGAGCGCGTCCGCGACGCCGCGAAAAAGTCGATGCGCGTGCATGTCGAGGCGATGCTCGCTTTTGCAGAACAGGGCATTCCGACTTTCGACTACGGCAACAACATCCGGCAGATGGCCAAGGACGAGGGTTGCGTCAACGCGTTCGACTTCCCGGGCTTCGTGCCAGCCTATGTGCGGCCGCTGTTCTGCCGCGGTGTCGGTCCGTTCCGCTGGGTGGCGTTGAGCGGTGATCCGGAAGACATCTACAGGACCGACGCCAAGGTCAAGGAGCTGATCCCCGACGACAAGCACCTGCACAACTGGCTGGACATGGCGCGCAAGCGGATCAGCTTCCAGGGCCTGCCGGCACGCATCTGCTGGGTCGGACTCGGCCTGCGCGACAAGCTGGGACTCGCCTTCAACGAGATGGTGCGCAACGGTGAGCTGAAAGCGCCGATCGTCATCGGTCGCGATCATCTGGATTCCGGCAGCGTCGCCAGTCCGAATCGCGAAACCGAAGCCATGCAGGATGGCAGCGACGCCGTCAGCGATTGGCCGCTGCTCAACGCCATGCTCAATGTTGCCGGTGGCGCGACCTGGGTCTCATTGCACCATGGTGGCGGCGTCGGCATGGGTTATTCGCAGCATTCCGGCGTGGTCATCGTCTGCGACGGCAGCACTGCCGCCGACAAGCGCATTGCCCGCGTGCTCTGGAATGATCCGGCGAGCGGCGTCATGCGTCACGCCGACGCCGGGTACGGGATTGCCAAGGCCTGTGCCCGGGAGCAGGGACTGAATTTGCCGATGTTGTAGCGTTTGCGGTCGGGACCGGCGAATGCGCTCGAGCATTTCCTGCAGGGCGGCCTGCCACAAGCTCCAGTCGTGCCCGCCCGGCAGCATGAGGACATGGTCGGCGGGCAGGGCGGGGCTGAACAGTTCGATCGGCTTGCGGAAGCCCTCATCGCTGCCATAGGCAAGCCACACCGCCGCTGCGCGCGCGGATGTCTGCTGCCAGCTTTTTGCGGTGCGCCACAACTCGTGCTGGAACGTGCTTGCCTCCACTGCCTGCAACGGGCCGGGATCCCAGCCGGCGAGGCCGCCGGCCGCGCGAATCTCCTCGTGGATCGCCTTGTCACCCAGGTAGGGTGACAACAACAGGAAGCCGTCTGCCTGTCCTGGATATTCGCGCTCATGGAGCATCGCGCCCATGCCGCCGAGCGAGATGCCGATGATCCACAGTTCGCGCTTGCCCTGGCGTTGTCCGGGTTCGATGATTTCATCATGCAGGCGAGCGATCGCCTGGCCCTGGCGATAGAACGGCATGCTCAGTCCGGTCAGGATCACGTCGGCATCGGGCCAGGCGCGCTGGACCGTCTGCGCCACCTGCTTGCGCTGGAGCGAAGCCAGGTCATCGCCGCGCCCGGGAAGTACCACGACCAGTCGTTGTGCGGGTTGCGCCGCGGCGTAGGTTGCCGTCGGGATCGGCTTGCGCACGTCGCCACCCGCCGTGCAGCCACCGAGCAGCAGCGCAAGGGCTGCGCCGGCAATGCTTCGCAAGAATTGCAAAGGGTTCACGCCTTGTCTCCTGGAACGCAAGGGTGCGCTTGTGCGCGACGCGGATATCCCAATATGGGGGTTCTGGATTGCATCACCGAGGAGCATACATGTCGACCCTTGCCGAGTTCCCGATCAGCAAACGCTGGCCCGCGCGATTCCCCGAACGTATCCAGCTTTATTCGCTGGCCACGCCAAACGGGGTCAAGGTCTCGATCATGCTGGAGGAGACCGGTCTGCCCTACGAGGTGCATCGGGTCGACATCATGAAGGACGAGAGTCATACAGCCGAGTTCCTCTCGCTCAACCCGAACGGCAAGATTCCGGCAATCATCGATCCGCATGGGCCCGGCGGCGTCGCCATGCCCTTGTTCGAGTCGGGGGCGATCCTGCAGTACCTGGCGGACAAGTCGGGACAATTCATTTCCACCGAACCGGCGCAGTACTGGCAGACCATCCAGTGGCTGCATTTCCAGATGGCCTCGATCGGCCCGATGTTTGGCCAGCTTGGATTCTTCAACAAGTTCGCCGGCAGGGAGTACGAGGACAAGCGTCCCTTGCAGCGTTATGTCGCCGAATCGAAACGTCTGCTTGGCGTGCTTGACGGCCGCCTGGACGGACGCGAGTGGATCATGGGCAATGACTACTCGATTGCGGATATCGCCACCATCGGCTGGGTGAACAACCTGATCACCTTCTATGAGGCGCGCGAGCTGGTCGAGTTCGACCGTTTCGCAAACGTGGGAGCCTGGCTGGGCCGCGCCATGGCGCGACCCGCGGTGCAACGCGGGCTTGTCATTCCGGCGCAGCCCTGAGTTCCGGGCAGGCGTTCGCCGCGCAACGGCCTTGCGCTGGCCGAACAGATCAGACTTGGCCTCGCTCCCTCTCGGATCAGATGCCGTTGCGAAACAGGCTCCAGGCAGCGCCGGCCAATGCCGCTGCCAGCAGGGCGAGGATAGGCAGCAGTGACAGGCCGAAACCCATCGAGCGCTTTTTCGGATTGTCGATGTAGCTGAGGTAATAGACATGCCGGCCGATGATGTAGATCGCCAGCATTGCCGCAATGAACAGCGGGTTCCAGTACGCAGCGCAAATCCATACCGCCGGAATGAGCAGGATCAGCAACTCCAGCGTGTTGCCCTGCACCCGATAGTAGCGCTCGAAAATCTCGTTGCCGGTGGTGGCGGGTGCATGCACGCCATATTTTCCTCGGGCCCAGCCGACCCGCGATGCAAAGAATACATACTGGAACAAGGCAATTGCGACAAGCAGGTTGACAAGCGACATGGCTTTCCTCGGCGGTGGCTGACGTGCGCCATGCAGCATACGTGCTTGCGCGAACTGCGGGCAGTCCGCGCCGCCGCAGGCGGGTCGCCTGGCGGACTGTTCAAGCGATGCCGAGGCGCAGGTTCTCGCCGATGGTTTGCGTCCTGCCGGGCATGACCTCGGCGCGCTGGGCAAACCCGTGCCAGCCGCGCACCGCCTCGGTCACCTCGGCAATGATCGACTCGGCGCGACCGCGCTTCATCGAGGCTGCCTGGGCGCACGCGCGGAAGTCCTCCAGCGTGAAACCATCGCGCTTGCCGTTCATCGTCATTTGCTGCATCGCGGTCCACAGCCCGTCCGGGTTGAAGCTGTAGGTGACATCGAAGGCCGGTGACAGGGACCAGCGCCCGGTCTTGTCCATGAGGAAGGCGATGTTCTTGACGTGGTCATCCTGGTTGCGCGCGATGATGTTGAAGGCCATGCGCCGGAATTGCTCCTCGATCGCGGCCATGCCGAGACCAAGGCGGCGGATCACCTGCATGGCCTGCTCGTAGCTGCAGGCACCGGCCAGGTTGTAATCGTAGTGGGCAAGCGCCCCCAGCGACTGCATATGCAGTTTCCCGCCACCCTCGAGGCGGTCGAAGCGGCGCGTCATGAAATGCCGGCGACCGTTTTCCTCGAGCAAGCGGCATTCGCTGATGTCGATGCCGGCAGCGCGGGCCATCAGTGCATAGGCGTACTCGATGGCGCCGTAGCCCTTCGGATCCTCAAGCTCCTTGTCCCGGTTGCCGCTGACGCCGTCGAACTTGAGGATCCAGTAGTCGAAACCGGCTCCGGCGGCGACCTGCCCCGAACGTACCTCGTTGGTTTCGCGGTTCCAGGCAATGATTGCCTTGGCCCGCGCGCCACCGGCCGAGGTGCCGACGCGCAGGATGTCGCGCAGGGTTTCCGCCGAGTGTTCTCCGGCGAACGAGTGATTGAGCTGATGCCGCTGGGTGAGGACCTCGGAAGCCAGTCGCACCAGCGCATCGACTTCGACTTTCTGCGCCTCGCGGGCCCTGGGGCCGGTGGCAGGCGCGAATTCCAGCGCACCCATGCCGCGTGCGCCGATGTAGCAGAGGCGTTCGACGGCATTGAAACTCTCCGGCGTGCGTCCCTGCGTGGCCAGCCAGGCATCGATCAGGGCATTGCCGAAGCGATCGGGCAGGGAATCGGCGAGCAGGCCGGGCAAGCCATGGAAGGTTTCGCGGGCGAGCGTCGGGAAGGCGTAAATGCGCTCATCGAGCGGCATCATCAGCGGTGCCACCTCGATGCCGCTGCGGGCGAATTCCGGCGTGTACTGGAACGCCGCGGTACCGGCCGCATCCTCGACCGAGACGGCACCGATGGCGCGACCCCAGAGGCGGACTTCGGCCAGCGTGGTCACGATTCGTCGTTCCAGGTCCAGGCCTTGCTTGCCGCTTCGGGTTCGCGCACCGAGGAGGCGCGTTGGCGTTTACGGCCCTGCAGCTTGAGTTGCTGCAGCGGGCTTGGCAGGGGCTCGGGAAGCAGTGCATCGAGTCCGTCGAGCAGATCGAGCGCGCGCAGGATGCGGATGAAATTGGAGAGCTGGATGGATCCGCCCGCCTCGACGCGCTCGACCGTGCGCTTGGAGACACCGGCTTCGGTGGCCAGGTGGGCCTGGCTGCGGTTGCGCTGGAGACGGCGCTGGCTGATGCGCTCGCCCAAAATCTGCAGCAGGCGGGCATCGCTGGCCGAGCTTTTGCCATGCATTATTCGCCTCACATGACGAGAAATACTCGCTATAGCCGATCAAGTCGACTTTATCTGCGAGTAATGCTCAATCCTATTCGATATTCGTATTCGCAACATACGGCGAACAATCGGATATTTCAAGTAATAATCGTCAAATGTGACGAATAATGACAACCAAATGGTCTGATTGCGTCTCCGGCCAAGGCGACGATCGCCATCCACTCCCGACCACGTCACTATCCGGTCCAGGTCGTTGCCGATCGGTATCGGCATGCATGCCGCATTCCGAAACGCGCGGCACCCACCGATGGAGTCGAACATGTCACAGCAATTCCATGCCTTTGCCCTCGTCGTTCGCGACTACGACGAAGCCATTGACTGGTACACGCGGGCGCTGGATTTCCAATTGCTGGAAGACACGCCCATGGATGCGGCCAAGCGCTGGGTCAGGATTGCTCCGCGTGGCTCGCAGGGTGCCTGTCTGCTGCTGGCGCGGGCAGTCAATGACGAACAGGCCAGCCGCATCGGCAATCAGGCCGGAGGGCGGGTTTTCCTCTTCCTCCATACCGACGATTTCAAGCGCGACCATGCGCGCATGCAAGCGCAAGGCGTGCATTTCCGTGAAGAACCGCGTCACGAGGACTACGGCACGGTCGTCGTTTTCGAGGATCTCTACGGCAATCTCTGGGATTTGATCGAACCGAAAAACTGAGCGTGCACGTGCCTTGTCCACGGTCCCGCCAAGCGTGGGAGGGTGCCACGTGCCGGTCGGCTGCCGGTCATTCGAGGATGTTCTTCGCCTCGGCCACGGCAAGGATCTCCGGTTGCACCTGTTGCTTGGGTATGCCGAGCAGCGGATGGATGAACACGGCTGCAAGGATGATGACGACGCCGACATAGAACAGGGGCGTCAGCTCATGCTGTTCGCCAAACAGGATCGCGGCAAGCACGATGGCATAGATGGGTTCGAGGTTGACCGCGAGTTGCGCGCCGAACGCAGTCATGTGCCGCAGTGCGACCAGTGACAAGGCAAACGGCAGCAGCGTGCAGAAGATCGACAGGATCAGGATCAGGGCCATGTCGCGGCCACCCGGGATGCTGAAGAGGTCGCCGGAGAACGCCGGGAATATCCAAGGCATCAAGGGCGACAGTGCGGTCAGCGCCAGCGTGCCGGCACCGAGTTCGATGCCGGTCACGGTCAGCGGATCGCCGTGTTCCACGAGGCGCTTGTTGAGCGAGCCGAACAAGGCGACGAAGAATGCCGAGATGGCGCCGACGATGATGCCGATGCGAAAGTCGTCAGGCACGCCGCCAACGACGAGGGCGACGCCCGGCAACACGGCCAGTCCCAGTGCCAGTTCGCGCCTGGAAAACGCGCGATGCGCAAGCTTCGGTTCGACCAGGGCGGTAAAGGCGGTTGCCAGCGCGATGCAAGTGGCTGCGACCGAGGCGTTGGCCAACTTGATCGCACCATAGAAGGTCAGCCAGTGCAGGGCGACCAGGACGCCAATGCCGGCATAGGCAAGAACCAGCTTCGGCGACATCCTGCGCAGTCCGCGCCAGGCGCGCGGCAGCAACGCGATCACGCCAACGACGACCAGCATGCGCCACCAGACCAGGGGCAGGGCGGCCAGGCTGATCATCTTGCCGAGGATGGCCGTGAAGCCCCACAGCAAGACGCAGAAATGGATCTGCAACTGGGCCTTTGCGGCCGCGGAAAGCGTGCTCACGTCATCGTCTCGGAAGGTCTGGGAGCCATCGGAATCTACCTGGGGCAACGCGGATCAAGTGGCGCAGCCGACATGGCATTCGGAAGGTGCGCCACGCGTCCAGCGTGGCACAGCGAAGGCTGGTTGCCCTGGCAAGCCGCGCGGTGCGCAAGCATGCCACAGCGCCCGTCATGCTGATGGCCTGCGCGCATGCAGGGATGCCGAAAAGTGGGCACTATCGGATTCCAACCCGGGAGGATGCCATGTCGATTGAAATGAAGATGCTGGTCTGGTCCATGTTGCTTGGCCTGCTGCAGATTGCGCTCGCCGCGACCTTCGTGACCCTGCAGCGTGGTCTCAAATGGAATGTCGGGCCCCGCGATGACGTGGCGCCGCCCCTGAACCCGCTTGCCGGACGCCTCGATCGGGCCAGCCGCAATTTCCTCGAGACCTTTGTCTTCTTTGCCGTTGCCGTGCTCGCCGTGCTGCTGACGCAAAAGGCCGATGCGCAGACCGCGCTTGGCGCGCAGGTTTATTTCTGGGCACGGCTGGCCTATCTGCCGCTGTACGCGGCGGGCATCGCCTATTTGCGCTCCCTGGTCTGGGCGGTGTCCCTGCTCGGCCTGCTCATGGTGCTGGCCGGACTCTTCTGAGCACGCCGCCATGCAGCAAACCAGCGAAGCCGTTGCCGCCGGCATGCCGCCGCCGTTGATCCCGCGCATCCTGCTGAATGGCCGTGCGCCGGCGATCGAGGAGCTGGCCGTGTTCGCCCAGGTCAACTACGGGCATTTCACCACCCTGCAGGTCATCGAGCGTCGCGCGCGCGGATTCAGCCTGCATCTGCAGCGACTGGTCACGGCGACCCGCGAGTTGTTCGGCAGCGAACTCGACACCGACCGGCTGCGCGCGCAGCTTTCCCGGGTGATTGGCGATGCACCGCTGTCCCTGCGCATCAGCGTGTTTTCGCTGGCATTCGATCGCGCACATCCGGAACGCCCGGTTGCTGCCGATGTGCTGATCGCGACGCGTCCCGCGCGGGCACCACGCAGCGGGTCGCTGCGGCTGAAATCGATGACCTGTGCGCGCGTGCTGCCGCATCTCAAGCACGTCGGCATGTTCGATGTGTTGCAGTTGTCCCGGCAGGCACGGATCGAGGGCTTCGACGACGTGCTGTTGACCACTTCCGCTGGCGGGATTGCCGAGGGTTCGACCTGGAACATCGGCTTCTGGGACGGCCGGCGGGTGACTTGGCCGAATGCGCCGGCCTTGCGCGGAACCACCCTGCAACTGATCGAGCGCGGCCTGCGCGAGCAAGGCATCGAGTCGGTGAGTGCTCCGCTGCGCCTCGACCAGCTGGGCGGGTTCCGCAGTGCCTTCATGCTCAACGCGGGTTCGGTCGGTCCGATGATCGAATCCATCGACGCGCATGCCCTTGCTGCGGATGACGACGTGCTGCGCATGCTCAAGGTTGCCTGGGAGTCGCAGCCGCTGGAATTGATCTGAGCGTTTGCCGTTGGCGCAGATGGCCGGCAAACGGCCCGCGCGGATGCGCGCAACCGACAAACGCTGGTAGTGTGCGCGACGCCACTGCCAATACCGAACGGGATTTCATGCTCGCCAACCTGCGACTCGCGCTCAACCTGCTGATCATCGTCGTCAACACGCTCGTTCACGCGATCCCCTTGTTGCTGCTGGCCGTGGTCAAGCTGCTGGTTCCGATCCGCGCATTCCGCAACTGGATGTCCCGGGTGCTGGTGCGGATCGCCGAGAGCTGGATCTGGGTCAACAGCACCCTGGTCACCCTTGTCGCCGGCCTCAGCCTGCAGGTTGAAGGACTTGAGGGGCTCAAGCGCGAGGGCTGGTATCTGGTGATCTGCAACCACCAGAGCTGGGCCGACATCCCGGTACTGCAAAAGGTCTTCAACCGGCGCATTCCCTTTCTCAAGTTCTTCCTCAAGCGCGAGCTGATCTGGGTGCCGGTGCTTGGCCTGGCCTGGTGGGCGCTCGATTTCCCGTTCATGAACCGCTACTCCAAGGAGTTGCTGAAAAAGCATCCGGAGTTGCGCGGCAAGGACACCGAAGCCACGCGCAAGGCCTGCGAGAAATATCGACACCTGCCGGTATCGGTAATGAATTTTGTCGAAGGCACGCGCTTTACCCAGGAAAAACATGACCGGCGCGGCTCGCCTTACCAGCACTTGCTGGTGCCCCGATCAGGCGGCATCGCCCTGGTGCTGGACGCGATGGGCAGCATGCTCAATGCCATTGTCGATGTGACCTTGATCTATCCGAATGGCAGTCCAGGCATGTTTGACCTGTTGTCCGGGCGCGCACGCAAGGTCAAGGTGCACATCGATGTGATTCCGATCCCGGCGTCATTGCTGGGTGGCGACTACGAGAACGACAAGGATTTCCGCATCCGCTTCCAGGCCTGGCTCAACGCGCGCTGGGCGATCAAGGACGCCCGCATCGCGGCTGGTTGAGCGCGCCTTAGAGGCTGCCAGAGTGTCGCAGCCGCTGCAGACCTGGCCGCCGGCCTCGCTTGCCCGCCCCGTTGCCTGCAGTGGGGCCGCTGCCGACAGTCGAGCATGAGCACCGCGCCCTGCTAGAATTCGCGCCCCGACAAGGGCCGAGACGGTTCCGTCGGTATCCGATCCACTCTCCGACGTTGCAGGTAATCCCATGGGCAGAGGCCCGAGTATCGAAGGTCGCAAGAACGCGGAAGACGCGAAGCGCGGCAAGATCTTCACCAAGCTGATCCGCGAGATCACCATTGCCGCGCGCAATGGCGGCGATCCGGCAAGCAATGCGCGCCTGCGCATGGGCATCGACAAGGCCCTGGCTGCCAACATGACCAAGGACACGATCGAACGCGCGGTCAAGCGCGGCTCGGGTGCCGATGGTGCCGACAACATGGAGGAGTTGCGCTACGAAGGCTACGGCCCGGGTGGCGTCGCCCTGATCATCGACGCCATGACCGACAACTCCGTGCGCACCGTGGCCGATGTGCGCCATGCCTTGTCCAAGCATGGCGGCAACCTCGGCACCAGTGGCTCGGTCGCCTTCCAGTTTGCCCGGGTGGGCGAAATCGTCATCGACACACCGACCGCCGAGGCCGAAGAGAAACTCCTGGAAGCGGCGCTGGAGGCCGGTGCCGACGACATCGTCGTCGAAGGCAAGCGAGGCACGGTGTTGTGCGCGCCGGAGAACTTCGAAGCGATCAAGGCGGCGCTGCTCGGGGCGGGCTTCGTGCCGCTCAGCGACGATGTCGTCATGCGTCCGGCCAATCGCGTCGCGGTTGCCGGGGAAGTCGCCGAAACCCTGCACGATCTGCTCGACTGGCTGGAGGAGCTCGACGACGTGCAGGATATCTACCACAACGCCGCACTTGCGGATTCGCCATGAGCGACACCAATCCGCAATTGCAGCGGGTTGCCGGGTTTCGCCGAGCACGCAGCAATGGCCTGCTCGTCGTGGTTGCCGCCGCCCTTGCCGTGGCGCTGGCCGGTTGCGCACCGCGGGCGACCCGCGTCGAGGTGCCAGGGCAGCCGCTGAAGATCGCCAGCTGGAACCTCGAGCATCTGGCTGAAGCCGATGGCCTGGGTTGCCGGCCGCGCAGCGAGGCGGACTACGCGAGCTTGCGCCATTACGCCGAACAACTCGATGCCGACGTCATCGCCTTCGAGGAAGTCGAAAACGCAGCCGCGGCGGCACGCGTGTTTCCGCCGCATCAATACCGCATCGTCATGTCGCAGCGACCCGCTAGCGGACGGCATGGGTTTTGTGGTCGCGATGCGGCCGCTGGCCCGACCATCCGCGACCAGAAAGTCGGTTTCGCGATTCGCAATGGCATCGAGTTCACGCGCAACGCGGATCTGAGTGCGCTCGCCATTGGCGATCCCGATCTGCGCTGGGGCGTCGACATCACGCTCAAGTCGGGCACGCCGTTGCGCCTGCTCGCCGTGCACCTGAAAAGCGGCTGCTCGGCAGGAGACGACAGGGAACCTTGCCCGATCCTGTTCGAGCAGGTGCCCGTGCTGCAGAAGTGGATTTCAGAACGCCATGCCGAAGGCGTGCCGTTTGCCATCCTCGGTGACTGGAACCGGCGCCTGGCGCTGGCGGACGACGTGGTGTGGAAGCGCCTGAATGAAGGCGTGACGCTGCTTGACGCCGCCGAAGGCAAGGCTGCGACCTGCGTGCAGCGCTACCCGGATTTCATCGATCACATCGTGCTTGATCCCGCCGCCGCCGCGCGCCGCGTGCCCGGATCATTCGCGGAATTCACCTACGGCGTAGCTGAGGATCAACATCCCTCCGATCACTGCCCGGTGTCGATCACGATCGAGTGAGCAGGATACCCGATTCGGGATTGGCGATTGGTGATTCGCGGGAAGCGGCTGCAGCGGTCCCAGGAAGGGGACTGTTGTCCCATGAAGGGGACTGGTGTCCCAGGACGGGGACTCCCTTTGGTCGCGATGCTCGTGTCGCAGGGTGCCGAACGGCATCGGGCCTGAAGGCCTCTTCCACGGAAGCCGAATGGGTGGCGCGGGGGAAGCATCGATCAGCGGGAATCAACGCTTGAGCAGGTCTTTCAGGCCGGCAAACGGGTTGCTGGTTGCCGGCGCAGCCTTGTCTTCGGCCGAGGATGCGCTGACGCCGGTGTGATCGATGTAGCGCGAATGCTCGTTGTCGTGACAGTAGACGCAGAGCAGTTCCCAGTTGCTGCCGTCGGCCGGATTGAAATCGTGGTCATGGTTGCGATGGTGCACGGTCAATTCCTGCAGGTTGGCCCGCGTGAATTCACGCGCGCACCGACCGCAGACCCATGGATACATCTTCAGGGCGCGTTCGCGATAGCCGGCTTCGCGCTGGGCGGCATTGCGCCGCGCTTCGGCAACGATGCGGTCGAGTTTGCTGGTGTCCATGGCTTGCCTCGATCAAGTGCCGGCATGGTCGCAGACTCGGGCGCGAGGCACCATCGGGCAATGCTGATTCGCGTGTTCGAATGTGGAAGGCGGACGGATCAATCGAGCCTCCGACCGGGCGCGGGTACGCAACGGCCGGAGACCCTCATGGTTTGGCTTATTCGCCGAATTCGATCGGATCGTCGAGATTCTGGCAGAAGTCCTGCTTGCTGGCTTCGCTGGTGCTGCCATCGGCGAACTTGGCGCGGATCCATTGCTCGCAGCCTTCGTTGTCCGTGCTGTGATCCCAGATCATCGTCTCGGTCTTGCCGGGACCGATACCGCTGCCGACATCGAAATCACCCCATTCAGACTTGTCTTCGGAAACCTGCAGTTTGACGATCTTGGAACTGGTCAGGTTGCTGACGACGAAGTGCCACTCGTCTGCGGCCTGGACTTGTGCGGCGGCAAAGGCCAGGGCGGCAGTGACGAGGGCGACGCGGAGTTGAAACTTGCTGGACATGAAAAACCTCAAGGGATATTGCAGCGGTAGCCGCCGCTGCGACGGTGAACCCGGAGTGGAACCCGAGCACGGGCTTTTGTTTGGCAGTCATGGCTCGTGGTGCAACTGCCGATAAACGATAGCAAGATCAGGGCCAACCCGAACAATCCGATACCTGCAAGATGGCGTGGGTTTTCCCCTGTCACCGACGCGCGATCCATGTCATTGAAGTGGCCGAATCTGACAAGGCGACATGAATCATTCCGGCGGTCGCCGTGCGCCGCGTGTGCGCCGGATGACATGGCCTTGCCTCGGTGCAGCAGCCATAATCGCCATTCGATGATCGGCTTCGGAGTGTCTTCTTGAATGCGTCAGTTTCCTTGACCGGTCGCCCGTTGCGCCTCTGCCTCGGCCTTGCCCTGGTGATGATCGGCGCGGCTGCATTTGCAGCACCGGCCGCGACTGCCGACAGCCCCATGCGCATCAGCGCGGAAGAGATTCGCGGCCGCATCGAGGCACTGCAGACGCGAACGGATGTCGTCGCCGCGGACAAGCAGCTCACCCTGGAGAATCTGCAACTGGCCCTGGCCCGTCTGCAGAGTGCGGAAGCGGCCCGCAAGCAGGCGGCGGAGTTTGCCGAATCGCTGAAGCTGGCACCCGAACGCATCGCGCAATTGCAGGCCCGGCTTGCCGAGCCGCACGAGCCACATGCGGAAAATGCACAAGCCGCGCCGCTTGATATCGATCCGGCCGAAGCGCAACTGCGCATGGCGGCATTGCAGATTCGCCTGGTCAGCCTGCGTGCGCAGCGTCGCGAGCTGGACGAGTTGCTGCGCGCAATGTCGACCCGCCGGATCGACGCGCGCTCTGAACTGGCGGATCTGCGATCGCAACTCGAGAAGGGGCCGGATTCGCTGCCGCTGGAGCCTTCGCAATTGTTGATCGATTCCAGCCAGATCAAGGACGACGCCGTGCGCCAGGACCTGTCGGCGCGCATCGAGCGAAACGAACAGGAAATCCTCAGCCTGCCGACACGCGAGGCGATCGCGACCGCGCAACTGACCATGCTGGGTCGCGAAGTCGACAGGACCCAGGCCGAGATATCCAGCCTTGGCCGGCGCATGGATGCGCGGGAGCAGGCCGACGTGCACGACAAGCTGGATCGCGCCCGGCGGGTCGTCATCGAGCTCGAAGGCAAGGCCGAGCCGCTGCAGGCGATGGCACGCGAAAACGAATCGCTGCGCCAGGCAATGTTCGGCATTGCCAATGAACTGCGCAAATTGTGGTCGACCAAGGATCGCCTTTACGCCCAACTCGAAGCCGTGGCGGGACTGCGCAAGAATGCGGAACAGATCCTCGCCTTCGGACGGATTGGCGAGGAATACGGGCGCCTGCTTCGCGATGTCGGCAAGAAGCTGCCGACCGAAACCGGCCTGGACCGGCGCATTTCGCAACGCCAGAGCAGCATTGTTGACGTTCGCGTCGAGCGCTTCCGCAGCGAGCAGAAGCTGGCATCCGCGGCAACCGGTCCCGCGGCGGTCGATCAACTGCTGGATCAGGTCGCCGATGCCAGCGCAGCGGATGCGCGCACCATCGCAGGGTCGCTGCTGAAGGATCGGCGCGACGCCTTGCAGGATCTGAACCTGATCCAGGGCAAGCAGGTCGAGGCCCTCGCCGAACTCAACCAGCTAGAAACGGAATTGCGCGAACGCACGCTGCAACTGCGCCTGATGCTCGATCAACGGCTGCTCTGGCTGCCGAGTGCATTGCCGATCAACCACGATTGGGGCCGGCAGATTGCCGATGGCCTGGCGAAGACCCTCGGGCAGGAGAATCGGACGGCGATGTATTCCGCGGTGCGCACTTCGTGGAACGCGCGGCCTTGGTGGTATGTGGCTGCGGGCAGCGTGGTCCTGATCCTGTTCGGCTTGCGCAAGCGACTGCTGGCCAGGCTTGAACACCTGGCCAAAGCCGTCGGCACGCGAAGTGATCGCTTCGCCTTGACCCTGCATGCGCTGCTGGTGACCGTGTTGCTGGCCTTGCCGATGCCACTTGCCTTGATCGTTCCCGCGCAATTGCTCACCGATCCGGCAAATCCGGGATCCTTGCCGGTCGCAGTCGGCAGCGGCTTGTTCAACAGCGGCATCGTGCTGTTCGTGCTTGCCTTGTTCCGCAACATGTGTCGGCATTGCGGGTTGTTCTCGAGCCACTTCCTCTGGCGCCGTGGCGCGGTGCGGCGACTCGGTTTCGCCCTCTGGCGATTGAGTCTCGTCCTGGTTCCTGCGGTTTGGCTGGGCAGCGTTGCCCAGGCCAGTGTCGATCCGATGCTCAGCGATGGCATCGGCCGCCTGGGCCTGTTGATGAGTTCGATCGCGCTGGCGGTCTTCGCCTACCAGGTGTTCCGTCCGCATGGCGGGGCAATGATGGAAATCCTCGAACGACACGGACTGCTCTGGCGCACCCGCTTCGTCTGGTTCGGCGTGCTGGTGATGACGCCGCTGGCGCTGGCAGGGGTTGCCCTGGTGGGTTATACGGTCAGTGCCGTCGAGTTGCAGGGGCGCCTGATCAGTTCGGCCCTGGGCATCCTCTTCATCCTGATTGCTTTCGAGATTGCATTGCGCGGCGTGCTGGTTGCCGGGCGCCGTGCGGCTTACCGGCAGTCCGAGTTGCGCCATGCGCGCCAGCGCGAGTTCGATCGCGCCGCTGCCGCTGCCGACAGTGCCGGCGAGGGTTCGCCGGTAGTCCACGAGGAGCCGGAAATCGATGTCGTGACCGTCAGCCAGCAAACACGGGGCATCTTGCGGGCGACCGCGCTCGTTCTGGTTGCCATGCTGTTGTGGAAAATCTGGAGTGGACTGATTCCGGCGTTCGGCATTTTCAATGATGTCGTGTTGTGGTCGAGCGTGGCCACCACGCCGGCCGGCCAGGTGGTGACCGCGGTGACGCTCGGCAATGTACTGCTTGGCGTGATCCTGCTTGGATTGACCGTGATCGCCGCGCGCAACCTGCCCGGATTCCTCGAGGTGGTCGTGTTGCATCGTTTCGAGATCGATTCGGGATCGCGCTATGCCTACACGACGATCACGCGCTACCTGATCCTTGCCGTTGGCCTCGTCTTCGTCTTCAGCCACATTGGCGCGGACTGGTCGAAGCTGCAGTGGATCGTTGCCGCGCTCGGCGTAGGCCTGGGTTTCGGCTTGCAGGAGATCGTCGCCAACTTCGTTTCCGGCATCATCATCCTGTTCGAGCGCCCGGTGCGCGTCGGTGATTTGATCACCATCGATGACACGGTCGGCACCGTATCACGCATCCAGATCCGCGCCATCACGATCACGGATGCGGACAATTTCGAGGTGCTGGTGCCGAACAAGGCCTTCATCACGCGCTCGGTGAAGAACTGGTCGTTGACCAGCTCGGTCACGCGCCTCGTGGTCAAGGTCGGCATTGGTTACGGCAGTGATGTGGCGCTGGCGCAGAAGACCATGCTCGATGTCGCCAGGGCCAACGAACACGTGCTCGAATCGCCAGCGCCAGTCGTGCTGTTCCTCGGTTTTGGCGACAGTTCGCTGGATCTGGAGCTGCGCGTGTTTGTCGGTCGCATCGAGCAGCGCATGTCCACCTTGCACGATCTCCATGTCGCCGTGCTCGATGCGTTCGACAAGGCCGGCATCGAGATCCCGTTTCCGCGGCGCGATGTGCACGTGCAGGGGGCGGTTGGCATCGGCCCACTGCAGCAGGACCACGCAGGAGAATCACAGTCACCCCCGGATCCGCCGCCGACAACATGCTGAGGCTGCAGCCAGTCGGGCAACAAGCTTCACCACTGCTTCCATCAGAGGAAACGCGCATGAACATCTTGCTGAAAGTTGCCCTGCTTGCCGGTGTGATCCTGCTTTCCGCGCTGGCCGAGGCAGGGCAACAGCCGAAAGTGACATTCATCAATTCGGAAAAGGCCAAGGCCGCCAACTATCCGTTCTCGCAGGCGGTGCAGGTCGATCACACCCTGTACCTGTCCGGCCAGATCGGCACCGATCCGCAGACCGGCAAGCTGGTCGAAGGCGGCATCGCCAGGGAGTCGCAACAGGCCATGCAGAACATCAAGGACCTGCTTGCCGAACACGGGCACTCGATGAGCGACATCGTCAAATGCACGGTGATGTTGGCCGATATCAAGGAATGGCCGGCGTTCAACGAGGTCTATCGCGGCTTCTTCGACAAGCGCTATCCGGCGCGCAGCGCATTTGCCGGCAGTGGCCTGGCCCTGGGCGCGCGCGTCGAGGTGGAGTGCATCGCGGTCGTCGGCCAGGCAGGCGGCTGACGACGCGCACGGTCGAGAGGCCGGGATTCCGGCGAAGCCGGGTTACAGCGCACCGCCTGGCTCGGGATTCCTGAAGCTGCGCGGAGCAAGCTGGCGGGTCAGGCGGAACACGCCTTCGCGGACGACGCGGGTCAGGCGGATGTCGATTATGGTTGTCTCGTTGGGCGGGATCAGCGGCAGCAGGTCCTGCACGTTGGCATGCAACTCGGCGGCCCAGTACTCGACAAAGGCATCGCCATCACGCGGCTGGATGCGCAAACCATAGGGTTGGCGTGGAATCAGGGCAGGGCGCGCGATGCTGTCTGCCTTCAGGTCCGGAATGGGCGGACATCCGGCCAGCGCCGCGTGGTTGAGGAAAAAGGTCAGGTTGCCCGAGCGCTTGTTGAACTGGCGATCGGCGAGGAAGTTTTCCGGCAGCTGGTTCGGATCGTTGTTCGGCCCGGCGGTGAGCAGGACTTTCACGTCGGGCGTGCCCAATTGCTGCGCATCGAGCAGACGGAAGATCACCATCGAACGCGGATCGTGGATGTAGGTGCGGTCGGGCAGGACGGGCACTTTTTCCACTTCCAGGCGGCTGCCGACATCCTGGCGCGCCGCGTTTTCCATGGCAAATGCGGCGCAGAGGGCAGCATAGGCGGTCGCATCCCTGGTCTGCAGGCAGCGCAGGATGGCATCGACGGTGACGTGGGCGATGCCATCGTTGTGCACGCTGCGCATGATTCCTTTCGATTCGCCGGAATGGGATGCGCCGGCGATGATCTTGAACGCGGTAGTCGCGGCGCGCCGGGATGAGACCTTGAGCAGGCTGCGCAGGCGTTTGCGTGCCGAGGGCAGGGCCTCGCCGGCTTGCACCGCCGGCTGCTCAAAGACGATATGGGTGGCATTGAGATTGGCCGCGGCCAGGCGCACCACGCCATCCGAACCGATTTCGCCGGTGTAGGGATTGACGAAATCGTAGAGCTTGCGGTCGATGGTGTCGCCACTGAGGACAAACTGGAACAGTGGATTCGCGCCCTCGGTGAGTTTCAGCTTCGGATAGTCATCGATCCAGCGCAGGTTGAGCGCACAGGCCTCCGGACTGCCGAGTTCCAGCCAGTCAAGCACGCCCTGGCCCGGTTCGACGCCGTCAAACCAGGCCTTGATCGCGGCCAGGCGCGTCTTGCCGAGTTGCGCGAGTGCCGAGCCGAAGTTGGCCGGGGCGAGCATGATCAGGTGGCTCATCGGACACTCGGCGATGCGCTTGCCCTGCACGTAGATGCGATCGAACCAGTCGCGGACCACCGGCCCACCCGTCGAATGCGTGATGCAGACGAAGCGCCGGTTGGCCCCGGCATCCTTCAATACGCCACCCAGTGCGGCATCGAAGGCGCGGGAGATGTCGGCGAGGCGCACTTCATCACGGAAGCTCACGTATTGGCCGAGGTAAATGTGCTGGACGTCGAGTGCGGGGCCGCCCGACCTTGCCGATTCGGCGATCAGCCGCGCCGGCAATTCGCCGTAGGTGTCGGTATTGGTGACGCTCCAGCCGTGGACAAAGATGACGAGCAATGCAGGCATGGTCGAACTCCCTGTCTGGCGGCATCGTTACGGATCACCTGGCGGCCGGGGTCATCCGGCAGCGTCCGCATTGGAACGCCGCAGCGGTGTATTTGCAAGCATTCACCACATTGGCACTCGTTTCCGCGCGGGTCGGGTCAAGGAACTGATTGCGTCATCGGCGAGTGACGCCTTACAGCGACAGCGTGCGCCCGCCATCGACCGGGACATTGATGCCGTTGACGTAGGCGGCGGCCGGGGAGGCGAGGAAGGCGATGACGCTGGCGATTTCCTGGGCTTCGGCGAAGCGTCGCAACGGCACGCCGGCGAGCATGCCTTCGGCGATCTTTTCCTCGCTGCTGCCGGTGGCTCTGGCGCGGTCACCGAGGATCTGGTCGAGGCGTTGCGTGCGCGTGTAGCCAGGCAGCACGTTGTTGACGGTGATGCCGAACGGGCCGAGTTCGCCGGCAAGGGTCTTTGACCAACTGGCGACCGCGCCGCGGATGGTGTTGGAGACGCCGAGGTTGCGGATCGGTTCCTTAACCGAGGTCGAGATGACATTGACGATGCGACCGTAGCCGCTGCCTTGCATGCCGGGAAGAATCGCCTGCAGGATGGTCTGCGCGGCAACCAGATGCTGGTTGAAGGCGCTGAGGAATTCGTCGGTCGAAGCGGTGCTGGCCGGGCCGCCCGGCGGGCCGCCGGTGTTGTTGATGAAGATGTTGACGGCATCGGCGTTGGCAACCGCTTCGATGCGTGCACGCAGTTCGGCATGCCGGCTCATGTCCACGGCGACGTAGCCATGCTTTTGTGCGCTGTTGATGCGTGGCAATTCGGCAACGACCTTTTCCAGCGCCTCGGCCGAACGTGCCAGCACGGTGACATCCGCGCCAAGCGCGGCGAGTTCATGGGCGGTGGCGCGACCGATGCCCTGGGAGGCGCCGCAGACCAGCGCGTGCTTGCCGAGCAGTTCGAGATTCATGGAGTGCCTCGTTTGGTGTCCGGGAAGACTTGCGTCGAATGGAAGCTCCGGGTCGCGCTGCAACAGCGGTCAGGCTGCGGGTGCCATGCGTTGTCGAAACCTCATCCGGCGCTGCGTGCCACCGTCTCCCGACGGGGAGAAGGATAAACCCTACTGGATGCGGGCGAGCTTCTGCACCATCAGGGCGAGCAATTCCTCGTCATCGTTCGAGTGCGGCGGCGCGACCGATTCAAGGTCGAAACCCATGATCGCGGCGTCTTCCTCGTCGAGCCCGTCAAAGGCGCGGAATTCGGCATCGAGCAGGGCCATGCGCGCATGCTGTTCGTCGTCATAGCGGGGGCGTTCGCCGCTCGAATCGAAGATTTCGGCAATCCCCGAGGGCAGGACATCGAGCCGTGCCCAGACCAGGGTATCGCCGATGATGGCAACCCACCATTCGCTGGGCGGGCTGGAATCCAGGTCGGTTTCGAAATCATCATTCATGTCGGGCGGCTCGTTCATCCCAGTGCCTTCGATGCGATGACGGCGAGGATGCCGAGCACGATCGACCAAGCGCCGATGGCGCCGAGTCGGGCCAGTCCACTCAACGATCGGTCGCCCAGGGCAACGTAGCGACGCATGAGGAACCAGCCGAACGCGCGCGGCGTGAACATGAAGCCGCCAATGCGGGCGCGTTCCTGCGGGTGATGGTCACGCAGGTGCACGACAACCAGGATCCACGTCATCAGGTAGGTGGTGAGGCCGGCGACGAAGAAACCGAGGCCGGCCAGCAACATGAACTCACGGGCGGCGTGCATCAGAACTCCGCATGGCCGGGGACGCGCGGATACGGGATCGCGTCACGGATATTGGCGAGTCCGCAGACATAGACGACCAGGCGCTCGAAGCCGAGGCCGAATCCGGCATGCGGCACGCTGCCGTAGCGGCGGAAATCCCGATACCACTGGTAGTGGGCCGGATCGAGGCCAAACTGCTGCATGCGCGCATCGAGCACGTCGAGGCGTTCCTCGCGCTGTGCACCACCGATGATCTCGCCGATGCCCGGCGCGAGCACGTCCATTGCCGCAACCGTGCGCCCGTCATCGTTCAGGCGCATGTAGAAGGCCTTGATCTTTTCCGGATAGTTGGTGACCACGACCGGTCGGCCGACGTGCTCCTCGACCAGGTAGCGCTCGTGCTCGGTCTGCAGGTCGATGCCCCATTCGACCGGGAATTCGAATTTCTTGCCGGATTTCTTCAGGATGGCGACGGCGTCGGTGTAGTCGATGCGCTCGAACGGAGCGTTGATGAAGGCTTCGAGGCGCGAGATGGCGCTCTTCTCGACGCGATCGGCGAAGAACGCCATGTCGTCGGGGCGCTCGTCGAGCACGGTCCGGAACACGAACTTGAGCAGATCCTCGGCAACGCGGGCATTTTCGGCGAGGTCGGCAAAGGCGATCTCGGGCTCGATCATCCAGAACTCGGCGAGATGCCGCGCCGTGTTCGAGTTCTCCGCGCGGAAGGTCGGGCCGAAGGTGTAGACCTTGCTCAGGGCAAGGCAATAACCCTCGACGTTGAGCTGCCCGGAGACGGTCAGGAACGCATCCTTGCCGAAGAAATCCTTGCGCGTGTCGATCGCACCCTTGTCGGTGCGCGGCAGGTTCATCAGATCCAGCGTCGATACGCGGAACATCTGCCCGGCACCTTCGGCATCCGAGGTGGTGATGATCGGCGTGTTGATCCAGCAGTAGCCGTTCTGGTCGAAATAGCGGTGGATTGCCATGGCCAGCGTGTGGCGCACGCGGCTGACGGCACCGAACAGGTTGGTGCGGGGGCGCAGGTGTGCAACTTCGCGGAGGAATTCCAGCGAATGCGCCTTTGGCTGGATCGGATAGGTTTCCGGATCCTCGACCCAACCCAACACTTCAACCGAGCTGGCCTGCAGCTCGAAACCCTGTCCCTTGCCCTGCGAGGCAACCAGTTCGCCGCTGGCGATCACCGCGCAGCCGGCGCTCAGGCGTTGCACTTCATCGGCATAGTTGGCCAGCGAATCCGGCGCAACCACCTGGATGGGATCGAAGCAGGAACCGTCGCTCAGATTGATGAAGGAAAGGCCAGCCTTGGAATCCCGGCGCGTGCGTACCCAACCACGCACGCTGATTCTGGAACCTGCGGGCAGGGCACCGCTCAAGGCTTGTTTGACGCTGACGACGGACATGCGCTGCTTGCTCCGTGATTCGAGGCTGTTGATCCGCCATGCGGATCGCTGGAAACCGCGCATCATAGCGGATAGCGGGGTATTGCGGAGGCGCGTGGGCGCGTCGGGCGGAGGCATCTGAATCCGGCTCGGGACTTGAATTGCAGGTGAGCGCCAAGATCTGTCGGGGACACGCGGTGCTAGACTTTGCCGCGCAGTGCCTTCCGCCAAACGACCATGACCATGCCGATCCAGCTCACCTCCGCCGCGCTTGAGCGCATGCAACGCTTTCTTGCCAACGATCCTTCGGCGATCGGCGTGCGCTTCGGCATCAAGCGCACCGGCTGCTCGGGATATGCCTACACCGTCGATCTGGCCCGGGACGTCGCCGAGAACGACAGCGTGTTCGATCTCGATGGCATCCGCGTTCTCGTCGATGGCAAGGCGCTGCCGTTTGTCGAGGGCACTGAAATCGACTACCGGCGCCAGGGCCTGAACGCCGCGTTCGTGTTCCACAACCCGAACGTCACCGGCGAATGCGGCTGCGGCGAGAGCTTCACGGTCGACGCAAAGGCCTGATCGCGCTGGGATTTTGCCGCCCGCGCGCGTGTTCGCATCGTTCAGAATTCTCGGTTAGACTCGAATCCGCTGTATTGCACGGTTGCGAAGCCGTGGGCCGATGCCGCGAAGTTTCCGCTGCTCCATTGCCCGTTGCTCGCCACCCGCTTTTACAGTCGTGGGGCCGCTGTCACCAGGGCCGTTGAGCACTATCGATCAGTGGAGACAAGCATGTCGGATCAAGAAGTCGGGACCGTCAAGTGGTTCAACGAAAGCAAGGGATTTGGTTTCATCAGTCGTGAAAATGGTCCCGATGTATTCGTCCATTTTCGCGCCATCAACGGGAGCGGTTTCAAGACCCTGCAGGAAGGCCAGAAGGTGAGCTTCAAGGTCGTGCAGGGCGAGAAGGGCTTGCAGGCTGAAAATGTAACGCCCGTCTGAGTTGCCGGATCCAGTCGTCGGGGCCGCGACGTTCGCGTCGCGGCCCCGTTGTTTTTCCGGATTCCGCTACAAGATACGGAATTCGCTCAAAGATGAGGTGCCAAGATGATCACACTGAACGTGCGTGGATTGCCGCGCGACACGACCGAGAGTTCCCTCAACGAGATGTTCGGGAAGTTCGGCCGCGTGCACAAGCTGAAGATGGCAATGGACCCGTTCAAGAACGAGTGCAAGGGATTTGCCGAGCTGGCCATGGAAGGGCATGAAGCGCGTGCCGCGATTGCCGGTCTTGACGGCAGCTTCCAGGAAGGTGGCACCTTGCGCGTCGGCCTTGCCAGTGCGCGTCCCGCGCGCGGCGGACGTCGCTGATTCGAGCCTGCTTGCAACGGCCAGCACTCGATGAGTCCCCTGTCTTCATGCAGCGTTGCCGTGGCGGGCGCGCTGCTGCTTGCGGCCTGCACGCCGGATTCCGCGCCGCCGCCTGAAAGCCCGCTCGTGGAGAGCGCGCCGGCAGCCGATGATGTCGTGCCATCAAGCAGCCAGCCCGCGCTGTTCCTGCGCGGCTACCACGAATCACGCGATGGCGGCTTGTTCACCGCCTGTGGCGAAACCTCGCGGCGCACCCTGGCATCGATCGATCCGGCAACCGCCGACGCTCTTGCGCAGGAGAACGCGAAGCAGGATCGGCCTCGCTTCCTCATGGCCGAGGGCAATTTGCGCGGCCGCGATGCAGTCGAGATCGGCCGCTTCAACCTGATTTCGGGCGATGCCTGGAATTGCGAATCGCGCCTTGGCGACATCATCCTCGGCGCGCGCGGCACCGACGTCCTGTGGAATCTCGAAGTGACTCCAGCCGCGGCAACCTTCATTGCCGGGCCAAACGCTGCGCCTGAAGTCCATGCCTATGCCGGCCTTGCAGATGACGCGGATGGACTGAGCCTGCGCCTTGCCGACAAGGATGCGGCATTCACTGTCCGCCTGCGCGCCGAAGCCTGCAGCGAGGCGATGACCGGCACCGTGTTTGGCTGGTCGATCGTGGTCGATGCCAACGGCCAGTCATTCAAGGGCTGCGCCTGGCGTGGCCTGGCCGCGCCCTGAAGCAGCGGCACATCGATGCCCGCGCAGGAAAACGCCCGACCTGAATTGAAATCCCTGCGCGTGCACTCGGCCGACGGCGCCGCAGCGGATCTGCTCATGGCAGTGCCGTCGACGGCGCGCATCGGCGTGCTCTGGTTGCCGGCACTCGGCGTCGGCGCGCGTCATTACGAGGCGTTCGCGACTGCACTTGCCGAGCAAGGCGTGGCGATCGCGGTGCACGAATGGCGCGGTGCCGGATCCAGCGATCGGCGCGCATCGCGCGCGTGCGACTGGGGCTATGACGAACTCCTTTCCGAAGACATTCCCGCCAGCCTGGCCGCTGCCGGCGAAGCGCACCCGGATTTGCGCTGGATCATCGCCGGGCACAGCCTCGGTGGACAACTCGCGGCGCTGTTTGCGGCCTTGAATCCGCAATCGATCGCAGGATTCGCCTTTGTTGCCAGCGGCTCGCCGTACTGGCGAGCATTTCACGGTCGCATGCGCAGGATCCTGCGCATCGTGCCGTTGATGATGGCCCTGGTCACGGCGATTTGCGGCTACTACCCGGGCAAGCGCCTCGGCTTCGCCGGTCGCGAAGCGCGGACGCTGATGCGCGATTGGGCGCGCACCGCACGCACGGGGCGCTATCAGGACACGGCGGATGGCCGTGATTCCGAGCAGGCACTGGCCGGCTATGCACAGCCGGTACTCGGCATTCGACTGAGCGAGGACACGTTTTGCCCGGAAGCATCATTCGAATGGCTGCTCGGCAAATTCCAGAGTGCGCCGCTGGCGCGCGAGCTGCTTGCCCCGGGCGATTTCTCCTCGGGCCTCGCCAAACATTTCTCTTGGCTGAAGGACCCGCAACCGGTTGCCGAGCGCATGGCAGAATGGCTGCGCAGGTTCGATTGATCCAGCAGCGCGAGGCAATCGGCCAGCGCATCCCGCACAAGCAACTTCGGAGTTTGCATGAACCTGTTTGACGCCCTTTCCCTGCGCGATGTGACCCTGCGCAATCGCATCGCGGTCTCGCCAATGTGCGAATACTCGGCCATCGACGGCGTGCCGCAGCCGTGGCACATGGTCCATCTCGGCAGTCGCGCGGTCGGCGGCGCGGGCCTCGTGCTGGCGGAAGCCACCGCAGTCGAAGCGCGCGGACGCATTTCACCGGCGGATACCGGAATCTGGAATGACGAACAGGCCGAGGCGTGGGCACCGATCGCCGCGTTCCTTGAGGCGCAAGGCGCAGCACCCGGCATCCAGCTTGCCCACGCCGGGCGCAAGGCGAGCACCGCGCCGCCATGGTCAAGCGCGACGAAGGTCGAGGTCGGCGATGGCGGTTGGCTGACGGTGGCACCGTCAGCGCTTGCCTATGCGGAAGATTATCCGCAGCCCGTTGCGCTCGATGCGGCGGGAATCGCCGCCGTCATCGAGGCATTCCGCCTGGCCACGCGGCGTTCGGTCGACTGCGGCTTTCGCGTGATCGAAATCCATGCGGCGCACGGTTACCTGCTGCATCAATTCCTCTCACCGCTGAGCAATCAGCGCGATGACAAATGGGGTGGAAGTTTCGAGAACCGCATTCGCCTGACCCGCGCCGTGGTTGCCGCCGCGCGCACGGCGATGCCGGAAGGCCTGCCCTTGCTGGTGCGCATTTCGGCCACGGACTGGGTCGACGGTGGCTGGGACATCGAACAGAGCATCGAGCTGTGCCGATTGCTCAGGAACGAAGGCGTCGACCTGATCGATGTATCCAGCGGCGGCCTTTCGCGCGATCAGTCGATCACGCTCGGCCCGGGCTATCAGGTGCCATTCGCCGCACGCATCCGGCGCGAAGCGGCCATCGCCACCGGCGCAGTCGGCCTCATCACCGAACCCCAACAAGCCCAGGCGATCATCGCAAACGGCGAAGCCGACATGGTCCTGCTCGCCCGCGAACTCCTCCGCGATCCCTACTGGCCCCGCCGCGCCGCAAAGGAACTCGGCGTCCAGATCGAAGTGCCAAAGCAGTACGCGCGGGCTTGGTGACGAGCGATGTGTGATTGCCTGGTCAATTGATTGACGAGGCATCGCCGATATTGATGGCAATGGGAGACCAGATATCGTGTACGTGGGGTCGCGATTTGGGGACACCGAACACCTGGTCCATACGATGATGAATGACGTGATTTTTCTGTCTGTTTTTTCTGGCCAGTGACTTCTATGTGGAGTTGCTGGATTGAGGACAGGCGCCTTGGATCAGCGCCCGACTCTCGCTTGCGCCAATTCATGGAGCTGCATTGCTGATTCAGCGGTGGTACGAAGCTGCTTACGCCGCCTAGAGCGAGTCCATCTAGCGCTTCGAAGAAGGGTGCTGTAACGATGCGGCATTGCGGCTAGGAACGGGACACATCGACCCATCGCGGAAGCTGGGAGACAATTGCTGGACACGACGGAAATTCAAGTTTCAAGAAGCAGTACGCTTGTGGAAGCAAGAGGCTCAGATCACGAAAGCAGCCGCCAAGAGATCCATGCACGTTTTTTGGTGTCCATCCTCCACCTGCCCGGAAATCGACACATCTGACACCGCGTGATGCCCGCTGGAGACGTCAGCATCGGGGCAATTATCGGAGCGGGCCACGCCATTCAGATTCTCCGAATCCACTCTTCCAGAACAAGAGGAAGCGCCATGCTCATGCGGGGGAAGCCAATGTCTAGACTGAATGCTTGTGCTTCCTTGTTCCTGGCGGGACTGCTTCTCTTCACTGGCGCAACAGCGCAAGAAACCTACCATGAAAGGTATACACGAGCCTTGGACAGGCGAGCGAATGAAGCAATGGCGCAGTTTCAATCCAATCTTTCGAAGTCAAGGTCAACCGGGGACCAGTCGACAAGCAGGATCCTTCTCTCCTTTAGGGATCTGGTTCCTGCAAATGACGTTATTTCCAAAATGGCAGGTATCGGAATCGAGATTGAGGACTTGCAGATTTCAGTTGGCGAGACAGTCAATTCGATCTCCATTGCTCACAGAGATCCCTTTCGAGCTGAGCCTGCCGTAAATGCGGAGCTCAACCAACTCATCGCGCAGCAGGAACGTGGAACCAAATGGCTACTGGCGACTGAGACATTGGAAGAAGCACGACACTGGCTGCTGGAGAATCAAATATCTGTCAAAAAATTTAAATTGAGGGTGGCTGAATCGAACGGACTTCTGATTAGCGGCATTGGCTGCATTGCATCCAATGACGAAATTGACCAGCTCATGACTGCGATGCCATCGGTGATTCGCGCAGTAGAGTATCAAGGCACTCCACGAATAATGAGCATTCCGGTGGAGACGTATAGGGGATGGAACGAATAGTGACCGCTAACCCGTCCTAGCGCCTGTCGACAGCGGAGACTTCGGCATTTTGAAGGCCCGCTTCTGGCCGAAAGCGGTCACTGAGTACACGTCGCCATCTAATCGCGCCATTCGCCATGGCGATGTTTCAGTGCTGCGATGGCCTTTATGCGCGGACGCGTGCAATGATTGCTGTGGAATCGCAGTTCACATGAATGTTGCATGCAAGAAAGCTTCACATCCGGATGTCTCTGACAAGAGTTGAAATGAGCAATAAATATCTCCGTTGTATTTGGCGTGCCGCGTTTGCATGCATCCTGTTTGCTTGCGGAATTTCCGTGGCTTCGGCAGAAAATCCCGAGCGCAACCTGACAGTTCATTGGGTCAATCTGCAGCCGGAAGATGGTTTGATTGTCGACGCGGTGGTGTTGTTCTTCCACGACGGCTCATTCGATCTGTACGACACCGGCAGTGCGCCATCGTCATTGCTGACCAGGCTGGCAAAGCACCAGTTCGATGGGCTTGAGTCACTGATCCCCGGGGTGAAGATTGCGGTGATGACTGCCCCGCATGAGCCGAGCCCGTTTGGCGGTACTTGGGGTGAACTGAGCAGCGCGGTGACGGCGTCACTGAACCCTACACAGCATCGTTATGCGACGGCGTACATCGCCTTGCGCCCCAGCAACGATGCTTTCCTCGGCAACGAGGATGGCTACCGCATCCGCCTGTTCGATCTTGGCGGCAATCCCGAGCTGCCGGTTGTTGTCGAATTCGGCGGTAGCGAGGTGATGGACGCGGGAATCTGCGTAAACAACGAGGCGAGCTTGCAGTTCCTCGACGTTACGGATATGACGGCCCAGCCCTGCCAGGCCGAGAACGGCGTGGTACGTCGTCATGCGGGTTTCAACGGCTCTGTGCGCAACCCCGACGCAACACCCGTTCGCATCCTCGGTGGAACCAGTGTCGACATGGGTGGTATCACGGGTGTGCGCCACTACGATCGGGCGAATGCGGATTTTTCACGCGGTGGTACGCAAATCGGTCGACTGGTATTCATGCAGACTGGATCTGCCGGTTCACTCACGGGCAGTTTTTACAATCCGGCGCGGTCCGGCGAAGGCTTCAACATCGAGGTTTTTCATCGCCCGGGCAGTGATGCCGCGCTGACTGTTGTTTATTTCTACACCTATGAGCCTGGCACGGGTCGTCCACTTTGGTTGATCGGCAGCGGCGAGCTCGGGCAGGATATCGTCATGGCTTCGGCGCATGGCGGCAGTATCAATTCGCCTTCCAATCCCGACACGGTCGTGGTCAGCCGCTGGGGCACGCTCCGTCTGCCGGCGGCGAGCACGGTCGACTGGTGCATGGATGGCGTGACGATCACCTACGCACCTGACGATCCATCGATTCCGGGTGGTCAGTATCCGGTGCAACGACTGACCCCGCGTGGCGACGCCCTGGAAGCCCTGTGCCGGCAGTTGTATCCGCCGACACGCATCTATTGATCGGAAGGGCACGACGGACAACCTCGGTCCTTGAATTGCTGTTCGGCTGCCACATTCGATGGGGCGGCTGATCGGCAAGGATGCTGCGCGCGAAGGACGACAGGAGCAGGGCTGGATTTCGATTACAAGCGAAGACTTGCCTCGTACCTCCATGTCTGGCCGGAACCGGACACCGAACTGTCGTCTGCTTCGGTTCACACCATTCGCCATGGCGGGGTTTCAGCGTTGCAGTGGCCTTGATCTGCGGGCGCATGGGCTTGTCGCGATAGAATCGGATTTCACATCGATTGCGCGAGGTGGCCATGACGGATTCGACGCATTTGCTGATCGAGGGAAAGCTGCACGACCTTGGTGACGGCTTCATGGTTCGGCGCATGTTGCCTTCGGCACGGCAGCGAACGGTCGGGCCGTTTGTCTTCTTCGATCACATCGGCCCGGTCGATTTGGCTCCGGGGCGTGGCGTCGATGTGCGGCCGCATCCGCATATCGGATTGTCGACGATGACTTATCTCTTCGATGGCGTGTTCATGCATCGCGACAGCCTTGGCGTGGTCCAGGCCATTCGCCCGGGTGCGGTCAACTGGATGACGGCGGGTCGTGGCGTGGTGCATTCCGAGCGCACTCCGGAGCCGGAACGCTCGGCTGGACATCGCATGCATGGCATCCAGTTCTGGGTCGGCTTGCCGCAGGCCGATGCCGAGATCGAGCCGTCGTTTTCGCATCATGCGCTTGAGGCGCTGCCGGAATGGTCGACTGACGATGGCCGTGTGCATGGCCGTCTCGTCGCGGGCGCGGCGTTCGGGCAGCAATCGCCGGTTCCCGTGCATTCGCGCCTTTTCTGCGTCGATGCGAACCTGGCCGCCGATGCCGAATTGCAGGTGCCCGTCGATTACCCAGAGCGCGCGATCCAGGTCGTTGATGGGGAAATCGAGGTCGATGGCGCGGTCTTTTCAATGCACCAGATGTGCGTGCTGCAGGCGGGTGCGCTGGCGCGGATCCGTGCGCGTGAACCGGCCCGGATCGTCGTCTTTGGCGGCGATCCGCTGGATGGCCCGCGCTTCATCTGGTGGAACTTCGTCGCCAGTTCGCGTGAACGCATCGATCGGGCAGGCGAGGACTGGAAACGCGGACGATTCGAGGAGGTTCCTGGCGAAACTGAATTCATCCCATTGCCCGAACGCTGAGGATTTCGTGATCCAGGCCATCCATCGCGGCGTGTGCGCGCCTGCTTGCTTGCATTGTGGCCGGAAGCCGGCCTTGCCCATGGATCAAGTTGTGACTGACGAACACTGGAACATGCGACATGACCGGATCATGCACTGAGGCCGCGCACGCGCGCGTGGATTCCGGCGTGCGCCTGGATGTATGGCTTTGGGCCGCGCGTTTCTATAAGACGCGCAGCCTCGCCAAGCAGGCCATCGAGGGCGGCAAGATCGAGGTCAACGATGCCGCCACAAAACCGGCGCGACTGGTCCACGTCGATGATCGACTGCGTATCACGCGAGGCATCGAACGCTTTGCCATCCGCGTCGTCGCGACCAGCGCCACGCGCGGTCCGGCGAGCATTGCGCAAACCCTGTACGAGGAATCGGCCGAAAGCGCCGCTGCGCGTGAAGGCGAACGCGAGATGCGACGGCTGACCGGAGCGGGTTTCGATCATCCGCACAAGCGTCCCGACAAGCACTCGCGGCGCTTGCTGCGTGGATTCAAGGAAGGCGGTGGCTGAGCGGGCGCAGCGATGTCCTGCAGAGAGCATCAGGCATGAATGCCGTTCTCCTTGCATGCGTGCCAGGAACGTTTCGGGATGCCCAGGCTCAGGGCATGGCTGGAATGCCCGCGTCGTGCGCATGAACCCTGGCTTCGGGCAGCGCGGCGATGAATGAGGCAAACGAAGGCAGCAGCAGGCGGTTGCCATAGGCGCTGAGGTGATCGCCATCGAAATACAGCGGACCCTGCTTGCGCACGGATTCGCAATGCTCCGTCGGGCACAGGACCGGCAACGGATCCCAGACCGACGCGCCCAATCCGCTCGCCAATCGACCCAGGCTTTCGAGAACCGGTTGCCGATAGGCTTCGATGGCCGCGCGCGATTCGCTCAATCCCGCCGCACAGATGGGATTGCCGCGATTGAACCAGTCCGAGCAGCGGAAGGGTGGCGAACGAAACAGCGGTTTTGGTGCCTCGAAAACAATGCGCAGGCCCGCCTTGGACAAGGGCGCAAGCTGGGTGAGCAATTGCGTGGATGCCACATCGCGCTCTTGCCTGGCCTGGGCCGTGTCCATCGAGGTCCAGTGTTCCGAGGAAGCAACCATCGCATCCTGTTCGCTCAACCGATCCAGGCGCAGGGCGGCGAGCAGGAGGATGTCGCCGGGTTTCGAGCGCTTGTGGATGTCGTCGAGTTCGGCCTGGTTCTGCGCCGTACATTGTCCACTTTCGCGAGCAGGCTGCAGGCTGGCAAACGTGCAGCCGAAGTTCGGATAGAGGATGACCCGGGCACCGGTCCGCAGCACGTATTCGGTCAGCATCGTCGAATAGCCGATCGTGTGCGAATCGCCGAGTGCAAACAGATCGGGTGCTGATTGCGGTCGGCTGCTGCATCCTCCACGTTCATAGACCCAGGCGGGGTTGGCACCTGCTTGCTGGCTCCTGGACAGCAGGTAGCATTCCGGCACCTCGTCAATCCGCAGCAGGGTTTGCGCCTGCCAGTGGCTGGTGTTGCGGGTCACCGTGCTGAGCGAAAGGTGGCTGCCCATCAGTGTCATCAACCCGGACAATCCGGAACTCGTCACGATCAGGGCGAGACCTGCCGCGACCACGCCGGAACGCGGCCAGAGGCGCAGGCGCGCGGAATAGCGCAAGGGCTGTTCGACGAATCGGAAGGAGGCTTCGGCCAGCAGCAGGGTCAGGGCAACCGCCGCGATCATTGTCGTCGGCGAATCAAGTCCGCAGGTCCAGCGCATGATCACGTAGACCGGCCAATGCCACAGGTACAGCGAGTACGAACGGCGGCCGAGATAGACCGGAAGCGCACTGCCGAGCGCACGCGCGAGGATCGACCTGGCGCCGGCCACATGCAGCCCGGCCAGCACGCCGAGTGTGCCGACGATGGGCAGGATCGCTCCGGGGAAGGGAAACTCGGCGACTGCCGAAACGAACAATGCCCAGCCCAGCAAGCCGAGGGACACCCAGGCAGACACCTCGCCAAGCCTGCGCGCGTTCGGCCCGGCCTGGCGGTCGGCAAATCGATGCATGCCCTGGAACAGCAGCACGCCGGCACCGAGTTCCCAGAAACGCGTGGTGATGAGGTAGAAAGCGGCCGTCGGGTTGCTCGCCGGGCGCAGCCAGGCATCGGCCAGCGAGGCGAGGCAAGCGAGCGCGATCAGGCTGATCGACAGTGCCCGCCCGCGTTCGCCGCGTGTCCAGGCAAAGAACAACAGGGGAAACAGCAGGTAGAACTGCTCCTCGACGCCCAGTGACCACGTGTGCATGTACGGATTGAACGCGGCAATCGGCGAGAAGTAGGTTTCATTGTGGAAAGCGAGATAGTAGTTGCTCAGGCCGAAAAACGCGTACAGCCCGGTCAGTTCGTTTGAGGAACTCAGCCACGCGCGCGGGACGAGCAATACCGAGACCAGGCTGGTCAGCAACAGGCAAGCGAGCAGGGCCGGCACGATGCGCTGCAGGCGCCGCGCATAGAAGCGGCCGAGGAAATTGCCGAGGCTGCCACCGTTCCAGTGACTGACGGAAAGGCTGACGACGAAGCCCGAGATGACGAAGAAGACATCGACGCCGCTGAAGCCGCCCGGCAGCCAGCTTTCGCGCAAGTGATAGATCATCACGGCAACGACGGCGAGCGCGCGCAAGCCATCGACATGGGGCAACCAGGTGCCGGCTCGCGGGCCTGGCGTTGTCTTCAGATCATTCAAGGGTTGGCGGATGCGTGGGTGTCTGGATTGTCGGGATCGGCGGCCGGGTTTGCTCAGAGCATCCTGCGCAGGCGATACAGCGCATCGAGTGCTTCGCGCGGGCTCAGCGCATCCGGATCGAGCGCGCGCACGGCTTCCTCGATGGGCGAGGGCGCGGGTGGTGCGAACAAGCCCAGTTGGGGCGAGCTGCCTTGCACGGGTGTCGTGGTGCCGCGATTTTCCGCGGCGCTGGCCTCGAGGCCGGCAAGGGTAGCCTTGGCGTCGTTGATCACGGCCTTCGGCAATCCGGCCAATGCCGCCACCTGCAAGCCGAAGCTGCGGTTGGCCGGGCCTTCCTTGACCGCATGCATGAAGACCAGTTGCTCGCCGTATTCGACTGCATCGAGATGCACGTTGGCGATATCGGCGTGTTCGTTGGCAAGCCTCGTCAGCTCGAAATAGTGGGTGGCGAAAAGGGTGAACGCGCGATTTTTCGTCGCCAGCCAGGTGGCACAGGCCTGGGCCAGGGAAAGGCCGTCGTAGGTGCTGGTGCCGCGTCCGATTTCATCCATCAGCACGAGACTGTGCGCGGTGGCATTGTGCAGGATGTTCGCGGTTTCGCTCATTTCGACCATGAAGGTGGATTGACCGCGCGAGAGATCATCGCCCGCGCCAATGCGGGTGAAGATGCGATCGATCGGCCCGATCACCGCACTTGCCGCCGGCACGAAGCTGCCGATATGCGCGAGCAGGACGATCAGCGCGTTCTGCCGCATGTAGGTCGATTTGCCGCCCATGTTCGGGCCGGTGACGATGAGCATGCGGCGGTCGTCGTTGAAATCGAGATCGTTCGGCTCGAAGGGTTCCTCGCGAACCTGTTCGACCACCGGATGACGGCCGCGCTCGATGCGGATGCCGGTGACGTCGCCCAGTTGCGGGCGATTCCAGTCCAGCGCATGGGCGCGATCGGCAAGGCTGGCCAGGGTATCCAGTTCGGCGATTGCACTTGCCGCGGATTTCAGTTCAGCCAGGCGCTCGCCGAGGAAATCGAGCAGTGCCTCGTACAGCGCGCGTTCGCGCATCAGCGAGCGCTCGCGCGCCGAGAGCACCTTGTCCTCGAAGTTCTTCAGTTCCTCGGTGATGTAACGCTCGGCACCCTTGATGGTCTGCCGGCGCGTGTAATGGGTTGGTGCCTTGTCGGCCTGGCCCTTGCTGATCTCGATGTAGTAGCCATGCACGCGGTTGTAGCCGACCTTGAGCGTGGCGATGCCGCTGGCGGCTTTTTCGCGCTCCTCGAAATCGATCAGGAATTGATCGGCATTGGTCGCCAGCGCGCGCAGTTCGTCGAGTTCGGCATCGAAACCATCGCGGATCACGCCGCCATCGCGTTGCAGGGCTGGCGGTTGCTCGACCGTCGCTGCGATCAGGTGTGCGGCGGTAGCGGCGTGCTCGCCGAGCCGGTCCAGCAGATCGGCGAGCAAGGGGCTGTCGCTCGCGCGCAGGCGCTCGCGCAATGCCGGCGTGCGCGCCAGGCCATCGCGCAGGGTTGACAGATCGCGCGGTCGCGCCGAGCGCAAGGCGACGCGGGCAAGGATGCGTTCGAGATCACCGATGCCGTGCAACTCATCGCGCAAGCCTTCGTTGCAGCCGCTTTCGATCAGGCTTTCGATTGCCTGCAGGCGGCGGTTGAGGATGTCGTGATCGCGCAACGGCCGGTTGACCCAGCGATGCAGGCTGCGTGCGCCCATCGGCGTGACCGTGGCATCGAGCACGCCAAGCAGGGTGAATTCGCGACTGCCCGAGGCATGGCTGTCGAGTTCGAGATTGCGCCGCGTCGCTGCATCCAGCGCAATCGTCTCGCTGGCATTCTCGACGGCAAGTCCGCTCAGATGCGGCAAGGCGGATTTCTGGGTTTCCTCGACATAGCCGAGCAGGCAGCCGGCCGCGCCAATGGCGAGCGCATGGCCGTCGGCACCGAAACCGGAAAGATCGCGCGTGCCGAAAAACCGGCACAGCTCGCGTTGTCCGCTTTGCGCATCGAAATGCCACGGCGCGCGCTTGCGCAGGCCGGGCAGGGTGCTGACGAACTTTGGCCAGGCACCGTCTTCGGCGATCAAGGTCTCGACCGGCTGCAGGCGCGCCAGTTCGGCGGCAAGCGCTTCGGCACTGGCGACTTCGCTGATCAGGAAGCGGCCCGTGGTCAGATCGACCCAGGCCAGCCCGAATCCTGACTTGCCGGCGGCAATCGCCAGCAGCAGGTTGTCGCGACGCTCCTCCAGCAAGGCTTCATCGGTAACCGTGCCCGGCGTGACGATGCGCACGACCTTGCGCTCGACCAGGCCCTTGGCCAGGGCCGGGTCACCGATCTGCTCGCAGATGGCGACCGATTCGCCAAGCCGGACCAGCTTGGCCAGATAGCCTTCGGCAGCGTGATAGGGCACGCCGGCCATGGGAATCGGCGCGCCGGCCGAGGTGCCGCGCTGGGTCAGGGTGATATCGAGCAGGCGCGCCGCCTTGCGCGCATCGTCGTAGAACAGTTCGTAGAAATCGCCCATGCGGAAGAACATCAGCACATCCGGATGCGCGCTCTTGGCGGCAAAGAACTGGCGCATGAGCGGAGTATGGCCATCCGCGTTTAAAATGGACGACATCTGTTTTTAAAAATCAATGACTTGCGATGCCGAGCATTCGGTCGCAGGCGAGCTAAAAAGCGTGTCGAGAAACCTATTTTGCACAATAGCGTGTCCATCTAGTGTCCACAGACAATGAACGGCTCATGGCGCTGTGTCCATAGCCCGACGGGGCGATCTGCAGAACCCTGCAAATCGGCTCGACCCCGAACGTGTCGCGCTGTGCGTCGATAAATTCCCTCAGGACTTGAGTCGGCGGTCGAGCTCCGCCTGGGCGAAAAAAGCGCTCGCCAGCTTCAGGATCTCATTGGCTCGACGCAGCTCCTTGTTCTCGCGTTCCAATTCCTTGACCCGCTGCTTCTCGGCAGTGGTCACGCCATCGCGGACACCGCTGTCCACCTCCTGGCGTTTCACCCAGGTCAACAGCGTCTGGGGCACACAGCCGATCTTCGACGCAATGGATTCAACCGCAGCCCACAGCGACGGATACTCACCCCGGTGTTCCTGCACCAGGCGAACCGCCCGTTCACGCACTTCCCGGGAAAACTTATTCGATTTGTTCATGGCTCCATTCTCTCAAGAGTTGGAGCCTCCTCAAAACCCGGGGCGGTTCAATATCCCTGATTCCGACCAGTCACCTTGACCCAACTGCGCCAGCAGCTTGAGTCAGTGGTCCAGACTCTACAAGCGCGACCACCGCCCCCTCATTGCCCGTCGTGATCAAGGCCCACAAAGCTCGGCACTTGGCCAGCGCATCGCCCGGTATGGCTTCAAGTTCACCCCGCCTTGCGACGAGTTGTCTTTTCCGTTCCCAGATGCTCGATAGCCAAGGGCGGTCGATTCGGAAACCGCGCAACGAGTTCGAGTGTTCCTCCCATACTCTCGATATAGTGCCGCAGCGTTGAAAGCAGCATGTCGCTACGTCGTTCCAGTCGCGAGATTGTGTCCTGACCAACGCCAAGCTCCGCTGCCAGTTCGACTTGCGTCTTTTCTACGGCTAGGCGCAAGTCCTTCAACGTCGCCAACTCCTGCGCGCGCTTTTCGATCCGCTTCCGTCGGTTTGCCGGCAAGGCGGCGATCACGTCATCGAGTTTTCTTGCCATGGGGAGCCTCGGGAGTACGGATGTTGCGGAGTGTGGCGAGGTGCTCATCGTATCGAGCGTCAGCCACGGTGATCAGTCGTTTGTAGAAGCGGCGCTGGTTGGTGCCCGCTTTGTCGCCAGCGGTGAGCAGGATCGCTTGGCGTTTCGGGTCGAAGGCGAAGGCCACGCGCCAAACTTCGCTCGCCCACTCGAAGCGCAGTTCCTTCATGTTGGCGTGCTTCGATGCCTTGAGCGTGTCCACCGTGGGGCGTCCGAGGTTCGGGCCGAACTCCGCCAACAGCTTTGCGTGCGCCAGCAACTCGTCTTGCAGGTCTTCCGCCAAGTCTGCGAACTCGGCGCCGAAGTCGGAGTGAAGCAGGACGATCCAAGTCATGGCCAATTATGACTCAAAGACCATATGGAGTCAAAGCCATAACTCTCATGGACATATGCCGCGCTCGGTAGGCACCTTCGAAGGGCGCTGGAGCAGGTTCGAATGTGTCCATATGGTGTCCATAGGGCCGCTTCTTGCTCGGTGGCTACAGACAACATGCGGAAAACGCCGGAAAAAGCAGGGCTACACAACCTCGCGTAAATTCTGGCGCATGAGCGGCGTGTGGGAAGACGGTTTCCCGGATTCTCCATAGCTGTCGACAGGATTCGGCGTAGTTGAGTCCGTCATTTCAGTGCTGCTTGGGCTTGTCGATGGCATCAGTTGGCTCGTTTCCATGCGTCCTTTATCCATATTGCCTGCATGGATGTCGAATCCTGCCGGCGCAAGTGTCCATGAAACGGCTGCATTGTCTTGTCATCGTCGAGCATTGCGGGATCGATTGACGCTGCCGGCTTCGGGATCCTGGCTGCGCGAGCCGGGAATGATAGTGGGAGCAATCGACATTTCGTGCTTGCATGCGCCGGACCGTGGTGACCTGCCATGTCGAAGCATCCATTTGCCCAGGCCGGGCAGGTGGATATTCGATGGGTTCTCATCGATGCCTGGGCAAGCGGCAGAATTCCGGCAGATCCCGTTGATGCGCAATCAGCCTGTCGCGGACGGTTGGTGCGGCACTTTGCGGATCTTGTCCATCGCATAGCCCAGGGCCCTCACCCTGGCCAGCAAGTCGTCGTAGTCGGCTTCGGAAATCGTCGGCGTGCGTGCCATCACCCAGGTGTAGTCGCGCGCGTCGCGGGCCACGATCACCTGGCTGTAGTCCTCCTTCAGATACGCCACGATGTACTGTGCCTGCAGCGGCCAGAACACCTGCACGCCCCACACGGCGTTGCCGCTGCCCTGCTTGACGATGCCGGTGGAGCGGATTTCCTTGCGCTCGCCGTCGAAGCTGCCGCTGCGGAAGTGGAACGAGGTGGCGACGTGGCCATTGGGCTTCAGCGTGTACACCTCGACCGCGTCGTAAGCATTCTTCTCGAAGTGCGTGGGAATGGTGGCGATCACGTACCAGTTGCCCATGAAGCGGGGCAGGTCGACATGGGGCACCGGCGTGATTGGCGGCAGCTTGCTGGCACCGGCGTTGAGGTTGAACAGCATGGCGCAGGCCAGCAGCAGGATCACCGGACGCTTCATGGCGCCTCCGCTGCAAAGCTTGGGTGGGCATCAAGCGGAGGCCGCACGAAGCGGTAGTGCGCGACCAGCCATTCCTGCCCGTCGGCGTAACCGAACAGCTCGGCGCAGGACATCCAGAACATGCGCCAGCGCTGGAACCACAATGGCGCAGCCTTGCTGCCGTAGGCTTGCGCCAGCACCTTCATCACCTCGTCGTGGTGCGCATCCTGGTTGGCCAGCCAATGATTGGCGGTGCGCTGGTAATGCGTGCCGTCGACATGCCAGCGCTGCTCGATGTGCAGCGCCGACTGGAACCACAGCAAGGTGTCGGACGCCGGCATCAGCCCGCCGGTGAAGAAGTGCCGGCCCATCCAGTTGTCGTCGCCCTGGGTCTCGAACGGGTACATCGCGGTCTTGTGCGCGAAGATGTGCACGAACAGCTTGCCGCCGGGTTTCAGCCAGCCGGCGATGCGGCCCAGCAGCGTCTCGTAGTTGCGCATGTGTTCGAACATCTCGATCGACACGCAGCGGTCGAACTGCGCCGGATCGAGTTGCAGCGCGTTGACGTCGCAGGTGACCACGCGCACGTTGAGCAGGCCGCGCCGACGACATTGCGCCTCGATGTGCTGGCGTTGCGGAGCGGAGTTGGACACGGCGGTGATCCGCGCATCCGGAAAGCGCTCGGCCATCCACAGGGTCAGCGAACCCCAGCCGCAGCCGAGTTCCAGTATCGACTGGCCATCGGCGAGCTGGGCGCGCTCGCCGTACAGTGTGAGCATCGCCTCCTCGGCTTCGTCCAGCGACTCGTCGCCGCGCGGGTAATGGCAGGACGAATACTTCAGGCGCTTGCCCAGGCAGAGCTCGAAGAACGCCGGCGGCAGTTCGTAGTGTTGCGCGTTGGCTGCGTCGGTGTGGATCGCCACCGGGCTGTGGCGCAGCATCTCGATGCGCTGCGCATAGCGCTCGGCCTGCGCATCGAGGCCACCGGCCTGTTCCTCGCGCAGGCGTTGCGCACACAGTCGGCGGATTCCCTGGCGCAGCAGTGCGTCGGGAATGCGGCCGCGTTCGGCCATGCCCAGCAGGCCGGGCGCCGGGCGCTCGCTGGCCAGTTCGGTGGAAGCGGGGGTGGTCATCGTGAGGGCCTCTTCGGAAACCAGGGAATCAACATGGGCGTGGTGTTTTGGTAGTCGCGGTAGTCCTCGCCGCGCGTGCGCAGCGCCTGTGCCTCGGTGTACGGCACGCCGCTGATCCAGCGCAGGAACACGTACATGACCACTGGCCCGGACCACGCCAGCCAGCCGATCGGCGAGCCGACCGCCAGGCAGACGTAGGCGAACCAGTGCAGCCATTCGAAGAAATAGTTCGGATGGCGCGAATAACGCCACAGGCCGTCGCGGCAGGTCTTGCCGCGGTTGCTCGGATCGTTGCGGAAGCGCGCCAGCTGCGCATCGGCAATCGACTCGCCGAGCACGCCGAGCAACCAGAGGGCAACGGCCGCGACCAGCCACGGCGCGGACGCCTGCGGGTTGCGCGCCACCGCCGCGAACGGCAGGGCGAACAGCACGATCAGGAAGGCCTGGAACTGGAAGAAGGCGAAGAACTTCCACTGCGCGCCCTGCCAGTGCGCGCGCAAGCTGCGGTAGCGACCGTCTTCCGCTTCGCCTCGCACGCGACGCCAGAGGTGCAGGGACAGACGCAGGCCCCACGCGCCGCCGAGCAAGGCCAGCGCTGCGCGTGTCCACACTGCGCCGTTGCCGGTAATCGCCAGCAGTGCCGCGCTGCCGCCCACACCCGCCGCCCACAGCACATCGACGATGCCCGCATTGCTGCGCCTGCGCTGCCATTGCCAGCCCAGCGTCATCATCAGCGCGGCCAGCAGCCACACGAGCAGAAGTTGCCACCAGGGGTTCATGCGCGGGCTCCTCGCGTGGCCGACTGTCGTTGCGACGACCTGCTGCCGGTGCGCGCCAGCCAGGCCAGCGTTGGTGTCGCCAATGCCCAGCCGAGCGCCAAGGCCAGCAGGGTGCGCCACGTCGGTTCGGCAAACGTCACTACCTGCCAGGCGCGCGCCGCACCCAGATAGGCCAGCGGCCCGCCGAACAGGCCCAGCAGCGCCGCCAGCCACAGCCGCGTCTGCAGGTAGCGCAAGGACTGGCTGAAGGTCAGCGCAAAGGTCACCCACAGCGCGAGAATCCAGCCCGGTGCCAGCGCCGGGTCCGGCCAGCCGGCCGCGTAGTCGGCCAGCCCGCTGCGGCTCAGCGTGCCGTCCAGCAACAAGCCGAACATCAGCCCGGCGGCCATCAGGGCGAGATCGGTGCGAACGTTGCGAGCGCAAGCCAACTGCACGAGCGCGTAGACGAGCATGCCGAGCACGCCCGGCCACGCCAGCCCGTGGCCCGCGCCGATCACCGCGGCAAACCACACGGCCTGGTAGCCGATCAGGCTGAGCCAGAAGCTCATGCCGGCCGGCCCGTCGACGATGCGGCGGGGCGATGGCCCGGCTTGGCCATCAACAGGTGCGCCACGCCGATCGAGCGTTCACGAAAGCCACCCTCGCAATACGCCAGGTAGAACTCCCACAGGCGCACGAAGCGCTCGTCGAAGCCCTGCGCGCGCACCCGCGGCAAGTGGGCCATGAAGCGCTCGCGCCATGCTTCCAGGGTCTGCGCGTACGAACCGCCGAAGTCCTCCAGCCGGATCAGGCCCAGGTCGCTGGCGCGGGTCTTGGCCGCGAGCAGCGCGCTGATCGACGGGATGAAGCTGCCGGGGAACACGTGGCGCTTGATGAAGTCGACCGACTTCAGCGCCTGCGCGTAGCGGTGGTCCTCGATGGTGATCGCCTGCACCAGCGCCAGGCCGTCCGGCTTCAGCAGGCTGCCGAGCTTGCCGAAATAGACGTCCAGATACGGGGCGCCGATCGCCTCGACCATCTCGATCGAGACCAGCTTGTCGTACTGCCCTTCGAGGTCGCGGTAATCCTCCAGCAGCAAGGTGACGTGCCCCTCCATGCCGGCTTCGGCGACACGCTGGCTGGCCAGCGCATGCTGCTCGCGCGAGATCGTGGTGGTGGTGACATGGCAGCCGTAGTGCTGCGCCGCGTACAGCGCGAAGCCGCCCCAGCCGGTGCCGATCTCGATCACCCGGTCGCTGGGCTGGAGGTCGAGCTGGCGGCAGATGCGCTCCAGCTTGCGCGCGGAGGCGGTTTCCAGCGTGTCGGCCGGGTCGCTCCAGATTGCCGAGGAATACATCAGGTCCGCCGAGAGGAACAGGCTGAAGAATTCGTTGCCCAGGTCATAGTGCGCGGCAATGTTGCGGCGGCTGCCGCCGCGGGTGTTCCGGCGCAGCGCGTGCCACAGCTGCATCGCCACGCCGCCTAGTCTGGCCAGTCCGCTTTCCATGCCGTCGAGCAGGTCGCGGTTGCGCAGCAGCAACTGGATCAGGCCGACCAGGTTGTCGCAGCGCCACTGGCCGTCCATGTAGGACTCGCCGGCGCCGACGCTGCCATTGCGCGCCACCGCGCGATAGAAGCCGGCGTCCAGCACCTGCAGGTGGATCTGCAGGTCGGGCTGCGCGCTGGCGGGTTCGCCCAGCTCGATCGTGCCGCAGGCGTCGCTCAGCACCAGGCGGCCGTGGCGCAGGCCGCGCATCCGTCCGAGCAGTTGGCGGCGCAGGAAGTGATCGAGCCCGCCGAATGCGGCGGTGTCGCGGGTGCGGGTGCTGGCGATATCGTTCATGGCAAGCCTCGGGGCGTTGGTTTCAGTTGGCAGGGCGCGCAGGCGGCGCCGGATGGTCGTGGACGGGGTTGTGCTTCAGCCACAACCGCAGCGCATGCCAGTGGATCGCGGCGACCACCTGGGCGGTCATCAGTGGATAGCGCCACAGCACGCGCGCCAGCGAGGCGCCGGTGAGCGGCAGGCGTTGCAGGTTCAGCGTGGCGTCGAACGTGCGCCGGCCCTCGCGCATCACGTTCATGTGCACGCGCAGATCCTCGCCGGGCACGGTGAAGCGCCAGTCGTAGGTGCAGTCCATCGGCATGAAGGGCGACACGTGGAAGCGCTTGGCAAAGTTCCAGTGCAGCGCGCGGCCATGCACCTGTGCGTCCTCGACCGGCAGCACATAGGCGTGGCGCTCCTTCCACGGCGTGTTGGTGATGTCGGCCAGCACCGCCAGCAGGGTTTCGCCGTCTTCGGCGTAGCAGTAGTAGAAGCTCACCGGGTTGAACACCATGCCGGCGTAGCGCAGGTGGGTGAGCAGGCGGATCGGGCCGGTCGGCCGCGCTCCGGTGGCCTGCTCCACGCGCTGGCGCACCGCATCGGACAGCGACAGGGTGGCCGGGCCCAGGTAGTCGCTGCGGCGGAACTGCGCCAGGTTGCGATGGGTGGTCGACCACAGCCAGCGCTTGGCGATTATTTGCTCGACCTCGTCCAGGTCCAGGTACAACTGGGCCATGCGATAACTGAACGCATGCGCCTGCGGCTCATGCCGGCGATGGCGCACCACGCCTTCGTACACGGCGCTGGCCAGCGGCGGTTTCGAGCGGGCCGGCTTCGTCATCACGCCACCGGCTCCGCTTCACGCGTCCTGTCCATCGACTCCGGCGCCGAATCCAGCGGCCAGCGCACGCCCAGCGCCGCAGCCACCTCGACCGCGCTGCGCATGCCGTCCTCATGGAAACCCCAGCCCCAGTACGCGCCGGCAAACCAGGTGCGGCGCCAGCCCTGGATTTCGGCCTTGCGCGCCTGCGCCTGCACCGAGGCGCGGGTGTAGACCGGATGGTGGTAGCGCATGCGCGCCAGGATTCTGGACGGGTCGATCGCCTCGCTGCGATTCAGGGTCACCACGAACGGTTCGGGCGAGGCGATGCCCTGCAGCAGGTTCATGCAGTAGCTGACCGTGCACGGCGCGGCGCGATCGCGCGGCAGCCACGCGTTCCAGGCCGCCCACGCCTTGCGCCGGCGCGGCAGCACGCTGGCGTCGGTGTGCAGCAAGGTGTCATTGGCCTGGTAGGTCATCGCGCCGAGGATCGAATGCTCGCGCTCGTTCGCGTCGCCCAGCAGGCGCAGCGCCTGGTCGCTGTGGCAGGCCAGCACCAGCTGGTCGAAATGCTCCACGCCCGCCGCGCTGCACACCTCGACGCCGCCGGCGTGGCGCAGGATCGAATGCACCGGGCAGTTCAGCCGCTCGCGCACCGGCCAGTGCGCGCGCAGCGCCGCCACGTAGGTCGACGAGCCGCCCTTCACCACCCGCCACTGCGGCCGGTCGCTGAGCTGCAGCATCTGGTGGTTGGCCATGAACTGCACCAGGTAGCGCGCGGGAAACTCAAGGATCTGCGTGGGCGGCGACGACCACAGCGCGGAGGCCATCGGGATCAGGTGCTCGTCGCGGAACGCGGCGCCGTAACCGTGCTGCAGCAGATAATCGCCGAGGCTGGTGGTGTCCTCGCGCGTCAGCAACAGCGCGGGCGCCTCGCGATAAAAGCGGGTGAGGTCGCGCACCATGCCGAGGAAGCGCGGCGACAGCAGGTTGCGGCGCTGGCAGAACAGCGTGTCCAGCGTGGTGGCGTTGTACTCCAGCCCGCTGGCCTCGCTGTGCACCGAAAAGCTCATCGTGGTCGGCTGCGAGGCCACGCCCAGCTGCGCGAACATCCGCGTCAGCAGCGGATAGTGCGCCGGGTTGTGCACGATGAAGCCGCTGTCGATGCGGTAAGTCGTTCCGGCCTGCTCGACCTCGTGCGTGTGGGTGTGCCCGCCGAAATAGTCGCTGGCCTCGAACAGCGTCACCTCGTGCTGGCGCGACAGCAGCCATGCCGACGCCAGCCCCGCGATGCCCGATCCGACCACGGCAATGCGCATCGCTCAGCTCCTCGCCCTGGCCAGCACCCACGCCGGCACCGGTTTCAGTCCGCGCACCAGGCCCAGCATCGCCATCAGCTTCAGTCCGTACCAGGTCATGTCCACTTCCCACCAGCGAAACCCCTGGCGACTGGAGCCGGGATAGAAGTGATGGTTGTTGTGCCAGCCCTCGCCGAACGTCAGCAGCGCCAGCCACAGGTTATTGCGGCTGTCGTCCTTAGTCGCGTAACGGCGATGGCCGAAGCGGTGCGCCAGCGAATTGATCGTCACCGTGGCGTGGAACAGCACGATGGTGGAGACGAAGAAGCCCCACACCAGCATCTGCCCGCCGCTGGTGCCCAGCTGCGGCGCCACCTGTTGCAGCAGGGCGCCCAGGCCGTACATCGCCACGGCCAGCAATAGCGGCACCGCGATGTCGAAGCGGTCCAGCCAGCGCAGTTCCGGATACTTCGCCAGGTCTGGCACGCGCGCCAGGTCGGTGCGGAAATGGCGCGGGGTCAGGAACCAGCCGACATGGCTCCACAGGAAGCCGTGCACGCGCGGCGAATGCGGATCGGCCGGCGTATCGGTGACCCGGTGGTGCTGGCGGTGGTGCGCCGCCCACCATAGCGGCCCGCGCTGCACGCAGGAGGCACCGATCAGCGCGAACACGAACTGCACCGTGCGCGAGGTCTGGAAGGTGCGATGCGAGAAATAGCGGTGGTAAAAGCCGGTCAGTGCGAACATCCGCACCGCGTACGCCACGACGGCCATCGTCAGGGCGATCGGTGACACCCCGACAAGGAACACGCACAGGCAGGCCAGGTGCATCGCCAGAAAAGGAGTTGCACGCAGCCAATCTATGCGGTCCTCTCGTTCTTCGTCCGTCTTCATCACCGTACTGGTGTCAAACCAGCGGCGCAGCGTGCGCAACGGTCGGCAACGCGTCGGTTTTCCGGGATCGGCCATGCCGATGCCTGGCGCATCGACCCGTGTTGCGGCCACAGTCATGATTGGTTGGGGGAGGGCCATGCATATCTGCCAGTCAGCTCATCAAGAGCACATACGGAAGAAAACACGCCGTGGATGCATGCGCCGGCAAAACGAACTGTTTTGCGTCGCCACCCAGGGCATGATCGAAGAAACGAATCCGAATGCCCCTCTTTTGCGTATCCGAGCAGGTCACCAGGAGACACGCATGACAGTCTTGAAGCAGACCATTGGGCTGATCAGCTGGCAGCTGATCAGCTTTGCCGGGGCCGCGATGGGTGCCGTCGCTTCGGTACAGGCCGCCACTTTCTACCAGCAGCTCGCGAAGCCGTCCTGGGCACCGCCCTCGTCGGTGTTCGGACCGGTATGGTCGGTTCTTTATGCACTAATGGCCATCGCCGCATGGCTGGTCTGGCGTGATGGCGGCTGGCGCAGGCAGCGCGGCGTCCTCGGTCTTTTCGTCATCCAGCTGGCGTTGAATGCCCTATGGAGCTGGCTGTTCTTTGCCTGGCATCGCGGTGCGCTGGCGTTTGCCGACATCGCCCTGCTGTGGCTGCTTATCGTTGCCAGCGTGATCGGGTTCTGGCGTGTACGCCCGCTGGCCGGTGCCTTGCTGTTGCCGTATTTGCTCTGGGTGAGTTTCGCTTCTGCGCTGAACCTCGCTGTGTGGCAACTGAATCCGCAACTCCTGGGCTGAGGCCGCCGCGAGTTTGCTGGCGGCGCAACTTGTCCGGGGAAGCACGTCAGTCGCTTCGCCGTAACGACAGCGCCGTGCACATCAAGCATTCCTCCGCACAGCAGCGCGATCAGAAACCGAAAAGCGGCTGCAATGTGCGCGCCATCCAGCGCGAAAACACCAACGGCGCATCGGTGGCCGCCACGCAGATGCATGGCACGCCAGGCGAAGTCACCGGCTGGTGCACGGTCTCGGCGTCCAGATCGGCAACGTCGCCCGGGCCGAAGTGGCCGAGCAGATCGTCGTAGGCACCATCGAGGATCATGGTCAGCTCGCTGCCGCCATGGCTGTGCAACGGCAGCTTGCTGCCCGGCGCAACGCGCAGCAGCATGAGGTCGCCGTCCCCGATGCCTGTGGCGCGTATGCGCTGCACACCTGGTGCCACACGACGCCAGCGCAGGGCGCGCATGGAGTTGCCGAACCACGGATGCAGCGCGCTGGGCAGGCGGTCGGGATCGTGCTCTTCGACGATGTCGACAGGCGGAGCCAATGGCTCGGTCGCCGGTGCAGCGTCGAGCGAGGCCAGCATGGCGGCGCGCGCATTTTCCGTGGGCGCGTCGACGTACTGTTGCTGCATCAGCACGCCGCCGATCCGGTCGGCGTCGAGCAAGCCAGCACGGCAAACCGCGCAGCGTTCCAGATGCGTGGAGGCGACCACCGCCAGCGCCACCGGCAGGGCACCTGCGGAATAGCTGAGCAAGGTGGCATCGTCGAGATGATGTCTTGGTTTCATCGCGAGGCCCTCATGCTGCCCTGGAGTTTTGAAAACGCGCGCCGCAGTGAAGATTTCACCGAACCCAGCGGCATTTGCAGTTCGTCGGAGATCTCGCTGTGGCTCCTGCTCTCGAGGTAGCACATGCGTATCAGTTTGGCCTGCACCGGCGGAAGGCGATCGATGGCCTGTTTCAGGATGTCCTGGTCGAAGAACGATTCGGGTTGCGAATCCGGTCGACCGAATTCCGCTTCTTCCAGCCGTTCCAGGCCTTTCTGGATCGGCAGCCATTCGGGTTGCTGGCGGACGTGGTCAATGTACAGATTGCGCGCCACGCGAAACAGCCAGGTGGCGAGGCTGGCGCGGCTCGGATCAAACATCCCGGCCTTTCGCCACAAGGTCAGCAGCGCTTCCTGAACAAGCTCGTCGGCCATCGAATCTTGCATGCCCAGACTGCCAAGGTAGCACCGCAGGCGTGGGGCGAAATGATCGTAGATGCGCATGAAGCTGGTGCGATCGCGTTGTGTTGCCACGGCGACCATTTGCATCGACCAGTAAAGTGCATCGGGCACGGCGCTGTTTGCGGAAGGGGACACGGATCGTTTCGCCCGGGAGGGCGCTACCTCGGCAACAAGTTGATGCAAAGCCATGGTACGCATGTTCACGCCGGAGTTGATTGCTTTGCGCGGCCCGCGGACGAGCGTCGCTCTATTCACCTCATATACGTGGACAGGCGGGATTTGGATCCTTGCGTGACGAGCATCCACGCGCACGAGAGCAAACCATTGCCAGGGCTTGCCAGCGGCAGCAGATCACTCCCCGCTGCATCTCTTCCTACATGCCTGGAGTCAGGGCGCAGGCTGCAGACTCCTTCCGTGCGCGGCAGGCACGCAGAATTCCGGCTTGCGGCCGGCGACTGCCAACCAGCGCAACCCACGCGGATGAACAACGGCACCGGCACGATGGCGTCGTCGCGCCGGCTGCAAGGCCTACGCGGAAAAATCGATGTAGCGCTGGGCAAACTCCGCTTCCGGCAACGGGCGACCCATCAGGTAGCCTTGCAGGACATCGCAGCGCAACAAGCGCAGCAGCTTCATCTGCTCTTCTTCTTCCACGCCTTCCGCGACGATCTGCAGGGACAGGGAGTGACCGAGGTTGATGATGTTGCTGACCAGGCCCATGGTCTCCGGACTCTGCGTCATCAATGCGACGAAGGACTGGTCGATCTTGATGGTGTCCACGGGCAGGCGCACCAGGTAGTTCAACGAGGAATAGCCCGTGCCGAAATCATCGACGGCAATCCGGCAGCCCAGATCGCGCAATGCCTGCAGGATCCTCGTGCTCTGCTCCAGATCATCCATCAGCAGGCTTTCGGTGATTTCAATGTCGAGCAGCGACGCGTCGAGGTCTTCCTTCAGCAACGCCGTGCATTCCGCAATGAAGCGGGCATGGCGGAGTTCGCGCGAGGACACGTTGACCGCGATGCGCATGCCCGCTTGCCGGCTGCGCCAGGCGCGCGCCGTGCGCAACGCCTCGCGCATGATCCACTGGCCCACCGGCACGATCATGTGCGTTCGTTCGAGTACCGGAATGAACTCGGCCGGCGGCACCAGGCCGCGCTCCGGGTGGTTCCAGCGCAAGAGCGCTTCGGCACCGACCACCCGGTGCGTGGCGGCATCGAACTTGGGCTGGTAGTGCAGTTCGAATTGCTGGTTTTCCAGGGCACCGTGCAGATCGGTCTCGAGCTTCAGCCGACGCGTGGCCCGGCCGCGCAGTTCCTCGCTGAAGACATGCACCCGGTCATCGCGCCGGCGCCCTTCGAACAATGCGCTCAGGGCATTCTGTTCGACGGCTTCCGCGCTCGCTCCGTGCTCCGGTGCCAGTGCCAGTCCGCCGTGCAGGTCGATGTGGACTTCCTCGCCATCAAAAACGAACGGCCGGCGTCCGAATTCCCGGATCAGCGATTCGAGATGGCTGTAATCGGCATCGACATCGCCAAGACTCGGATAGGCGAGGGCAAAGCTGTCTGCTTCCGGATGCGCCAGCAGCGTGTCGACGCTGAAAAGTTCACGCAAGCGCTGTCCGACCCGGTGCAGGAGCAGGTCGCCGAAGGCCCGTCCACGCGATTCGTTGATCGCCGAGAAATCAGAAATATCCACGACTGCGACACTGAATCGACGGCCCTGCATCAATTCCTGCAGCTTGGAGAGGAAGGCGACCCGGTTGTACAGGCCACTGACCGGATTATGGTAGGCGAGGTACTCGAGGCGTTCGCTCTTGGCCATGAACTCGATCGCATAGTCGATTTCACCGGTCAGGTGCTGCAGCAGTTCGAGTTCCTCGTCGTCGAAATTCTGTGGCTCATGGGCATACAGCCCCATCACCGCCCAAGCCGGATTGCCGATCGGCAGGCAAATCTGCGAGCCGACGCCAATCCGCGCCATGTCGGCACGGCGCCTGGTCGAAACCTGCGGATCATCGGCGTAGTTGCGGATGATGATTTCCTTCTGTTCCTGCAGGGCACGCAAGGCGGGTCGTCCTGCGGCTCCGGCCGGATCGTCCGTAGCCATCGGACCGAGGCTGGCGACAAACTCGGCCAGGCGCAAATCGCCAAAACTATGGGTCAGCGCCAGGATCGTGCCGTCAACAGCCAGCTCACTGATGCAGGCGGCGATGAAGCCACCCTTGTCGACGGCGACTTCGCAAATCTGCTGCAACAACTGGCTGCGTGATCCCGCGCGCAGGATGGCGTTGCCGAGCGCCCCGAGCACCGAATGGATGCGTGCCAGGTGCCGGATCTGCGCTTCCTGGTTGAGGCGTTCGGTGATGTCGTGGGCAATTCCACGAAAGCCGATGATCTTGCCGTGCTTGTTGAAGCGCGGAGAGCCGGTGCTTTCAAGAACGTGCACGCTGCCATCGCGATGGTGCCAGCGCATGTGCCAACCTTGCCAGCCCTGGCCGGCCTCGGCCAGGAGCTTCAGCTTCTCGACGACTTCGCCGCGATCCTCGGCGAGCAGGAGGTTTTTGCTCGGCATCGTCGAGAGTTCCCGGGGTGTATAGCCAAGAATGCCCTGCACCGCGCTGTTGGAATAAGTGACGCGGGTATCCAGGTCGCATTCCCAGATCCAGTCGTTGCTGCTTTCGACAATGGTGCGAAAGCGCTCTTCGCTGTCGCGCAAGGCATGCTCGATCTGCTCGCGTTCGTGCCGCGAGTGGGCAATGTCCAGGGCGCGCTCGATGGCGTTCGGCAGGCGCCGGAGATTGTCCTTCAATACATAATCCGCCGCGCCTTTCTGCAGGGTGTCGATCGCCAGCTCTTCGCCGATGGTGCCGGAGACAAACAGGAAAGGCACGGCAGGGGCGAGGGTCATGACCATCTCCAGCGCCTGCTGGCCACTGAACCCAGGCATGCGGAAATCGCTGAGGATGACATCGGGCCGGAAATCGGCAAGGGCGGCACGCAAGCCGCTTTCGCTGGCCACCCGAAGGTGTTCGAAAGCACGCGGCAACTCGCGCAACTGGCGCAGGACCAGCTCCGCGTCGGCCTGGGAGTCTTCCACGAGCAGGATTCTGAGCATGGTCACGGTGACATCTATGGCTTGGTCAGCCAGGAGCCTGGTTGGCGATCATCCAGTACATGCCGACCTGGGCGACGGTCTCGGCAAAGGCATCGAACTCCACCGGCTTGACGATGAAGCTGTTGACGCCGAGCTCGTAACTGCTGACCAGGTCACCTTCTTCTCGTGAAGAGGTCATCATGACGACGGGAATCTTGCGCGTCTCCGGACGCGACTTCATCTGCTTGAGGACTTCCAGGCCATCGAGCTTGGGCATCTTCAGGTCCAGCAGGACCAGTTTCGGCTGGCCGTTCCTGCGCTGCGAAAACGATCCCGTGCAAAAGAGATAATCGAGCGCCTCGGCGCCATCACGCACCCACTCCACGTTGTTGGCGATGCCGCGACGCTTGAGCGTGCGCAGGGTCATTTCCGCGTCTGCCTTGGAGTCCTCGACAAGCAGGACTTCGACGTGCTGGTAGTTCATGGCCGGGTTTCCTCCCTGGATTTCATCGGGGATGCTGTCTCCACATCGGGTAATGCGAAACTGAACGTTGCGCCGACACCCACTTCGGCTTCGGCGGTTATCGTACCGCCATGTCGACCGAGAATGCGCTTGACAATGGCAAGGCCGACGCCGGTGCCTTCGAACTCTTCGTCGGCATGCAGGCGCTGGAACACGCCAAACAGTTTGTCGGCATAGCGCATGTCGAAGCCGACTCCGTTGTCGTGGATCCGATAGTGGACGGCCGCGCCCATGCGCTTGCCGGAAATTTCGATGCGGGCGGCCGGGCCGCGGGGCGAACTGTACTTCAGCGCATTGGAAATCAGGTTCACCCAGACCTGCCTCAGCAGGACGGGATCAGCCTGAGCATTTGGCAGGTCTCCAAGGTGCACCCGTGAATCGCTTGTTTCCTCGAATTTTCCCAGTACTTCGCGGATCATTGCGCGCACGTCGACTTCGGTTCTTTGCAGGGGTTTTCGTCCCAGTCGGGAAAAGGCCAGCAGGTCGTCGATGAGTGCTCCCATGCGCCGCGCGGATTCGCTGATTTCGTCGAGGTAGCGCCGCGGCTCGCCTGTCAGCGTATCCGCCGCATCCTCGTGCAGCATGCGGGCATAGCCGTCGATATGGCGCAGCGGTGCGCGCAGGTCGTGGGAGATGCTGTAGCTGAAAGCTTCAAGCTCCTGGTTGCTCTGCTCCAGTTGCATGGAGTTGGCAACAAGTTCGGCGTGCAGGAGGCGGATGTTCTTCTCCGCCTGCACGCGATCGGAGATGTCGGCGATGAAGGCGTTGTAGGTGCGCGAGGAGGCGTTGCCAAGCGGCCAGATCGTCATCTGGATCGGAAATTCCCCGCCGTCGCGGCGCAGCGCGGTCAGCTCCACGCGGCGATCGAGAAAATCTCCGCGTGGTTCATCAAGGTCTGCACAACGGCGCACACCCTGCTCATGGGCCGCGCGTTGCCCCGGCGGAACAATGAGGTCGGAGACCCTTTTCCCGATGGTTTCGCTTCGCGTCCAGCCAAACATCCTTTCCGCGGCATGGTTCCAGTCAATGATCAATCCTGCGGAATCGATGGAGATGAAGGCATCGTAGGCGGTATCGACAATGGAGCGTGCGCGTGCATCGCTCCTTTTCAGATCGTCAAACGCACGCACACGTGCCTGCTCCGAGGCTATTTGCCGGGCTGCCGTACGATTGAGCACCAGGGCGGCGCGCAAGGTCAGGATGCTGCCGAAGATGATGATGGTCAGGGTGAAGTACGCCACGCCGACGCCCGACACGAAGAGCCCGCGCTTTTCGCCCTCGAAACGCAGCCAGCCGAGAACCGTGACCAGGAGGATCAGGCCGGGGAGCATCAAGCGCGCCATGGCGCCGCCTGTACCTGTCCCGGTCAGCACCTGCATCCAGCCGGCATGCGGTCGCGCGCTCAATACCGCGGATGCAAGCAGCAGGAAAGCCACGGCCGAGTGCCAGGCCATGGGGATGTAGTCGCCGATCGCAGCCATCGAACCGACCCCGTAGGCGTAGCCGAACAGCGCCAGCAGGGCTATGAGACTCGCCGCCGCCGCGAGGTATTCGCTGGGGCGCTGGTCTTCAAGGATCGTTGCGTCAATGAAAAACAGGGATAGCCCGAGGAACAGCAGGGCAAAGGCGGAATTGGGTGCCATGCGGTTCACGTGGCCGCCTGCGCCATCCGCCAGTTGCGCGGCGAACATCCAGGTATCCAGACCGGCTTGCCAACCAACCAGTACGCCAGTGAGTTTGGTGGCGGCGATGAGGACGACGATGGCGGCAAGCACGCGTGACTGCCGCGTGCGCCGTGGTGATCCGGGTTGCAGACTCGTCAACAGGCTCGCCGCGAGGACGATGAGCAGCGTTGCGGTCATCGGGTTCATCGCCACGAAATCCGTGCCCGTCCCCGGCTTGCCGATCGCCCAGCCCAGTAGCACCAGCAAGCCCAGGCCGATGACGAACATGGCAATTGCCGCTGCATAGCGCCGGAAACCCATGCCTTGCTGCTGGTCCTGCGTGCCGGTCATCTCGATGGCCCCCCGCCATGCCTGGATTCCACACTGGATCGGGGATCAACCGATTCCGCACCGTCGCTTCCGTCGAGCACACACCGTGTTTCACGATGCCCCGGGGTGATCCGCTGCCAGCGAAACATTCCGCCTCGTGAACAATACTGATGCCTCGAAACATGGCCATTTGCCCCGTGTCGCCCGGCCCATGCGTCGCCGATCGACTATGGCGAGTGCTTCGCGCAATTGCAAATCCGCGTTCAGTTGCGCACGCCTGGTCGTTCAGCAGGCGGCTCCGAGTCGCTCGAATCGGCGCTGATGCTCGACGCCCCGGACGCGATCGGATACCGTCCCGCAGCTGACGTTGTGGAGAACGGTCGTGTCCAGCCTGCAGACCATTGATGACGCGCACCTGTTTGCGCTTGGCAACACGATTGCCGAATTGCTGATCACCCACGGCCAGACCATTGTCTGCGCCGAATCCTGCACCGGCGGCTGGATCTCCAAGGTGCTCACCGATATCCCGGGCAGCTCGACCTGGTTTGAATGCGGGGTTGTCGCCTACAGCTACGAGGCCAAGGAAGCCCTGCTTGGCGTGCAGCCGCATACGCTGGAACGCACTGGCGCGGTCAGCCAGGAAACCGTGGTCGAAATGGTTTCCGGCGCCTTGGCCCGCTATGGTGCGGGCGTGGCGGTGGCGGTCACCGGAATTGCCGGACCGGGTGGTGATACGCCCGGCAAACCCGTCGGCACCGTCTGGATTGGCTGGAAGCGGCGCGGTGGCTACGCCCGCTCCGAGCAGTTCCATTTCGATGGTGACCGCGAAGCCGTGCGCCGCCAGACCGTGCACGCGGCACTGGAAGGCGTGCGGCGAATTCTTACAAGCTGACGCGGCGATCCACCCTTTCGCGAAAAGCCTGCTGTGAAATAATCAAAGCCGAAACCGCGATGTCTCAGCCTCTGAGATGCGCAATCGGCACGCTCCAATCAAACTTACTGCCCAAGGAATCCCCGATGGACGACAACAAGCGCAAGGCGCTCTCCTCCGCGTTGAGCCAGATCGAGAAACAGTTTGGCAAGGGTGCGGTCATGCGCATGGGCGATCGCGTCAACGAGGCGATCCCGACGATTTCCACCGGCTCGCTCGGCCTGGACATCGCGCTCGGCATCGGCGGCTTGCCGACCGGCCGCGTGGTCGAGATCTATGGCCCGGAATCCTCCGGCAAGACCACCTTGACCCTGCAGGTGATCGCCGCCTGCCAGAAGGCTGGAGGCACGGCAGCGTTTGTCGATGCCGAGCATGCGCTGGATCCGAGCTATGCGGAAAAACTCGGCGTCGATGTCGACAATCTCCTCGTCTCGCAGCCCGATACCGGCGAGCAGGCGCTGGAAATCGCCGACATGCTGGTGCGCTCGAACGCGGTCGACGTGGTCGTCGTCGACTCGGTCGCCGCGCTGACGCCGAAGGCCGAAATCGAGGGCGAGATGGGCGATACCCATGTCGGCCTGCAGGCGCGCCTGATGAGCCAGGCCCTGCGCAAGCTGACCGCAAACATCAAGAAATCCGGATGCCTGGTCATCTTCATCAACCAGATCCGCATGAAGATCGGCGTCATGTTCGGCAGCCCGGAAACCACCACCGGTGGCAACGCGCTGAAGTTCTACGCCTCGGTGCGCCTGGATATCCGCCGCATTGGCGCCGTCAAGCGCGGTGACGAGGTGATTGGTTCGGAAACCCGGGTCAAGGTGGTGAAGAACAAGGTCGCGCCGCCGTTCCGCCAGGCCGAGTTTGAAATCCTCTACGGCGAGGGTACCTCCCGCGAAGGCGAGCTGATCGAGTTGGGCGTGTTGCACAACTTGATCGAGAAATCCGGTGCCTGGTACAGCTACAAGGGCGACCGCATCGGCCAGGGCAAGGACAACGTGCGCCTGTTCCTCAAGGAGCATGCCGAGATGGCCAACGAGATCGATGCCGCGCTGCGCGAGAAGCTGCTGGTCAAGGGCGGCAATTCGCCGTTGCCGGCAGTCGAGGTCGAAGAAGCTTGATGGTGGCGCGTGATCGCGCTGTTCGCCGCCTTGGCCGCTGACGCCGCTCGGTCGCACCTGACGGAGAATGTTTCTCAAGAATATCCAGCAAACATCTGAACAAAAAGGATATTTGTCTTGAGTGCCGACAAGCCAGCCAAGCCCGCAAAGGAAAAGCCCAGCGCCTACAACAAGGCCCTGGGCTTGCTGGTCAGGCGCGAGCAGTCCGCGCGGGAACTGAAAGCCAAGCTCGATCGCAGCGGATTCAGCCGCGATGAATCCGCCACCGCGATCGACGCGCTGAAGAAGCAGGCATACCAGAGCGATGAACGCTTCGCCGAGCTGCTGGCGCGTTCACGTGCCGCCAACGGCTATGGCCCCCGGCGCATCTTCGCCGAACTGAAATCGCACGGCATCAGTGATGCCTGGATCAACGCGGCGATCAACGGTCTGGATTGCGACTGGCGCGAGCTTGCCCGCCGCCAGTTGCAGCGGCAGTACGGACGCAAACCCGCGGCCGATGCCAGGGAAAGCAGCCGACGCGCGGCATTTCTCTTGCGCCGTGGCTTCGATGCCGCCACAGTAAGCGTTCTCACGCGCGCCGACATCGGCGATCCCGGTGACGAGTTCGATTGAGAACTCCGCTGCGGACGTTCATCGGCGTGTCCGCACTCCGGGTTGAACCGATTGATGAAAACCAGCGCCGACATCCGTTCCGATTTCCTCGAATTCTTCCGCTCCAAGGGCCACCTGGTGGTGCCTTCGGCGTCCCTGGTTCCGTCCAGCGACCCGACCCTGATGTTCACCAACTCGGGAATGGTGCCGTTCAAGAATGCCTTTCTCGGCAGCGAGAAGCCGCCAGCGCCGCGCGTCGTCGACGTGCAGCGTTGCCTGCGTGCGGGCGGCAAGCACAATGATCTCGATCAGGTGGGCTATACCGCGCGCCACCACACCTTTTTCGAGATGCTTGGCAACTGGTCGTTTGGTGACTACTTCAAGCGCGATGCCATCCTCTGGGCCTGGGAATTGCTGACCGAAGTCTGGAAATTGCCCAAGGATCGCCTGCTGGTCACGGTGTACCAGACCGACGACGAGGCCTATGCGATCTGGAAGGATGAAGTCGGCATCCCGCCCGCGCGCATCGTGCGCATTGGCGACAACAAGGGTGCGCCGTTTGCCTCGGACAATTTCTGGCAGATGGCCGACACCGGGCCCTGCGGTCCCTGCACCGAGATTTTCTACGACCATGGCGCGCATATCGCCGGTGGCCCGCCGGGCTCGCCGGATGAGGATGGCGATCGCTACATCGAGATCTGGAACCTCGTCTTCATGCAGTTCGATCGCGCCGACGACGGCACGCTGTCGCCGCTGCCCGCACCCTGCGTCGACACCGGCATGGGTCTTGAGCGACTGGCAGCGATCCTGCAGCACGTGCACACCAACTACGAGATCGACCTGTTCCAGACCCTGATCCGCACGGCGGCCGAGCTGACCGCGATCACCGATCTGGAGAACAAGTCCCTGCGCGTGATCGCTGACCACATCCGCGCCTGCTCCTTCCTCATTGTCGATGGCGTGATGCCCTCGAACGAAGGGCGCGGCTATGTGCTGCGCCGGATCATCCGCCGCGCCTTGCGCCACGGCTGGATGCTTGGCGTGCGCGGCGATTTCTTCTGGAAGATGGTCGCGCCGCTGGTGGCCGAGATGGGCGAGGCCTATCCGGAGCTCGTCGCCAGGCAGGCACTTGTCGAAGCGGCGCTGCGCAAGGAGGAGGAGCGTTTTGCGGAAACGCTGGAGAACGGCATGAAGCTCCTCGAATCCGCACTCGCCGACAATACGCAGCATGCGGGAACGCAGGCCTCGCCGAAGATGGTTCCCGGACAGATCGCCTTCACGCTTTACGATACCTACGGTTTCCCGGTTGACCTGACTGCGGACGTGGCCCGCGAGCGCGGCTGGTCGGTGGACATGGCCGGCTTCGAAGTGGCCATGAACGAACAGCGCGAGCGCGCCCGCGCCGCCAGCCATTTTGAATCAAAGGGACAGTTGCCCGCCGAAATGGCGAGTTCATTGCCGGCAACGCTGTTTTCCGGCTACGAAGTCTGCCGGGAAAGCGGCGAGCGCGTGCTGGCATTGCTGCGTGGCGGCCGCCGGCTGGAGTCAATGGCCGATGGCGAGGAAGGCATCGTCATCCTCGACCGCACGCCGTTCTACGCCGAATCGGGTGGCCAGGTCGGTGATGCGGGTGTGCTGGTTACATCCGCCGGACGTTTCATCGTCAGCGACACGCTCAAGCTCGGTGGTGCCTTCCACGGTCATGTCGGGCGCTGGCAGGGGACCACGGCGCTCGTTCCCGGCAGTGCCATCGAAGCTGCCGTCGATGTGAATCGACGCCAGGCCATCGTGCTCAATCATTCGGCGACCCATCTGCTGCATGCCGCCCTGCGCAAGGTGCTGGGCGAGCACGTCACGCAGAAGGGTTCGCTGGTCGCGCCGGATCGCCTGCGTTTCGATTTCTCGCATTTCCAGCCAATCGCCGCCGACGAGCTGCGCCGCGTCGAGAATCTGGTCAACGACGGGATCCGCGCCAATGCAGAAGCTGAAATCCGCCACATGGGCTATGACGAGGCCATCGAATTCGGCGCCATGGCGCTGTTTGGCGAAAAGTACGGCGACGAAGTGCGCGTGTTGCGCATGGGCGAGTTCTCGACCGAGCTGTGTGGCGGCACACACGTCAGCCGCACTGGCGACATCGGCTTGTTCAAGATCCTCGGTGAAGGTGGCGTCGCTTCCGGCATCCGCCGCATCGAGGCGATAACCGGTGCCGCTGCCACTGCGCACGTCGTTGACGAGGAGATGCGCCTTGGCGAGATCGGCCATCTGCTCTCGGCCCAGGGCAACGAAGTCGTCGACAAGCTTCGCCAGTTGCTGGATCGGCAGAGAAAACTCGAACGCGAGCTGGAAACCTTCAAGGCCCGCGCGGCAAGTGCGGCAACCGCCGACCTCGCGGGTCAAGCGGTCGATGTCGGCGGCATCAAGGTGCTGGCCGCACGCATCGATGGCCTCGATGCCAAGGCCTTGCGCGAGGCCGTGGACAATCTCAAGCCGAAACTGGGTGATTGCGTGATCCTGCTGGCTGCGGGAGCGGACGGCAGGATTTCGCTGGTCGGAGCGGTCGGCGGTGCCGCGCTCGGCCACATCAAGGCCGGCGAAGTCGTCGCCCACGTGGCGGCCGCGATCGGTGGCAAGGGTGGTGGTCGCGCGGACATGGCCCAGGGCGGCGGCAATGACACGGCGGAGCTGGCCGCTGTCCTTTCCGCATTGCCCGTCTGGATCGCTGAACGAACCGCCTGAGTGCACAATGTGCCGGGTGATTTCCGCGGGTTTCCGCCACGCCGGCTGTGGCGAATCGCCATGACCTGCTCGCGGTACACAAATTCGATCCGGGTTTCATTGCGCGAAACCGGCGTCATCGCTTAGTATCGCGCGGTCCTGAAGATGTATTCCTGCGTGTTGCATGGCAATGGAATTGTCGATGGGACAAAGGCTGCGAACTGGGGGGAACGGGCCGCGAGTTCAGCTAGGGAGGCTGGATTTGGTCCCCGGACCTGACGCCAGGATGCGCACGGGAATTGCGTGACTGGCAGCCAGGCCGGATAGACGAGAAAGTTTCAAGGAGCAGACAACATGTTGATTTTGACCCGCCGGGTTGGTGAAACACTGATGATTGGCGACGAAGTGACGGTAACGGTGCTTGGCGTCAAGGGCAATCAGGTTCGCATCGGCATCAATGCACCAAAAGACGTGTCGGTTCATCGCGAAGAGATTTACCAGCGCATCAAGCGTGAGCAGAATCCGGACGACGATTCCACTGCGCTCGCCAGCGATTCCTGAGCTTTACCGGGCGACGCGTGACCGGTATGCTGCGCGTCCCGTCGATTCCCGGTGATCGGCGAGACGCAAATGGATCGCAGGATCCAGACAGTTCCGGGGAGATGGCCGAGTGGTCGAAGGCGCGCCCCTGCTAAGGGTGTATAGGGTCAAAAGCTCTATCGAGGGTTCGAATCCCTCTCTCTCCGCCAGATACGAAAAGAGCCCCGCAAGGGGCTTTTTTCGTATCTGGCGGAGAGAGAGGTGTGGACGAAATCTCCAGGGTTGACTCCGGGCGTTCCGCCCTTCGCCCTACGGGCCATCGCCTTTGGCGATGTTCGCTCCGGCATTCCCGGACCAAGTCCGGGACAGGCTCTGCCTGCGCAGTGACAAATGATTCGAGCCGATCCCGGCTCTCACCCTTCGGGCCATTGCTGTCGGCAATGTTCGCTCCGGCATCCTGCCTTCGCAGTCGACTGGATCGACTGGACAGCCGAAGGGCTGGCCCTCCGCGCCGCGCGCGGAGGGTGAGTCCCATGGATGGGACGAACATATCCCTCTGCACGCGACCACGGGCGCCAACGAAGCAACCCCGCAAGGGACTACTTCGTATCTGGCGGAGAGACGAGGTGAGGCCCCGCGCCGTTCGCGGTGGGCGCAGCGGTCGAAGGCCACGCTGTCGAAGCCGCGGCGCACGCAGCCTGGCGAGTCAGTCGCTCGACTGCGCCCGCTGCAACATCTGCCTGGCGTGCGCGAGTGTTTCCCTGGTGATCTCGATGCCGCCAAGCATGCGCGCGATTTCGTCGCGGCGGGACTTGTCATCGAGGCGCTCGATGCGAGTTTCAGTCAGCTCGCCATTGGCCGATTTGCTGACCTGAAGATGGGCATGGCCCTGCGCGGCAACCTGGGCCAGGTGGGTGACGCAGAGCACCTGGCGCTGGCTGCCGAGGCGGCGCAACTTCTGCCCGACGACTTCGGCGACGGCGCCGCCAATGCCGGCATCGACTTCGTCGAAGACCATGGTGCCGACATCGTCCAGCCCGAGTGCGGCAACCTCGATGGCGAGACTGATGCGCGAAAGCTCGCCACCCGATGCGACCTTGCGCAAGGCGCGCAGCGGTTGCCCGGGATTTGCACTGACCATGAATTCGCAGCGCTCGGTGCCGTTGACTTCGGGCTCGTCGCTGGCGCTGGCCTCCAGTTCCACGCCGAATCGGCCACCGGCCATGCCGAGCTCCGTGAGCAGGTCGCCAACCGCCTTGCCGAGTTTCCGCGCGGCATCGCTGCGTGCCTTGCCCAGTTTCTTCGCGGCGGCGTGATAGCGATCCAGCAACAGGGCGCGTTCCTGTTCGAGTCTGGCGAGATCGCTGCCGGCATGGCGCAGTGATTGCAGTTCTTCGCGAAGTGCCACGCCATGTGCGTGGAGTTCGGCCATGCCGACGCGGTGCTTGCGCGAGAGCTCATGCAGTTTCGCCAGTTGCGCATCGAGCTCGGCGTAGCGCTCGGGATCGAGATCCAGCGCGCTCTGGTAGCGGCCGAGGCTGTCGACCGACTCGTCGACATGGATGCGTGCGGCATCCAGCAACTGGCCCAGCGGCTCGAGCGCGGGATCGAGTGCGGCCAGGCGCAGGCTTTCGGCGTGGGCCCGCGAAATCAGGCGCGAGACGCTGAATTCACTGTCGCCATCGAGCAGGTCGGCAAGACCCGCACAACCCTGCAGGAGCTGCCCGGAATTGGCCAGGCGGCGATGGCTTTCCTCAAGCTCGGCCAGGGCTGGCGCAGTCAGCGCATGGACATCCAGTTCCTCGACCTGGTGGCGCAGCCATTCAATGCGTTCGGCGTGATCTTCGCCAGCGGAAATATCCTTGATGCGCGCAACCACGGCGCGCCATTCCCGCGCCAGTGCCTGCACCGCCAGCAAGACATCGCCATGCGCACCAAAGGCATCGAGCAGGGCAAGCTGCTGGTTGCGCTCAAGCAGCGCCTGATGCTCATGCTGGCCATGGATCTCGATGAGGCGCTCGCCCAGCGCCTTCATCTGCGCCAGGGTCACCGGGCGACCGTTGATCCAGGCGCGCGAGGTGCCTTCGCTGCGGATCACGCGCCGCAACTGGCAGGCATTGTCGTCATCGAGTTCCTCGTTGCGCAACCAGGCCAGCAGGTCCTCGCGCTGGCCGAGATCGAATTCGGCGGAAAGCTCGGCACGTTCGCAGCCATGGCGAACCATGCTGGCTTCGGCGCGATTGCCGGCGAGCAGGAGCAGTGCGTCGACCAGCAAGGACTTGCCGGCCCCGGTTTCGCCGGTAACCACGGTGAGGCCGTTGTCAAAGCTGATTTCGGCTTCGCCGACAATGGCGAAATCCTTGACGTAGAGCGAGCGCAGCATGCAATTTCCCTGGCGATTCGGGCCGGATTGTCCGCATCGCCGGGCATTGTCGCAATTCCCGGATCAACAGGTGAGATTGCCTGCGGCGGATGCATTCCGCGCTTGCCTGTCGGATGGCGCTGTGTATGCTGCCGGGATGACGAGTTCCGCCCATCACGATTCGCTCGACGCGCGCTCGCGCTCCCTGCTTCGCACCCTGATCGCGCAGTACATCGCCGATGGCCAGCCGGTCGGATCACGCACCCTGGCCAAGTCCTCCGGACTCGACCTGAGTCCGGCAACCATCCGCAACATCATGTCGGATCTCGAAGACGCGGGTCTGGTCGCTGCGCCACACACCTCGGCGGGGCGCATTCCGACGGCGCAGGGCTATCGCATGTTTGTCGACAGCCTGCTCGAGATGCGCCCGCTGGGTGAGCCGCAGGTGGAGCAATTGCGCCGGGAACTGCCAACCGGGGCGGCGACGCCGGCCCTGCTCGGCAGTGCCAGTGCCCTGCTGTCCGAGATCACGCGCTTTGTCGGCGTGGTCAGTGTGCCAAGGCATGACGAGTTTCCATTCCGGCACATTGATTTCGTGGCCCTCGATGGCAACCGCATCCTGGTCATCCTGGTTTTCACCGATGGCCAGGTGCAGAACCGCGTGATCGAGACCCAGCAGCCGTATTCGGCGGCCGAGCTCGAACAGACGGCGAATTATTTCAACGCCCATTACGCCGGCATGCGCCTGGACGAGATCCGCCGCCGCCTGCTGCGCGAGATGCGCGACGAAGGCGCGCGCCTGAATCGCCTGCTGGCAAATGCCGTCGAGGTGGCGCAAGCCGCGTTCCAGACGCCGGCGGACAGCGACATGCTCGTCAGCGGGCAGACCAACCTGATGGGCATCAACGAGCTGTCCGAAGTCGATCGCCTGCGCGACCTGTTCGATGCCTTCCAGCGCAAGCGCGACCTCCTGCAATTGCTTGAGCGCTGCTCGCGCGCCGATGGCGTGCGTCTGTTCATTGGCGAGGAATCCGGCTTTGCCGCCCTTGGCGGCTATTCGCTGGTCACCGCGCCGTACGGCGTCGGCAATCGCGTCCTCGGCGTCCTCGGTGTCATCGGGCCGACGCGGATGGCCTACGAGCGGGTCATTCCGGTGGTCGCGACCACCGCCCAGCTGATTTCGGGTGCCTTGAACCGGTCATCCGTGCCCCCATAGGGTGGGCGGGGCCGGGAGATCCGCGGCAAGTGCCTGGCGCTTGTCGCACGCGGACTTTCCGTCCCACGCATTGAATGACGATTGCTGTGCCAACTGGCCACGGCGCGATGGCGCCAGGTCGTTCTCATGTTTCTGGAGGCGAGATGGAAAATACCGACCCGACGCGGGATCCGGCCGAGCAGGGATCGATCGACGAATCGACCTTGGCCAGTGGTGAGGAAGCGCTGAGCCAATTGATGGCTGACTACGAAATCAAGCTCGGCGAGATGCGCGAGCTGGTCCTGCGCGAACGCGCCGAGCTCGACAACCAGCGCAAGCGCCTGCAACGCGACCTCGACCAGGCGCGCAAATTCGCCAACGAGCGCCTGCTGGGCGAGCTGCTGCCGGTGATCGACAACCTCGAGCGCGCGCTGGCGGCCGACGTCGCCGAAGCAGGTGGCCTGCGCGCCGGCGTGGAGATGATCCTCAAGCAGTTGCTTGGCGTGGCCGCCTCGGCCGGACTGGTCACCGTCGATCCGCTCGGCCAGCCGTTCGATCCGGAGCGCCACCAGGCCATGAGCATGGTCGAGGGCAATGGCCAGGCATCGAATACGGTGGTCGCCGTTTTCCAGAAAGGCTATGTGCTCAATGATCGCCTGTTGCGCCCGGCCATGGTCAACGTGGCCCAGTAGGCCCCACGGATCGGCGAAGTTGCAACAAATCCCTTGTCGCAACGCTTGAAAGCCGACACAACACCCCCAGTTTTTGCGCCAGTGGCCGCTGCGGCCGAAACCGATATTTTTGGGAGAGAGACAAATGGGCAAGATCATTGGTATCGACCTCGGCACCACCAACTCGTGTGTCGCGGTCATGGAAGGCGGCAGTGTCCGCGTCATCGAGAATTCCGAAGGTGATCGCACGACGCCGTCGGTCGTTGCGTTCAAGGATGGCGAAGTCCTCGTCGGTGCCACGGCGCGACGCGGTGCCGTGACCAACCCACAGAACACGTTCTCGGCGGTCAAGCGCCTGGTCGGTCGCAAGTTCACCGACGCCGAGGTGAAGAAGGACATCGGCCTCGTTCCGTACAAGATCATCGGCCACGACAACGGCGATGCCTGGGTCGAGACCGCCGATGGCAAGAAGATGGCACCGCCGGAAGTCTCCGCGCAGGTGCTCATGAAGATGAAGAAGACCGCCGAGGATTATCTTGGCGAGCCGGTGACCGAAGCGGTCATCACCGTGCCGGCCTACTTCAACGACAGCCAGCGCCAGGCGACCAAGGATGCCGGACGCATTGCCGGTCTCGAGGTCAAGCGCATCATCAACGAGCCGACTGCGGCCGCGCTTGCCTATGGCCTGGACAAGAAGGGCGGCGATCGCAAGATCGCGGTCTACGATCTCGGCGGCGGCACCTTCGACATCTCGATCATCGAGATTGCCGAAGTCGACGGCGAAAAGCAGTTCGAAGTGCTGGCCACCAATGGCGACACCTTCCTCGGTGGCGAGGATTTCGACAAGCGCATCATCGACTACATCATCGACGAGTTCGAGAAGCAGCACGGCGTGGATCTGCGCAAGAACCCGATCCAGCTGCAGCGCGTGCGTTCGGCAGCCGAGCGCGCCAAGATCGAACTCAGCTCGCGCCAGCAGACCGACATCAACGAACCCTTCATCACCCAGGTCAACAACGAAGGCGTGCATCTGGAAATGCGCCTGACCCGCTCCAAGCTGGAGTCGCTGGTCGAGGACTTGATCAAGCGCACCATCGAACCCTGCCGCACGGCGTTGTCCGATGCGGGCCTGAAGGTTTCCGACATTGCCGAGGTCATCCTTGTCGGTGGCCAGACGCGCATGCCCAAGGTGCAGGATGCGGTCAAGGATTTCTTCGGCAAGGAGCCGCGCAAGGACGTCAATCCGGATGAGGCCGTGGCCATCGGTGCGGCGGTGCAGGGCGGCGTGCTCGCGGGCACGGTCAAGGATGTCCTGCTGCTCGACGTCACCCCGCTGTCGCTCGGCATCGAGACGCTCGGTGGCGTGTTCACCAAGCTGATCGAGAAGAACACGACGATTCCGACCAAGGCGTCGCAGGTGTTCTCGACCGCCGAGGACAACCAGAACGCGGTCACCGTGCATGTGTTGCAGGGCGAGCGCGAGCAGGCCCGTTTCAACAAGTCGCTGGCCAAGTTCGACTTGGCCGGCATCGATGCCGCGCCGCGTGGCATGCCGCAGGTCGAGGTCACCTTCGACATCGACGCCAACGGCATCCTGCATGTCTCGGCCAAGGACAAGAAGACCGGCAAGGAACAGCGCATCGAGATCAAGGCCGGTTCGGGCTTGTCCGATGAGGAAATCCAGCGCATGGTCAACGATGCCGAGGCCAATCGCGAGGAAGACAAGCGCTTCCAGGAACTGGTCACCACGCGCAACAAGGCCGATCAGCTCGTGCATTCGACCCGCGCGGCGCTCAAGGAGCACGGTGGCAAGGTGCCGCCGGAGCAAATGGGTGGCATCGAGGAAGCCCTGGCGGATCTCGACAAGGCCATGAAGGGCGATGACAAGGCGCAGATCGAGGCGAAGATTGCCCGCGTCGAGGAAGTTGCCCAGTCCCTGCATGCGGCGGCATCGGCCGGATCCCAGCCAGGTGCCGATGGCGGCGCACAGGCCGGTCCGGGTCAGCCCGAGGATGTGGTTGACGCCGAATTCACCGAAGTGAAAGACGACCAGAAGTAAATCCGGGTGGCAGGGCGGGGCGGCCAGCGGCGCATGATGGCCGGTTGTCGTTCCGCCCTTCACGTTTTCCTGCCACTTTGATTCCGGTTGCCGTCCGACCATGACCACAAAGCGTTGCTATTACGAAATCCTCGGCATTCAGAAGACCGCGTCGGATGACGAACTGAAGAAGGCATTCCGTCGCCTGGCGATGAAGTGCCATCCGGACCGTTGCCCGGATGACCCGCAGGCGCAGGAGCGCTTCAAGGAAGCCAAGGAAGCCTACGAGGTGCTTGGCGACAGCCAGAAGCGCGCGGCCTACGACCAATACGGACATGCGGCCTTCGAGCACGGCATGGGCGGTCGTGGAGGCGGCTTCAACGGCGATGTCGGCGACATCTTCGGTGACATCTTCAGCGACATCTTCGGCATGGGCGGCGCAGGCCGCGGGCGTCCGCGACGCGGTTCCGACCTGCGCTACCTGATGGAACTGGATCTTGAAGAGGCGGTCTTCGGCGTCGAGAAGAAGATCGACGTGCCAACCCTGGTTGCCTGCGCTGAATGCGAAGGCAGCGGTTCGCAGGATGGCAAGACTTCCACCTGCACGACCTGCCGCGGCCATGGTCGCGTGCGCATGCAGAACGGCATTTTTTCCGTGCAGCAGACGTGTCCGCATTGCGCCGGCACCGGCAAGACCGTGGCCAATCCCTGCCGCGGTTGCAGTGGCGAGGGGCGCGTCAATGACGAGCGCAGCCTCGAGGTGAAGATTCCGGCAGGCGTCGACAACGGCGATCGCATCCGCCTGAGCGGGCAGGGCGAGGCCGGGCCGGCCGGCACCGTGCCGGGTGATCTGTATGTCGAGGTGCATGTCCGCGAACACCCGATCTTCACCCGCGAGGGCGACGACCTGTACTGCGAAGTGCCGATCCGCTTTGGCCAGGCAGCGCTGGGCGCCGAGCTCGTGGTGCCGACACTGGGCGGTGAGGCGACCGTGACGATTCCCGCCGAGACACAAACCGGCAAGCTGTTCCGCCTGCGTGGCAAAGGCGTGAAGTCGGTGCGCAGCGGTCGCACCGGCGACCTGCTCTGTCGCGTGGTGCTGGAAACGCCGGTCAAGCTCACCGAGCGGCAGCGCGAATTGATCGAGGAACTCGAAACCACCTTCGTCGGCGAGCACGCGCAAACCCATTCTCCGCGCAATCGCAGCTGGGTTGACGGGGTCAAGCAATTCTGGGATCGCGTCACCTCCTGAATTGCTCGCTCACCCGGGTCGATGCGGTTTACCCTGATCGTCCCGAGGCCAGCCTGGAATGTGCGCAATGAGCGAGTCGACACGGATCATCGTCAATGGTGCCGCCGGACGCATGGGCCGCGCCGTGTCGCATGCGATTGCCGATTCCGCTGATGCCGTCCTTGCCGCCGCCATGGTGCGACCGGGCAGTGCGCTGCAGGCGACCCCGACCGGCCACGCATCGGCTCCCGCCTACGTCACTGAAGTGCCCGCGACGATGGCTTTCGATGTGCTCGTCGATGTTTCCGGTGCCGCAGGATTCGATGCCGCATTGCGCCTGGCCGTCGAGCGATCGGTCGCCTTCGTCAGTGGTTCGACCGGCCTGGATGCGCTGCAGATGCAGGCATTGCATCGTGCCGCCGAGGATATTCCGGTGCTCTGGACAGCCAATTTCAGCGTCGGTGTGGCCGTGCTGGCGCATCTGGTCGGCGAGGCGGCGCGCCTGTTGCCGGACTGGGACGTCGAAATCATCGAGGCGCATCATCGGCACAAGCGCGATGCACCCTCGGGTACCGCGCTGATGCTGGGGCAACGCGCCGCCTTTGCGCGCGATATCGACTTTGCCGATCCGGCGGCGGATCGTCGTGGTCCGCGCAGCGCCGGATCGATCGGTTTTGCGGTCAGTCGCGGTGGCGACGTCATTGGTGAACACGAAGTGCGCCTGCTTGGCTCCGGCGAGCGCATCGAACTGGTCCATCGCGCCGCCGATCGCGAAATCTTCGCGCGCGGAGCCCTCAAGGCCGCCTGCTGGCTGGCCCGGCAAGCGCCCGGGCGTTACCTGATGACGGACATGCTCGGACTCGGCCGCGCCTGAGCGGTTTTCTATTGGCCCGGATTGAACGGAGTCGCTTGGCGGGCGAGCCCGCGTCGCGCATTGCGCAGTGCTCGTGCGTCACGCTCGGCGGCATTGCGCGTGGCAATCACCGGATCAATCGATGGCGCAGGCGTGACGGCGTGATTGACGCCGGCAACGGTGGTGGTACCGCTGGCAGCGGGATCCAGCCAGTCACGCAAGCGGCTCGACGGCGAAGCACCGTCCCAGGCTGCCGAGAACTTGCCGTAGCAGTCGTAGCCATTATCCGGATTGGAACCGAAACAGGCTGCCGTACCGCCCGACAACACGCCGATCAGACGCTTGCCGCGGCTGCTGGCATCGGTCGACGGGATCCACAATCCGGAACCCGACGAACCGCCTTCGGTGGTGCCCTGGTCGTAGGGGCCGGTGTGCCAATGGGTGTTCTGGCTGGCACCGCCAGTGCCGATGCAATTGTTGAACGTGAACGGGGCAATCGGGGCATTGGTGACCTTGGCCACGTCGCCGCTTGGATGGTGCAGGCCGATGCTCGATGAAGGTGCGATGTTCTGCGCATCCCAGCCGGCATGGAACAGGTTCCAGGTCGGATCCGGTGCCTGGTTCAGTTCGACCAGGGTGAAATCGGCATCGGCGCGCGTGGCGCGCAGGCTGGCCCCGGTCTGGTTCTGCGTGAACGACCAGCCCGTGGTGACGACGCAATCGGCGGAGCGGTAATTCCAGTACAGGCGCATGCTCGCCGCCTCGGCCGGCGACGTGACGCAGTGCGCGGCGGTCAACACGTAGTTCTTGCGATCCGCCGGCACATCGTTGAGCAGGGTTCCGGTGCAGAGATAGGTGGGACCGTCATCGCCGCGGAATTCGTAGTAGGCCAGTGCGCGTTCTTCGTCCGTGTAGGGCTGACCCAGGGGACAGACGACGTTGATGTTGCAGGATCCAGAGGCACCGGGCTGGCCGACCTTGGCAGGTGCATCGAACAGGTTGCGGAAGCCCGCGCCGACGCTGCTCAGCTCGATCAGGTCATTGCTGATCCCGGCACCGGCAGGCAGTCGCAGTTCGATCGTCGCGTGATCGCCCGGAACCATCGGTATCCACAGGGGCAGGGCATCGGCATCGGTGTACGGGCCCTCGTAATAATCACCGGCACCGATCACCCAGAGCGCGGCGCCGGCGGGCAGCTTGCCGCTCTCGAAGCCAAGGTGCAGGTCGGTGGCGCCGGCCACGCTGACCTGGATGCGCCAGAGCAGGCGACCGTCCGCCAGTGTCTGCCATTGCCCGCTGGAGGCCGGCTGCAGGCGAAGCTTGCGTTCTTCGGCAATGGCCAGGCGCTTTGCATGGGCGATGCCGCTGCGCTGCAACTTGGCGTCGTCGACGGCGCGCAAGGCCGCGGCGTCGATGGCGGCCAGGCGGATTTCCGCCGGCGGCATGCCACGCTTGGCCACATCGCCAATGCTCCACGGGGATTCGCCACGGCGCGCTTCGGCAGCCGTGCAAAGCAGGGAAAGAATCAGCGCAGCAAAGGCCAGCAAGTGTCGGTTCATGGCAATCCAGGCTCGGTCAGTCGAGATGCGAAGCATCATCCTTGCGTCCGGCACCGATGCGTCGATCGATGGCGCCGAACAGTTTCTTGAACAATCGGGAGAACTTGCCGCGTTTGGTCTTGCGCAGTTTCTCATCTTCACTGGTCAACCATGCGACCTGGATCACGCGGCGCTCGCCGGCAAACGGCAAATGCCCGTGGAACGAGTTCTCGCTGCGGCGGAAGGCGGCAAAATTGCCGTATATGGGGCGCAACTCGGGGCAGACCATGTCCTCGATGCTGTCGGCCCGATTGAGGAAGCGCAGGCAGCCATCGCTGGTATCCGGCCAGCTCTCGTTGAGATAGAGCAGGGCAGTGGCGATCTTGGAGCGGCTGTCGGTATGGATGGTGCCGTGGCGCTTGTTCAGGGCCCGGCAGATCGTCACCAGGGTCGGATACTGGCCCAGTGATTCAATGCCGAGTTGCGCACCAATCGTGTCGGCGACCGTGGCGCTGGTCAGTTCCTCGATCAGGAGGTTGATCGAAGGGCCGCAATCGGCGGCTTCATGCGGGAAAAAGCCCGCCCCGGGATAGCGTGGAAAGTCCGCAGCAAGTTGCGCGCGTGCCGCATCGTCCAGCAGGCCGGCGCTGGTCATGAACGAAAACGGCTTGTGGCGGATATGCGTTTCGGCGCTGTCGAATGCGTCGCTGTGCAGGAACTTCAAGGCGCTCATTGCCCTTTCCGGACGATTGTGGCGGCAATTCTATCCGGCTTTGCCCCGCGTGTTCCGCGTTCAGGCGGCAATGGTGGACAGGCAAGCGGCTGATGCCTATCATTCCGCCTCGCCTCGACTCCACTTCCGCCCATGCCACGGACTGGTCCATCCCAGTCTGCGGGTTTCGTCGCATCCATCGATTGGATGCCATGTTGCAGGGCCTTCTTCAACCAGGCGAACGCATGTTTCGACCAGCCATACTTGCCCTCGCCGACGGTAGCCTGTTTCGTGGCCGTTGCATCGGCGCCCACGGCAGCACCAGCGGCGAAGTCGTGTTCAACACGGCGATGACCGGCTACCAGGAGATCCTCACCGATCCTTCCTACGCGCGCCAGATCGTCACCCTGACCTACCCGCATGTCGGCAACACCGGCTGCAATTCTATCGATGTGGAATCCGCGCGGGTGCAGGCGGCGGGACTGGTCATCCGCGACCTGCCCCTGCTGGCCAGCAGCTGGCGCAGCGAAGAATCGCTCGACGCCTACCTGCGCCGGAACGGCGTGGTCGCCATCGCCGATGTCGACACGCGCCGCTTGACCCGCATCCTGCGCCAGAGCGGTGCCCAGGGTGCCTGCATCATGGCCGGAGAAGATCTTTCCGCGGATGCTGCCATTGCTGCAGCCCGGGGCTTCCCGGGGCTCGCCGGCATGGACCTGGCCAAGGTCGTCAGCATCACTGCAATCACGCCATGGAGCACGGGCACCTGGGATCTCGACCGGCAACAGGCCAACACCAGCCAGGCGCGCTTTCGCGTCGTCGCCTACGATTTCGGCATCAAGTACAACATCCTGCGCATGCTTGCCGATCGCGGCTGCGCGATCAGCGTGGTGCCGGCACAGACAGCGGCGGAGGAAGTGCTGGCGATGCAGCCAGATGGCGTATTCCTTTCCAACGGCCCGGGCGATCCGGAACCTTGCGATTATGCAATCCGCGCGATCCGCACGTTCATCGACAAGCGCGTGCCGACCTTCGGCATCTGCCTTGGCCATCAATTGCTCGGCCTCGCCGTTGGCGCCCGCACGCTGAAGATGAAGTTTGGCCACCACGGCGCCAATCACCCGGTCATCGACCTGGCGAGCGGGCGCGTCATGATCTCCAGCCAGAACCACGGTTTTGCCGTGGACGAGGCGACCCTGCCCGAGCGCGCCCGCGCCACCCATCGTTCCCTGTTCGACGGATCGTTGCAGGGCCTCGAGTTGGTCGATGCACCGGCGTTCGGTTTCCAGGGCCATCCGGAGGCCAGTCCAGGGCCGATGGATGTCGCACCCTTGTTTGACCGTTTCATTCACCTCATGGAGGCGCACGCGACTCGCGCGGCGTAAGCACATGTCCGGATCAAGCCTTTTTCTCAAGATCATGTTGGCACTCGCCGGCGTCCTGCTGCTGCCTTGTGCGCAAGCGGCCAAGCCGGCGCAGGGCGGCAAGGCCGTCAAATCCGTGGAAGCACAGGCGAGCCTGCGCGAAGTCGGGTACGAGTCGCTGGAGTCGCGCATCGGCAGCGTGCTGGTCATCCATACCAGCAACGACACCACGCGGCGCGGCACCTTGCTGCGCTACACCAAGGTCAGCCTGACCATGCAGCTCGGCCCGGAAAGCGGCTCGATCGAGCTGGCCGTGCCGCGCAGCACGATCCGCAAGATCATGCTGGAGATTGGCCCGGCCGATCCGCTGTTCCCCCAACAAGAACCCCAGAACAAAGGCAAGCCTGGTGCCAAAACGAACTGATCTCCGCACCATCCTGGTCATTGGCGCCGGGCCGATTGTCATCGGCCAGGCCTGCGAGTTTGATTATTCCGGTGCGCAAGCCTGCAAGGCGCTCAAGGACGAGGGCTATCGGGTTGTCCTGATCAACTCGAACCCGGCGACGATCATGACCGATCCGGAAACCGCGGATGCGGTCTATATCGAGCCGATCACGGCGCGCGTCGTCGAGCGCATCATCGAAACGGAAAAGCCCGATGCGCTGCTGCCGACCATGGGCGGGCAGACGGCGCTCAATTGCGCGCTCGACCTGGCTGATCGCGGCGTGCTCGAGAAGCACGGCGTCGAGTTGATCGGTGCATCGCGCGAAGCGATCCGCATGGCCGAGGATCGCGAGTTGTTCCGCGTGGCCATGGCCGAGATCGGTCTTGCCTGTCCAAAGGCCGAGGTCGTGCGCAGTTTCGAGCATGCGCTTGAAGCGCAGGTCAAGGTTGGCTATCCGACCATCATCCGCCCGAGTTTCACCCTCGGCGGTTCCGGTGGCGGCATTGCCTACAACCTCGAGGAGTTCGAGGAGATCGTCAAGCGCGGCCTGGATCTTTCGCCGACCAACGAAGTGCTGATCGAGGAATCGGTGCTTGGCTGGAAGGAATTCGAGATGGAGGTGGTGCGCGACACCGCCGACAACTGCATCATCGTCTGCGCGATCGAGAACCTCGATCCGATGGGCGTGCACACCGGCGATTCAATCACCGTGGCGCCGGCGCAGACCCTGACTGACAAGGAATACCAGCGCCTGCGCGATGCCTCGATCGCCGTGCTGCGCAAGATCGGTGTCGATACCGGCGGCTCCAACGTGCAGTTCGGCATCAATCCCGGGAATGGCCGCGTCGTCGTCATCGAGATGAATCCGCGCGTGTCGCGCTCCTCGGCACTGGCCTCCAAGGCGACCGGATTCCCGATCGCCAAGGTCGCCGCCAAGCTCGCCGTTGGCTACACCCTCGACGAACTGCGCAACGAGATCACCGGCGGCCTGACCCCGGCTTCGTTCGAGCCATCGATCGACTACGTGGTGACGAAGATCCCGCGTTTCGCCTTCGAGAAATTCCCCGCCGCCGATTCGCGCCTGACCACGCAGATGAAGTCGGTCGGCGAAGTCATGGCCATCGGTCGCACCTTCCAGGAATCGCTGCAAAAGGCACTGCGCGGGCTCGAGACCGGCAAGAACGGATTCAGCCCGGGCGAGCTCGACTGGTCGAACGAAACCGGCCTGGCCACGCTCAAGCGCGAACTGCGCGAGCCGGGTCCCGAGCGCATCCTCTGCATTGGCGACGGCTTTCGCGCAGGCCTGTCCTTGCGCGAGATGTACGACCTGACCCGTGTCGATCCGTGGTTCCTCGCGCAGATCGAGGAGCTGATCGCGATCGAGAAGGAAGTCAGCACACAGGGACTTGGCGCCATCGATGCCGAGCGCATGCGTGCGCTCAAGCGCAAGGGGTTTTCCGACTCGCGCCTGGCCGAACTGCTCGCCACCGACGAGAATGCGGTGCGCCACCTGCGCCGCGCCTTCAACGTGCGCCCGGTGTACAAGCGCGTCGACTCCTGTGCCGCCGAGTTCGCCACGACCACGGCCTATCTCTATTCGACCTACGAGGAAGAGTGCGAGGCCGAGCCGAGCGCACGCGACAAGATCATGGTCCTCGGTGGCGGCCCCAACCGCATCGGCCAGGGCATCGAGTTCGACTATTGCTGCGTGCACGCGGCACTCGCGCTGCGCGAGGATGGTTACGAAACCATCATGGTCAACTGCAATCCGGAAACCGTGTCGACCGATTACGACACCTCGGATCGGCTTTATTTCGAACCGCTGACCCTGGAGGACGTGCTCGAAATCATCGACACCGAGCAACCCAAGGGCGTCATCGTGCAATACGGCGGACAGACGCCGCTGAAGCTGGCGCGTGCGCTTGAAGCTGCCGGCGCGCCGATCATCGGCACTTCGCCGGATTCGATCGATCTCGCCGAGGATCGCGAGCGCTTCCAGAAGATGATCGTCAAGCTCGGCCTGGCGCAGCCGCCCAATCGCACGGCGCGCAACGCCGACGAAGCCCTGGCCCTGGCCCGCGAGATCGGTTATCCGCTGGTCGTGCGGCCGAGCTATGTGCTCGGTGGCCGCGCCATGGAAGTCGTCCACGACGACCAGGACCTGTCGCGTTACATCCGCGATGCAGTCAAGGTTTCCAACGACTCGCCGGTGCTGCTCGATCGCTTCCTCGATCACGCCACCGAGATCGACGTCGACCTGGTCGCCGATGCCGAGGGCAATGTCCTCATCGGCGGTGTCATGGAGCACATCGAGGAGGCCGGCGTGCATTCGGGCGATTCCTCGTGTTCGCTGCCGCCGTATTCGTTGAGCGCGGAATTGCAGGACCAACTGCGCGACCAGGTCAGCCGCATGGCCCGCGAACTCAAGGTCATCGGACTGATGAACACGCAGTTCGCCATCCAGGGCGAGTCGATCTACGTGCTCGAGGTCAATCCGCGCGCTTCGCGCACGGTGCCGTTTGTATCCAAGGCAACCGGAGTTGCGCTGGCCAAGGTGGCCGCGCGCTGCATGGTCGGCAGGAGCCTGCCCGAACAGGGCATGACGCGCGAGCTGGTGCCGCACTACTTCTCGGTCAAGGAGGCGATCTTTCCCTTCCTCAAGTTCCAGAACGTCGACCCGATCCTTGGTCCGGAAATGCGCTCGACCGGTGAAGTCATGGGCGTCGGCCGCAGCTTCGGTGAGGCGTTCGCGCGTGCCCACGAGGCCGCGGGCATTGCCCCGCCGGCCATCGGCAAGGCGTTCCTTTCGGTGCGCGAATCGGACAAGGCGCGCCTCGTGCCGGTCGCCGAGGATCTGCTGCGTCGCGGTTTCAGCCTGGTTGCAACCAGCGGAACCTGCGCCTATTTGCGCACACGCGGCATCGAATGCGAGCGCATCAACAAGGTCATCGAAGGCCGCCCGCATATCGTCGACTTGATCAAGAACCGCGAGATTGTCTTCATCGTCAACACCACCGAAGGCAAGCAGGCAATCGCCGACTCGTTCTCGATCCGCCGCCAGGCGCTGCAGCAGCGCGTGACTTATTCGACTACCATCTCGGGCGCACGCGCCTTGCTGCATTCGCTGGATTTCCGCCAGAGCGAGAACGTGTCCAGCCTGCAGAAACTGCACAGGGAATTGATTGCATGAATCGAGCTCCAATGACGCACAAGGGCGCCATCCGACTGCGCGCCGAACTGGATCGGCTGAAGTCCGAGGATCGTCCGCGCATCATCCAGGCGATTGCCGAGGCACGCGCGCATGGCGATCTCAAGGAGAACGCCGAGTACCACGCCGCGCGGGAGATGCAGGGTTTCACCGAAGGCCGCATCAAGGAGCTTGAAGCCGGGCTGAGTTATGCCGATGTCATCGACATTTCCAAACTCAACGCCGGCAAGAAGATCGTCTTTGGCGCAACTGTCGTCCTCGCCGACGAAGACAGTGGCGAGGAAGTGACCTACCAGATCGTTGGCGACATGGAAGCCGACATCAAGCAGAAGCTGATTTCGGTGATGTCGCCATTCGCGCGTGCGCTGATCGGCAAGAGTGAAGGCGACAGCTTCGAGTTCCAGGCCCCCAACGGCACGCGCAACTACGAGATCCTCAGCGTCCGCTACCTCGATTGAAGGCGATGAATCGCGCCTGCGTGCTGCTGCCGGAATGGAAACGCTGCGTCGCCTCGGCGCAGGTGGCCAACGGCATCTTGAGCCGCTGGCTGGCCCGCGGTGACCGCCTCGAATCCCGTCCTTCGGGAATCGAGCAGGCAATCCGCGAGCTGTTCGAGTTCAGTGGCAGGACCTTCCCGGCCGCGGCGCTGAGCCGCCAGGTCGATGTCGGCGATGCCGCTGGCTTCGCATGGCTGCGCGCCGATCCCGCGCATGTGCGCGCCGACATGACCACCGCGCGCATGCTGGCCTGTGGCGAGCTTGGCCTGAGCGCCAGCGAAACCAGCGAATTGGCCAAGGCCCTGCAGCCGCTGTTTGGCGATGCCGGTTTCGAGTTCGATGCGCGTCTGCCGAATCGCTGGTACCTGCGTGCGCCGATGGCTGCCGAACTGCCGGACTGTGCCACGCCGGACGAGGCCATGGGCGATGACCTCAAGTTGCATTTGCCGCCGGGTGCCGCGGGCAGGCGCTGGCGCCAGCTGTACAACGATGCGCAGATCATCCTGCACAACCACGCCGTCAACGAACGCCGTGCCGCACGCGGTGCGGTGAGCGTCAACAGCCTGTGGTTCTGGGGCGCAGGTGCGTTGCCCGATTGGGTGCGCAGTCCGCTAACCAAGGTCGTCAGCCAGTCGCTGGAAATCCGCGCATTGGCGGCACTGGCCGGCATTCCCGTGCATGAGGCGGACGGTGATGCAATCGGGGCGGTGCCGCAACGCAATGCCGAAGCAGTTTGCCTGATCGATCTCGCCAACCTGCGTGGCGATGCCCTCGAACAGGGCGGATTGCAGCCGCTCGACCGGGCCCTGCGCCGTGGTGGCTTTGGCGCCGTCGAACTCTTCTTTGCCTCGGGTGAACGATACCTTTGTCGCGCCGCGCACCGCTATCGCTTCTGGCGTCGCCCACGCGGATTGCAGCCCTGATACCGACACGCATCCAGCGCCGGACGGTCGGCGAGATCGATGGCGACTGGCCGCAGGCCATGCATCCGGTCCTGCGCCGGATCTACGCGGCGCGTGGCATTGTCCACTTTGCCGAGATCGAACACCGACTCGCCGCCATGGCCAGCCCGGCGGCGCTGGGTGGCATCGAGGAGGCCTGCGTGTTGCTGGCCAGCGCCATCCGCGAGAACCGGCAGATCGTCATCGTCGGTGATTTCGATTGCGACGGCGCCAGCGGCACGGCCGTGGCCGTCCGCGGCCTGCGCCTGCTTGGCGCGCAACGGGTCGACTATCGCGTGCCCAATCGGCAAGTGCACGGTTATGGGTTGAGCACGGCCCTGGTCGCGACTTTGCTTGAACCGCCGCCGGAGTTGATCGTCACCGTCGACAACGGCATTGCCAGCATCGCCGGCGTGGCCGCGGCCCGCGCTCGCGGCATCGATGTGCTGGTCACCGATCATCACCTGCCTGGCCCCGTGCTGCCCGCAGCAAACGCCATCGTCAATCCGAATCTCGATGGCGATCGGTTTCCAAGCAAGGCCATCGCCGGCGTCGGCGTGATGTTCTGCATCCTCGTCGCCCTGCGCGCGCATCTGCGCGATGAGGGCTGGTTTGCAGACGGGCGTGCCGAGCCTGACCTGGGTGTCCTCCTTGATCTCGTTGCACTGGGTACGGTGGCTGATCTCGTCGCCCTTGATTTCAACAATCGCGTCCTCGTCGAAGTCGGCTTGAAGCGCATCCGCGCGCAGCGTGCCTGCGCCGGCATCCTCGCCCTTCTGCGAGTTTCCGGACGCGATGCGAAAAGCCTCGTGCCCGCTGACCTGGGTTTTGCCGTGGCACCCCGAATCAATGCCGCCGGACGTCTCGAGGACATGGCGCTCGGCATCGAATGCCTGCTCAGCGATGATCCTGCACAGGCTGAAGAACTCGCCGCACGGCTCTCGGCGATAAACACCGAGCGCCGCGAGGTGCAGGCCAGCATGATCGAGCAGGGCGAAGCGGCAGTCTCGCGCTGGATCGCGACCCATGGCCAGCAGCAATTGCCTTGTGGACTGACCTTGTTCGAGCCCGATTGGCATCCCGGCGTGGTCGGACTGGTTGCCTCGCGACTCAAGGATCGCCTGCATCGCCCGGTCGTCGCCTGCGCCCCGGCCAGCGAGGGCAGCAGCGAGGTGCGCGCTTCGGCCCGTTCCATCCGTGGCATCCACGTGCGTGACATGCTCGCCGAAGTCGATGTGCGCAAGCCCGGCCTGATCCAGCGATTCGGTGGTCACGCGATGGCCGCAGGGCTGACCCTGGATCGCGCCGGGGTTGCCGAATTCGCCGCCGAATTCGATGCCGTGGTGCGCGCGCGTGCAGCCGCGGACCTGTTCGAGCCGGTGTTGCTGAGCGATGGCGAACTTGCGGAGGATGATTTCACGCTCGATCTGGCCCGGGAGCTTCGATTTGCCGGGCCATGGGGGCAGGGCTTTGCCGAGCCGGTGTTCGACAACGCCTTCGAGCTGGAATCCTGGCGTCTGGTCGGAACGCGTCACTGGAAGCTCAGGCTGCGCCCATGCGGGCATGCCGGCCCGGTAGACGCGATGTTGTTCAACGCCGAGCCGGGCACCACGCCGCCGGCGTTGTTTCGCGCCGCCTACCAGCTCGACATCAACGAGTGGAACGGTCGCGAATCCCTGCAACTGATCCTGCGCCATCTCGAACCGGGCTGATCCGCACCGGCATCAGGCGAACCCGATACGCGCATTCATTTGCTATGCTTTGCGGCCCACCTTGCACTGCAGCAATCCCGTGATCGAGACCAATCCCATCCGTGCCAGCATTGACGACCTGACCGAGCGCCTGCATTCGCTCCGGGGGTATCTTTGACTTCGACACCCGCGCCGAACGCCTGGAGGAAGTCAGTCGCGAGCTGGAGAATCCGGATATCTGGAACAACCCGGCGCATGCCCAGGAGCTGGGCAAGGAACGCGCGCAGCTGGAACGGGTGGTCAACGGCATCACCACGCTGACGCAGAGCCTGAGCGATGCCGGCGAGATGCTGGAACTGGGCGAGGCGGAAGCCGACGAGGATGTGATCAAGGGCGTCGAGTCCGACGTTGCCGGTATCGTCGCAAAGGTCGAGAAGCTCGAATTCCAGCGCATGTTCTCCGGCGAGATGGATCATGCCAATGCCTTCGTCGATATCCAGGCCGGTGCCGGCGGCACCGAAGCGCAGGACTGGGCCGAGATGCTGTTGCGCATGTACTTGCGCTGGGCCGAGGACAAGGGCTGGAAGACCGAACTTCTGGAGGCCTCGGCCGGCGAAGTGGCCGGCATCAAGAGCGCCACGTTCAAGGTCGAGGGCGACTACGCCTATGGCTGGCTGAAAACCGAGATCGGCGTGCACCGCCTCGTGCGCAAGTCGCCGTTTGATTCGGACAACCGCCGGCACACGAGTTTCACCTCGGTCTTCGTCTCGCCCGAGGTCGACGACAACATCGATATCGAGATCAATCCGGCCGACCTGAAGACCGACGTCTACCGTTCCTCCGGCGCTGGTGGCCAGCACGTCAACAAGACGGAATCGGCCGTGCGCATCACCCATGTGCCGAGTGGCGTCGTCGTCGCCTGCCAGACCGGGCGCTCGCAGCATTCCAACCGCGACAACGCGATGAAGATGTTGCGCGCCAAGCTGTATGAGCTCGAGGTGCAAAAGCGCAATGCCGAAAAGGATGCGCTCGAGGCAACCAAGTCCGATATCGGCTGGGGCAGCCAGATCCGCAACTACGTGCTCGACCAGAGCCGGATCAAGGATTTGCGCACCGGCGTCGAGCGCACCGATACGCAAAAGGTACTCGATGGCGATATCGACGATTTCATCGAAGCCAGCTTGAAGTCCGGGCTCGAAGCCGGGGCGAAACGCATCGACGCCTGAAGCAGCCCGCCACACATCACTTACTCCCGGCACCCTTGCAGCGAACCACGAAAATGACCGACAGCGTTTCTCCCGATCCGGCACAGCCTTCGATTGCCCCGGCCGCCATTGCGGCGGACGAGAACAAACTGATCGCCGAGCGTCGCGAGAAACTGCACGGCCTGCGCAAACACGGCAACGCCTACCCGAACGATTTCCGCATCGATGCATTTGCCGGCGACCTGCAGGCGGAATTCGCCGATGTCGACACCTGCACCGCCGAGGCGATTGCCGCACTGGCGCGCAGGGTTCGCGTGGCAGGACGCATCCTCGCGCGGCGCATCATGGGCAAGGCCAGCTTCGTCACCCTCCAGGACATGAGCGGGCAGATCCAGTTGTTCCTGCAAGGCTCGACCCTGGCTGAAACCTACGAGGCGTTCAAGGGCTGGGACATCGGCGACATCGTTGGTGCCGAGGGTGAATTGATGCGCACGCGCACCGGCGAACTGTCGATCAAGGTCGATGGCTTGCGCCTGCTGACCAAGTCGCTGCGCCCGCTGCCGGACAAGTGGCATGGCCTGTCCGACATCGAGCAGCGCTACCGCCAGCGATATGTCGATCTGATCGTCACGCCCGAATCGCGCAATGCGTTTGCCTTGCGTTCGCGGGCAATCGGTTTCATGCGCCAATGGCTGGAAGCCGAGCCGCGCCGGTTCATGGAAGTCGAGACGCCGATGATGCACGTGATTCCGGGAGGGGCGACGGCGCGACCGTTCGTGACCCATCACAACGCGCTCGATCTGCAACTCTACCTGCGCGTTGCCCCCGAGCTGTATCTCAAGCGCCTGGTTGTCGGCGGTTTCGAACGCGTCTACGAGATCAACCGGAATTTCCGCAACGAAGGCGTGTCGACCCGGCACAACCCCGAGTTCACCATGCTCGAGTTGTATCAGGCGTATGCGAGCTATCAGGAAATCATGGATCTCACCGAGGACATGCTGCGCGAAACCGCGCGGGCGACGCTCGGGCGCGCCGACCTGACCTGGGAGGGCAGGGACATCGACCTCGGCCCGCCATTCCGGCGCTGGCGCATGGATGATGCGGTGCTTGAATACAACCCCGAAATCAGGCGCGAAGAACTGCGGGATCGTGACGCAATGGCGGCTCACTGCGCACGCCTGAAAGTCGCCGTGAAACCTGCCTATGGCTGGGGCAAGATCCTGCTGGAAATCTTCGAGGCAACGGTGGAAGCGCGCCTCGTGCAGCCGACCTTCATCACCGCGCATCCAGTCGAGGTTTCGCCGCTGGCGCGTGAAAGCGACAGCGAGCCTGGCCTCACCGATCGCTTCGAGCTGTTCATCGGTGGCAAGGAGATCGCCAATGGTTTTTCCGAATTGAATGATCCGGAAGACCAGGCGGCACGCTTCCAGGCCCAGGTCGATGCCCTTGCTGGCGGCGACGATGAAGCCATGCATTTCGATGCGGACTACATCCGCGCCCTCGAATACGGCCTGCCACCGACCGGCGGGCTCGGCGTCGGCATCGATCGCTTCGTCATGCTGCTGGCCGATGTCGCCTCGATCCGCGATGTGCTGCTGTTTCCCTACATGCGACCGCAAGCCTGAGCGCGCCCGAACCCATTTCCCGGCGGCGATTCGAGGTCGATCCGGGCAGCCGGACACGCTTGTCCGAAGGCAGATTTTTCAACGGATGTGATAGCCTTTCCGGCGTGTCGACGTGCCCGGTCTTGCGCGTTTTTCCGGGTCCGGACATTCGTGCGTCAGCAGGTTTTTTGGCATTGCCTGTGCAACTCCTGATCTGGTCATTCCCGCCGGAGCCAATGCAATGAACGTGATGATCGTTGATGACCAACCCTCTGCCCGGACGATGCTTCGCCACATCGTCGAAGGGGTCGGGCCAATCATCCGCGTATCGGAATTCGGCAATCCGGTCGATGCCTTGCATTGGTCGGATGCAAACGCGCCGGACCTGCTCCTGCTCGACTACCGCATGCCGGAAATGGACGGTCTCGAATTCACCCGACGTTTTCGCCGCCCGGCATCACGCCGGGATGTGCCGATCATCCTCATCAGCGTGGTCGGTGACGAACCGGTGCGCCAGGCTGCACTCGATGCCGGCGTCACTGATTTCCTGGTCAAGCCGGTGCGTCCGCGCGAGTTGCGCTCGCGCTGCCGCAATCTGCTGCAGATGCGTCGGCAATCCGAGGTGATCAAGGATCATGCGCGCGCGCTCGAACAGAAGCTGGCCGATGGCTTGCAGGAGGTCGAGCAACGCGAAACCGAAATCCTTTTTCGCCTTGCCACCGCCATCGAATACCGGGATTACGGTGCCAGCGCGCACCTCATGCGCATGGCGCGCTATTGCGAGTTGATCGCCGAAGGGCTCGAACTTGGCGAGGACCAGGTGCGTTTGCTCGTCCGCGCGGCACCCCTGCATGACATCGGCAAGATCGGCATCCCGGATTCGGTGTTGCTCAAGGCGGGCGCGCTCACTGACGAGGAAATGGCCGTCATGCGCAAGCATTCACTGCTTGGCTTCGAGATCCTGCGTGACAGTCGCAGCCCCATCGTGCAGGCGGGTGCGCAGATCGCCTTGCGTCACCATGAGCGCCTGGACGGCAGCGGTTATCCCGATGGCCTGAAGGGCGAGCAGATTCCGTTGTTTGCACGCATTGCCGCCATCGCCGATGTGTTCGATGCGTTGACCTCGGAGCGCCCGTACAAGCGGGTGTGGAGCGTGGAGGATGCATTCAGTTACCTGCAGCAGCATGCTGGCATTCTCTTCGATCATGCCGCGGTCCACGCCCTGTTGGCCAACGAGGCGCGGGTCAGGGCGATCCAGGCAAGCGAAACCGCACTCAAGCCGGCAACCGCCCACTGATCGGCATCACGCCTCGGGCGAGGGCGACGCCCTGGGACAGGGGCCGGATTTGCCTCGAAGTAGCGAAAACGGTCAAATTGGCGCGCTCGCGCAGTCGCCTGGGGAGGTCTGGCGACCGAGCGGCATGCTTCCGTGCATGGCAGGCTGCATGACCGTGCGCTGCGGCTGGCCGCGCGAGATTGGCCCGGATCGTGCTTGCAGAAACCTGTGCCGAGGTCGTCGGACGATGGGCAAGGCAAGGCTAACAGCTGTGCCCGGAGGAGATTGAATGAAATTTGACGGTTCCGGAAAGCACCGGCGCCACGCCCGAATGCCGATACGCTCGATTGCGCTGATCAGCATGGGGCCGTTTTCATGGATCACCGAAGTGGAGAACATTTCGGCAACCGGTCTGCTCGTGCATCGCCCGGAGGAATGGGTTGCCGGCGCCGGCGAAAGCGGCGTGCTCGACCTGCTGCTCGGTGACGATCTGCATATCCACCTTGAAGCAAGTGTCACCCGCCTCACCCCGACGCACGTCGGTTTTGCCTATACCAGCATTCCCGAGGACAAGGAGCATGCCTTGTGGAGCCTGCTTGGCGAATACGCCGAGAACATGGATCAACCGGGCGCGGCAACCGACAGCAATTGATTCAGCCGTGCTTGATCTCGGCCTCGCGCAATTCGCGACGCAGGATCTTGCCGACATTCGACTTTGGCAGCGAATCGCGGAACTCGATATGGCGCGGCTGCTTGTAGCCGGTCAGCTCGCTGCGGCAATGCGCCCGAACCGCCTCCTCGGTCAGCGCCGGATCCTTCTTGACGATCACCAGTTTGACCGCTTCGCCAGACTTCTCGTCGGGCACGCCGATCGCCGCCACTTCGAGCACGCCCGGCATCATCGCCACGACATCCTCGATTTCGTTCGGATAGACGTTGAAGCCGGAGACCAGGATCATGTCCTTCTTGCGGTCGACGATGTAGAAGAAACCTTGCTCGTCCATGCGCGCGATGTCGCCGGTGTGCAGCCAGCCCTGCGCATCGATGATCTTCGCCGTCTCTTCCGGGCGATTCCAGTAACCCTTCATCACCTGCGGGCCGCGCACGCACAATTCGCCAATCTCGCCAACAGCAAGAAAGGCTCCGTCGTCGTCGCGGATGCAGACATCGGTGGAGGAGACGGGCAGGCCGATGGAGCCGTTGTATTCGGCGAGATCGAGCGGATTGATGCACACAGCCGGCGAGGTCTCGGTGAGTCCGTAGGCCTCGGAAAGCGTGCATCCGGTGACCTTCTTCCAGCGCTCGGCAACCGCGCGCTGCACGGCCATGCCGCCGCCAAGGGTCATGCGCAGGCTGGAGAAATCAAGCTTGTCGAACCCCGGTGTATTCAGCAGGCCATTGAACAGGGTGTTGACGCCGGTCAGGCCGGTGTAGCGGATGCGCGCAAGCGTGGCGACGAAGCCGGGCATGTCCCGCGGGTTCGTGATCAGGTGGTTGTGGCCACCGAGTTTCATGAAGGTCAGGCAATTCGCGGTCAATGCGAAAATGTGATAAAGCGGCAATGCGGTGATGATGACTTCCTCGCCCTCGCGCATGCCGGTGCCGATCCAGGCGCTGGCTTGCTGCATGTTGGCGATGAGGTTGCGATGCGTGAGCATGGCACCCTTGGCGACCCCGGTGGTGCCGCCGGTGTACTGCAGGAATGCGATGTCGCCCGGGGCAATATCGGCTTTTGCCAGCTGCGATGCACTGCCGCGACGCAGCGCTTCGTTGAAGCGGATGGCAGCGTCGATCGAAAACGCCGGTACCATCTTCTTGACATGGCGCACGACGAAATTGGTGATCAGGTTTTTCGGGAATCCGAGCAGGTCGCCGATGCCGGTGGTGATTACCTGGCGAACCTGGGTGTGGGCCAGCACGCTGGCCACGGTATGGGCGAAATTGTCGAGGACGAGGATGGCTTTGGCGCCGGAGTCCTCGAGTTGATGGCGAAGTTCCCGCGCCGTGTACATCGGGTTGGTATTGACCACGACAAGGCCCGCACGCAAGGCGCCGGCGATGGCAACGGGATATTGCAGGACATTCGGCATCATCATGGCGATGCGGTCGCCCTTGACGAGTTTCAGCTCGTTGACGAGGTAGCTGGCGAATTGCCGGCTCATCTGGTCCAGGTCGCCGTAGCTGATCGTGCGGCCCATGTTGGTGTAGGCCGGGCGGTGGCGGAACCTGTCGAAGCAGTTGTCGAGCAGGGCCACGATCGACGGGAACTCGTCGAGATCGATTTCGGCCGGGACGCCCTTTGGATAGTGGGCCAACCAGGGCCGATGGATGCTCTCAGACATGTTTCACTCCAGGTCTGCCCCGATGCTGGGGGCGGATGATTCCGTGGCAGTTCGAGGCCCACGGAGGTACAGGCCTGATTGCACCACACGGCGCGAAGTTGCAGCAAGGAGCAGCGCAGCGACAATGATCCGATTCAATCCCCATGGGCGGGCAGGAGACACGCGATGACGAACGTAAAGATGCAGATCGACGTGGCCACGTTGCGCTGGCGATGGCGGGCACATCTGCTGGCGGCCGCACTCGCCGCGCTGGCGCTGGGTGCCTGTTCGCGGCCCTCGGACGAGGTGCGGATCCGCACGGCGATCAGTGACATGCAGGCCGCCATCGAGGCCGGCAAGCCTGGCGACTTCATGCAGCATGTGGCCGAGGATTTCACCGGCGACGGCGGTGCGGTCGACAAGCAGGCGCTGCACAACCTGCTGCGCGCGCAGGCGCTTGGCAATGCCCGCATCGGCGTGACGGTGGTTTCGATGGATATCGAATTGCTGGGCGATCGCGCCACGGCCAGGGTCGATGTCACCCTGACCGGCGGCAATGGACGCTGGATGCCGGAGCGTGGCTCGATCCAGCAAATCGAAAGTGGCTGGCGCCACGAGGGCGGAAAATGGCTTTGCTACAACGCCCAGTGGAAGCATGTCCTCTAGGGCAACGCTGATCAGGTGGCGCAACCGTCATGGCGTTCAGAAGGTTCGCCGCGCCGGCGAGGTGATTCGCCCACGGCAAGGAACCGTGGGCGAAAACATCGGCGTGTCGACGACGAGGGACGACGCAGCGTCGTCCCGCTGCCGCGCTGACCGGTCTAGGCGGCTTTGCCGGATCGTGCCAGTTGGCGCAAGACGTAGGGCAGGATGCCGCCATGACGGAAGAACTCGCGCTCCTTTGGCGTCGCCAGCAGGACATCGACCATGAATTCCTTTCGGCTGCCGTCGCTGGCCGTTGCCACCACCCGCATCTCGCGCGCCGCGCCGTCATCGAGTCCGCTCAACTGGAATGATTCGAGCCCGCTCAGGCCCAGCGAAGCAGCGCTTTCGCCCGGCTTGAACTGGCAGGGCAGCACGCCCATGCCGACCAGGTTCGAGCGATGGATGCGTTCGAAGCTCTGCGCAATCACCGCCTTGACGCCAAGCAGCAAGGTGCCCTTGGCTGCCCAGTCGCGCGAGGAGCCGCTGCCGTACTCCTTGCCGGCGATGACGATCAACGGCGTGCCTTCTTCCTTGTAGCGCATGGCGGCATCGTAGATCGCCAACTTCTCGCCACTTGGCACGTGGCGGGTGAAGCCGCCTTCGACGCCATCGAGCATCTGGTTGCGGATGCGGATGTTGGCGAAGGTGCCACGCACCATGACGTCGTCGTTGCCGCGGCGCGAGCCATAGGAATTGAAATGCTCGACCGCCACGCCACGACCGAGCAGGTACTGGCCTGCCGGTGAACTCTTCTTGATGTTGCCGGCGGGCGAGATGTGGTCGGTGGTGATCGAATCGCCAAACAGGCCGAGGCAGCGCGCCGCGTCGAGGTCGCCGAGTTTCGGCAATTGCATGGTCATGCCTTCGAAGTAGGGCGGATTCTTGATGTAGGTGGAATCGGCATCCCACTTGAAGAGCTTGCCATCGGGGAAGGGGATGCCATTCCAGCGACTGTCGCCCTTGAACACTTCCGCATAGTTGGACTTGAACATCTGCGGGCTGATCGTGCTGGCGATCAAGGCGCTGATCTCGTCGTTGCCAGGCCAGATGTCCTTGAGGAAGACCGGCTGGCCATCGCTGCCGGTACCCAGCGGTTCGCTGGCAAGGTCGATGTCGATGGTGCCGGCGAGGGCAAAGGCGACGACCAGAGGCGGCGAGGCCAGGTAGTTCAACTTCACCTCGGGATGGATGCGTCCCTCGAAGTTGCGATTGCCGGAAAGCACTGCGGCGACAGCCAGGTCATTGCCCTGGATGGCGGCGCTGACGGCGGCATCGAGGGGACCGGAATTGCCGATGCAGGTGGTGCAGCCGTAGCCGACCAGGTAGAAACCGAGTTTCTCCAATTCGCCGAGCAGGCCGGCCTTCTTCAGGTAATCGGTGACCACCAGCGAGCCCGGCGCCAGCGAGGTCTTCACCCACGGTTTGCGCTTGAGACCCTTGGCCACCGCATTGCGTGCCAGCAGGCCGGCACCGAGCATGACTGCCGGGTTGGATGTGTTGGTGCAGGAGGTGATGGCCGCGATGACCACCGCGCCATCACGCATGCCGGCCGAGATCCGTTGCGCGTCGCTTGTCGAGCCTTGGTCGCAGGCGCTCTCGTCATGTCCGACTGCGGTACTGCCGCCCTCGTTCTTGAAACGGGCGATTTCCGCGGTCTTTGCCTGGCGTCCCTCATTGAGCAGTTTCATGGTTGCGTTGTAGCTGTTCCGCATATCCGACAACAGCACGCGATCCTGCGGGCGCTTGGGTCCGGCCAGCGATGGCTTGACGCTGCCCATGTCCAGTTCAAGCGTGGAAGAAAACTGCGCCGGCGGCGTGGCATCGTCGTGCCAGAGTCCCTGGGCGCGGGCGTAGGCTTCGACCAGGGCAATCTGCTCCTGGCTGCGTCCGGACAGGTGCAAGTAGCGGATCGACTCCGCATCGATGGGGAAGATCGCGCAGGTGGCACCGTATTCCGGCGACATGTTGCCGATGGTGGCGCGATCAGCCAGCGGCAGGTGTCTGAGGCCATCGCCGTGGAACTCGACGAACTTGCCGACCACGCCGTGCTTGCGCAGCATCTGCGTGACGGTCAGCACCAGGTCGGTGGCGGTGGCACCCTCGGGCAGGCGACCGCTCAGCTTGAAGCCGACCACCTGCGGAATGAGCATCGAGGAGGCCTGGCCGAGCATGGCGGCTTCGGCTTCGATGCCGCCCACGCCCCAGCCGAGCACGCCAAGGCCATTGACCATGGTGGTATGCGAATCGGTGCCGAACAGCGTATCCGGATAGGCCCATTCGCGGCCATCGATCTGGCTGGTCATGACCACGCGCGAGAGGTGTTCGAGGTTGACCTGGTGGACGATGCCGGTGCGTGGCGGCACGACCTTGAAATTGTTCAGTGCTTCCTGCCCCCAGCGCAGGAAGGAATAGCGTTCCTGGTTGCGCTCGAATTCGATATCGACGTTCTTCTCGATGGCATCGCTTGAAGCGAAGACATCGACCTGCACGGAATGGTCGATAACCAGTTCAACAGGAGCCAGCGGATTGATCAGGCCGGGATCGCCACCCAGGGCAACCATGGCGTCGCGCATCGCGGCCAGGTCGACGACACAGGGAACGCCGGTGAAATCCTGCAGGATCACGCGCGCCGGCATGAAGGCGATCTCGGTATCCGGCTCTGCCTTGGGATTCCAGTTGGCGACCGCGCTGATGCTCTTGTCGGTGACATCGATGCCGTCTTCGTGACGCAGCAGGTTCTCCAGCAGGATCTTCATCGAATACGGCAGCTTGTCGAGGTCGAAGCGCTGGCCAAGCCTGGCCAGACTCGCATAGCGGTAGGGCTTGCCGTTGACCTCGAGGGTATCGTGGGTCGAGAAGCTGTCTTTCATGGAGGTTCTCCTTGGCTGTCGCGGTGACAAAGGCGGGGGCGGGAAGGCAGGCGGGTATCGTACCGCCTTGCCTCGGTGCAGGCTTCGATGACGGCTTGCAGGTGGGGGCGGATGGCCGTGACTGCAACCGCATGGCGTTTCGATGCGCATCGCTGTTCGCGTTGCGGCAGATGCCGGGAAACGGCTAAAATACGCGGCTGCCGACGTCGCGATGAACAGCTGGCCGGCCCTGCGCGGCGTCTCTTTTCCAGCTCCACGCCGATGCGGTGATGGCCGTGTTTCATCGCCTGACGCACACTTTCCGCCTGCCCACTGGATGCCTCCCATGCTGACCTCCTATCGCCAACATGTTGCCGAACGCGCCGCGCTTGGCATTCCGCCGCTGCCGCTTTCCGCCGGGCAAACGGTCGAGCTGATCGAGTTGCTCAAGCAACCCGGCGCGGAGGACACGGCATTCCTCGTCGACCTGATCACCCATCGCGTGCCCGCTGGCGTCGACGATGCGGCCAAGGTCAAGGCCTCGTTCCTCGCCGCGCTGGCCTTTGGCAGCGAGCATTGCGCACTGATTTCCCCGACGCGCGCGACGGAACTGCTCGGCACCATGCTTGGCGGCTACAACATCCATCCGCTGGTCGAACTGCTCGATCACGACACGCTCGCGCCGATCGCCGCGGAAGCGCTGAAGAAGACCCTGTTGATGTTCGACGCCTTCCACGATGTCAAGGACAAGGCCGACAAGGGCAACGTGCATGCCCGTGGCGTCCTGCAGAGTTGGGCCGACGCCGAATGGTTCACCAGCCGACCTGAAGTCCCGGCATCACTGACCATCACCGTGTTCAAGGTCAGCGGCGAAACCAATACCGACGATCTCTCGCCGGCACCCGATGCGACCACGCGCCCGGACATCCCGATGCACGCGTTGGCCATGCTGAAGAACAAGCGCGACGGCATCACTCCCGAGGAAGACGGCAAGCGCGGACCGGTCGCCTTCATCGAATCGCTGAAGGAAAAGGGCAACCTGGTCGCCTATGTCGGTGACGTGGTCGGTACCGGGTCGAGCCGCAAGTCGGCAACCAACTCGGTGCTCTGGTTCACCGGCGAGGACATCCCGTTCATCCCGAACAAGCGTTTTGGCGGCGTCTGCCTCGGCAACAAGATCGCGCCGATCTTCTACAACACGATGGAAGACGCCGGTGCCTTGCCGATCGAACTGGATGTCAGCCGCATGGAAATGGGCGATGTCGTCGAGCTGCGCCCATATGAGGGCAAGGCGCTCAAGGATGGCCAGGTGATCGCCGAGTTCAAGGTCAAGTCCGAGGTGTTGTTCGACGAGGTGCGCGCCGGTGGACGCATCCCGCTGATCATCGGTCGCGGCCTCACCGCCAAGGCGCGCGAGGCGCTTGGCCTGCCGCCATCAAGCCTGTTCCGCCTTCCCGAGAATCCGGCCCGCAGCAGCAAGGGCTTCACCCTGGCGCAGAAGATGGTCGGCCGTGCCTGCGGCTTGCCTGAAGGCGAGGGCATCCGCCCCGGAACCTACTGCGAGCCACGCATGACTTCGGTCGGCTCGCAGGACACGACCGGTCCAATGACCCGCGACGAACTCAAGGACCTGGCCTGCCTCGGCTTCAGCGCCGATCTGGTCATGCAATCGTTCTGCCATACCGCGGCCTATCCGAAGCCGGTCGACGTGAAGATGCACCACGATCTCCCGGAGTTCATCAGCACGCGTGGCGGCATACCGCTGCGCCCGGGCGACGGCATCATCCATTCCTGGCTCAACCGCATGCTGCTGCCGGATACGGTCGGCACCGGCGGCGATTCGCATACGCGCTTTCCGATCGGCATCTCGTTTCCGGCCGGTTCCGGACTGGTCGCCTTCGCGGCGGCCACCGGGGTCATGCCGTTGGACATGCCGGAATCCGTGCTGGTGCGTTTCAAGGGCACGCTGCAACCCGGAGTCACCTTGCGTGACCTGGTCAACGCCATCCCTCTCTATGCGATCAAGGCCGGCCTGCTGACGGTCGAGAAGAAGGGCAAGAAGAACGTGTTTTCCGGGCGCATCCTCGAAATCGAGGGCCTGCCCAACCTCAAGGTCGAGCAGGCATTCGAGCTTTCCGATGCTTCGGCCGAGCGCTCCGCTGCCGGCTGCACGGTGCACCTGGACAAGGCACCGATCATCGAATACATCACCAGCAACATCGTCATGCTGAAATGGATGATCGCCCAGGGCTACAAGGATGTGCGCAGCATCACGCGGCGGATCAAGGCCATGCAGGCCTGGCTGGCCAATCCGAAGCTGATGGCGCCCGACGCCGATGCCGAATACGCCGCCGTGATCGAGATCGACCTGGCCGACGTGCATGAGCCGATTGTCGCCTGCCCGAATGATCCGGATGACGTGAAAACCCTTTCCGATGTCGCTGGGGAAAAAATCGACGAGGTCTTCATTGGTTCGTGCATGACCAATATCGGCCACTTCCGCGCGGCGTCGAAGCTGCTCGAGGGCAAGCGTGATATCCCGACCAAGCTCTGGGTTGCGCCGCCGACCAAGATGGACGCCGCCGAACTTACCAAGGAAGGCCATTACGGCACCTTTGGCACCGCCGGTGCGCGCATGGAGATGCCAGGCTGCTCGCTGTGCATGGGCAACCAGGCCCAGGTGCGCGAGGGCGCGACCGTGTTTTCCACCAGTACGCGCAATTTCCCGAACCGCCTTGGCAAGAATGCCAATGTCTATCTGGGATCCGCCGAGCTTGCAGCGATCTGCTCGCGCCTCGGGCGCATCCCGAGCAAGCAGGAATACATGGCCGACATGGGTGTGCTCAAGGCGAACAACGAGCAGATCTATCGTTACATGAATTTTGACCAGATCGAGGAATTCAACGAGATTGCCGCTGGCGTCTCCGCCTGACCAGGGCCTTTGCGGGGCAGGCCGATTGGCGCCGGCGGGGTGATCGCCGCGCGCAACATGCAAATGGCAGCCTGTTCGCCTAGAGTGCAGGTTCGCCATGGCGTTCCCGCCTTGGCGGGATCGTTCCACGTACGGCATTGTGGCAAGGGAAAGTACGAGGTTGCATGTCGTCAGTTCAGCGAAAACTCGGGCGTGAGACCGGCGAATCGGGCAGGGGTTTCGTGCGCGACTTGCTGCATGTCTCGGAAATCCAGGCCCTTGCCGAGCTGGCCCTGCGCGAAGCACGCGACAGGTTCGGCATTGCCGAACTCGCCTTGTCCTGGAATACCGAGCGCATTCACGTCGACGGCCGCAGCGACTCGCGCGGCTGCCATCCGCCCGGTCTGGCCGACGACCCTTCTGCCCAGCGCATTCCCTTGTTCAATGCGGCCAACGGCATGCGCGCCGAGCTCGCCTGTAAACCGGCCGCCGAGCAGGGCAAGGCGAATGGTCGCGAGTGGGATAGGTTTCTCGAAGATCTCGCGGTAGTCGCCGAGCGCATCCTGCAACGTGATTCACTGGCGCAATCGGTACGCCGGCTCGAGCGTGCCGAGCATGTGCAGCGCGCCTTGTTCGCCATTGCCAACATGGCCAGCTCCGAACTCGACATGCCGGAGATGCTGCGCGGCATCCACGAGATTGTCGGCTGGCTCATGTATGCGGAGAACTTCTTCATTGCGCTCTACGAACCCGAGCGTGACAGCCTGCGTTTCCTCTATTTCGTCGACACGGTCGATCAGGACACCTTCAGTCCGGATCGCGAGATCGCCGGCGTTGACCTGCCGAACAGCCTGACCCTGGCAATGATCCGCTCGGGCGAATCGCAGATGGGGCCATCCGAACAGGTCCGTGATGCGCTGAAGATTCCGCGCGATGATTCCCTCGGCCCCGAGTCCGAGGACTGGCTGGGCGTGCCGATGATCGGCGCCGCCGCGGCCATTCGCGGCGCCATCGTCGTGCAGAGCTATCTGCCCGACACGCGCTATTCGGAGGAAGACCGGGCGATCCTGATCTACGTCGCCCAGCACATCCTCACCGCACTTGAACGCAAGCAGGCGAAGACCGATCTGGAAATCCGCGTTGGCGAGCGCACCCGCGAGCTTGCCGATGCCATGGTCGATTTGCAGCTGGAGGTGATCGAGCGGCAACGCAACGAGCGCCTGCAACGCGCGTTGTTCCGCATCGTCGAATGTGCGGCGGCGGCGGATTCCATGTCCGATTTCTATGCCAATGTGCACGCCATCGTCGGTGACCTGCTCAATGCGCGCAATTTCTACATTGCCCTGGTCACCGAGGACGGCAAGGAGCTGGAATTCCCGTATTCGGTCGACGAGATCAACCCGTTGCGACCGCGGCGACCGCTGGCCAACGGCATGACCGAATACGTCATTGGCACTGGCCGTGCCCTGCTCGCCGACCGCACGCGCATCGATGAGCTGGTCGGTTCCGGGGATGTCCAGCGCTTCGGCACGCGAGCCAGTTTCTGGCTTGGCGTGCCGCTGATCTGCAGCGAGAAAACCGTGGGCGTGCTGGCCGTGCAGAGCTACACGGCGGATTCGCCGTTCAGCGAGCGCGACCAGGAACTGCTCACTTTCGTCGCCTATCACATCGCCAACGGCCTCGAACGCAAGCGCGCGCAGGATGCGCTGGTGCACGACAATGTCGAACTCGAGGCGCGGGTCAATGCGCGTACCCGCGAGCTGGCCCTGGCCAATCGTGACCTGACCGAGCAGATCAAGGAACGCGAACGCATCGAGGCGCGGCTCACCCATGAAGCCTTCCACGATACCTTGACCGGCTTGCCCAACCGGGCCTTGCTGTTGCAGCGCCTGGGCACTGCCATGCAGCGCTTCCGGCAGAATTCCGAGCAAGGCTATGCGGTGCTGTTTCTTGATCTGGATCGATTCAAGGTTGTCAACGACAGTGTCGGTCATCTGGTCGGCGACGAGATGCTGAAACAGGCGGCATTGCGCCTGGCCAGCGCCAGCGCACCGTTCATGGTCGCGCGCCTGGGTGGTGACGAGTTTGCCGTGCTGGTCGACAGCCTGCCTGATCCGGCCGTGGCGACCCGGGTCGCCCAGCGCCTCATCGATGCACTGAATGACCCGATTCGCGTGGCCAACAAGGAGATGTTCACCTCGGCCAGCGTCGGTATCGCCTATGCGGATGTCCAGTACACGCGTGCCGAGGAATTGCTGCGCGATGCCGATACCGCGATGTACCGGGCCAAGGCGCGCGGTCGCCAGTGCTACGAAATCTTCGACGAGAACCTGCGTGCCGAAGCGATGCGTGCGCTGGATCTGGAGAACGATCTCCGCCACGCCCTGGTCAGGCGCGAGTTCGAACCGCATTTCCAGTCGATCGTGTCGTTGAAGGATGGCAGGATCCTCGGCTACGAGGCGTTGCTGCGCTGGAACCACCCGAAGCACGGCTTGTTGCTGCCCGCCGATTTCCTTGGCGTTGCCGAAGAGATTGGCTGCATCGAGCAAATTGACTGGCAGATGTTCGCGCTGGCCTGCGAGCAGGCGCGGAACCTGCCGGATTCCACCTATGTTTCCATCAACGTGTCGGCGCGCCGCCTGCGCGTGCCGAACTTCGACGAAGTTGCCTTGCGTACCATCGAGGCCAGCGGCTTGCCGCCGCGGCGCGTGCGCCTCGAGGTGACCGAGGGCGCCTTGCTCGACCAGCCCGAGCAGATGCGCAGCATCCTCTTGCGCCTGCGCATGGCTGGCGTGCTCGTGCAACTCGATGATTTCGGCACTGGCTACTCGTCGCTGAGTTACCTGCATCGCTTTCCGATCCACTCGCTGAAGATCGATCGCTCCTTCATCGCCGACCTGGCCGAACCGGGCAGCAGCCCGGCCGTGGTCAAGGCGATCATTGCGCTGGCCGAATCACTTGACGTCGAGGTGATCGGCGAGGGCATCGAGACGCCGCAGCAACGCGATGCATTGATCGAGATGGGCTGCGCGATCGGCCAGGGTTTCTACTATTCGCATCCGGCATTGATCGCCAACCTGGCTTGAGCCGGACTGCGCGCGCGGTCCGCTGTCGGCAGCGGCTGCCCGCATACCTGCGGGAGCCACAGGCAACGCGTTAGAATCACGCTTTCCGAATCGATTCCGATGCCTCCATGAGCACGACCGCCGAATCCCTGCCGGCCAGCACGGCCCCCCGCGATGCCGCTCCGTTGCGTTTCGTCACCGCCGCCAGCCTGTTTGATGGTCACGACGCCGCGATCAACATCATGCGCCGCCTGATCCAGTCGCAGGGTGCCGAAGTGATCCACCTCGGCCACAACCGCTCCGTCGAGGATGTCGTCCGTGCGGCCCTGCAGGAAGACGCCGATGCCATCGCGCTGTCGTCCTACCAGGGTGGCCACGTCGAGTATTTCAAGTACATGGTCGACATGCTCAAAGAGCGTGGCGCTTCGCACATCCGCGTTTTCGGCGGTGGTGGCGGCACCATCACCCCCGAGGAAATCCGCGAGCTGGAAGCCTACGGCGTCGAGCGCATCTACCATCCCAACGACGGCATGCATCTCGGCCTGGTGCCGATGATCGAGGATGTGGTTGCACGCGCGCAGCGCGCGCGAATCGGGAGTCGGGAATCGGGAATGGTTCAAGCGCTGAACATCGACGATGAAATCAGCATCGGTCGCATGTTGACCGCGATCGAGAATGGCGCTTTCAGCGAAGCGGAACTGGTGAAGTTGCGCAAGAACTGGGCGAGCGGCCCTGCCCATTCCCCAGTCCCCATTCCCCATTCCCGTCCGACGACCCCGGTCGTCGGGATTACAGGCACCGGCGGTGCCGGCAAGTCCAGTGTCGTTGACGAGTTGCTGTTGCGCTTCCTGCACGCGTTTCCGCAGATGCGCATCGCCGTGCTGGCGGTCGATCCGACCCGGCGTCGCTCCGGTGGGGCCTTGCTGGGTGATCGCATCCGCATGAACGCCTTGCGCAGCCATCGCGTGTTCATGCGTTCGATGGCGACGCGTCGACAGCACGCGGCGACGAGCATCGTGCTCAAGGATTGCGTCGGTTTCCTCAGAAGCCAGGCGTACGATCTGGTCATCGTCGAGACCGCCGGCATTGGCCAGTCCGATTCCGAGATTGTCGATCTGGTCGATTTCCCGATGTATGTGATGACCAGCGATTACGGCGCGGCCAGCCAGCTTGAAAAGATCGACATGGTCGATTTCGCCGAGCTGATCGTGCTCAACAAGTTCGACAAGCGTGGCGCCGAGGATGCACTGCGTGACGTGCGCAAGCAGTGGAAGCGCAATCGCGTCAAGTTCCAGCTCAGCGATGACGAAGTACCGGTCTATCCGACCATCGCCAGCCAGTTCAACGATCCCGGCATCACCTGGATGTTTTCAAATTTGTGCCGCCTGTTGCGGCACAAATTGGGAATTGGGAATGGGGAATCGGGAATGGACTGGACGCCGGATCTCGATACCTCGCTGAAGGAGCCGCGGGCTACCGTGCTGATCCCCGGTGCGCGCGTGCGCTACCTGGCCGAGATCGCCGAACAGGGTCGCGGCATCAATGCCGAGATTGGCAAGCAGGCCGGGATTGCCGACCGCGCCCAGTCACTCTGGAAAGCGCTGAAGGAACTGCAAGACCCGGATCTGCCTTCGGCGCTCGGACTCTATGACGAAGGGATACTGCGAATCCCGGATCCCGGCTCTCAACAGCCGAACGGCTGGTCATCCCGAATCCCGGTACTTCTGCGCCAACGCTACAACGAGGCCGTGCAGGCCCTCAGCGCGGACTCTCTGCGCCTGCTGCGACAGTGGCCGACGCGACTGAAGTCGATCACCGACGAGTTCACCGAGTACGAGGTGCGCGGCAAGACGATCAAGGTCGAGAATTACCGCGAGTCGCTGTCGCACCAGAAGGTGCCGAAGATTGCCGCGCCGACCTACACGTCCTGGGGCGAACTGCTGGTGTTCCTGCAGAAGGAAAACCTGCCGGGCAGCTATCCGTACACCGGTGGCGTCTATCCGTATCGACGCACCGGCGAGGATCCGATCCGCATGTTTGCCGGCGAAGGCACGCCCGAGCGCACCAATCGCCGTTTCCATTACCTCAGTGTCGGCCAGCCGGCGGTGCGCCTGTCGACCGCGTTTGATTCGGTGACCTTGTATGGCGAGGATCCGGCGCCACGTCCCGACATCTACGGCAAGATCGGCAACTCCGGCGTCAACGTGCCGACCCTCGATGACATGAAGAAGCTCTATTCGGGCTTCAACCTGTGCGCGCCGACGACATCGGTGTCGATGACGATCAACGGTCCGGCACCGATCATCCTGTCGATGTTCATGAATACGGCGATCGACCAGCAGATCGAGTTGTACCTCAAGCAGGACGACAAGCGCTGGCAGGAAGCTCAAGGGAAGATCGCGAAATTCTTCGACGGCCGCACGCGCCCGACCTATTCCGGCGAGCTGCCGCCAGGCAACGATGGTCTTGGCCTGGCCTTGCTCGGCATCTGCGGTGACCAGCTTGTCGATGCCGGGACCTATGCGCGGATCAAGGCCGAGACGCTGCGCTCGGTGCGCGGCACCGTGCAGGCGGACATCCTGAAGGAAGACCAGGCGCAGAACACCTGCATTTTTTCGACCGAGTTCGCGCTGCGCATGATGGGTGACATCCAGCAGTATTTCGTCGACCAGAAAGTACGCAACTTCTATTCCGTATCCATTTCCGGATACCACATTGCCGAAGCCGGCGCCAACCCGATCAGCCAGCTTGCCTTCACCCTGAGCAACGGCTTCACCATCGTCGAGTACTACCTGGCGCGGGGAATGAGCATCGATGACTTCGCGCCAAACCTGAGCTTCTTCTTTTCCAACGGCATGGATCCGGAATACACGGTGATCGGCCGTGTCGCCCGGCGCATCTGGGCGCGCGCCATGCGCGAGCGCTACGGCGCCAACGAGCGCAGCCAGATGATGAAGTACCACATCCAGACTTCAGGTCGTTCGCTGCACGCGCAGGAGATCCAGTTCAACGACATCCGCACCACGTTGCAGGCGCTCTATGCCTTGTTCGACAACTGCAACTCGCTGCACACCAATGCCTACGACGAGGCGATCACCACGCCGACCGAGGAGAGTGTGCGCCGCGCGGTGGCGATCCAGATGATCATCAACAAGGAACTGGGCCTCAATTTCTGCGAGAACCCCTGGCAAGGCAGTTTCATCGTCGACAAGCTGACCGACATCGTCGAGGAAGCGGTGTACAAGGAATTCGAGGCGATCAGCGATCGTGGCGGCGTACTCGGCGCGATGGACACGATGTACCAGCGCGGCAAGATCCAGGAAGAATCGATGTACTACGAGCACAAGAAGCACGATGGCTCGTTGCCGCTGGTCGGCGTCAACACCTTCCTGCCCAAGGAGCATGCCGGCGACATCGTCACCGAGATCGAGCTGATCCGCTCGACCGAGGCCGAAAAGGGCCAGCAGATCGCCAACGTGCTGGCCTGGCAGGCAAACCGCAATGCGCTGGCACCCCGTGGCGAGACTTCGCATGCGAACGCGACGATGGCTGACGAGGACAGCGAATCCGAGCCGCATTCCGGGCACGGCCTCGCCTACCTGCAAGCCACCGCGCGCGAGCGCAGGAATGTCTTCGAGGCGCTGATGGAGGCGGTGAAGACCCATTCACTCGGCCAGATCAGCCACGCCCTGTATGACGTCGGCGGCGAGTACCGCAGGAACATGTAGCCGCGCGGACGCTGCGACGGACCAAGCCTGGGCAGGGTTGACCGCGCGCATCAGGTCAGCCAGGCTTCGAGCTCCCTGAGTGCCGCCGCCTGTGCGTATTCCGTCTTGCCATCGGCTGCATGCATGAACCCCGCATAGGCGACCACCAGCTCGCCGAACGGATCATCAACCTCGTCGGTTTCCTCGAGAACCAGCTCCAGGTCCTCAAGCGCCTCGTCGATGCTTTCGACAGGCAGTGGCATGCGCAGGACCAGCAGCCAGGTGATGAAGCGGGCATCCGGTGTTTCCCGGCGCGCCTGCGTTACTGCCACATCGAGCAGGGATGCGCGATGCGCGAGATGCGCGCGTGCCGCTGCTTCGGAATCAAACAGGGTGATCGATTCGCCCTGCGCCTGCATGTCGCCGGTTTCGACATTCTCGAAGCTGCTGATGACGGCGTGATTCATGGATATCTCCGTTGTGTTCCGGGCATGCGCGGGCGAGTGCCGATGCGCCTTGATTGTTCTTGCGGCCTCGCCTTCAGCGTCGCGTGGCGAGCACGCCGTCGAGGGCCAACTGTGCCTTGAAGCCGGCCTTTTCCAGGCGCTTGCTGACTTCGCGTGGCACATCGCGTCCGCTGGTCAGCTTGTTCGGGCTGCCCGTGTAATGGAACAGGCGCCCGCCACGGCGCAGCACGCGCGCGAGTTGATCGTAGAACACCTGCGCATAGAGTTCGCCGGCGATGCCGAATCGCGGCGGGTCGTGCAAGGCGGCATCAAAGGAGGCATCGGCAAGGGCCTCGATTGCGGTGGCTGCATCGGCCTGGGCGAGATGCAGGCGACCTCCGTGCTGTGCGGCCTCGGCAGCGGGTGACCACGGATTGATCGTGCGCAGCCAGAGCACATCGGCATTCTTCTCGAAGGACTGCAGGCGCGACACGCCGGCTTCCAGGCAACAGGCGGCGAAATAGCCGAGTCCGCCGCAGGTATCGAGCACGATCTTGCCGCGTGGCTCGATCAGGGCCACCTTGCGCCGTGCATCCTCGAACGGTGATTCCTTCGCCGTCGGCAGCATCTTGATGCCATCGATCTCGAAGGTCGGTGCGCCCCATTCGGTCGGCACCAGCTTGATCAGCGATCCGGAAAATCGCGACACCGCGACAAACGCATCGCCATCCCAGCAATAGATGGTTCGCTCCTTGAGCTTGGCGGGATAGGGAAACTGCTGACCGTGCCAGCTCCAGCAATCCGCGCCCGGCGATGCCGTTGTCAGCGAGCGGCCAAGGTCCAGCGAGCCGGTCCATTCCGACGCGCCGCAATCGCGTGCCGCGAGCAGGGATGCGCCTACTTCGAGAACGAGCAGTGGGCCGGAATGACGAGGCACGGCGGAGAAGCTCCCGGGTTGCGCGTGGGTGACGCTCAGGTGAGGGCGGCATCGTAACCCGACGCAGCGCAAAGCGGCCGCGGTTCGCCCGTGGATTGATCCAGGATGCAATCACGCGGATGCTTGGCTGGCACGGCAAAGTTGTATTGCCCACTGACGAGCATGCCCATGTCCGAGTCCCGTCCCCGATTCCTGCAGCCCGCTTCGATCCTCGACTATCGAGAGATGGCTCGGCGACGCTTGCCGCGGCAGCTTTTCGACTACATCGACGGCGGTGCCTACGACGAATGCAGCCTGCGCGCGAACGTGCAGGACCTGCAAGGCGTGCGTTTGCGCCAGCGCGTGCTGCGCGATGTCTCGGAAATCAACCTGGCCACCACCCTGGCCGGCCAGGCAATGGCCTTGCCGGTGGTGCTCGGGCCGGTTGGCCTGGCCGGCATGTTTGCGCGACGGGGTGAAGTGCAGGCGGCCCGTGCGGCGCGCGACGCAGGTATCGTGTTCTGCGAATCAACCGTCTCGATCTGCCCGATGCACGAGGTGCATGCCGCGGTCGGTTCGGCGTTCTGGTTCCAGCTTTACGTGCTGCGCGATCGTGGCTACGCCACCGAGCTGCTGCAACGCGCGCAGGCGCTTGGCTGCGAGGTGCTGGTCTTCACCGTCGATCTCGCCGTGATGGGCGCGCGTTATCGCGACACGCGCAACGGCATGAGTGGCAATAACGATGTACGCATCAGGCTGGCGCGCGCCTGGGACTTCCTTTCGCACCCGCGCTGGCTGGCCGATGTCGGCGTGCGCGGCAAGCCGTTGGTGTTTGGAAACCTGCACGGTGCCGTTCCCGATGCGCAAGGCCTGGCCGAGTTCCGCCAGTGGGTCGATGCGCAATTCGATCCCTCGGTGCGTTGGCAGGACCTCGACTGGCTGCGGGCAAACTGGTCGGGGAAAATCATCATCAAGGGCGTGCTCGATGTCGAGGACGCACGCACCGCGGCGGACATGGGCTTCGACGGACTGGTCGTTTCCAATCACGGCGGGCGTCAGCTCGATGGCGTGCCATCGACCATTGCCGTCCTGCCGGAAATCGCCGCCGCGGTCGGCGAGCGCATGCAGATCCTCTTTGACGGCGGCATCCGCAGCGGCCTCGATGTGGTCAAGGCAATTGCCCTGGGTGCCGATGGTTGCATGCTTGGCCGCGCCTGGGCTTACGCCCTTGCCGCCGGTGGCGAAGCGGCGGTCGCGCACATGCTGGAAATCCTGCGCAAGGAAATGCTCGTCGCCATGGCCCTCACCGGCTGCACGCGGCTCGCGGATTTGCGCGGATCGGCGACGATCCACGCGCCGCAACGGAGAACTTGAGCTGCCGCATCGGCGCGATCATCGGCGTGGCGACAAGGCATGCGGGCAGAGCACGCAAAGGGACGTTAAAATAGCCGGCCCCGTCCAGCGTAGAAGTGCCATGTCCGATATTCCCGCGTGCCCGATTTGTTCGATGGAAAACACCTATCCGGACGGCGACAACTACGTCTGTGCCGATTGCGCACACGAATGGCCGATCGTCGCGGTCGCGGCGGCAGGCGACGAGGATGCGGCCACGGTCAAGGACGCCAACGGCAACCTGCTTGCCGATGGTGATGATGTCGTCCTGATCAAGGATCTCAAGGTGCGTGGATCGTCGCAGGTGATCAAGCAGGGCACCAAGGTGCGCGGCATCCGCGTGGTGGGCGGCGATCACGATGTCGAAGGCAAGGTCAACGGCAGCGCGATGATGCTGAAATCGGAATTCCTGAAGAAGGTTTGAGCGTTCCACGCTGGTGTGCGCGGATTCGGCACGGCGTGCCATCAGGCACGCGCATTTCCGGATTCGCGTGGAAGAGGGGAGAATGCGGTTCCCTGACGCAGTGCGGAGGCAACCGATGAATCCGGCATTCCATGCATTCAGGCCTGGCCTGGTCGCGCCTGCCATCCTCTTCGCCGCATTCGCGGCCTCGACCTGGGCGAAGGACCCGCCGGCGATCGAGAAGCTGCGGGTTCCCGCCGGTTTCCAGGTCACCGTCTATTCGGCCGATGTGCCGAACGCGCGTGCGCTTGCGATTGGCTCGAAAGGCACGGTGTTTGTCGGTTCGCGCAGCGCGGGCAAGGTCTACGCGCTGAGCGATGCGGATCACGACGGTCGCGCGGAAAAGTCCCGCGTGATCGCGACTGGTTTGAACATGCCGGTGGGCGTCGCCTTCCACAACGGTGATTTGTATATCTCGGCGGTCAGCCAGATCCTCGCCTTGCGCGACATCGAGGAGCATCTCGATCAGGCACCAGGACTCGAGATGGTTGTTTCCGACTTGCCGAGCGAAACCCATCATGGCTGGAAATTCATCGCCTTTGGCCCGGACGGCAAGTTGTATGTGCCAATTGGCGCGCCCTGCAACATCTGCGATCGCGATGGCTACGCAAAGATCCTGCGCATGGATGCGGACGGCAGCCATCGCGAGGACGTCGCCTTCGGCATCCGCAACACGGTCGGTTTCGATTGGCAACCGGGGACGAAGCAGCTCTGGTTCACCGACAACGGCCGCGACCTGCTGGGCGACGACCTGCCGTCGGATGAGTTGAATCGGATCAGCCGCATTGGCGAGCATTTCGGTTACCCGTATTGCCACCAGGGCGATACGCTTGATCCCGAGTTCGGCAAGGGCAAGGCGTGCAAGGACTACACGCCGCCCGCGCTACGGCTCGGCGCGCATGTCGCCGCGTTGGGCATGCGTTTCTACACCGGCAAGATGTTCCCTTCGGCCTATCGCGGCGCGGCAATCATTGCCGAACATGGCTCGTGGAACCGCACGGAGAAATCCGGTTATCGGGTGATGACGGCGCGTATCGACGGCACACGCGTCGTCGGCTACGAGCCGCTGATCGAAGGCTTCATGGTCGATGAGAAAAGCTGGGGCAGGCCGGTCGACGTGCTGGTGATGCCGGATGGCGCGCTGCTCGTTTCCGACGATCAGGCCGGTGCGGTTTATCGGCTGACCTATTCCAGGTAAGGTCGTTGCACGATCTTCCTGGATTGCCTCGACGCCAGTGATTCGGCCACCCTCGTGTCGCGCGCATTGAATCACTCGAAAGCTTGCACGGGTATGATCCGCCGCGGTATCCCTTGAGGAGTTCCAGGCCGGTGGCGACTCGTCAATCAAGCAAGGACAATGGTCGCGGATCCTTTGGGCCCTGGCATCGCTTCCATCGCTTTCCGCGTCTGAGCGCGTGCACGGCGATTTTTGTCGTGCTGGCCATTGCCTTTGTCCTCGGCGGCTTGTCGCCGGTGCTCGGCGTGTTGCTGGCTTTTGATCTGGCCGCGCTGATCTTCCTTGGTGCGACCCTGTACATGATCCTCCACGCGGACGAGCGCAGCCTGCGCCAGCGCGCCCGCCGGGAAGACCAGGGCTATTGGGGGTTCCTGCTCAGCAGCGCTGCGGTGTCCGTGATCGCCGTGGTCGCCCTGGCCATCGAGCTGCACGCAAGCAGGAGCGGTGGCCTGCTCGAAGTGGCGCTCGCGGCATCGAGTCTGCTGCTGGCCTGGCTGTTCATGAACACGATTTTCGCGCTGCATTACGCGCATGAGTTCTACGGCGATTGGGGCGGCAAGGGCAGCGGCCTCGACTTTCCCGGCACCCGCGAACCGGATTACTGGGATTTTTTCTATTTCGCGTTTGTCATCGGCATGACCTTCCAGGTCTCCGACGTGCAGATCAGTGGGCGCCAGATTCGCCGCGTCGCCCTCGCCCACGCCGTCATCGCCTTCTTCTTCAACGTCATCATCATCGCCCTGAGCGTCAACGTGGTTGCCAGCAGCGTCTGAGGTTGGATTGCAGCAGAGGCTGGCCTTGTGCAACGCGACAGTGACAAGGCGCTGATGCGGGAAAATGCCGGGGTGAGCAACAGCTTGAAGGTGATGCAACGAGGCGAACCCGCGGGCTCGCCTCGTTGTCTTGCCGGTTTGTCGGGCAGGCGGGTCAATCCTTGGCTTCGCCAATCACCGAGCCGTCGTCCGGGTCGATCAACAGATTGACTTCCTGGCCCTTGCCATTGTCGGCTTCGGCCTTCCAGATGCCGTCCTTGAATTTGACGTCATGAACGTTCTGGTAGCCCGCAGCGGTAATCTTGGCTTCGATTTCCTGCTTGTTCAGGGGCGAGGGCATGCCTTCCTGGAAGACCTTGCCGGTGATCGGGTGCACGTAGATCTCCACCCATTCCTTTTCCCCGCCACGGGCATCGGCCTTCCAGATGCCTTGCTTGAAGGTCAGCAGGCGGAACTCGGTGAAGCCGGCCGCGGCGATGCGGCCTTCGACTTCCGCCTGGGTCAGCGCGATGGCGGGAACCGTCGTCGTGTTGCTCGGCTGGGTGGTCGGCGTGGTATCGGCAAACGCGGGGCCGGCCAGCAGGGTTCCGACAGTCAGTGCAATGAGGATGTTGCGCATGATGGGGTACTCCACAGTTGGTGCGGTGGTGCCGGCGACAGTGGAGTGTCGAGTCGAAATATGCGCTGAATCCAGGGAAATCGAGTCATCCGGGGTTCAATCGCCCGGTCACGGGCAGTCGATGTTCGTGATCAGCTGGCGACCTTGAGCACGGTCAGCGCACCCATGATCATGGTCACGATACCGATGACCAGCTTGAGCAGGTGTTCCCGGGTCACGCTGATGATGAAGACCGAGAACGGCACCGAGAGCAGGGCACCGACACACATCGGAATGAACAGCAGCCAGTTCATGTGCTCGCCCTTGGCAAGGAACAGGCTGACTGCAAGCAGGCAGGTGAAGGCTTCCGCAAACGAGGTGATGCCGACCGATGCCTTGCCGCTGACGCCACTGAGCACCTGGCCGCTGGTCACCAGGGGTCCGTAGCCGCCGCCGCTGACGGCCTTGTTGAAGGAGGCGACAATCGCCAGGACCACCATCTTCCAGCGTCGATATTCGATGTGCCGCCGCGAATGCAGGAGGACGAAGAATCCCGAGGCGAGGATGATGATGCCGACACTGGCGTTGAGCGCGTCCTTTGGCAGGTTCAAGGCGATCACCACGCCGGCACTGACGCCGAGCACGCTGCCCGAAGCCAGGATCAGCGCCGGCCAGAAGTCCCTGCCACGGATGCCGAGCGCGACGTTGCGGATCTCGTTGTGGAAAAATGCTGCAGCGAATCCGCTCAGCAGTTCGGAAAGGAGAACGGTCGGCACGATGTCGTGCGCATCGTAGCCGAGCAGCAGCAGCGCCGGGGTGAGGATGGTCCCGTAGCCCATGCCGAGGCCGCTGTCGACCAGTTCGCAGACGAAGCAGAGGGCGAAGATGATCAGGGCATCCAGTGGATCCAGGCCGCCATGCAGATGGATCGCCGTGGCAAACATGCCCAGCACGAGCGCGATCCAGGCAAGGCTCTTCTGTTTGTAGGAAGCATTCATCGCCAAGATCCGAAGCCGCTGCCGGGTTGCCCCCGGAACTGTGCTGCGTGAACGCCGGCCGGAACATCGGGGACTGGAATCCTAACCGTGGCCGCTTGCCTCACGCTACCGCCATGATGAATATCGAAAACAGGAATCGGCATGATTGACACCGACTGCGGCGTCCATGCGGATTTCGGCTCGCTGCCGCCGCGCTCCTCCAGCAATGCGAGGAAGGAGCGCGGCAAGCCAGCCCGGATGCGTCGCAGGCTGCCGCGACTCTTGATCAGACTCGCCCTAGTGCAGGGTCCAGTTCAAATTGATGCCGATCGAGCGCTCGGGCGCGTACGTCGACAACTCGTCGGACGTTGCAAAGTACTGCTTGTCGAGCAGGTTGCGCACATAGACCTGCATGTTGAGCGCCGGCGTGAAGTGGTAGCGGGCATCGGCATCGACGACATCGACGGCATCGCGCGGGAGTTCCTCGAAGCCGGGGCGATCGACCTTCCAGCGATGGCTGTAGCGCGCGCTCAGCTCGAGTTTCGGCAATCGATAGCGTGCTTCAAGATCAGCGCTGACCGGCGGAATGCCATAGAGCGTCTGCCCGGTGTTGTCCGAGCCGCGAATCACGGTGACGCTGCTGCGAAGAGTCAGCTCGCCGGTCGGCGACCAGCCGATCGCGGCCTCTGCGCCATGCAGTTTCGCCTCGCCGACATTGCTGTAGCCGTTGACATCCGGGCTGATGTCGACGAGCTGGATGAGGTCCTTCACCTTGGTGCGCCAGACATGGATCTCGCCGCCCCAGTTGCCGGCATTCAAGGCATAGCCGAGGTCGATGCCTTCCGAATGCTCGGAGGCGAGATCCGCATTGCCGACGATGTCCCCCTGCGCCGTGACGCCGGTGAAGAAGCGCTCCTCGAGTGTCGGGAAGCGATAGCCCGAGGCAAGGTTCAGTGTCCAGCGGCTCCATTCGTTTGCAGTCCAGGTGACACCGCCGGTGAACGCGTGATCGTTGTTGCTGGTGCTGGCGCCCGCCTCCTCCTGGCGGATCGATGTCGTGCGCGCACCGAACTCGAAGCCGAGCTCCTGCGTTGCGCGCCAGTCGGTAACGGCAAACAGCGATGTCGAATTCTCCTCGCCGTCGCGCAGGCTGTAGACGCGATCGAGCAGGGAGCCACGGGCATCGTAGCCATTGACGTTGCGCCGACCGAGGAACTCCACGCCGATGTTGCTGGTGAAATTGCCGGTGGCAAACGTCTGCTGGGCGGTGCCGCCGAAATCGGTGCTGCTCACCGCGGCAAACGAATCGGGCGTCCCTGGGCGCTGGTTGTAGGTGCCGAGGTACTGCTCATGCGCATGCACGGTTGCCTCGAAACCGCTGGCATGGCGCAGGCGCAGGCGGCCGAGCGTGTGGCTGTCCTCGGGGTAGGTCGTGTCACGCGCTGGATAGCGCGAGTTCGACTTGCCGATGTTTTCCGTGCGCGAGGGCAGCAGGAGGGCATCGAGATCGAAGTCGCCCAGTTTCGTGCGGTACTGCAGGGAGGCGCTTTGCCGCTCGTAGCTGGTGTTCAGCGGCGTGCCATCGGGAGCTTCGCTGTCGCCGGCCTGATGCCGGGCGACGGCGACCGAAAACTTGTCCGAACCCATGCCGGCGGCCAGCGACGCCTCATCTCCGGATGTCGCATAACCGGCACTGACGAAGGGCGATTCGAACCAGCGTGGTTCGATCGAGATGGCGCCGCCGAGCGCACCCGCGCCGAAATGCACCACTGCCGGACCGCGGGTGACATTGAGGTCGCCGAGCAAGGCGGGTTCGACAAAGGCGACCGGCACGCCGGCACGGCGTTGCGCGGTGATCGGCATGCCGCCAACCAGGATCAGTATGCCGTTGGCGCCGCTGCCGCGAATTGAAAACGTCTCGAAAATACCATTCTGCCCGGTTGCGCCGACACCCGGCACGCGCGTGATCAGATCCTGGAAATCGGAGGGTGCGGCCACCGCGTCCTGATAGGTGAGCACATCAGTGGCGAGTGCCGATGGCCAGTCGTTTGCCGTACCGCGTGCCGTCACCTGGATTGGATCGGTTTGCCAGGGCGCATCGTTGTCCTGCGGCGGGCCGGATTTGCGATCGGTCGCCATCGAGGTGCCTTCGCGCCATGTGGCATCGGCCTCGCCGGCTTCATTCATGTCCTCGGCAAATGCGCCAGCACTGGCGAGGGTGACCAAATTGAATGCCGCGGCGATGGCGGTACGTTGAAGCAATCGGGACATGGGATTCTTCCTGGCTGCCGGGGTTCGGGGTCGAGCCGCGGATCGCGCAGTTTAGAGAAGCAGGATGGATTGAAAAATCCGCCTGCAGGCGGAGTGATGGCGGCTGGCCATCGGCGTGGCCCGGCTTGATGTGCGCTTGCCAGGCGCTCGTGATCAGGGACGGCTTGCATGGCACGCGCTTCGGCAATCCGTGGCATTGATGCAGTAGTCTGCGCTGCTTGTCCGATGCGAAAGGAGTGAAAACATGCTGGCAACCTGCACGAAAAGCTTCTTCGTTGCCTTTGGCCTGTTGCTGGCAGGTACCGCCACTGCTGCCGGAACCGTTGAGCCGGCACCTGCCCATGCGCGGAACATCTATCTTGTTCGCCACGGCAACTATGCGCCCGACGCGACCGCCGACAAGCAGCTCGGTCCCGGCTTGTCCGCGCTCGGTGCGGCCCAGGCGCATCTGGCCGCGGCGCGATTGGCCGCTGTACCTGCACATTTCGATGCGCTCTATGTGAGCCCGCTGCAACGCGCGCGCGATACCGCGGCGCTGATTGCCGGGGAATTTCCGGGTCGCGCGTTCAACGTCCTTGAGGATCTGCGCGAGTGCACGCCGCCGACGCGCCGCAGCGAAGCAACCCGCGACGAGAAACCCGCGGAGCTGGCCGCGTGCAAGGCGCAGCTCGACCGCTTGTTCGACACGCATTTCAAGCCGGATGCCGTTGCCGAACGCAGCGAGATGTATGTCTGCCACGGCAACGTGATCCGTTACCTGACCAGCCGTGCGCTCGGTGTCGATACCCGGGCCTGGCTGGAAATGTCGGTGCACCATGCCAGCATCACGCAGATCCGGGTCGAGGCGGATGGTCGTTTCAAGGTGATCACGGTCGGCGAGTCGGGCTTCATGCCGTTCAACATGCTGACGGGGTCGACCGGCGATGCGGATCGCAGCCTGGCCATTCCGACCTTGCCGGTGTCGCCGGCGAAGGCGGAGTGAACGGCAATTCCGGCGCGGCGTTGACGCACCGGATGCGCAAGCCTGCAGCCGCGCAAGCGTGCCGTGCGTTCAGTGTTTGCCCTACTATCCACGTCTCGTCAGCACGACCATCACCGGGAGCGTCCATGAAATCGTCTCGTCTCAGCATGCGTCAAAGGGGTGGCCGGCTTGCCGTGGCAATTGTGGCGCTGGGCCTGCTTGCCACATCGGGCGTCGCGCTGGCGGCGAAATCCGACCTGGCGGCGATCAATCGCGAGGTGCTCAAGCAGCATGATGCGTCGGTCAAGCGCCTGCAGGACTGGATCGCCCTGCCATCGATCGCCGCCGAGAATCTCAATTCTCGCGAAGGTGCCGAGTACATGGCGAAACTGGCGCGTGAAGCTGGATTCCAGGAAGTGCGCATCCTCGAGACCGACGGCAAGCCGGGCGTGTTCGCGACGTTCGATGCCGGCGCAGCGAAGACCGTGGGCCTCTATTTCATGTACGACGTCAAGCAATTCGATCCGGCCGAATGGAGTTCGCCGCCGCTGCAAGCGCGCATCGTCGAAAAGCCCGGAGTCGGCAAGGTCATCATGGGTCGCGGTGCGGTAAACCAGAAGGGCCCGGAATCCGCCTTTCTCGCCGCACTGCATGCCATCCGTGGCGCCGGCAGGAAGTTGCCGGTGAACCTCGTGCTGGTCGCCGAGGGCGAGGAGGAAATCGGTTCGCCGCATATCGGCCAACTGGTGAACCGCCCCGAAGTCCAGGCGGCGCTGGCGAAGTCGATTGGCGTGTTCATGCCTTCAGCCTCGCAAGGGCTGGATGGCGGCGTCACCGTCAGCCTCGGTGCCAAGGGCGTGGTTGAACTGGAGTTGATTGCCAGCGGCGAGAAATGGGGGCGCGGCCCGGTCAAGGACATCCACTCCTCGCTCAAGGCGATGGTCGACAGCCCGGTATGGCGACTGGTCAAGGCACTCGACACCCTGGTATCCGAGGATGGCAACACCATCACCGTCGATGGCTATCCCGTTGCTGCGCCGATCAGCGCCGAGGAGAAGTCGATGATTTCGGCGGCGATTGCCGGCCGCGACGAGGCGGTCATCAAGCAGCAATACGGCGTGGCTCACTGGATCGATGACTTGCCCTTGCAGGAGGCCTACGAGCGGCTGGTTTCGCAACCGACCATCAATATCGAGGGGCTTGTCGCCGGCTACACCGGCCCGGGCGGCAAGACCGTGCTGCCGCACCAGGCGGTCGCCAAGATCGACATGCGCCTCGTTCCCGGCATGTCGATGGACGCCGCCGTGGCTGCGCTCAAGGCGCACCTGGCCAAGCGTGGCTATGCCGATGTCGAGGTCAAGGTCAGCGGTGGCTACGACTCCACCAGCACGCGGGCCGATGCGCGCTTGATCCAGGCGCAGATGGAGGTGCTCAGGCGTGACCGCCTGAAGCCGACCCTGTGGCCGCGCAATGCCGGTTCCTACCCGGGTTTCATTTTCACCAATCCGCCCTTGGGTCTCGCCTCGGGGCACTTCGGGCTGGGCCATGGCAGCGGTGCACATGCGCCGGACGAGTACTACGTGATCGAATCCGTCAATCCGGCCGTGCGTGGCTACGATGGTGCGGTGATGTCGTTTGTCGAGTATCTCCACGAACTGGCAAAGTAAGGCCGCGCAAGTATTTGTCCTCAACGGCGCGGTGCCCGGACGCTCCGCGCCGTTGCTCCATGCACGCTTCCACCCCAGCCAGGCGAAACCAGCCACGTGACCAACAACGATATCCTGCGCAGCATCCGCTACATGCTCGACCTGGGCGATGCGAAGGTGGCCGAGCTGGCAAAGCTGGCCGATTCCAGCCTGCAGATCGACAAGGATGTCGTGCAGCGTTTCCTGAAGAAGGAAGACGATGCCGAGCACCTCAATTGCAGCGATCGCATGCTCGCCTGCTTCCTCGATGGCCTGGTCGTCCATCGCCGCGGCCGCAACGAGGGCCAACCCGCACGGCCGATTGAAAGCCGCATCAGCAACAACATCGTCCTCAAGAAGCTGCGCATCGCCTTCGAGCTCAGGGACGACGACATGCATGCGATTTTTGCGCAAGCCGGATTTCCCTTGTCGAAACCCGAACTGTCGGCCTTGTTCCGCCAACCCGGGCACAAGCACTACCGCGCCTGCGGCGACCAGATCCTGCGCAATTTCCTCAAGGGCCTGACTTCCCGCTTGCGCGACGCGCCCTGAGGGATTCGCGCGACGGCGAGGCATGCGCGCCATGTTCACCCGGGTGCGCCGCGATCAGCGCAACGTGGCGGCCTTGCGCAGGCAGCGCTGGTAGCGATCGTCGACGCGTTTGGCAAACCATTCGGTAGTCAGCTTGCGCGTGATCTTCGGGCTTTCCAGGGCAATCTGCGGAATGACCGCGCGGGGCAGGGCGTGACCCCCGGTTTGTTCGGCGAGCGCAAACACCGCCTGCCAGGTTCGGCTCTTGCCGAAATCCGCAGTGTCGCCTTTTTCAAGATCGCGACGGATGCGCGCATTGCCCAGGTCCAGTTGCCTGCCAAGTGCGCGCACCGCGCGTTCGGTGCTGCCGATGCCGCTGCCATCCTTGCCGCGGTCATGCAGGACCAGGTCGCCGTCCTGCGCCAGCGGAATGCCGCTGGCAAGGCTGACGGCTTTCTGGAAGGCGGCATTGCGGCTGGCATGGATGCCGGCGTTGAAGTCGGCAAAGCGGAAGATCATTTTCTCGTAGTCCGCGGGATAGCCAAGCAGGTGGGCGATGCCGAAATACATGCCACCGCGCCGCGTGAAGACTTCGCGGCGGATCGATTCCCTGATCGGATACGGATAGCCGTGCGCCTTGGCATGTTCTTCGGCAAAGCGGATGCCGACCTGCATCGGTCCGCCGGTGCGCACCGGATTGGCGTCGGCGAACAAGCGCTTGCCCAATGGCACCGAGGCAATCAGCTCCTCGTAGATCAGGCTCAGCTCGCGTTCGGTGCGGATCCCGGCGAGGCGTTCGTCATAGCGTTTGCCATTGGCTGATTGCAGGCGCAGGGCGGCGCTGACGGCAAACTTCGGGATGTGGTGAGCGGCGGCACGTCTGTCGATTTCACTGCGCGCAATCCGCGCCAGGTCGGCCACGACCGGATCGGCGGTGAAGGTCGACTCCTGTTCGGTGACGGCCAGGGTCGCGCACAGATTCCCGTCATCCGGTTTGATATCGAGTGCCGCGAACGCTGCCTGGATATCGGCCGCCCAGGCTGCGCGATCGCGGGTCTGCGCCGGCAGCAGCCGAACGATGCGTGCACGCACCTCGGTCGGTCGATATTCGGGCCGGATCGACTTCGGCGCGGTGGAACAGGCAGCCAGCAGCATGCCGAGGGTGATGCCGGCAAGGAGTCTCGATCCTCGTCGCATCAGCGGGAGTCCATGCGGGTCACTGCGATGAGCATGCTGCTTCTGGCGTTGCGGGCTGGGCACGGACGGATAGTCGCATGCACGAGCAAGGCGTGCACGCGGCGATCAGTGGGTGATGCCGGCGGCGATGCGTGTGCGGGACACTCGCAGATGCCGGCCAGGCCATACAATGCGCGGCCAGATCATCCCGATTCCGACGCTTCCATGCGACTGAACAAGTTCATCAGCGACACCGGCCATTGCTCGCGGCGTGAGGCGGATCGCCTGATCGCCTCGCGAAAGGTCATGCGCAACGGCCAGGTCGCGCGCATTGGCGATGAATACGCCGACGGTGACGAAGTGCTGATCGAGGGCCAGCGGATTCGCGCGCGCACGGTTGCCAGCGGCACGCGCAAGCATGTCTATATCGCGCTGAACAAGCCGGTCGGCATCACCTGCACCACCGAGAGCGCCGTGAAAGGCAACATCATCGATTTCATCGACCACCAGCAACGCATCTTCCCGATCGGGCGATTGGACAAGGATTCCGAGGGCCTGATCCTGCTGACCAGCAACGGCGACATCGTCAACGAGTTGCTGCGTTCGGAGAACCATCACGAAAAGGAATACCTGGTCGGCGTCAACAAGGCGGTGACCGACGAGTTCCTCAGGGGCATGGCGCGTGGCGTGCTCGTGCACGGACAGATGACCAAACCCTGTCGCACCCAGCGCATCGCGCGTTTCGGTTTTCGCATCGTCCTCACCCAGGGACTCAATCGGCAGATCCGCCTGATGGCCGATGCGTTTGGCTATCGGGTCAAGCAGTTGCGTAGGGTGCGCATCGTCAACGTCAAACTCGGTGCGCTCAAGCTTGGCCAATGGCGCAACCTGAGCGATGCCGAGCTGCACGGCCTGCTGCCGGACCGCACGCAATGGTGATCAGCGCTGCCGCGTGTTGATCCAGTTCGCCGCGGCGGCACCGGCGATGCGGCCACTGGCGAAACTTGCGCTGAGCAGGTAACCGCCGGTCGGCGCTTCCCAGTCCAGCATCTCGCCGGCACAGAACACGCCGGGCAGCTTGCGCAGCATCAACTGCTCGTCGAGTGCTTCGAGGCGGACGCCACCGGCGCTGCTGATCGCCTCATCGAGCGGGCGCGGGCGCAGCAGGCGCAGGGGCAGGGCCTTGATCGCGGCGGCCAGGCGCGCGGCATCGTTGAACACTTCGCGTTCGAGCACCTCGTGCAACAACGCGGCCTTGGCCCCGTCGATGCCGGCATGCCGGTGCAGATGCTTGGCCAGCGAATGCTTGCCGCGCGGGCGTGAAATGTCCTGCGTGAGCCGGGCGAGGTCGCGGCCGGGCAGCAGGTCGAGATGGATCGTCGTCGATCCCTGCCTGGCGATGTCATCGCGCAGGTGCGAGGAGAGCGCGTAGACCAGGCTGCCTTCGATGCCATCGCGGGTCAGCACGAATTCGCCCTGGCGCTGGATCACCTCGCCGCTGGCGGATGTCCAGCGCATCGACACCGGCTTGATCGGCGCGCCGGCATGGCGCTCGCGCAGGAACGCTGTCCAGTTGACGTCGAAGCCGCAGTTGGCCGCTTGCAGCGGCGCGATGTCGATGCCGCGACCGGCAAGGATGCCTTGCCATGAACCATCCGAGCCGAGGATCGGCCAACTGCCGCCGCCCAGGGCAAGCACGACGGCTTCGGCCTCGACTTCGCGTTCACCGGCATCGCTGCCGAAACGCAATGCGCCGTGCTCGCTCCAGCCCAGCCAGCGCTGCTGCACATGGAAGCGCACGCCGCTCGCGCGCAGGCGACGCACCCAGCCGCGCAGCAAGGGCGCGGCTTTCAGATCGCGCGGAAACACCCGCCCGGAGCTGCCGACGAAGGTCTCGACGCCGAGCCCGACCGCCCAGGCGCGCAATGCATCGGCATCGAATGCCTCCAGCCAGCGCCTGATTTCCGCCTGGCGCGCGCCGAATCGCGTGACGAATGCGGCAAACGGTTCGGCATGGGTGAGATTGAGCCCGCCCTTGCCGGCGACGAGGAACTTGCGCCCGACCGAACCCATGCGTTCGTAGACATCGACCTGCATGCCGGCCTGGGCAGCGGTTTCCGCTGCCATCAGCCCGGCCGGCCCGCCGCCAATGACCGCGATGCGATTTCCCTTGTGCAGATTCATGGCGGAATACTCGCATGCTTTGCCGGCGCGCGGTCGATGCGATACTGCGCAGCCGCCGCGTTCATCCGCGCGTGCGCAGCATCCAATCCGGGACACCCATGTACGCAACGTATCTCATCATCGCCGTCACTTGCGTCATCTCATTCCTCGCCTTCAGGAATGAAAAGCTGATCAGCGACCTGATCCTGTGGCCGCCGGCGATCAGTCGTGGCAAGCAGTACTACCGCCTGCTCAGCTATGGTTTCATCCACGCCGATGGCCAGCACCTGCTGTTCAACATGATCACGTTGTTCTTCTTTGGCCGCCTGATCGAGCAGTTCGTCATGGGCTATGTCGGCACGCTCGGTTTTGTCGCGTTCTACCTGTCGGCGATCGTCGTCTCGATCCTGCCGACCTACATGAAGAACATCGGCAATCCGGCCTATCGCAGCCTTGGCGCCTCGGGCGCAGTTTCAGCCGTGTTGTTCGGCTTTGTCCTGCTGCAACCGTGGACGACAATCTACATCTTTTTCATCCCGTGCCCGGCAATCGTCTATGCGGTCGTCTACATCGCCTATTCGATCTACATGGATCGGCAGAATTCCGACAACATCAACCACAGTGCGCATCTGTGGGGCGCGGCCTATGGCGTGTTGTTCCTGCTGGCGATGGAGCCGCGCCTGTTCGGCGTTTTCCTGCAGGCGCTGCTGCAGCCGGACTTCCGCTGACGCGATCAGGGGCGCGCTTCAAAGCCGTCGAGGAAGATGGCATCGGTTTGCGTCGACGGCGCGCCAAGCATGATCCAGTCGAAGATCAAGGCCTGTTCGGCCAGCGGCAGTGGCGTGCGGCCGCGCGGCATGCGCATGCCCGCGTTTGGCGTCGTGCAATTGATCTTCTCGAACAAGACGCTGTCCAGTGGCTGCCCGGGAACAACGAGCAGGCGGCCCAGTTGTTCCTGCGAGGGGACGTTGACCAGCGCATCCCAGGACGCACCCGGATCGAGATCGAGGCCTGCTTGCGGATTGCCGCCACTCTTGACGTGGCAGTTCGAGCAACGGTTGTTGAAGATCGCCTGGATGTCCTTGCTGTAGTCGATATTCCAGGTGATCGGGATTCCGGCAATGCTGTCGCAGCCGCTGGCGGCGAAAAGCGGGCAGGAGAGTCCGGCGAGGAAGATTGCCGCGACAAGCTGGAATTTCGCCCGCTTCATGCGCTGGCACCCGCTGCGAGGTGTGTGGTCAAGGCTGCATGAATCCAAGGTTGCTGCTGGGGAAATTGGCGAGGTTCGGGAAGATCGTGTCCAGATCGCCGCTTGCGGTGACGCCCATCCAGCGCGCCAGGGTCGCCGCCATCTGGTCGACGCTGGTCGAGGGAATGAACTGGCCACGGCTCAAGCTGACCGGGCCGTTGAGCGTCTGTTCGGGAAACGCGCCATAGATCCTGCCGCCCTGCACGGCACCACCCATGATCATGTTGACCGAACCCCAGGCATGGTCCGAGCCATTGCCGTTGGTCGACAGCGTGCGCGCGAATTCGCTCATGGTGAACGTGGTCACCTGGTTTTGCGCGCCAATCTCGCCGAGCGCCGTCCAGAACGCGCCAAGCGCCTGCGAGACCCGGGTCAGCAGGTTGGCATGGCCATTGGTGCCGGTGCTCATCAGGTTGTCATGCATGTCGAAGCCGCCAATGCGCACGTAGTAGATCTGCCGCGCATGCTGGATGTTGAACGAGGTATCGCGGGACAGCTTGATCATCCGCGCAACCATCTTCAGCTGGTCGGCGAGGGAGTTCTGCGTCGGGAAATCGGTGTTGACGTTGCCGATGCCGCCACTGGCAAGGCCCGAATTGAGCAGGCTGTAGAGGTCGCGCGAGCGACCGAGGATCCTTGCGTACTCGTCCTGGTATGGCGAGGGATAGCTCGCATCAAGCATCTGCTGCAGGGCCACCGCGCGCTGGAAGCTGGCACCGGTGGTGCCAGTGCCGGAAACATTGGTGACGCCGTTGCTCGACATCTGGTACGGAAACGTCGATGCGCCAATCTCGAAGCGGTTGCCGCCGCCGATGGAGATGCAGGGCGAAAGCACCTGGTTGAGGTTGCCGGAGCGCACGAGATCGGCGATTTGCCCACCCCAGCCCCGCGCCGAGGAGCTTGTTCGTCCGATATGCCAGAGGTTCTCCTGGTCGCTGTGCGAATACAGTTGTGGAGGACGCAACGCCGGGGTGGAATTGTATTCGGCCTTGCTGATTGGCCGGATCAGGGTGCCGATATTGCTGATCAGGGCCAGCTTGCCCTGGTTGTACAACGAGCGCAGGCCGGGCTGGCTGGGCCCGCTGCGGTCGAGGCAGCTCGGGTGCAAGGCGTAGCTTCCGCTGGTATCGCTGATCTGGGTGGCGGCCAGGGCGGTACGCGCAATGGCCAGGCCGCCGGGATTGCTGCTGGAGTTGTAGACGCCGCTGCGCGATGCCGCGTAGACGTCGTAGCGCGCCTGGTCATAGGGCATCAGCAGGTTCCAGGCATCGTTGCCGCCGGCGAAATAGACGCAGACGAGTGCCTTGTAGCCGGGAACGGTTGTTTGCGCGAGCGCGCTGCCGATCAGGTTCAATTGCGGCAGCAGGGTCGATGCGCCGCCGGCACACAGGGCACAGGACAATTGACGCAGGAAGTTTCTACGCGATGTGGATTCGCCGCTCATGGTCATGCCCTCAGCGCTGCACTGCATACTCGGGCGAAATCGCCACGAGATAGATGATCGAGCGCGCACGCTCGGCTACGGAGACGTTGCCGTCCATGAAAGTGAGGGCATTGATCAGCGCGGTGCGCATGCCGGCGGACATGCTGCCGTAGAGCATGCGCCGGTTGGCTTCGTCGACCATCGCCGCGTAGTCGCTGCCAAGTGCGGTGAGCGGCGAAATATCCAGCAAGGGACGATTGTTCGGTGGATTCGACATGCCGACATAGCTGTTGTAGCCGTAGGTGTACAGGCTGTTGGCGGTGGACACGATCGTGCTTTCGTTCAAGGTCTGGAATTCGGGTGAAAAGAGCCCGGCATTGGCAATCGCGCCGGGCTGCTGGTAGTCAGGCTCGAAGAAATTGAACACGGTGTCGGCTCCCAGCGGGCGCTGGCCGTAGGTTCCAGTGGGACTGGTCATGCCCATGGCAATGTTGCCGTAGGCGTCTGCAACAGGCATCTGTGCGCCCCATGCCCGCCACAGCGCAGTCAGCTTGAGCAATGGTTCGCGGGGCTTGCCGCTGTTGGCGGTGGGCGCATTGCGGGCATCGGGATCCAGCAGGATCTGCCGTATCACCGCGCTCAGGTCACCACGTTCGCCAAAGCCGTTGTTGTTGAATTTCTGCGCGACACGCTGGATGTAGGCGGGCGATGGCGAGCTGGTGGTGAAGCGCTGGATCAGCTGGCGCGAGATGAATGGCGCGATGTTCGGGTGGGCGAAAAGCAGGTCGAGGCCATCGGCGACATCGTCCGGGCAGGTCTGCCCGGCCGGCAGCGGCGAACCGCCGACGAGTAGTTTCGCCGTCGCATCGTGCGCGCTCTCGATGCAGGTCATGCGCAGATAGGTGTTGGTGCCATTGGTTATCGTCGTGGCGTTGTTGTAGTTGAAGCCGGTGAACACCTTGGCGTAATTGCTGACGACGTTCTGGTCATAGGTGGGAATCGGCAGGCCGCCGCTGAGGATCGGCGTGAAATCGAGGTTGCGCTCGATCAGGCCGATGCTGAACAGTTGCATGACTTCACGCGCGTAGTTCTCGTCGGGCTGGCGCAGCCCGTCCGCCGAAGCCTTCTGGTTGCGGAAGTGGCTGAGATACTTGCCCATAGACGGATTCCAGGTGGTCTCGTCGATGAGCTCGCGGTAGTTGCCGAAGGCGTTGCGGGCGAGGATGTCCCAGTACTCGCTCATCTGGATCGGCTCGCCGCTGATCGAGCCGTTCTGGTCGGAGATGACGAGGATCTGGCTCAGCGCAAAGGCAAGGCGCTGGCGCAACTGGTCGCTGCCGGTGGCCGCCGTGTGGAACCAGCGATCGAGGCGCTGGTTCTGGCTGGCACCGCTCTGGCCGGCACTGAGCAGGGCGGCGTTGACGGCTTCAAGATGCGGTCGGGCCAGGGTCGCCGGCTTGTTGAATTCCTGGCGCAGCCATTCCGCATAGCCGATGGCGCGCAACCGGGTGATTTCGGCAGGCGTCGGCCCATAGCTTGCCTGGGTCAGGAAGCGTGCGGCTTCCGCATCGCTGGCTGGAAGGTCGGTCGGTGATTCGAAGGAGTTGTCGAACAGCGGATCATGGGTAAGTGCAGCGGCATGCAAGGGCAAAAGCAGCGCGCAGCAAGCAAGCAGACAGCAGGCAATCCTGTTCATCGTCGGTCCCCGGAATTCGCACGCAAGATACGTTGAACCCAGGCGTCCATGTGTGACGCCGGTCCACGGAAACGACGCGCCGCCAACTCATCGGCTGGCGCTGGATGGCGGATTCTGCTTGCCGCCACGTGCCCGCTGCAATGGTCTCGTTGGCAACCATTCGCTCGATCAGAGCATGCGACTTGTCGTTGTCGGTGCGGAGGAATAGCCTTCGGCAATGAACAGGGGAGCGATTTCGACGGCAAGTCCGGACCGATGCGGATGGCTGCTGGCCATGCTGTTCGCGTGCTGCCCGATCCAGGCTCTCGCCGATTCGGTTCCCGGCATCGAGCGCATGCATTTCCGCACCTACGGACCGGCGCAGGGCCTCTCCCAGGCAACTGCGCGGGTCATGGTCCAGGATCGCAGCGGCTTCATCTGGATTGGCACCCAGGATGGCCTCAGTCGCTTCGATGGCTACGAGTTCAGGGTCTACAAGGCGGATCGCGACGATCCCTGGTCGCTGTCGCAGAACCACGTCCTCGCCCTGGCGGCGGACGCCGACGGCAGCCTGTGGATCGGTACCCAGGCCGGTGGTCTCAACCACTACGATCCACTGCTCGACCGTTTTGTCAGTTATCGAGCGGATCCCGCCCGGCACACCGCGATTGCCAGCAATCAGGTGACGGCCTTGTTGCTTGATCGCGACGACCGCCTGTGGGTGGCCAATTCGGTTGGACGCATGCAGTGGCTTGATCGCGCCAGGGCCGAGCTCGTGGATACGCCCGTCGGCACGCAGCCAGCCTTGCGCATGGTGCGCAGCATGCTGCAGACGGCCGATGGCGGGATCTGGCTGGGAGCCCGCGATGGCCTCTGGCGCGTCGAAGCGGATGGCAGTGGACTGCGCGAGCTGCGTGATCGCGACAACGCCGCGCTGGATGTGCATGCGCTGGCGCAGGCCCCGGATGGCGATGTCTGGGTCGGCGTTGCCGAGAACGGCTTGTACCGCCTCGACGAAGACGGTCGATTCATCGAGCACTACGGCGAATCCTCGAACTCCGCCGACAACGCATTGCCGGATCGCGCCGTGCGCGCCTTGCTGGCGGATGCCGATGGCAGCTTGTGGATTGCCGGCAACAGTCGCGGCCTGGCCAGGCTTGATCCGGCGCGCCGACATTTCACCCACTATCCGCATGATCCCGCGCGCGATCACACGGTCGCGGCAAATCGCCTTTCGGCCTTGCTGCGCGGACGCATGGGCACCTTGTTTGTCGGTTCCTGGGCAAATGGATTTTCCGTCCACGATCCGCGTACCGAAGCATTCACGCGCATCGAAAGCATCGCCAACGATGCGCGCACCCTGCCGTCACGACAGGCGATGACCGTGTGGGGCGATCCCGACGGAACACTCTGGGCCGGCGTGCTCGAGGGCGGCGGCCTGGTTCACCTCGATCCCGCACACGGCGTGCTTGCGCGTTTCACGCATGATCCGCAGGTTGCAGGTTCGCTCTCGCATGATTTCGTGCAATTCATCACCCGCACCCGCGATGGCAGCCTGTGGATCGCGACCATGGGCGGTGGCCTCAACCGGTTGCGACCGGGCAGCAGCCAGTTCGAGCATTTCCGTCATGATCCGGCGGATGATCGAAGCCTCGCCGAGGACTCGATCCTCTACCTGTATGAAGATCGCGCCGGAACACTGTGGGCAGGAACCTTGAGCAAGGGGCTCGACGAGCTGTGTGCGGGATGCACGGAATTTGTCCATCATCCGCCCGATCCGCTCGGTGCCGATTCGGCCACGCACATTGGCGGTGAGGCCGTCGGCAATATCGTGGAAACGCCTGCCGGCGATCTCTGGCTTGGATTGCGCTCCGCCGGGCTCAATCGATACAACCGCTCGACACGCACGTTCGAACACTTCCACCACGATCGCAAGGATCCCGGTTCGATTGGCAGCGATGCCATTTCCACCATGGCCGTCGATTCGCGCGGCGAACTCTGGATCGGCACCCAGGGCGGCGGCATCAGCCATCTCCTGCCGGAGAGCGAGGCGGCACCGCGCTTCGAGACATTCGGCAGCAAGCAGGGCATTGCCGCCGAAGCCATCGGCGCGATCGCCGAGGATGCGGAAGGCCGCTTCTGGATCAGCACGACCAGCGGCATCAGCCGTTTCGACCGCGAGCGCGAGCGGTTCATCAATTTCGGGCCGAACGACGGCACGCTTTCGTCAGGCTACTGGATCAATGGCACGACCCGACTGCCGGGCGGACTGATCGTCTTCAGCGGACTTGAGGGAATCTCCATCTTCGATCCGTTGCGCGTCTCGTTGCGGCAGCCGCAGAAGCCGCTGGCAACGCGCCTCCTGCTGCAGAACATTCCGGTCCAGCTGCGCTGGCGCGATCCGGCTTCACCGCTCGACGTCAGCCTGTGGCTGGGCGGCAGGATCGATCTTGACCATGACCAGGACAATGTCACGATCGAGTTTGCTGCATTCGATTTCGCCGATCCCGAATCGATCCGTTACAGCTATCGGCTCGAAGGACATGACCCGCAATGGATCGAAACCGGCGCCAATCGACGCTTTGCAACCTACACGGACCTGGCTGCGGGCAGCTATCGCCTGCTGCTGCGCGCGCGCCGGGATGGAACCGATTGGCTGCAGGGGCAGGAGCAATCGGTCGATCTGCGCGTGGCACCTTCGGCATGGGCCTCGCCGATCGCATATTTCAGCTACTTTCTGGCGACTGCCTTGCTGATCAGCTTGATCGCCTTGCAGGCGCGCGCGACCTTGCGCCGGCGCGAAGCCGTGCAGGAAGCGATCAGGCAGAGCGAGGAGCGCCTGAAGCTGTCGTTGTGGGGCAGCGGCGGCGAGCTATGGGACATTGACCTGCGCACGCGGAGCATGGTCAGGGACAACATGCTGATGAACCTGGCGGTCAATGTCGAGGCTGCCGGCGACAGCATCGACAGCTACGAGCCCTTCATCCACGCGGAGGATCTGCCGCACTTCAAGACCGCCCTGAGGGCGCACCTGAAAGGGCACACGGCAGCCTTCGAGACGACCTATCGCGCGCTGGGCGTGAAGCACGACTGGATCTGGGTCATCTCGCGCGGCCGCCTGGTCGAGCGCGACGCAAGCGGTCACGGCGTGCGCATGGCGGGCACCACGCACGACATCAGCGCGCTGAAGAACGCCGAGGATGCCTTGCGCAGACTCAACGAGGAACTTGAGCAACGGGTGGAGCGACGCACAGCCGACCTGCGCTCGGCAAACGCCGACCTGCAACAGGCGCTGGATCGCCTGACCCTCACCCAGCGCCAGCTTGTCGAAGCCGAAAAGCTCGCCTCGCTGGGTGCCCTGGTCGCCGGCATTGCCCATGAGATCAACACGCCGATCGGCGTCAGCGTGACGGCTGCTTCGCATCTGACCGAGGAGGCTGGCCGCATCTCGCGGCTGCTTGCTGCCGGCGAATTGAAACGATCGGATCTCGAACGCTTTGCCAATGCCGCGCAGGACAGTTCACAAATGATCCTGCGCAACCTGCAGCGTGCGGATCGCCTGGTGCGCAGCTTCAAGCAGGTTGCCGTGGATCAATCCAGCGAAGACCGGCGCATCGTCGACCTGGGTGCCGCCATCGAGGAAATCCTCACCACGCTGGGGCCGACGCTGAAGAAGTCACCACATCGGATCGACCTGGTCTGCGTCGAAAAGGTGGTCTGCGAAACGGCGCCCGGCGCGCTTTACCAGATCATCACCAATCTGCTCATGAACTCGCTGATTCACGCCTTCCCGGATGGGCAGCCGGGCAGGATCGGCATCACCGTCGCGCGGCACGCGGAAACCATCGCCATTGAATACGAGGACAACGGCGTGGGCATGGATGAAGTGGCTTGTGCCCGCATCTTCGATCCGTTCTTCACCACGCGCCGCGGCAGCGGTGGCTCGGGACTCGGCATGCACATCGTCTACAACCTGGTCACCCAGGTGCTGGGTGGCACGATCGTGGTCGACAGCGCGCCAGGATCCGGCTTCCGCCTCTCCATCTGCTTCAAGGGCTGATGCGGATTCCGCATCAGTCGTCCGGCAGTTGCCGGCGCAGGGTGGCGATCTGGTTCCAGTTCGCAAACAGCAGGTCGGTGAGCGAAGGATCGAACTTGACGCCGCGCTGGCCCTGGATGAATTCGTGGATCGCCGGATCGGGCCAGGCTTCCTTGTAGCAACGGCGGCTGCCCAGAGCGTCAAAGACATCGGCAAGCGCGGTGATGCGTCCGGCAATCGGGATATTCTCACCGGCCAAGCCGTTCGGGTAGCCGCTGCCGTCGAAGTTCTCGTGATGGGTCAGGGCGATTTCACCGGCCAGGCGGAATATCGGTCGCCGCGAGCCGGCCAGCAGCTTGGCACCCAGTTCGGCATGCGTGCGCATGATGACGGTTTCTTCCGGCGTGTGGGCACCGGGCTTGTTGAGGATCGCATCCGGGATGCCGATCTTGCCGATGTCATGCAGGGGCGCTGCGTAATTGAGCATCTCGCAGGTGGCTTCATCGAGTCCGTGCAGGCGACCCAGCATGGCAGCGATGATGCCGACGCGACGGACATGGTTGGCAGTCTCGCGCGAGCGCGATTCGGCGGCACCGGCAAGCAGGTAGACCATGTCGAGCTGGCTGTCGAACAATTCCTTGTTGAGATGCAGGTTCTCGTAGGCGATCGCGACGTTGCTGCAGAAGACCTGCAGCAGGCGGTGACTGTGCTCGTCCATCCGCTGGGTCTGGCCGACGTAGACCAGCGCCTCGGCAGCGTCACTGTCCGCGAAATGCAGGACATAGTGGTCATCCGAAAACACGTGCCGCTTTTCCCTGAAGGCGTGTCGCAGCGACTGCACCAGGTGTGCCGGCAGCTGTTCGTCGGCATTGCCTGCCAGGTAACGGGAATATCCGCCGGTTGCCGCCGCAACGGTGAAATGTTCGGGGCTTTGCCCGTTCGGCCGGTCGATGCGGCAGCAGAGGATGCCGCCGTGGACGCCAAGCAGGTCGCCCAGCTTCTCGATCACCATCGAGGCAAAGTGCTGGGGCTGCTGTCGGGCAAAGACATCCGTGGATGCCTGGATCACGGATTCCAGGCCGCGACGGCTGGATTCGATCGTGCGCATGTCGCGATACGCGCGCAAGGCGGCATAAAGCGTTGTCGAGAGCTTCTGCGCGGTGAGCTCGGTCTTTTCCTTGTAATCGTTGATGTCGTAGGCGGCGACAACCTCGTGTTCGGGTGCCTGGCCAGGCTGGCCGGTGCGCAGGACAATGCGCACGAACGGGTTGTCGAGGCGTTCGCGGATCGTGCGTACCAGGGCGAGGCCGGCCTGCTCGGTCTCCATGACCACATCAAGCAGGATGACGGCGGTATCGTGGTGCTCGCGAAGCTGCTGCTCGGCCTCGATGCTCGAGTAGGCGCTGATCAGTTGCAGCGGGCGGTCATCGAAGCGGAAATTGCCGAGGACCAAGCGGGTGACCTGATGAACCTCGGGCTCATCATCGACGATCAGGATCTTCCACGGAGAAGTTTCTTCCGTCGATTCCTGCGGAAACTCAAGGCTGTCGTCTATCAGCCTCATCGCGCCCCCCTGCAGCCGTTGCGCTGAGTCTACTCCTGATCATCCTGTGCCTGACAACCGGCAACGCGCCGCCCGCGGGCGTTGCCGGCTGGCGAGGTCAAGGCGATGTGTCGCCGCGTGGCCGCCTGCAGCCTGGCTCAGCTCTTGCCGTGGAACAGCTCGCGGCCAATCAGCATGCGGCGGATTTCATTGGTGCCGGCACCGATCTCGTAGAGCTTGGCATCACGCAGCAGGCGTCCCGCCGGGAACTCGTTGATATAGCCATTGCCGCCGAGGGCCTGGATCGCCTCGAGGGTGACCTGCACGGCCGTCTGCGAGGCGTGCATGAGGCAGGAGGCGGGATCGATGCGTGATTTCACGCCGCGATCGAAATCCTGGGCAACCATGTAGGCATAGGCGCGCGCGGACTGCAGGCCCGTGTACATGTCGGCGATCTTCGCCTGCATGATGCCGAAGGTGCCGATGGGCGCATTGAACTGCTTGCGCTCGCGCACATAGGGGACCACCAGATCCAACGCGGCCTGCATCAATCCGATCGGCCCGCCGGAAAGCACGAGGCGCTCGGTGTCGAGGCCGCTCATCAGCACGCGCACGCCTTCGTTGACCTGTCCGACCACGTTTTCCGCCGGGATCTCGCAATTCTCGAAGACCAGCTCGCAGGTGTTGGATCCGCGCATGCCGAGCTTGTCGAGCTTTTGCGCGGTGGAGAAACCCGGCATGCCCTTCTCGATGATGAAGGCGGTCATGCAGCGCGAACCGGCCGGCTTCGGCGCGGTGCGCATGTAGACCAGCAGCACGTCGGCATCCGGGCCGTTGGTGATCCACATCTTGCTGCCATTGGCGATCCAGACATCGCCTTTCTTCTCGGCCTTGCAGGTCATCGAGCCGACCACGTCGGAACCGGCACCCGGTTCGCTCATGGCCAGCGCGCCGACCCACTCGCCGCTGCACAACTTTGGCAGGTACTTGCGCCGCTGCGCGTCGCTGGCGTTGTTGCTCAGGTTCTGCACGCAGAGATTGGAATGCGCGCCATAGGAGAGCCCCACCGAGCCCGAGGCGCGGGAGATTTCCTCCATGGCGACGACATGGGCCAGGTAGCCCATCTGCGAACCACCGAACGCCTCCGGCGCGGTGATTCCCAGCAAGCCCATTTCACCGAGCTTGCGCCACAGGTCCCTGGGGAATTCGTTGTCGCGGTCGATCAGGTCCGCGCGCGGAGCGATCTCCTTGTCGGCGAATGCCTGCACGGCTTCGCGCAAGGCATCGAGATCTTCACTGAGCTGGAATGGACGCATGGCGAACGGTCCTGGATGGCTGGGGATTCGTGGTCAGTTGCCGCGGCGGCCCTGGAAGTTCGGTGCCGTCACGCCAAGGTGCGGCAAGCGCAACTTGCCGATCGTCGCAATGCGTTCCTCGGCCATGCGGTCCGCCGCCAGGTAGGTCGGGATCTTGTCACGCTTGGCGATCTCGAAGATGCGGCTGACGTTGTGGTAGATCGTGCGCATCATGCGCATGGCGCGTTCGCGGTTGTAGCCATCGATTTCCAGCGAGATGTTCATCACGCCACCGGCGTTGACCGCGTAGTCGGGCGCATAGAAGAGTCCGCGGCGCGAGACTTCATCGCCGATCTCGTTGCTGGCCAACTGGTTGTTGGCGGCACCGCAGATGACCTTGCACTTGAGGCGAGCGAGGGTAGCCTCGTTGATCGTGCCGCCCAGCGCGCACGGGCTGTAGACATCGGCATCGGTGTCGTAGATTTCATCGAGGCCGACCGCCGTGCAGCCGTAGTCGTCGACCGCGCGCTGCACCAGTTCCTTGTTGATGTCGGTGACATAGACCTTGGCATCGTGCTCGCGCAGCAGCTTGATGAATTCCATGCCGACATGTCCCGCGCCCTGCACGGCAAAGCTGTACTTGCCGACATCCTCGTTGCCGTAGCAGGCATTCAACGCCGCCAGCACACCCTGCAGGGTGCCGAACGCGGTGAACGGCGAGGGGTCGCCGGATCCGCCATGCACCTGGTGCACACCGGTGACGAAGGAAGTCTCGCGGAATACCCACTCCATGTCGTTGACATCGATGCCGACATCCTCGGCGGTGATGTAACGGCCATTCAGCGAATTGACGAAACGACCGAAGGAGCGGAACAGCGCTTCGGACTTGTCCTTGGCCGGGTCGCCGATGATGACCGCCTTGCCGCCACCGAGATTGAGGCCGGCCACGGCGTTCTTGTAGGTCATGCCGCGCGACAGGCGCAGGACGTCATTGATCGCCTCCTGCTCGCTCTTGTACGGCCACATGCGCAGGCCGCCAAGGGAGGGGCCGAGCACCGTGTTGTGGATCGCGATGATGGCCTTGAGGCCGGCGTCCTTGTTGTGGCAGAACACCACTTCCTCGTGACCGGTCTTGTCGATCGTTTCAAAAATCATGACGTGCTCCGCAAACGAAAGTGCGCCAGGTTGCCAGCGCGCAGCCCGTGACGGGGCTTGATCTGGCAAGACTTGCTGGCGTCGATGGATTGATGGGAAAGGGTTTTTCCGCCCGGCAAGGCCGCTGGAGATGAATGGCAGGCGGCTAGTCTAGCGGCGCAGCGAGGCGGCCACAAACCGCGCCGGGCGAATCGACGGATCCGCGCGCCCGCCAGCATGCCATGCGGGTTGCGCTTCTTGCGCGTATTGCGCACGATCGGGGATTACCGACCGATGGAGTTTTGAAGATGACTCGAATGTTCACCGGTGTTGCGCTTGCCTTGCTGGCTTGCCTGTCCACCCTCCCGGCCCTGGCTGACGGCGATGCACGCGACGCCCTGTTCAATGCCTACCAGAAGATGGTTTCCGCGCATTATGTGGCCGATACGGTGACGATCGATGGCAAGGGGCAGAAATCGAATTCCACGCTGGAGTTCGAGACCATGAACCGTTTTCGCGCAACCACCGGCGACACGGCCATGGTGATCCTGCCGGAAGGCGTCTGGATGCGCAGCGGCAACGGCGAATGGATGCAGCCGCCGATCGACATGAGCGCGATGTTCAAGGGCATGTTGCCGATGGCCATGGACGAGGTGCGCTCGGCCACCACCAACGTCAAGGATGAAGGCATGCGCACGATAGACGGCCAGCAGTTGCGGGCGATCAGTTATGACGTCAACAACAAGGTCATGGGCATTTCGGTGTCCTCGCACAACACGGTGTTCCTGGATGGCAGCGGCAAGATCGTGCGCAGCGAGAGCGACAGCACGGTCATGAAGCAGACCAGCCATACCGTGCAGACCATCCGCTACGACGATTCCATCCGCGTCACCGCCCCCAGGTGACCGCGCCGGCGTCGCGCGGATTGCCGCGCGGCGCCTCAGCCGTGGTCGAGCGTGCAGCGCGCAAGCAAGCCGCGCGCGAGCATGGCGTACTCGCCACGTCGGAACAGCAGTCGCCAATGGCTGCCGCCAACCTGTTTCCACATCACCGCCGCGCGGACGCCGGCCAGGAGCAGGGCGCGGATCTGCTCGACGCGGCGTGGATCGGCCAGCTGCGCCGGGTTGCCATGCACGATGATGCGTGGCTTCAGGCGTGACAGGGATTCGCTGTAGAGCTGCGCCAGTCGCGCCTGCACGCTGGCATGGCTGACGCCCAGATGATCGACCTGGCGCTGGATCGAGTCGATGCCTTCGCGCAGTTGCCGCAGCATCTCCGTACGCCCGGCCAGCTTGCGCTCAAGGCGGAGCACGCCAATCACCAGGCGCGAGATCGCCGGTTGGCCAAGGCTGCTGTCGAAATTGCTGATCAACTGTTCGATGCCAAGGCGCACCCCCGGCAGTCCGCCAAAGGCGTCGGCGGCGCTGTCGCTGTCGATGCGGAACAGGCTGGCAAGGCTGGATTCGATGGCGGTGGCGTCGGCGCGGCCGGTATTTGCCAGTGCATGCACGAGGCTGCAGGCCTGGAACACGCCGGCAAGGGCAATGACGCGGGATTCACGCATGCACCTTCTCCGTCAAAGCCGCTGCCGTGGCATCCCAACCGCCCAAGGGTGCATCGCTGCGCTCGATGATGGCACCACCAAGGCAGCATTCGCCGTCATAAAACACGATGGACTGCCCCGGCGTGGCTGCACGCTGCGGCTGGTCGAAGGCGACCACGCAGTCTGCGCCCTGCACGCTGACCAGGCAGTCCTGGTCGGCTTGCCGGTAGCGGATCTTTGCCGTGCAGCGGAATTCACGCGCCGGGGCGACGCCGGCGACCCAATGCAGGCCACTTGCCGACAGGCGGCGTGACTGCAGCCATTCATTGGCATTGCCCTGCACGGCGTAGAGGATGTTCTGGGCAACGTCCTTGCCGACGACATACCACGGCGCGCCCGACGAATCGCGGCGCCCGCCAATGCCAAGGCCGCCACGTTGGCCGAGGGTGTAATACCAGGCACCCTGGTGCTCGCCGACACGGGTGCCGTCCGGCGTGCGGATCTCCCCGCTGCGGGCGGGTATGTAACGGCCGAGGAATTCGCGGATGTCACGCTCGCCGATGAAACAGATGCCCGTGGAATCCTTCTTTGCATGCGTCGGCAAGCCGGCCTCGCGGGCTATCCGCCGCACTTCGGGTTTGGGCAAGTTGCCGATCGGAAACAAGGTGGACGCGAGCTGCTCCTGGCCCAGCGCGTAAAGGAAATAGCTCTGGTCCTTGTTGTCATCGAGGCCGCGCAGCAAGCGCCATTGGCCGTCGCGGCACTCGTTGCGCGCATAGTGCCCGGTGGCGATGCGCTCGGCACCAAGCTCGCGGGCGGTGTCGAGGAAGGTCTTGAACTTGATTTCGCGGTTGCACAGCACGTCCGGATTGGGCGTGCGGCCAACCCGGTATTCGGCGAGGAAATGCTCGAAGACCTGATCCCAGTACGCGCGAGCGAAGTTGCGCATGTGGAATGGAATGCCCAGCCGCGCGCAAACGGCGACGGCGTCCTTGCGGTCCTCGGCCGCCCGGCAGGGGCCAAAACGCTCGTCTTCCTCCCAGTTCTGCATGAACAGGCCGGCGACGTGCGCATTGGAGGCGGTCAGCAGGAGGGCGGCAACCGAGGAATCGACGCCGCCCGAAACGCCGACCATGATCAATCCGTCGTGCATGGCAATCAGAGCGACGGAGTGCCGGCGGGCAGTTGACGAACGAAATCCAGGGGCAGCCGCCGACCGTCCAACCAGTCGTCGATGCTGTGCAGGATCAGCGGACTGCGCAAACGCTCGCTGGCAGCGACGATGGCCTGCCGATCCAGCCAAAGCGCGCGCAGGATGCCGCTGTCGAGCGGCCGCGCCGGATCATGGTGCAGCGGCCTTGCGGCAAACGTGAAGCGCACGAACTGGCTGCCGGAAACGCTGCTGGTCCATTGCTGCACGCCGATCAGGCACTCCAGCTCGACATCCCAGCCGGTTTCCTCGCGGGTTTCGCGAATGGCTGCCGCCTGCAGGCTTTCGCCGGGTTCCAGGTGGCCGGCGGGCTGGTTGATCACGGTGCGCCCGTGCACCACTTCCTCGACCAGCAGGAAGCGGTCCTCGCGCGGCACGACCGTGGCCACGGTGACATGCGGGCACCAGACGCGTGATTCGGCGGCAAGCGCCGTGGTTTGTGGGTTGTCCATGCTCATCTGCCGCCGAGTTTAGCGCAGAAGCGCGCGGCATCCCTTGAACAGGCGTCGACGCAACCTATACTGGGAGGCGCCGCAGATTGCCCAGCCGACCCATGCCCCACGATCCACAGCACGAAAACGACCATCAGCACGGCATCGCGATCGAAGTCGCGCCGCCGCAGGTGGCGCGGCCGCCGATGTACCAGGTGGTCATCCTCAACGACGATTTCACGCCGATGGACTTCGTCGTGGTCGTGCTGGAGACTTTTTTCACGATGGACCGCGAGCGCGCCACCCAGGTGATGTTGCATGTCCACACGCGCGGAAAAGGCGTTTGTGGCGTATATACACGTGAGGTAGCGGAAACCAAGGTGACCCAGGTCAACGAGTTTTCGCGTACCCACCAACATCCTTTGTTGTGCACCATGGAAAAATCCTGAGCCACCCCACATATCCGAAGCATCAATCATCCAGCGAGGCAAGAACGGATGTTCAGCAAGGATCTAGAGCTCACCATCGGCCAGTGCTACAAGGAGGCCCGCGAGCAGCGCCATGAATTCATGACGGTCGAGCACCTGTTGCTCGCGCTGCTCGAGAACCCGTCCGCGATCCAGGTGCTGCGCGCCTGCAGCACGGACCTGCAGAAACTCGGCCGCGACTTGCGTTCGATCATTGCCGAAACCGTGCCGGTGCTGCCGCAGGCCGACGAGCGCGATACGCAGCCGACCCTGGGTTTCCAGCGCGTGCTGCAACGCGCCGTCTACCACGTGCAGTCATCCGGGCGGAAGGAAGTCACCGGCGCCAACGTGCTTGTCGCGATCTTCGGCGAGAAGGATTCGCACGCCGTCTATTTCCTCGGCCAGCAGGATGTGAACCGCCTCGATGTGGTCAATTTCCTCTCCCACGGCGTCGCCAAGCTCAGCGACGAGTCGGCGCAGGCGCCCGGATCCGAGCAGGCCAATCGCGAAGGCGAGGGCGGCGAGGAAGCACGCGGCAACCCGCTGCATGAGTTCGCCAACAACCTCAACGAATTGGCCAGCCAGGGCAAGATCGACCCGTTGATTGGCCGCGAACTGGAAATCGAGCGCACCATCCAGGTGCTGTGCCGTCGGCGCAAAAACAATCCGCTGTATGTCGGCGAAGCCGGCGTCGGCAAGACCGCGCTTGCCGAAGGACTGGCCAAACGCATTGTCGAAGGGCAGGTGCCCGATGTGCTGAAGGACGCGACCATCTACGCGCTGGATCTCGGTGCCCTGGTTGCCGGTACCAAGTATCGCGGCGATTTCGAAAAGCGCCTGAAGGGCGTGATCTCCCAGCTCAAGAAGGAGCCGGGCGCGATCCTCTTCATCGACGAGATCCACACCATCATCGGTGCCGGTTCGGCATCCGGTGGAACCATGGATGCCTCGAACCTGATCAAGCCGATGCTGGCCTCGGGCGAGATGCGCTGCATCGGCTCGACCACGTTCCAGGAATACCGCGGCGTGTTCGAGAAGGACAGGGCGCTGGCGCGGCGATTCCAGAAGATCGACGTGGTCGAACCGAGCATTGCCGACAGTGTCGAGATCCTCAAGGGCCTGAAATCACGCTTCGAGGATCATCATCATGTCGAATACACCGGCGATGCGCTGAAGGCGGCGGTTGATCTTTCCGTCAAGCACATTTCCGACCGCCTGCTGCCGGACAAGGCCATCGATGTCATCGATGAGGCCGGCGCACGCCAGCGCCTGCTGCCGGACGACCAGCGCACGGGCACGGTCGATGTGCCCGAAATCGAATACATCGTCGCGCGCATGGCACGCATCCCGCCGAAGCAGGTTTCGGCGTCGGATCGCGATGTCCTGCGCAATCTCGATCGCAACCTGAAGATGGTCGTGTTTGGCCAGGATTCGGCGATCGAGGCGCTGACCAGCGCGATCAAGATGGCGCGCTCGGGTCTTGGCGATCCGAACAAGCCGATCGGCAACTTCCTCTTCGCCGGCCCGACCGGTGTCGGCAAGACCGAAGTCACCCGCCAGCTCGCCCTGCAACTGGGCGTGGAACTGGTGCGCTTCGACATGTCCGAATACATGGAGGCGCATTCTGTTTCGCGCCTGATCGGCGCGCCGCCGGGCTATGTCGGTTTCGACCAGGGCGGCCTGCTCACCGAACAGATCGTCAAGCATCCGCACTGCGTGCTGCTGCTCGATGAAATCGAGAAGGCACATCCGGATGTCTACAACGTGCTGCTGCAGATCATGGATCGCGGTGCGCTGACCGACACCAACGGACGCGAGGCCAATTTCAAGAACGTCATCGTGGTGATGACCACCAATGCCGGCGCGCAGACCGCGGCACGGCGCACCATCGGCTTCGTCGACCAGAACCATGCCTCCGATGCGATGGAAGTCATCCGCAAGGCGTTCACCCCGGAGTTCCGCAACCGCCTGGATGCCATCGTGCAGTTCGGTGCGCTCGATTTCGACCACATCCTGCGCGTGGTCGACAAGTTCCTCATCGAACTCGAAGTGCAGCTGCAGGAAAAGCATGTCTCGCTCGATGTCGATGGCGAAGCACGCAAATGGCTGGCCGAGCACGGCTTTGATCCGCAGATGGGCGCACGGCCAATGGCCCGCGTGATCCAGGACAACGTCAAGCGCGCGCTCGCCGATGAACTGCTCTTCGGCAAGCTCGCCGAAGGCGGCAAGGTGCGCCTGAGCGTCCGCGACGACCAGCTCAAGGTCGAAACCGAAGCCGCCGAAAAGCTGCCGGTAGTCGTCGAGTAGCAAGCGCGGGGCAGCGATGGGAACATCGCTGCCCTGGCTTCGGCGGATTGGCAATCGCGAGCCGGGCCAGGATCATGACCAGCAGCGGGTGGCGCGCCAGCGCCTGCGTCACACTCGACGGCGCGAATTCTGGATGGACCCTGCCGACGGGGCGAGACTGAAGACGCCAGTCACTCGTTCACCCTGACAGCACACGTGGATCTGTGCGCTGTTGGCCTTCTGGCCTATCTGCCAAAGATTGCGCAAACAAAAAACCCCAACCGGGAACGGTTGGGGTTTCGTAGTTGGTGGAGGTGGCGGGAGTACTCAGGCCGATCCCGGCCTTCGCCCTTCGGGCCATTCGCTGCGCGAATGTTCGCTCCGGCATCCTGCCTTCGCA